>Ga0208940_1000042_pt1 | contig 164772 bp, 147 predicted proteins | sample AD_JPNNA6_MetaG_FD_184445 | JGI IMG/M metagenome (GOLD analysis project Ga0208940, IMG submission 184445) | Active sludge microbial communities of municipal wastewater-treating anaerobic digesters from Japan - AD_JPNNA6_MetaG (SPAdes) (version 2) | ecosystem: Engineered > Bioreactor >... | reverse complement strand
GCGCCGCCGGAAGGGGTTTCGGTCGTCGAGGCCGACGCGACGCGGCCGGGCCCCTGGCAGGACGTCCTGGCCGGTCACGACGCCGTGGTCAACCTGGCCGGCGTTTCCATATTCAGCCGCTGGAGCAAAGAAAAAAAAGACGGTATATTCAACAGCCGCATCCTCATCACCAGGAACGTTGCTGACGCGATACCGGCAAAGAAAAAAGGAGGAGTCACCCTCATCAGCGCCTCGGCCGTGGGCTATTACGGCTTCCGGGGGGACGAGACGCTCACGGAAACCGATGCCCCCGGCGATGATTTCCTCGCCAGGGTATGCCGCGACTGGGAAGCGGAAGCCCAGAAAGCGGCACAACACGGTACCCGGGTGGCGATCTGCCGCTTTGGCGTTATCCTGGGACGCAACGGCGGCGCCATGGATATCCTCACCAGGATCTTCAGGCTGCGTCTGGGCAACCGCCTCGGCCGGGGCCGCCAATGGTTCTCGTGGATACACGAGGATGATCTCGCCGCGGCCCTGCTCTTCGTCCTGGAAAAAAAATCCCTGAGCGGCCCGGTAAACTGCACCGCGCCGGAGCCGGTGACCAACCGCGAACTGACCCGGTCCCTGAACCGCGCCCTGGGCACGTTCCCCCTGGTGCCGCCGGCGCCCGGTTTTGCCCTGAAAACGGTCCTCGGGGAATTCGGCAGCTTTCTCCTGAAAGGCCAGCGGGCGGTCCCGCGGCGCCTCGAGGAGGCCGGATTTACGTTCCGGTATCCCCGCATCCGGGAGGCCCTGGACGCGATACTGTCGCCCAATCCGCGGGGCTGATCGCCGGGAAACAGCGCGTATGGATGCCCAGCATCGACAACTGATATTCACCAGGCGCACCCGCTGTCCTTTTTCCGCGGAAACCCTCTATGACTGGCATGCACGTCCCGGGGCCCTGCAGCGCCTGACGCCGCCCTGGGAGGAAGTCGAGGTCATCGAAGAGGGATCGGCGGTCACCGACGGCTCCTTCACAACCTTCCGGATGAAGATCGGGCCTTTGACAATACCATGGACGGCCCGTCACTGCGATATCATCCCCGGCAGGCAATTTGCCGACGTCCAGGTTTGGGGGCCCTTTTCCTCATGGCGGCACGAGCATCACTTCATACCGGAAACCGACAGCTCCAGTTTTCTGGAAGACCGGATACAATACCGATTCAGATTCCACTTCATCAGCAGGTTTATCATCGGCCGCTACATACGTAACAAGATAGAGAGGATGTTCGAATACCGCCACCGGGTAACCCTCGATGATACGCTCCTCCGGCAGGGGCGCCGCCCCCTGGGCATAGCCGTCACCGGGGCGAACGGCATCATAGGCAGAAGTCTGCTCCCGTTCCTCCGAACCCAGGGGCACCGTGTCACCGCCCTGTCCCGCGGGGACGGGGACGCGTCCTGGGACCCTATCCGCGGCATCATCAGGCATGATTTCAGCGGCGACGACGCAGTCATCCACCTTGCCGGGGAGCCCATCGGCGAAGGGGCCTGGACAAAAAAGAAAATGACGGCCATCATCGAAAGCCGCGTGAAAGGCACCCGCCTCATCGCGGAGAAGCTGGCCGCCATGGAAAAGCCGCCGTCAACCCTCATATGCGCCTCGGCCGTGGGTTTTTACGGCAATCGCGGCGGCGCCCTGATGACCGAGGAGGACGGCCCCGGCAGGGACTTCATATCTGGGGTCTGCCGCGCCTGGGAGGCCGCGGCCAGGCCGGCCGCGGACCGCGGCATCCGCGTGGTGTTCCTCCGTATCGGCGTGGCGCTCCATCCCGGCGGCGGCGCCCTGAAACGCTACCTCCCGGCGGCGCGCCTCGGCCTCGGCGGAAAGATGGGACGCGGCAATCAATACATCAGCTGGATATCCATGGAAGACGTCATAGGCGCGATTGAACACCTTCTGTTTGCCGGGGCCGTCCGGGGGCCCGTCAACCTGGCCGCGCCGGAGCCGGTCACCAACGCCGGCTTTGTCCGTACCCTTGCCGGGGTATTGGGAAAGCCGGCCCTTCTCACCGTCCCGGCCCCTTTCATCCGCCTCTTCTACGGCAGGATGGGGCGGGAGGTCATCCTGTCCAGCACCAGAGTATCTTCGAAAAAACTCGTCGATTCCGGATATCGCTTCAGGCATGAAAAGCTCGGGGATGCCCTTCATTTTTTGCTTGGTTTATACCGGCCGTGAAATTATAGTGCCCGCTGGTCCGCCCGGCCGGAGGCACCGCAGGAAATGCCATGAACCGTATGACAAAAATAATCCTTATCGTCACCATGACCGCCGCCCTGGTTTTCGGGTTCCTTCACCTGTTCATGCCGGGCGTTAATTTCGAGCGCCTTCATATATTTCTCTTCAACCTCTGCAGCGGCGGCTCCTTCATTCTCATTTACTCAGAGGGGAAAAAATCCTTTTCACCGAAAACGGCATCATTTTATATCCTCTCTGTTCTTTATGCCCTCTTCGCCTTTTTCCAGATGTACCTATACGCCATAGTTATCGCCGTCATCCTCGCCCTCCTGGTGGAAACGATCAGGTCAGCCAGGTTTTCCTTTTTCCCCCGGGATTTTTTCAGCGGTACGGCGCCGATCGGGGCGAAGTTCCACCAGGCTTCTCTCCTTTGCCTGTCGCTGGGACTTGTCATCTCCTCCCTGGTCATAGGCAACCATGAATACTGGCGGATATTCTTGTCGCCAAAGCTGACCCTGGACATATTTTTCCTCGGATTCTCCTTTCCCGTCTCCCTGATCACCATGTCGGTGATGTTCGGTATGATGGAGGGTGCCGGAGGACGATGGACCCGCGTTTTCAAGGAATACAGCTTCTGGGCCGTCAACCTCGGGGTCATCACGTTTTTCCTTTTCATAATCCTGGAGCTGGCCAGGGCCGAGCTCGCCATCGCCCTGGCCCTTTTCGTCACGGTCGTCATCGTCTTTGTCCTTTACATGAAGCTGGGGGCGCCCCGGCAATCCAAGGCCTTTCTCACCTCGGGAGCGGTCTTCCTGATAATGACGGCCGTCACGGGGATCGCCTATATCATTCTCTACGCGGCCATCCCGCATCCGCCGGGCGGGAAGCTCCTGCTGAAGCTGCACGCCCTCGTATCGCTCTACGGCTGGAACCTGAACGGCCTGGCGGTCATCGGCCGGTATGACGATTTCCCGATAAAGCTGAATTCCGGCCGGATCATCCTGATGCACTGGATCATAGTCGTGGCGCTGGCCCCCCTCGGATTCTACTTCCGCGCCCTGTCCATTGTCGCGGTTGCGGCCTACGCGGTATTCCTGTATCTTGTATTTTTTACCGAGAAAATATCAAAAACATAACCCGGCACATCCTGTCTGAATCGTCTCTCAATAAAAAAGGGCCGTCTATCGACAGCCCCTTCGGTATTCGTTCCGATTGGTATCGGCTTACGCGGTCGCCGGCTTTTTCATCTTCCTGATGACAATCATCGCCACAACCCCCGCGATGATCAGTATCAGCCACAGGAACCAGAGCTTGATGAGCCAGTAGAAGAGTGCCGAGATAACGAGGGCGATGATGGTGAGGACCACCCTGATCGCGCCCGCACCGAGATCGCCCAGGAAGGGTATGAACTCAAGGAGCGTGGTCAACGGTCCCGCCATGCCGTTCAGGCCGATGGCCATGAGGATGAAGCCGCCGAAGAAGAAGAGGATACCCTTCATCTTGTCTTCCGATTTTAATCCCTGTATCAGGGCGTCAAAGCTGCCGGTCCCGCCGGCCAGCTTGGTCTCCTTGCCCGATTCAAAGGGGATGATGCTCTTGCCGCTCACGCCGCCGGCAAAGGTGTACTCCACTCCCGAGGGCTGCGCTGTATAGTTGATCCGCTTGTCCCCCAGGACCGGCGCCCCTTCCTTTCCCTTGACATACTTGGAGCCCATGTCCTTTGATCCTGAGTAAAAAGAGACAGATTTCACGTCAATGGCATAGCCCTTGACCTGGCAATTATTGGCGTAAATTGAAGTGGCCTTCTCTTCCAGAGTGGGGTTCTGCACATTGGGGTTCACCCTGTTGTTGTTGCAGAAGGTCTGCCACTTGTCCTGTTTAAAGCTCGAGATCGGCTTTGGATCGCCGGTCCATTCCAGCGCGTAGGAATAGGTCTTGGTCGTGGTGGTCTTCTTGCTCGCGACGCCTGTCCGCTCTTTCTTTGACTCTTCTTTAACGTGTTCGACCCAGGCATACACCTGGGGAGTCTTCGATATCACCAGGTAGTCACCCACGGCGACATTGGGAGGATCGCCGATCTTTTCCGCGGTGGCAATGCCGGTTACATAGGCCGGCTTGCCCGACTTGGCCTGTTCGACCGGAACGGCCTCTTTGAGCACCTTGCCCCACATGACCCTGGTGGCTCCGCAGTACAGCACCGGAAATGCCGCTATGAAGCAGATAAGGCCGATAAAAACGCCTTTAATGGACGAACCGAGCTGGCTCAGCGGGCCCTCGGTTGTTACGGTAGTATCGCTCATGCCGCTGTCATCAACCATAATGAATCCTCCTCTTATTGTATTAAACTCTTCCGGGGTGAACTGCATGCCGCCGGAAGCAACTGCATGCAAGGTCACGAACCATTTAGAATCGACGGGTATAAGCTAGGTCACAGTCACGCACAAATGTCAAGAATTTAAATGTTACGATCATTCCATCCGCCGTTTCCGGCGCATGAATTCAAAATATTTCTCTTTCCCCATCAATTCTACTTGAAAAATATATAGTATGGATATTGTATGAATACTAGCCCGCGCCTCCGGCGCGGGTACGCGTTAATACGGTATTTTTAACCGCATCCATGGAACCAGCGAATAATCCCAATGACCGACCGGGCCCGACATACGTCCTTCGTATACCTTTCCCAGATCATCAACCTGCCGGTTGTCGACGTGAAGAGCGTCAAGATCGGCAGGCTCTATGATGTTATTGCCGATGTCCACGGCATGTATCCCAGGATCAACGCCCTCGTCGTGCGGAAGGGAGTAAGAAAAAAACTCATCTATTATCCGTGGAAATGCATTCACAATATCCTGGAGGACAGGCTTGTCGTCATTGAAGACTCCGACCGCGCCCAGGAGCCCTTCAAGCTCTCCGCCAACGAACTGAGGCTGCGGGAGACCTTCTGGGACAGGCAGATAGTCGACATCGCCGGGTCCAAGGTGGTCCGGGTGAACGACCTGCACATCCTGAAGGACGGCATCAAGCTCTGGCTCGTCCACGTCGATGTGGGGTTCAAGGGCCTTCTCCGGAGGCTCGGCTGGCTCAGGTTCTTCAATTCCGCGGTGAAATGGCTCTTCGCCTACGAGCTGAAGGACAAGTTCATATCATGGAAATTCGTCCAGCCCATTACCGCGGTGGACGACGTCCGGTCCCTTTCCCTCAGGGTGCCGTCGTCCAAGCTGTCGCAGCTCCACCCGGCTGACCTGGCGGACATCCTCATCGACCTGGGCGCCGAGGAGCGGATGCTCATATTCAATTCCTTTGACGACGCCACCGCTTCGGACATCCTCCAGGAGCTGCCGCTAAAGATGCGGCTCATGATGGCGAAGTCCCTCGAGCACGACCGCCTGGCGCGGATACTCGACGAAACGCCCATGGACGAAGTCGTCGACCTGCTCGACGAAATGCCCTACGAGACCGTGAGCGCACTGTTCAAGCTGCTCCCGGAGGAGAAGGTCGCCCAGATCAAGACCCTTCTCAAGCATTCCGACCGCATCGCCGGCAGTCTCATGAACACTGAGTTCGTGTCTGCGCAGGAAAACGAGACCGCGGCAAAGGTCCTCAGGAGGATCAAGAAAGTCGCCGAGGACATTGAATCGATCTATTACATCTACGTGCTGAACGACCGGGACGTTCCCATAGGCGTCCTCACCCTGAAACAGCTTCTCCGGGCCGGGGCCAAGACGCCCATGCGGGAAATAATGAGGGAAAACGTCGTCAGGGTCAAGATCGACACCCACATCAAGCTGGTGGCCCAGATATTCTACAAGTACAACTTCACCGTGGTGCCCGTGGTCGACGAGTTCGACCGGATCCAGGGCATCATCACCATAAAGGACGCCCTCGAGCCCGTGTTCCCTGAAATCCGCGAGGAGACCGAAGAAGTGTAATGAAATTAATCGAATCGTTAAAATCAAACCACCGGGTGCAGAGGCTCGTTATTTTCCTTTCCGTCATGGGGCCCGGGATCATCACGGCCAACGTGGACAATGACGCCGGCGGCATCACCACCTATTCCCTCGCGGGCGCCAATTTCAAGTACTCCCTGCTCTGGACCCTTATACCGATTACCGTCGCCCTGGTCCTGGTTCAGGAAATGTGCAACCGCATGGGTGTCATAACCGGCAAGGGCCTCTCCGACCTGATCAGGGAGAAGTTCGGCGTGAAGATCACGTTTTACCTGATGATCATGATACTGCTGACCAACTTCGGCAACATCATATCGGAGTTCGCCGGCATCGCGGCGAGCCTTGAGCTCTTCGGCGTCAGCAAGTACGTGTCGGTGCCCGCCGGGGCCTGCATCGTCTGGTATATCGTCGTCAAGGGGTCGTACAAGTCCGTTGAGAAGGTGTTCCTCTTCGCGTGCGTCTTCTATATCAGCTATATCATATCCGGGTACATGGTGGAACAGCCGTGGCGCGAGATCATGGGCGAGGTCATACGGCCGCGCATCGACTTCAAGTTCGACTATCTCCTCGCCTGCGTCGGCGTCATCGGGACGACCATCGCGCCGTGGATGCAGTTCTACCAGCAGGCCTCGGTGGCGGAAAAGGGGATACAGGCCGAGAACTACGGCTACTCGAAAATAGACACCATTGTCGGCTGCATCGTCGTCAACATCGTAGCCTTCTTCATAATCGTCGTGTGCGGGACGGTCCTCTTCAGCGGCCACGGGCAGCAGCCGATCAAGACCGCCGCGGACGCGGCCAGCGCCCTGCGCCCCCTGGCGGGCGACTACTGCTATTATCTCTTCGCCCTCGGCCTTCTCAACGCGTCACTTTTCGCGGCCTCGATACTCCCCCTGTCCACGGCCTACAGCGTGTGCGAGAGCTTCGGGTGGGAGACGGGGGTGGACAAGAACTTCACCGAGGCCCCCCAGTTCTACATCCTCTACACGCTCCTTATATTCATCGGGGCCGGGATCATCCTCTTCCCCGACATCCCCCTCATCAGGATCATGATGATATCCCAGGTCATCAACGGGCTCGCCCTTCCCTTTGTCCTGGTCTGCATGCTCATCATCATCAACGACCGGAAGATCATGCGTGAATATGTCAACTCGAAGTTCTACAACGTGATCGTGGTCGTTTTCACGGCCGCCATATCCGTTCTTTCCCTGCTGCTTGTCATCAGCTCCGCATGGTAGCCCCGGGCGGACGGTTGAGAGCGCCCCGCACCGGCAACTGGTGACGGTGAAATTATTATCTTGACATATTCATGGAACCGTATGGCAATTATTTCCAGGTGACGCGTTTACATTGAACGCCGGATGAGGCGGTCCCCATTCGTCCGGGACGGCGCGGGAATCGAAATAACATTAAACGACAAACAGACATGCGGGCACACCCCTTACGGGCAATAACCGGATACTTTCTGCACAAGTATCAGAACAAAGATTTCATCCTCCTGCAGAAAGCGAGGATCGTGTTTACGATCTGCGGGACAATCCTGGTCTTCATCATACCGATATATCTCTTATTTTCTTTCTATCTCGGATGGGGGTTATATTACAAAGTCCCGATACTCATGCTTGCGGCTGCCATCGTCATCACATTATTCCTGCTGCGGTCCGGCAGGCTACTCATCGCCTCCCACACCTTTCTCGCCGTCACCTTTTCAGTCCTCTGGTCATATTTTTTCATCAACATCGGCAGCGGCGATTATTTTGAACGGATGCTGTCGGCCGTGCTCGTCCTGGGCCTCCTCACCTTCACTCCCCTCATCGTGGACCGGATGACCCATGTCATCATATTCTATTATTCGGTCAACATTGTCATACTCGCCGTTTTCATCGTCGTAATCAATAACCGCGCCGCTATACCCGGGTCAGTGCTGATCTCCTATGCAGTTGACACCATGACCGCCTTTATCATGAGCGGAGCGATATCGTACCATATATATTCAATAAACCGCCTGGCACTCGACAAGGCCAAGGCGGCCGAAGACGAGATCAGGAAGAGCGAAGAGCTGTTCCGCGGCATCATCGAGGAGTCCCCCCAGATCATGGCCATCGTCAACGAAGACGGTTCCCTTGACTTCATGGGCAGGTCCCATGACACGGTCTTCGGTTACACGAAGGAAGACCTGCCCACCATCGACCGGTGGTGGGAACTGGCCTACCCGGACGATGGTTACCGGACCCTCATCAAGAACGAATGGGACCTTATCGTCAGCCATTCAGGAAGGAGCAATGCCCTGAACACCATCGAGACAAAGGTGCAGGCAAAGAACGGGATACCGCAGGACGCCATGATCCGGTACGCGCGCCTGGGCCAGAGCGGCAGGGGCCTCATGCTCCTGGACAACATCACCAACAGGAAAATCATCGAACGCTCGCTCCTGGCTTCCGAACGGCGGTACCGCAAGCTCTACGACAGCATGCTCGACGGTTTCGTGAGCCTGGACATGAACGGCAGGGTCATCGAATTCAACTCGGCGTACCAGCAGATCACCGGGTACCCGCCCGAAGAGCTGTATTCCCTGACGGTATGGAACCTGACCCCTCCCCGCTGGCATGATTTGCAGAAGAAGATCATACAGGAACAGGTCCTTCCCAGGGGCCACTCCGACCTGTTCGAAAAGGAATACAGGAGAAAGGACGGCGCCCTGGTGCCGGTCGAGCTCAGGATATACCTCATCCAGGACGAAAACGGCAACAACACGGGCATGTGGTCCATCGTCCACGACATCACCAAGCGCAAGCAGACGGAAAACGAGCTCCTCAAGACAAGCAAGATCGAATCGCTGGGAATCTTTGCCGGCGGCATCGCCCATGACTTCAACAACCTGCTGACCGCCATCATGGGAAACATATCCATCGCCAAGCTCGACTGCCCCGCAGATTCAAAGAATTTCGAGATACTCACCGAGGCGGAAAAGGCTTCGGAGCGGGCGAAAGACCTTACGATGCAGCTCCTGACCTTCTCCAAGGGAGGGGCCCCCATAAAGAAGATCGCCTCAATCCGGGACCTTCTCGTGGACACGGCCGATTTCGTGCTGCGCGGGTCCCAGATAAAAAGCATCTTCGACATACCGGACAACCTGTGGAACGCCGAGGTCGACGAGGGCCAGATCAGCCAGGTGATACACAACCTGGTCCTGAACTGCCGCGAGGCCATGCCGGGCGGCGGCATCGTGACGGTTTCGGCTGAAAACCGCGTCATCACGTCCAAGGACAACCTCCCCTTTTCGCCGGGGAACTACTTGGCGATAAAAATTTCGGATACGGGATACGGCATCCCCAAGAAGCACCTGCACAAGATATTCGACCCGTTTTTCACGACGAAGGAAAAGGGAAGCGGCCTCGGGCTTTCGGTGACCTATTCCATCATCAGAAAGCACAACGGCTACATCAATGTTGAATCAACCGAACAGAAAGGAACCTGCTTCACCATATACCTTCCCGCGACGGAGCAGACCGTTGCGCCGGCCGCAAGCCACCCGTACCACAAGAGCCTGAACGGCGGCAGGGTCCTGGTCATGGACGACGATGACATGGTCCTCGAGGTTGGCAGGAAAATACTGGGCCGGCTCGGCTTCGAGACCGTGGGAGCGCACGACGGCAAACAGGCCATAGAGCTCTACAAGACCGCGCAACAGTCCGGCAGGCCCTTCGATTTCGTCATCATGGACCTGACGGTCCCCGGGGGCATGGGCGGCAAGGAAGCCATCATCATACTCAGGGAGCTTGACCCCTCGGTCAAGGCCATCGTCTCGAGCGGCTATTCCATCGACCCGGTCATGGCCGATTACCGGTCCTTCGGTTTCTGCGGTGTCGTGGCCAAGCCCTATGCCGTCGATGACCTTAAAGCAGTGATCCAGAGCATAATGGAATGAACGAAACCGACCTCAGGCGCTGGGCCATTTTCTCCGACACCCACGGGAACCTTGACGCCATGAGGGACGCCCTGGCGAAGGCCGGGCCCTTCAGCGCCATGATACATCTCGGCGACGGGGTCCTCGACGCGTCCGCGGTAGCCCGGGAACGTTCACTGCCGCTGACAGCGGTGGCCGGTAACGAAGACGGCGTCTCGGAATACCCGGAACGCGCGTGCCTGGCGATGGGCGGCTGCATGGCACTGCTTCTCCATGGACACCGGCTGGACCTCAACCCGTACCAGCCGTCCGTTATATGGGAAAAGCAGTACGCAGCCATGGACGCCCTCATGGCCGTTTCCGGGGCCCGGGTCCTCCTTTTCGGCCATACCCATGTGCCGGTATTGCGGCGCACGGATCACGGCATCATCTGCAACCCCGGAAATCACTTTGCCGGCTCGCAAACGCCGCACACCTTTGCCATCGCCGAAACTGCCGGGGACGGCCTGAAGGTCTGCCTGGCCATGAAGGGCAACGGGGGATGGATCATAACGGACGAGGCGTCGATACGCGCCTCCGACTGACCACGGCACCCCGGCCGGATGCCATGGAAAAGAGCGGTCATGGCACGAAAAAGGTCTTCCTGAAGTCTTCTTCCGACATTAATTCGAATATGCTGTCAAGCTTGGATACGTCGAACAGCGTGGAGACATGGTCGGTTATGTCCAGAAACACCAGCTTGATGTCGTGCTTTTTCGCTTCCTTCGAAAACTTTATGAAAAGACCGAGGCCGGACGAATCAAGGCTGTGGAGCTTTTTGCAGTTCATCCCTATGACCTTCGGCCTGGCGGATATTTTCTCCATGATCACCCTGTCTGCATCTTCCATGTCGTTGAAGATAAGCTCGCCGTTGAGCGATATGATGAGCACGTCTTTATGATCGGAGAAATCTATGGTAAGCACTGTCTGATACCCCCACGTTATTTCTTCAGGCCTGTCGACGGGACTTCCCCGCCCGACACATCCTCAATCCGGGTAAGATCTATCTTCAGCGCCATCCCGTCTATCGTCATGGCGATCTTTTTTTTCCTGCCGTTGACGGTGGCATACAGCCACACCATCGTATCGCCTTTTGTGTAGGGCGATATGCCGTCAACACGGTACGATTTCAAAACCCTGCCGGGGTTCAGGCGCTGGGTCTCGGTGAACTGGCGCACGAACAGCTCCTCATCGCTTAACCGCTGCAGGTCGGGCGTGAGCTTCTGCGTGCGCAGGGCCCGCATGAAGGCGGCGTCAGTGATCCTGTAGAGGGCCTTCCAGTCCTTCTTCTTCCATGTCTCGAAAAACTGCGTCGCCACATGGGGCGGGTCCAGGTCCTTGAGCCGGTCAGGGCCTTTTCCGCACGAAACACTGAAGGCCGCGACGGCCAGCGCCACAAGCAGGAACACGCGCCTAATCATATCTTTACAACCGTCCCCACATCAAAATGAAATTCTTTTAGCATCGCCCCACAGCTTCTCAAGCTGGTAATACTCCCGCAGTTCCTGGGTGAAAATGTGCACTATCAGTTCGCTGCAATCGAGGATGATCCACCCGGATTCATAATCCGGCCTGTTCCGGACGCGGAGCCCGCGGCCGTATATGAACTTTTCAAGCTCCCGCGCCAGGGAGCGGCAATGGATCCGTGAATTGCCGGTCGTTATCAGGAAATAATCGAGATAGCTGTTGACGTCCCGCAGGTCCAGGAAAACGATCTCCGCGCCTTTCTTGTCCGACAGGAGCCGGGCGCATTCACGGTAGGTCTCCACCATCTCCTCTTCCGTTCTTTTTTTCAGGTCCGTCACTTTGCAAGGTCCTCGCCGAGAATGATCATTATATTATGCAGTTGCGTGTTGTCAATGATATGATAAATGTTCTGTATGCCTGTCAGTTCTGCCACCCTGTTTACCGCGGCCACGTTGCCCCGCCTGTTGATGATGACTGATTTGGTCATCTTGCGGTACGGCGATGTGCCGAACTCGACCACGTTCAGCCCTTCGCGGATAAGGCTTTCCCGCATTTTTCTCGCCAGTCCCGGCGTATCGGTGCCGTTCAGGATCTTGATCTTGATCGACGCGTCGATCTCTTTCTGGCTCTGGTCGACGATCAGGAGCGCGAGGAACTCCTTTTCGTAAATCCGGAACGTGATGTCATCCATGGCGTAATAATTATCCTTGAAGAACCCCGGCAGGACCGTCGCCATCACGTCCCCGTCCTTGAAGATGAGCTCGCATATCCCCATGACCTCCTGGGGCAGCAGGTTTGTCTTGACCGACTTCATCATCTCGCCGATGAACCTGATATTGTTGAAGCGCTCGAGCCGCTCACGGTCCTTGTAGAGCGTCATGATCACGTCAAGGATCCGGTCGTACTTCAGGTAAATTGAATTCTCATCAACGGTATTGATGTACCGCATCACCTTCTGTCCGTCCAGGTAATTGACGCCGAAAACCGGCGCCTGGGCGTCCCGATCCTTGTACCCGGGCTGGTCAAGGGCAAACAGTTCGACCCCCTCCATCAGGTTGACCAGGCGCTCCACGTCCGGCGCGTAAATCTCAACGTAGAAGGGGATGTTGAGCCGGAGGTCCTTCTGGAGCGAATACCGGAGCCGGTTGAAATTGAACACCACCACCTCGTCGATGCGGGCGCAGTGGTCGCCGTCGTCATCGAGCCGTATCTTGTAGGACGGCGGGATAAAGGTTATGCCTATCCGCTTGTTGTCGGGGTTGATGCTCACGATGGCGAAAAATTTGTGCTTGTGGTCATTGTCCTTGTTGCTCCCCGCCACCAGGATGTTTATTATCTTTTTTTTCTGGATCAGCTTTTCGACGGCGTTCCTGGTCCGCACGCCGTGGCAGTAATACACGAGGAGCGAAACGAGCACCAGGAGAAGGACCGTTCCGGCTATGATAACTTTGCGTTTCAATTTCTGTACAACCCCTTTCTGGCAATATAATCAATGACGGCGTCAGGCACGAGAAACCGCACCGACGTGCCCGCCCGAAGCCGTTCCCTGATGAGGGTGGAGCTGATGTCAATCAGCGGATTTTCCGCGTACCTGACGTTGCAACCGCCCAGGTCGACGTCCGGGGCCGGCTTCTCCCCGGGCCGCCGCATGACGATGAGCGACACGTGATTCAGCAGGTGCTCGGTCTCCCGCCAGGTATCTATGGTATTCAGGGAATCCGTCCCGACAATGAGATTGAGTTCGCTGCCGGGATACTGCTCCTGCAGGGCATGGACGGTGGTTATGGTATAAGACGGCTCTTTCCTGTCAATTTCAATACGGGAGACCTCGTATTCCGGCGCGCCACCGACGGCAAGGGCCGCCATGGCGTACCTCTCTTCGGCGGGCACCTCCCCCGCCAGGGACTTGTGCACCGGGTACCGGGCAGGCACCAGTATGATCCTGTCGAGTTTGAAATCCGACCGTATGATTTCAGCGTTTATAAGATGGCCGTAATGAATCGGGTTGAAGGTCCCTCCGAAAATGCCCAGTTTCAAAGCCTACCGCACCTCGCCTTTCCCGTATACGACGTATTTCAGTGTCGTCAATCCCTCCACGCCCATGGCGCCCCGGGCATGGAGCTTTTCGGTCGAAATGCCGACCTCGGCGCCCAGGCCGAATTCCCCGCCGTCGTGAAAGCGGGTCGACGCGTTGACGAAGACGGCCGCCGAATCCACCTCCCGGAGGAACCGCTCGGAATTCATGTAGTCGGACGTAACGATCGCATCGGAATGGTTCGAGCCGTACCGCGCGATATGTTCCATGGCTTCCTCAATAGAATCGACTATCTTCACCGCGAGCACCAGGTCGCCGAACTCGCACCCGTAATCGCCCGGGGCGGCGGGCCTGACGACGCCGGGCATGAGCGCGACCGTCCTCCCGCATCCCCTGATTTCCACGTTCCGGTCCAGCAGGCTTTTCAGAAGCGATTCCTTCCGCGGATACTTCGCATGGATGAGGAGCGTCTCCAGGGCGTTGCACACGGCGGGACGCTGCACCTTGGCGTTAACCGCGATGCGGTTGGCCATGTCCTCGTCTGCGCTTTCGTCCACGAAAACGTGGCACACGCCCTTGTCGTGCTTGATGACCGGTATCGTCGATTCCTCGGTGACGGTCCTGATGAGGGACTCGCCGCCGCGGGGGATGACCACGTCGATGTACTGCTTCATCCTCAGCAGCACGGGTACGAGCTCCCGCTCGGTCCTGCCGATGAAGGTCACGGCGCTCTCGGGGCATCCCGATTCCGCCAGCACCCCGCGGACCACCGCGTGGAGGGCCGTGTTGGAGCTGATCGCCTCCTTCCCGCCCCGGAGGATGGCCGCGTTACCCGATTTGATGCAGAGGGCGGCGATATCGGTGGTGACATTGGGACGCGCCTCGTAAATGACGGCGACAACGCCCAGGGGTATGCGCATCTGGCCCACCCGTATTCCGGAGGGGCGCATGGTCATTTTCTCAATCCTTCCTACAGGGTCCGGCAGCACCGCAATTTCCTCGATGGAAACCGCCATGCCGTCGATCCGCTCCCGGTTCAGGAGCAGGCGGTCATGGAGGGCCTTGCTGACGCCCGCCTTTTCAGCGGCGTCCAGGTCCTTTCTGTTCTCGGCGATGATAAAGTCGGCCTTCTTCCTCAGATCGGCCGCCATCTTCAGGAGAAGGTTGTTCTTCTGGACGGTGGTGTAGTTGGCGATGACGCGGGACGCGGCCCGGGCGTCACGGCACAACTGTTCTATATATTGCTGGTTATCCATACTATTACTCCATAAACGTAGTTCCTTTATGCAGCATCCGCTTTTCTTTGACAAGAATAAAATTTAACCCTGCCGGCATGATCAATGATATTGTTTTCAGACAGATAAAGCACCTGAAAAAAGAGCCGAACGGCCGAGGACTGTCTGAGTCAGCAATTTCCATGTCCAAGTTCCGCAGGCCGGGAGGCTTTTTTCTGATGCTTTGTGTCACAATCAGATCTTACGTTTCAGGTCTGATGACGTACGGGGAAAATGAAGCCTGTGAACAAACAACCATGTGAAGGAATCAATCAGGTATAACCGGGCGAGTCAACTTGTTCTCTTTGACAAAACCGTCAAAGTATTTCTTATCGAGTCTCTTCATGTAACGGAGGATATCCATCTTCAACGAGTCATCGCTGGTCTTGTATATGGAAGCGTAAAACTTCACGGCCCTGTCCCTGTCTTTCGCATGGCTGAGGACCCAGAGGAGAGTCCTCTGCGTGACGATGAACTGCTCGCGGCCATACCGGTCGGCAATGAACTTCTCATTGACCATGTTGACATCCACCAGCGAATAATAACCGCTCAGACGTCTGAAGGGATTGGAACTGTTGATCAGCGAATAAACATCATAAAACTGGTTCACCGGCCGGGAAAGCAGAAGGGGGAACCTGCCCTCCCGCAATATAATGCTCTCCACGAACCTGCTTCCAATCAGCAGCCCGGCACCGTATCCGGCCAGCATGAGGGCTACGCAGAGGGCGGCAACGCCTCCGGCGGCCTTAATTTTATGTGTGTCCAGGCAAGTCATATATGATCTATAAGGTTAGATCGGAGTAAAAAGGATACTGCCGATCCTGTCAATTTTTTATTTCTTATCTTAAAAAGCATTCGATCATTGGCAGAGATTATATATGATGGAGCTGACCCGGCGAGGCCGTTAGTGCTAAAGCAGTTTCTGATAGATCGCACCAGGCGGGATGTGGGTACTCCCGCTCACGGGGAACAGCATGTTCCCGCCCGCGTCCCCGGTATAAACATTTTCCAATTATTAATGTGGCATAGGGTGCTCAAAAACAGAGGGAGCAGGATGCTTCCGCCCATCCTCCCAAAACAGTATTATCCAAGGGATTAAACACAATAGTGCGTCAGAAAAAGAGCCGAACGGCCGAGGACTTTCCCCTGTCCTCCACACAAACATTTCCCAATGATCGTAAAAGACGGGATAGGAGCATGCCCCATCCCGCATTACCAGAATAAATCCATTGGAAAATGCCAAACACGGCTCATTTTGATTGACAAAATATAGCCGTATACGACATAAAATAACCATGGCTGGATTCCTCCATCCACGCGGCCCTGTGTGCCATCTACCTTTATGGGGAGCCCTATATGAAACCCGTGGTCAATATAAAGATACCAGGCGTTAAAAAAAAATACAGCGGCAAGGTGCGCGACCTGTACGCCGTCGACAAGGAGCACCTTCTCATCGTTTCAACGGACCGGCTTTCCGCCTTCGACCACGTGTTCCCCAACGGGATACCCGGCAAGGGCATCATACTGAACAAGATATCAAACCTCTGGTTCAAGAACATCAAGGTCATAAAGAACCATATTGTCGAGGACGACGTATCACGGTTCCCGAAACCCTTCTGCGATTACCCCGAACTGCTGAAGGACCGTTCCGTCATCGTGCGAAAAACCGAACGCATCGATTTTGAATGCATAGCCCGGGGCTACCTCATCGGGACGGGCTGGAAAGACTACCAGGAAAAAGGATCGGTCTGCGGCATATCCCTGCCGGCAGGCCTCCAGCTCGCGGAAAAGCTTGACGCTCCCCTCTTCACGCCGGCCACCAAGGAAGACACCGGCCACGACGTCAATGTGCCGGTCGACGTGATGCGCGCCAAGCTCGGGGACGAGCTGACGTACCGGCTGGGCGAGGTGACCCTCAGGATCTATGAATTCGCCCGCGACCTCCTGATACGGCAGGGCATAATCCTAGCCGACACCAAGATGGAATTCGGCTTTGCCGACAACGAGATAATACTGATCGACGAGATCCTGACGCCGGACAGCTCGCGGTTCTGGGACGAAGAATCCTACCGTGTCGGAACATCCCCGGTAAGCTTTGACAAGCAGTACATACGCGATTACCTGGAAACCACCACGTGGGACAAAAATTCGCCGCCGCCGCCCCTGCCGGATGAAATCGTGGACAAGACCCTGGAAAAATACCGGGAGATCCTCCAGAGGATCGAGGCGATCTTCAGCCGGTAGCCCCGCAGGACACCGGCCTCCTTTTCCCTGCTCATGGGAAGCCAGTCCCGATTATAGTCACGCGATCTTTTATTTTTCATGATGATGAATGATGGATTTGTCCAATTACGCAGCGCGCAACGCACTTTATGCATTAAAAGACGACTGAGCGCTGGAATTAATGATTCAGATTGATTAGTATTAATACGATAATAGAAAAGGATCAGATGCTTTAAAGCACATACCCGCCCTTGAGGGCCAGGGAAAGGCGCCGGTGGCGGCGCCGGTAATCATTGCAGACCGGGGGAATCAATGGCCTTGCCTGAAAAGAATCCTTTCAACGAGTACAAGAAGACCCAGATCACCACGGCAAACCAGGGTAAATTGATCGTCATGCTTTACGACGGCGCGATCAAGTTCCTGAACATCGCCATCGACAACATGCACCCCAAGACCTACGATATCGTCAACACGAACATCATCAAGGCCCAGGATATTATAACCGAGCTCCTGCTGTCCCTGAACATGAAAGAGGGCGGTGAAATATCGCAGAACCTCTTCAACCTGTACCTCTACTTCAAGAAAGCACTCCTCGAAGCCAACATAAAGAAGGACCCGGAACAGATACAAGGCGTATTGAAGCTCATCAAGGAGCTCCGGGACGCGTGGGACAAGATATCCGCCAACGAGACCACGGCGGACAAAACCAACATCGGAGCGAAAGGAAGCTTCAGCATTGAGGGATGACGCAGCATCTATCGCCGCCGACCTTGTCCGCCTGTACGCGGCGAAGCTTCAACTGCTTGACAGACTGCTCCTGAGCGAATCTGACAAAATTCATTACTGCAGGTCGGGGAACCTGGAAAAGGTGTTCGGGATGGTAGGCGCCGATGAAGGCATTATCGGCGATATCGACGCCGCCGATTTCGACATAGCCCGGGCCGAGGCTTCCCTTGCGGCCCTTGCCGGGGTCCGTACGCGGCTGCTGTACGACGCGCTCCGGGACGACCGGGACGCCGACGGCCTTCTGGCGGTCAGGAACACGGTTCTGGAGACACTGGACAGGCTCCTCGCCGAACGCGCCAGGCTGGCGGCCATGCTGGAGGCCGCTTCCGGCGAGATCCGGGACAGCATCGATGATCTATCGCGCCTCACCAGGCTGAAGGAGGCCGACGCCGGCGGCATCGACCGCGCCGGTCGGCGATCCTAAAGGTCCACGATGTTCTTCTTCTTGAGGAGTACCTCCCTTCGCTTTACCATCTCATCGTATTCGAACCGGTAGTGCTTGCGCCGGTAATACTTGTTGTAGACCGACGTGTATTTTTTCGAGTGGAAATACTCCCTCATCCGCTCTGAAACATAAAACACCTGCTCCGAGGGCGCGTAGGCCTGGGGCTGGTTCTTGTATTCCTCAATGATGGTCTGGGTGATGATGCCCCAGGAGATATCGGCAAGGGAGTAGCCGCCCAGGTCCCGCATGATGGCGCGCAGGATCCCCTCGTGAACGGGATTGAAGAATTTGAATTTTTTTGAGTACATGATCGCGCCGTGCATGTGGTCGGGGATGTCCAGGAACCCGTCCTTGATAACTTCCCGGGCCACAATGTACATCATCTCAAAGCAAAAGTTCAGGATCCCCAGGCCGGGCGACTTCTGGCCGGGAAGCTGGGGCTTGTCCGCATTGAATTTATGCATCGGGTTCTGCGCCGAGAGCCATTCGATGACGATCATGTCGTAGGTATGGATCATCTCGTCCTCGAAGAATTGCTTTTCCGGGACGAAGCGCGACTCGCTCAGCCTGAGGTCCAGCAGGAGATTGTCCGGGTCTATGTCCTTATAGTACAGCTTGAGATAATGGACATAGGATTCGTCCACGTCGACTTCCACCTTCATGTCCGAGAAGCCCTTGGACTCGAGGTGGTCTATCAGCTTGACGTCCTTCATCAGCTTGTACATGTCAGCGGCGGTGAAGGACCTGAGGAACAGCTTCTCCCTTTTCCGCGATGTGTCGGGAAGCACCAGTCCGAAATCGATGGAGCCCATCTCTTTTTCTATGGTGGTGCTGAAATCCATCGGCTGGAGATATTTTGAAAACTTGTTTTTCAATACGGTACTCCCTGCGGTGCTGTCAACTGACGGGCCGCCGGACGGCCCCTGCGCTCCTGTTTACAGCCACCGGTCGTTGTTATACACCAGCTTAACCTGGTGGAAGAAATCATGACTGTTCGTGTGGTCCAGCGAAGGAACCACCAGGAGGCGCACGAACTTATCATAGTTGCGCACCTGCAGGAGGGCCCTCTTGTAGAAATCATCAAGCTTTTCCCCGATGATGATGAGCCGCGCATTGGACCTGATATACTCCTCGAGAAGCATCCCCGGCTCGGTGACCGAAATTACGTCCTCCGTCGCTATAAAATCCGGCGCTATAACGTTGCCCGGCTCCTGGCTCCGGGAGACGATCAGGGATATGAGATCGGTATTAATCTTGAAGCGCTCTATGTATTCCTTCTGCCGCGCCACCTTGAGGTCGACAAAGATAATGATGGCCACCTCGGAATTGCGGTACTGGAAATAATGGTTCCGGTCCACGTCACGCTTCAGGTTGTTCCACTTCTTGAAGTCGACCGGCTCGTTGTTGCGCAGGAGTATGATCCGCTTGCCCAGGGTCTTGTCCACGCCGTAGATCTCGCCGATAATGCGGACGTAGCGCTTCCGCTTCGACTGGGTGTTCGCGTCCCGCAAGTCCTCGAGCATCTTGTCCATCTCGCTCATGCTGCACCGGCCGTAGGGCTTCCTGAACTCCGCGGGGAACTCCCTGGTCAGGTGCTCGTACAGGACCGGGGTGAAGAAAACCTCCACTTCGCCGATGCCGTTTTCGGCAAGGCGCGGCAGGTGCGCCGGAAGGACCAGGTCGGTGGAGAGGAAGCAGCTATCCTTGATCAGTATATCGTCAAAATACTTGATCTCCGTGCCGTCGCCGTACTTTTCAAACAGATGGCTAAGTTGTCCGATGGTCAGCTTCATTATCCCTGCTCATGCCTGCCCCGTTATTCCTGCGGGAGACCCTGGTCTGCGGTGCGCTTCCCCCTCAGGTACGCGTATATAAAACGATCTATTTCGCCGTCAAAGACATAATCGATGCTCCCCGTTTCCTCGCCCGTACGATGGTCCTTGACCAGCGTATAGGGCTGAAACACGTAAGAACGGATCTGGTGCCCCCAGGAAATGTCCTTTTTCTGGCCGATCTTCTCCTGTTGCTTTTCCTCAAACTCCAGCTTTTTCAGTTCGTACAGCCGCGCCTTGAGGACCTTCATGGCAAAGGCCTTGTTCTTGTGCTGCGAGCGCTCGTTCTGGCACTGCGTCACGATGCCCGTCGGCAGGTGGGTGATTCGCACCGCCGAGTCCGTCTTGTTGACGTGCTGTCCCCCGGCGCCCGACGAACGGTACGTGTCGATCCTGAGGTCGGACTCCCTGATCTCGATATCGATGTCCTCGGCGACCTCGGGGATGACCTCCACGGAAGCAAAGGACGTGTGCCGCCTCTTGTTCGCGTCAAAGGGGGATATCCTGACCAGGCGGTGTATCCCGCGCTCGCATTTCAGGAGGCCGAAGGCATAGTCACCCTTCACGAGCATGGTGGCGCTCTTGATTCCCGCCTCCTCGCCCGGGGTGTAATCGATGAATTCCACCGCGAAACCCTTCTTCTCTCCCCACCGGTAATACATGCGGAAGAGCATGTTCGCCCAGTCCTGGGACTCGGTCCCCCCCGCCCCCGGATGGATCGTCACAAAGGCGTTGCTGGCGTCGTCCTCCCCGGACAGGAGTTCGAGGGTCTCAAGCTCATCGAACTTCTTGCGGTATCCATCTATCTTTGACGACAGCTCGTTCAGGACATCGACATCCCTGTCCTGGAGGGCCATCTGAAAAAGCTCTGTCGTCTCCTTCACCTCGGTCATGAGCCCCACGAAAGGATCCACCCTTTTTTTTAGGGCGGTTATTTCCTTGTTGATTTTGGTGAACAGCTCCTTGTTCTGCCAAAATTCGTCCTTCTGGGTCTGTTCCTGCAGTTCCGCCGTTCTTTTCTTGAGTGACTCTATATTGACAGACGCGTAGAGTTCATTGAGCATGTCGGAAACCTGTTTCAGTTCCCTCTGGCTCTCGCGGTAATCTTTCTCTTCCAAGATCCCAATCTCCCTGGTAAACGTGGCCATAGTATTCTTCTCATTGTTTATAACAGACATGAGGTTTAAGAATTGGTCAACAAAATAACATTAATTTATAAATAATTTTTCATATGTTTTGACCGAGAGTCGGTCGGCATTAATCCGAGGGCAAGAGGGCTGCGCGCCCTCTCACCCTTGGGCTCCCTCTCACCCCGCCGCCTCAGGCGCCGGCGGGGGCTTGGCGATTAACTCGCCCTCATTCACTACGCTTCGCTTCGTTCTGTGAGGGCTCAGACAACAATCGCCTATCAGTATCCGCCCTTCGGGCGGATGTTTTGAGGGCTCATTCTATGATGCGCTTTATAATCGCTGCATGGTTCTATGTTTTTAAGAAAGTAAGAAGTGCCTATTGGCTTTCGCTCCGGAAGCCGCATCTGCTAACCACAGGATGTGGTTAGTGCCGGCGGAGACAGGATGTCTGAAAACCGCCGGCTGGCATCCTCGCGACGCCGGGCCTCGTGCCCGGCGACTGGTTATCTCTACACCTACCCATTAAGTCTGGAGAAAAAGCCTCAATCCCCCGCCCTCTGTTTCGCCGAGCATCGCAGACATACGCAGGCTATAATCCTATCGGATAGGCATAATCATATATATTCGTCAATAGCGTGATACAGAATTGATAATTGTAAACGTTAAGCCCTCACAATGTCCGCCGACAGGCGGACAAACCTAACAAGGGTGGATGCCCGAGTCGAATCCGGCGAAGCCGGTTCGACGAGTTCACCCGAAGCCTCCGCCGGCGACTGAGGCGGCACGCGGGGGGTTGATAGGGGGGCCTTCGTGCAAAGGCCCCCCTATCCCCTTACCGACCCGCATCCGGGTCAAAATCCCTGCCCAGGTAGGACATATTAATAAAACTTTTCCTTGAGATGACACGAGAAGGCTTTCTCAAGATCTTCCGAGGTCTTATATTCAACATCAAAAACCTCGCGCCACACGCTTTCCGTCTCCATGCAGAGATAAACGAAGGGCGCATCGCTGTATGACCTGATTTTTTCAACCATGGCCCGGTATGCCTTCACCCTGACATGCTTCAGGTAGCGGAATTTGCCGTCAGGGCCGGGGAAAAGCTCCGCCGAGGTCAGGGCCTGGCCGGGAAAGGCATCCCTGATTATTTCCCTGAAGCCCGGGCTGTAGCGGAAGCATCCCAGGGACGCCCAGGCGACCCTGGCCGGGTCGACCCGTGTGAAAAGCCGGTCCACAACTTCGAGATATTCATCAACCCACCCGTCAGAGCGTATCATGGGGTCAAAATGAAAGGCCGTCAGGTATCCGGCGCGGCTGGCGGCTTCCGCTGCGTCAAGACGCTCTTCCAGCGAAGCCGAGCCCGCCTCGTAGAGCCCGATATTCCGCGGCGTGTTCAGGGTCCAGGCAAGGACGGCGTTACCCCTGCCGTCGATGTCAAGGAGGTGCCGGATATTGGCGGATTTCGTTTTCAGCTCCACAAAGATGTTACGGTACGGGGCCGCCGCGCGTATGAGCGATTCCCCGATGCCGGTTATCCCGTCAATCATCAGGGAATCGGTGTATTCACCGGAGCCGATCCGGTATACCGTGTCGGGGTTTGACGCGGCGGTTCGCTCAATTTCCCGAAGCGAATCCTCCACGTTTATGAACTGGACCAGGCCGAAGGAATTGAGATAATAATTCAGGAAGCAGTAGGTGCAGTTATAGAGACAGTTGAAGCCGATGTTTACCAGGAGGTAGTTGCAGCAGATCATTCCCGGCGAACCGGGGCATTTCTGGAACATGCGGCCGGAGAACTTTTTCAGGATGACCGCCTCCTTTGAGGCGACCCGCCGGGCCCTGACGGACCCAATGGCCGTCTCCATGGCGGCATCATCGGCGCATTCAATCATTTCCCCGGCCGCGAGCGCGGTAAACCGCCGGACGATCGGGTTGTCCCGATCCTCGCGAAGATACAGGATGGCCCTGATGTCGTCGACGGTTTTCATGCCACGATTGTGCAGACACCGGCTCTTTCATGTCAATACTAATACAGAAACGGAAACCGTCATGCCCCTTGACGATTACCATGTATTTTAGTATATTAGTATAATCTTAATAATAAGGATACTATCATGAAAATAAAAATATATGCATTCGCATCGATCATCGGGGCGGCGCTCCTTGCCGGTGGTACAGGCAATGCCGCCTCAGGGATACTGCAGGTCGGTCCGGACGAGGCAGCAGAACTGATGCGGGCCAACGCGGGTAACAAAAATTTCGTGATACTGGATATCCGCACACCGGGCGAATACCGGGACGGCCATGTACCGAATTCGGTGCTCCTGGATTTTTATTCGCCGTCTTTTCGGGACAGCCTGGCGGCCCTTGACAAAAACAGGACCTATCTCATTTACTGCCGCAGCGCCAACCGTACCGGCAGGGCCATCGGCATCATGAAGGAGCTGGGCTTCACAAAGATAGTAGAGCTCCGCGGCGGCATAAAGTCGTGGCTTTCTTCGGGGCGCACCCTGCAGGTGCAGTAGCCGGGCAGCAGCGGCGGGAAGTTCCGTGGCCCTTCCATTGAATGGACCGTCGGCCCCCAGGGCCCCGGTGGTCCTGGTTTAAATCTATTGCCTTCCTGAAAAGATCCAGCTTTGCCGAGGCCCAGTTCGTCAACGCCGACCTGACCCGCCGCACCGTTGCCGACTCATATCTTGATGGAGCGAATTTCCAGGGCGGGACCATGGTCTCGGCAACCATCAGCGGCGTCCAATTACGAAACGCGAACCTGAGCAAGACATCCATCAAAAACGCAACGGTGCAAAACACGAATTTAAGCAACGCGAATCTCACCAAGGCGGACCTGAACGGGACGAAACTCATCAATGTCAATCTGAGCAAGGCCAATTTGAACAGGGCCGACCTGACAAACGTCCAGCTTGACAATGTTGATTTCTCCCATGCAAATCTGCGCAAGGTAAAACTCAACGATTCCCATCGTGCCGTGATCGAAAAATTCCAGGTGAGAAATTTTGATACGATAGAGTGGACGGAGGCCGGACCCAGCGGTGCAAAAATTAAGAGCGAATAGGCTTTTTTCCTGTTAGGGTGGGGGTTCGGCTTACATCAAATCCATGTGTTCCTTGTTTTCTCGACAATCCTTTCGACAACCACGAAGGCCACGGCGTGGTCCGAATTGTGACTTATGCTGAGATGGAACGAGTATGTTTCCCGGGGGTCCCGGTTTTTGAGCAGCATATCGGGGTTTTTAAAGCACGGCCTTCCGCTGTCGTCGTTCAGGACAGTTACCGAAGCAAAGCTGAATCCCCGGTGGCCCAGGGCCTTTGCCAGGGCGCCCTTCGCCGCGTACCTGCCGGCCATGAAGGTCTCAGGGTTCGTGTCGGGCATATTTGAGATCTCCTCGGGAGAGAGGTTTTTCCGGTTGAAGCTTTCCCGCTGCCCGGAGTCCATGCGCCGCAGGCGCCACACGTCCACGATGTCGGTCCCGATGCCGACGATAACGCCCTGCTCCATCCGTCAATCCTCCCGGTGCCGTTTCTGCCGCAGAGGCCAGGCGGCACCATCTTGTGCCATGTAAACACTCAGGTGTCGCAGACGGGCCATCCTGTCAATAAATTTAACGTCTCCGCCGGGACTATTTGCCTTCCCGGCAGAATGATCTTCCGGACCACCGTTCAGATATCGGGACACCTTTCCTACTTGACTTTTCACCGTATCGGCTATAAGATACACGTCAGCCTGCCGCAGTGTCCGATCATATCTTTCGCGGCACGAGGAAATACGCCGATGAGCGACATTGAAACAGTCGATCCGAAGCCGGCTCCGGAGTTCGAGCTGGCCGACAGCAACGGCCGCATGCCCGCCCAGCTGATCGTCGACAGGAACGGCATGATACGCCACAAGCATTACGGCAATGCCATGTCCGACATCCCGGAAAACGGCGATATCCTTGCAAAAATAGACCAGTTGAACGGCGAAGGGGCGTAGGGGAACGCACGGATGTGGCCGCCGCTATGCCGGCATCCTGCAGGCGGCGGCATACAGACATCCAGTTTTATCAGTGTGCGCGGCCCTCTTTCCCTCGCAACCATGCAGATCTGCTCCCGGTCACGCAGTAGTTTTATCCTTGACTAAAACCAATTTTTCCATTTTCCTGTGACATGACGCAGGCGCACCCGCGCTGATTCATGTCAAAGGAGAAAACCATGGGCTGCTTATTCTGCAATATCATCAACGGCTCCACGCCGTCAACAAAAGTGTACGAAAACGACAGGGTCTACGCCTTCGCCGACATCAACCCCCAGGCGCCGGTGCACGTCCTGGTGATCCACAAGCAGCATATCGAACGCATCGAGGACCTCGACCAGGGAAACAGCGCCATCATGGGCGACCTCTTTCTCGCGGTAAAGGAAGTGGCCAGGATCAAGGGGATCGACCGGAAGGGCTACCGGGTCATCATCAATAACGGCACCGCGGGCGGCCAGGTCATCTGGCACCTCCACGTTCATGTCATGGGCGGGAAGGAAGACATGGGGCCTATGGTTGTCCGCTGACCTTTTTTTTATTTTTCAAGGTCTGAACGATAACTTTCTCTATTGAGCGCTCCGTCGCCTGGTCGATGATAAAGGTATATTTCTCATAGTCCAGGCGGTCGCCTTTTTTCGGAATCCTTCCCAGGCGGTACTCGATGAACCCGGCGAGGGTCTCAAAGCCCTTCTTGTCTATGTGGATGTTGAAGCTCCGCATGAAATACTCGATGTCCATGTTCCCGCTCAGGAGGAACTTCCCCCTCCCCATCTCGACTACAAGCTCCTCCTCGGACTGGTCCCTGGTCTGGATCTCGCCGACCACCTCCTCGGCGATGTCCTCATGGGTGACCATGCCCACGACCGCCCCGTGCTCGTCGACGATGAACACCATGGGGATCAGGTTCTCCACCATCTCGTTGTACAGTTCCACGATACGCTTGGTGGTGGGAACGTAGTGCACCTTGTTCATGACATCGGCTATCTTCTTCGCGCCTCGGTGCTTCAGAATATCCCGGTAAAACACGTACCCGACAAGGTTGTCAACCCTGCCGCTGTACACGGGGATCCGCGAGAACCTGGTACGCACGATGAGATCGGCAAGCTCGCGCACGCTTGATTCAATATCGATGGACACGATGTCGATGGTGGGCGTCATTATTTCCCTGGCCGTCATGCCCCTGAAAGAGAGTATCTCTGAAACATACTCGTGGTGCTCCACGTTGATGACGCCCTCCTCCTCCCCGATTTTAAAGAGGATATCGATCTCCTCGCGGGACCTGACGCTGCTGCGGCCCGAATCGGTTATGCCGACCATGGATTTCAGCGCTTGAGCAAAAAGAAGTGAAACACCCACCGCCGGCTTCATGATGAAGAGGAGAATGTGAATAGGATAGGAGAAGAACATCAGGAACGCCTCGGCCCGCGCCCGGGCGACAACCTTCGGCGTCACTTCACAGATTATGAGAAACAGGATGGTCTGTACCGCCGTCACCACCAGCATCCCCGGTTCCGTGAGCATGAAGGCCGTGGTGGCGATATAGGTTATGAAGGCCGCGGATGATATGTTGACGATATTGTTCCCGATGAGTATCATTCCCATGGCGTTTTCGATAGTGTCCACTATCTTCAGCGACAGTTTTGCGCGTCGGTTCCCGGTCTTGGCGAGCGATTCCAGGTAGAACCGGTTGGAGGTAAGGAGCGCCGTTTCCGTTCCCGAAAAGAAGAAGGACAGGAACATCATTATCCCGATGAGGGTGATATACGCATGGTATTTCGCCAGAAGGACCATCATGACAGCAAGTCACCCCCTTCCGACGGCCGTATCACTTCGACGGTCTCTATCTTGTTCTTCCTGATATGACGGATCCTGAGGACATAGGCCCCGACCCTGAGGACATCGCCCCGCTTCGGTATGTACGCGAGCTTTTCGATTATATACCCGCCGATCGTGTCGGCGTTCCGGCTTTTCAGGTCCTCGCCGAAAGCTGCATTGAAGTCATCGATCTGCAGCTCTCCCGATATGACGGAGGTGCTGCCATCAATTTTTCGTATATGGTGGCTGGCATGGTCTTCCCACTTGGTCATGTCGCGGCCCAACAGCTCCGAGAGCAGCTTGTTGAGCGTAACAACGCCGGCAGTCCCCCCGTATTCGTCAACAACGACGGCTATCTGTATGCCCTCTGTCAGGAAATCGTTCAGGAGGTCATGGAGATCCCGGGAGGCCGGGAAAAACTTGATCTTCTGGATAAAACGGTTTATGTTACGGGCCTTCTTGAAGCCCAGGTGGTAGGGAATCAGTTCCCGCGAATCGACCATGCCGATTACATGGTCGATGTCTTTTTGATAGACCGGGATCCGTATCACGCCCGATTCGATGAACAGCTTCATCGCGTCCCTGATCGACGATCCGTAAGGGAGGAACACGGCGCTGCTGCGGGGAAACATTATATTGGCGGCGTCCTTCTTGGCGAAGCGCAGCACGTTCTGGATGAAGGCGCCTTCGTCCTTGCCGATGACCCCCTTCTCTTCACCCAGCTTCACCGCCAGCTTCAATTCGTCACGGGTGATCGCCTTGTGGGTCAGCTTCAGGTTGAAGATTTTTATCATCATGTTGGTGAAAATGAGCAGCAGCGCCCGGACCGGGGCAAGCATGAAGTGGAAAAACCGGAGCAACGGCAGCGCCTTTTTAGAAACCTTCTCATAGGAGCTCATGGCGATCAACTTCGGCGATATCTCGCAGAAGATGATAATGAGCGGCGTCAATACGGCAATGGTAATGACGTCCCCCCAGCGTGGCCACACCTGGAGCAGGAGGCTGGTCGAGAGCATCGATATGAGAAGGTTCACGAAGAGGTTTCCCGTGAGAAGCGTGATCAGGATCTTCTGCGGGTCCTTCATGAAGGCGTAAATGGACTTTTCCTTTTTCTGGTGGGAATGGGAAAAACGGTGGATGTCCGATTTCGTGAGTGAAAAGAGGGCGCTCTCCGATCCGGAAAAAAACGCGGACAGCGCCATGCAGACAATGAGCGCGGCGAGTTCTCGGTAGATCTGGTCCATCACTCCTGGCTGATATCAAGCTTCACATTAAAGGTGTATTCCTTCTCGGCGGTGTTCCCGGCATAGTCAGATGCCGTTACTTTCACCACGTTCTCCCCTTCCGCGTAGGTCAGTCCCTCTATCTTGTAATAGCCCTTGCTGTCGAAGAGGTTTTCGAATTTTTTACCGTCCACGGTCAGGCGCCCCCGGGAGACGGCTATGGAGCCGAATTCCTTCTTTAAAACGTTCCTGCCGTTGAATTCAACGGTGAGGCGGTACACGCCCAGGTTTTCCCGCCCCGTCATGGCGTCGTTTATCTTCACCAGGAGGGGATAATGCCGGGTGAGCCGTATATTGGCCTTGTCACGCACGATGATGATCTTGTCGCCGATGTGGAACGCTATTTCCGAAAGGACCGGCGCCTTCGTGTCCTCCCATGCGGGAAGGATTTTCAGGGGATTCACCGAAACCCGTCCGGGGTACTGCATGATGGAAAAATGGATGTGCTTGTTAATCGAGTGGCCCGTGTTGCCCATCATGCCGACGGTGTCCCTTTCGGCATAGGTTTTCTTCGAGGACAGGCCGTTTTCAAGGTGCATGTAGAGGGAATAAACGCCGTTGCGGTGCTCCAGTATCTTGAAATTGCCGCCCCCGGGGTAATTATCCAGGGGAAAGAGGGCCTTGTCCCAGTAAAAGAGGAGTTTACCCGGTTCCACGGGATACACCCTGTCATCGACGGAAGTCATGTCGATGCCGTCATGAAAATGGTCCCACCTGGATTCGCAGAAGGTCGAAGTGATGGTGCCGCTGTCGACCGGCCACCGGAACGACACGAACGACAGGGCCAACATGACAAGCAACAGGCAGAACAGGCGACGACGTTTCATTTTACTCCTTCCTTTTCTTCGGTTTCTTTATTATCATCTTTCTTTTTGTCTTTTCCGGCGTGGATATGGCAGTACTTGCCGGGCTCGGTTCCCGAGTAATAGAGTACGTCCCTGGCCACCCGGGGACATTCGCCGTCCCTGCCCGCCACTTCCCCTGAATCCAGGCAGATCGTTTCCATTGACAGTCCCTGCTCGGGTTTCCTGAAATCACCGGGCGGGTTGCCCCGGAAAATCGATGATATGTACTCTACCCAGACGGGGGCCGCGACGACCCCGCCTGCCCTGCCCCATCCGAGGGATATGGCCCCCTCCTTGTTTCCGATCCAGACCGCCGTAACATTGTTCGACGTTAATCCGGCGAACCAGGCGTCATTATAGTTGGCGCTGGTCCCTGTTTTTCCGGCCACGGGAAAATCTATCCTGCCCCCACTGAACGCCCCGGCCGCGGTGCCGCCCTCATCGAAAATGCTTTTCAGCATGGATATGGTAATGGCGCAGGCCGCAGGATCGATTATCCGCCCGGTCTCTTTCCTGCGCTCGTCGGTAAGCTTGCGGATCTCCTCCTCATTGTTCCAGACAACATTGTCATTGTAGTCCCTGACCTGGCGGATGCCGTAGGGAAGAACGTATTCACCGCCGTTTACGATGACGGAATGAAGCATGCAGTTTTCCAGGGGCGATACCTCGTACGTCCCCAGGGCCAGGGAGAGGGTCCTGCCGAAACGCTCTTTCAGCTCCGCGTCGGACAGGTAGAGACTTTTCTTCAGGATGGTGAAAATCCCGTCATAACCGGTCTTTTCGAGGACCTTGACGGCGACCACGTTGATCGACTTTTTCAGCGCTTCGCGCACGATCACCTCGCCGAGGTACTTCCCGTCGTAATTGCGCGGCTCGTATCCCCCGGGAAATTTCGTCCTCTCGTCGTTAAAAACCGTCGAGGGCGTAATATCCCTGCTTTCAACGGCCGCGACATAGAGGACCGGTTTGAAGGACGATCCGGGCTGCCGCCTGATCTGGGCAACATGGTCATTCTGGTTCTTTGAAGAAAATTCATATCCGCCGACGTATGCCAGCAGTTCCCCGGTCGCCGGGTCCATGGAAACCAGGGCCCCCTCTATGTTCTGGGCCTTTTTCATCTCGGCGTCCGCCTTCAGCTTGTCCTTCAGGCGTCCCGCCAGCTTCAGGTGATACTCGCGCTGGCGCAGGATACCCGCCTTGAGCGCCGCGGTGGCGATGTCCTGTTTCTCGGCGTCGATGGTGGTAAACACCTTCAGGCCGCCCTTTTTCACGGCCTCCTCGCCGAATTTTTCCACCAGGACGCGGCGGATGCTCTCGTTGAAGAAGGGGGCCCGGTTCACCCGGTACGAACTGAAGACGAAGTTCCCGATGAGGGAAGACGCGGCGACCCCCTTTTCGTCGTACACGACCTCCCATTTTCTCAGGAACTGACCGTACATCTTTCCGGTGTTCCTGTTTTTCAGGAAACCGGCATCGGACATCGATTCCAGTATCCGTTTCGTTTTGCGGAGCGATGCATCGAGGTCTGAAAGGGGTGAATATATCTTCGGGTTTGAAATGGTGGCGACGATCATGGCGCATTCGACCGCGGACAGCTCCTTCACCGAAACGCCGAAGAACATCTTGGCGGCCGACTCAACGCCGTAGGCGCCGTTGCCGAAATAGATGAGGTTCAGGTACATGGAGAGTATGTCCTGCTTGTCATAGCGCTTCTCGATCTCCCGGGCGCAGAAAGCCTCGTATATCTTACGCTTCAGGTTCCGCTCCATGTCGGTGAAGAGGACCTTCGCCAGCTGCTGGGTTATGGTGCTGCCGCCCTGGACGACCCGGAAATGGACCAAGTTGACCAGTATCGCGCGAAAAATGCCCCGGTAGTTTATGCCCCGGTGGTTGTAGAAATCGCGGTCTTCGCTGGCTATCACCGCCTTGACCAGCCATTCGGGGATATAGTCATAGGGCACGATCTCCCGCTTCTGCTCGAAGAATTCCCCGATGATCTCGTTGTTACGGTCGTATATGCGGGTGGGAATGTCCACAACCTTGACCTTGAGGTCGACATCGCTGTAATTGTAGGTATATCCTTTCTTGAGTTCCTCGGTCCGGTCGATGAGCTGTTTGTACTTGGTCAGCTTTTTGAGGGCCCCGTCGCGGTCGCCCTGCCACATGAAAAAGATCACCGTCACGTACGCCGCAAGGAGGAAGGTGATCGCTGTCGGCACGTATATAAACACGACCTTCTTATGCGTCATGATCCAGGCACATGCCTTTTTTATGAAATCCATGACCGGTGCCATTATCGATCTCCAGTCAAATCCGCCCATTGGTCAAATCCTCATGTCCCGCAAAACACGCCCCTGCCAAGAATAGACCCCCCTTTCCCGAGGGGCCCATGGGGGTCATTTCAGTTACGGTATAATAGTATCCCGATAAAAGTCAAATACATTCCTACGGGAGTTCCCCTCTATCACAGCCGCTCGAGGCGGCATAGCGCTTCCCCGAAAGCTGGCCGCAGGCCCCGCTGATGTCGCGGCCGAAGCTCTTGCGCACCGTTACGGGGACATTCATGATCTCAAGGTCCCTGACGAAGCGCTCAACCTCCGCCTCAGCGGGCGGTTCGCATCCCTGCCCGCCCACGTTGAGGGGGATCAGGTTGAGCTTGATCCGGTTGTAGCGGAACATTTTCTTCAGCCGCCTCGCGTCCTCCGTGGAAATGTTGTCCGCCCGCATCACGTATACGACGGTAAGCCTGTTCCGCGATGCCGGGAACTTCTCGTTCAGCATTCGGGATATGGCGCTGAAGGGATTGGACCGCTCCACCGGCATGATGCGCTCCCGTTTGCCGGGTTCGGTGTCGTTGAGGGATATGGCCAGGTTGTAGGGCCGCTCTTCGTCAATGAACCGCTCGATGCCCGCGATGACGCCCGAAGTCGATATGGTGATTTTCCTCACCGAAACATGGAAGCCGAAGCTGTAATTCATGATTTGGGCGGCTCGGATCACGTTGTCGTAATTCATGAAGGGCTCGCCCATGCCCATGAACACAACGTTGTTGTTCCGCTGCCCCGAGATCCTCCTCACGTGACAGAGCTGGTCGATGATCTCCCCCGTTTCAAGGTTCCGGATGAAACCCAGTTTCGCGGTCTCGCAGAAACGGCACCCCATGGCGCACCCCACCTGGCTCGAGAGGCAAACGGTGATCCTCCCGTCTTCAACGCCCTCATTCCTGATCAGGACGCTTTCTATATAATTGCCGTCACGGGTCTTGAAAAGGTATTTTTCCGATCCGTCAACGGCCGAAACCAGCCGCTCTTCCGGGGAGAGGGCATTCACGGCAAAGGTCCCTTCGAGGGCGCCCCGGAGCTCCCGGGAAACGTCCGTCATCGCGTCAAAGGAGTCCACGTTCTTCTCGTAAAGCCAGATCATGATCTGCTTCGCACGGTACCGCTTTTCGCCGATAGAGCCGAAGTACTCTTCAAGTTCTTCGATGGTGTAGCTTTTTATTAATTTCCTGTCCATCGCTTACAAGATAGGGAGTGACGGTCCCCCGCTGCAAGAAATATTTATTACTCACCATCCACGTACGTTCAGCCGGTGTTCCCTGCATGCAATGTCCCCGGCCTCTCAACACGAAGCGTTGTCGCCGGCTCTCTGCATGCAGGCCTGTGCGGCACGCCCCGGGGGGGCGATGACATAATCGCGGATACGGCCGACACGGAGATCGGGTCTGCTTTTTCAAGGTTCATGGCGCCATCACAGATACAGCGGCGATGACGCGATCACGAACTGGGCCGCATAGTAAAGCCGTAATCCAGCTTCATCGGCTTTTCCATCGCCGCGACCGCCACGATGCCGATGAGCGCGGGGGCTACCGACAATACCAGCGAGGTGCCGGTCCAGTCATAGTTCAGGAATATCGCCGCGATGAAGAAAAAATGGCCCGCCAGGAAGGAGTAGAACCCCCCGAACAGATATGCATCCCTGTCCTTTGCATAGACATACTTCAGGTCGAGCCAGATGTCCCCCAGAAGGCCGCAGACAAGGCCCATGATTATCAGCAGGGCGTAGTTGAGCCGGCCCGTGCTGGCGCCAAGGGCCGCGCATGCCGTCGCCATGAAGAATACGCTGGCAATCGCCTTCGCCATAAGCGCCGGCACGCCGCCCCTCCGTACCCTTATCACGAGAAAGAAAACCGTAGCCGCGATACCCAGAACCAGCGTTGTCCCGTGAATCCCGATGCCCGTCATGTTGGTGCCTCCCGGATATTCGTCCGTCTTAAACATATCGCCGGATCATTCTTATTGCCGCCCGGCCGCTTTCGACCGGCGACACCGTGCCAGCGCCACATAGGCCATTACCGGGACGAGCACAAGGTAGAACCCCGGCCCCGAAACGAACGCCCACATTGCTCTTGATGAATACTCCGCGGTGTATAGAATGGCCATCACATGAAACACGATATATACTGTCATGATTACAAGCATACGCTTCAGAAGGGGAAATGCAGCGTGTGTGAGGGCCCTGCCCGGCGGCATGTAGCGGCCGAAATATCTCGAAAAAACCCCTTCCGGAGCAAACACAAAAAAAAGAAGAAATGGGACGAACAGGGCCTCGATCAGTGCCGGCTTGACCCTGAAAAAGCGGTCGTCATTGGTCGCGATGGAAACGCCCCCCATGACGGCGATGAGCGCCAGGTCTGCCAGTAGAAAATAGTCGAACGTTCCTGACGCATGCCAGGTGATCCCGGCCTGGACCGCGGTGAACAGCACCGCCGAAATGATTGAAACCGCCGTATTTTCAATGACGGAATCGACCACCATGAAAACAACTATCGGCAGAAACTGCAGAAAAAGAAAGGTCATGGACGTCCCCTGTGCCACTAGGCGAATAGTACCTCCACCGGTGCAGGATGCAAGTTTATTTTTCTATCCTTCCGCGTGAAGCCACGGGCGGCGGGCAGAACCGGGCCGCGAGAATGAAAAACCCGCCGGGCAGGGGCGGGTTCAATTCACACGCTGTATCCCTAAAACGCGGTTTCGAGAACGCGTTTTCAGCAAAAACATCTATTTTTTCTCAGTCATGCTCCTGATCTCAAACATGGCCATCTTGTTGTCCGGGTCTATATTAATGACCTTTTCAAAGGACCGCATCGCGCTCTCCTCGTCCCCTTTCTTCTTGTACGCCATGCCCATGGCAAACAGGGCGTTCACAAAACCGGGATCTATTTCAAGGCCTTTTTCAAAAAAAAGGATGGCATTGTCAAAATCCCCAAGCTGATAATAGGACGCGCCGCCGATATAATAGGCGTTCTTGTTCATCTTGTCGTTCTCGATGTATGCCTGGATCCTGTCGATGGCCTTGCGGAAGCTGTTCACCCTGAAGTAGTTCTTGGCAAGGTTGTAAAGGATCTTCTGGTTCTCCGGGTATTTCTTGAAGCCTTTTTCAAGAACCTCGGTCGCCTCCTGGTACTGGTGGGCGTTGATGAGCCGCTTCGAATTCTTGATGATATCGACCGCCTCGTCGCGGGAAAGCTCGACGACCAGCAGGGTGATATCGTCGACGAGCTGGGCGTTGCCCATGAACTGTCGGACGTCATTGATGATGGCCTCGGCGAATTCCTCCGCGGGAAGCGAACGGTATCTCCTGATCGCCTCTTCAAGGCGTCGGTTGGAATACTCGACCCGTTCCTCGTTGATGGCCTCCGGTATCCCGTCCGTGTACAGAACGACGCGGTCCCCGTATTCAAGCTTGGTCTTCTTCTCATCGTATGACTCGCGCGCTTCCTCAATGGCGCCGATGAACAGGCCGTTGGTGTCGAGGAGCTCTATGTCCCCCTCATGCCTCAGGAGTATCGCCTTCTGGTGGCTGGCATTGGAATAGACCATGTTGTAATCGTCATCGACGGCGAGCATGAAGCAGGTCATGTAGTCCTGGGTCTTGACGTGGTCAAGGATGTTCTGGTTCATTTCCTGGAAAATCTTTTTCGGCGAGTCGTACTTGGATCCCGCGTTCCCGAAGGACATCTTCGCCATGGTGGTGACCAGGGCGGCAGGGATGCCATGGCCGGAAACGTCGGCGATCATGACGCCGATCTTGTCGTCCTTCAGCAGATGGACGTCGTAAAAGTCGCCCCCGATCTTTTCCATGGCGATGTAGCGGACCGCGAACTTCAGCTCGTTCCAATCGTCGATCTTTCCGGGAAGGATGCTGCGCTGGATGACGCTGGCCATGTCCAGCTGCTTCTGTATCTGCTCGTCCCTGCTCCGCAGGCTCGACAGGGCCTCCTCGAGCTCCTCGGTCCGCCTGGCGACCTTTCCCTCGACGTCACGTCTGAAATCGTCGATTTCCCGGGCCGTTTCCATGAGGGCGAACTCGATCGCGGTGAATTCCCTCTCCAGGGAAAGGACCTTGTATCCCGCGGTCCCGCCGGAAGCGATGGTCCTGGTAACTCGTATCAGGTCGTTCAGGATGCGCATGATGGACCGAGTGGTGATCTGCATCAGTAAAAAGCTGGCCAGGACCGATATGCCGAAATACAAGAATATGATCGCTATATTAAACTCCTCGAAAAACCGCACCTTTTCCATCAGGGCGGCAAAGGTCAGCAGGGTAATGACCATGAGCCAGACGAAGAACAGAAACTTGAGCCTGATGCCGATGAGGGCCCGCGGCTTCACGCTCGCGCCGGTGCTCACGATTTTATTGTACATGGCGCTCCGCTCCGGGTTTGTGAGCGACTCGGTGAAGAGGTAGGTGGACATGCCGTACAGGATGATGATGATGATCACCGTCAGGGATGTCGCCTTTATCATGGCGGAAAATTCCGGCGCGGTGTAGGCGCCCAGAATCCGATACTCATAGAACGCGAGGCCGAGGATAATTATGCCCGCCACAGCCGTCAGAAGGGTGCAGTGGAGCAGATTATACATGGGAAGGTCTGAAAAATTGGTGTATACCTTCTTAAAATCTTCTTCAGGGATTTCAAGATTTTTTTTGTATGCCTCATTGACCGCCCTCAGGGGCTCCATAAGGGGGGGGATCTTGAGGGGAGCCAGCAGACCAAACAGTATCCAGTGCACCAGAGTCGGGATTGCCACCGCAACAGGGAGCCATTTCATGTAAAACAGGGACAGCTTATCGAAGGATATCATGATAAAGGATGTCCCCAGGAAAAAGGCAAAAAGGCTCAATACCCAGCTGGTCGCGACGGTAATGGCGGAAAGGGCAAAGGTATAATTTATATTTTTAGCCAGAAATTGAAAAAACTTCATGGTATCCCCTTTTGTATATCTATCGGAAAAACACGAGTATTATATATGATATATTCTGCATAATTGTCATAAAATCAAGCTAAATATACCCCTCTCCCCCCCTGAAGGGAACTTTAATAAACATGCTGTGCCAAGTAATCCCCCACCGGCAGTGTCGGGGGCATATAGCCATAATGACAGTTTCAAACACTATTCCTTTTCCCGGTCTGTGACCTCCACGTCCTTGACGCAGCGGAACCCGGCCATGTTGTCCGAGTACAGGTTCGGCATGCCGCCGATTTCCCTGCTGCTGACGCGCAAGCGGTACCGCTGGCTGTACCAGGAACCGCCCCGGACAACCTTGAACTGTTTTCCATACCGTTTGAATTCCTTACCTTCCCTGGAGCGGTTTCCCTCATAGGGCATGTACCAGCTCGAGGTCCATTCCCTGGCATTGCCGGCCATGTTCAGCGCACCGCAGGGAGAGGCCCCCTCCGGGTCGAAGGAATTAACCGGCATCAGCCCCTTCGTTGCCGCGCCGAATCGCTTCTTCAGGTGAGCCCCCGTCTTCTCATCGGCCCAGAAATCGGCGCCATTGGCCCGTTCCGCGCCATACACCCTGCCCCAGGGATAGATAAAATTCCTCGCATCGGCTTCACCGCTGGCGCGGCCGGGGCCGCGGGCCGCTTTTTCCCATTCTTTCTCAGTCGGCAGCCGCTTCCCCGCCCAGCGCGCATAGGCTTCGGCCTCAAAGTAGGTGACCATGACCGGCAGGCCGCCCTCGCCTTCCCGGTACCTGCCGCCTTGCCAGGACAGGGGCGGTTTCACATTGCCGGCCTCAACGAACCTGAGATAATCCTGGTTGGAAACTTCATGGACGTCGATATAGAAGTTATCAGCATAATCGGTATGCTCCGGCATTTCGTCACGGTCGCCGTTGTTTGAACCGCATACGAACTTCCCCTCCGGCACGAGCACCATCTGCCTCCGGTCCTTGTCCGTGGTGATGGAACGGCGGTAACCGCGCTCCCGCGCCGGCGCCTCATCGGCGAACTCCCTTTCGCCTTTCTTCCGCGGAGCCACCAGGGCGATATCGACGCCGGCCCGGATAAGCCTGGAAAATTGCCTGTTGGTCAGGGTGTAGCGGGCGGCGGCCCGGTATGTATACCGTCCCGTCCTGTTGAACACCACTGATTCGATCTCTATGGTCCCGTACACGGTCTTATCCTGTATTATATAATAGGACGTTTCCCGGGGCCGTTCGCTCAAGAGGATAACGATATTGTTTTCTTTGGCAACTGACTCGATCCTTCCCATGATGTCGAACTCGGTTACGGCGGAGAGGCCGGGCAGAAGACACTGCGCCGCCGCCGTCAGGGCCAGCAGCATATGAAATTTAATTTTTCGTGATACCATTGGTTACCTCGCACGCCCCCTGCATCCCCCGGAGGGGGACTTTTTTATTTCCTCGTGAGCCCCCTTTGGGGGGCTTATCACGATCGCCTCGTTTCACTCGCGATGACAGATAGACGCCATCTCCCAATCATCTACCCCCTGATCAGCTCCCTCGTCGGCCACACGAGACAGGTGAGCTGGTTGCCCATGATGACGCCCGAATCTATGCCGATGATGTTGCGCTGGACGTCATTGTATATCGGACCCTCCCGGGACAGGTAGGCCACCGGAGTGTGGCCGAAGATGACCGTTTTATCCCACCGCTTGTTACCTAAAAAAAACTGCTCCCTGATCCAGACCAGGTCATGTTCATCCTGCGCTTCGAGACGGTCCACCGCGGGATTCAGCCCCGCGTGGACGGCAATGAAATCCTCCCCCTCGTAATAGAGACTGAGGGCGCCCATAAACTCGCGGTGGTGCTTCGGCAGTTCGAAGACGCCCCGGTGCGCTATATAGCTCCGCATGGTGGCGTCTCCCCCGTTGATGATATAGGCGCCGACGGTGTCCTCGCCCCGGAGATAAGCCATGAACATGTCTTCATGGTTCCCCTTGAGGAACACCGTGTTCATGGTCTGGGTCCGGGAAAGCTCTATGAGAAAATCCACCACCTCGTACGAGTGGGGCCCCCGGTCAATGTAATCCCCCAGGAATATCAAGGTATCGGCCGGCTTGATCCTGGCCGACACCCGGTCAAAGACACCGACAAGCCGTTTGAAATAGCCGTGTATATCGCCGATGATATAATACAATGAAAACCCCTGGTGCCGGGCCCGCTGATGCCATGCCCGTTACGGTCTGTTGCCGCCGGATTCTTTTTTTTCAGCCCTGTTTTTGATCTCCGTCAGGAGGTATCCAATAATCAGATTCCCCTCATTCAAAGTATCGGCATTGAGGACGCCAAAAATCCATTGTTTATACTGGCATATGATCAGATACTCCGTTTCACTGATGATCCGTATGGCAGGTTGGAGTTTCCCCACCCTGCTCAATATATATTCATTGCCGCCCGCTTTCAAGATGCCGAGGTATTCCTGCTCTGCGTCAAAGGCCGATGGGTAGATCGCGCAGACCAGATCGTGTTTCTTCCCTGCCAGGACGCGCCGTGTCACCGCGGCGTTTTTCAGTCCGGGGACGGCATCCATGCTTTTCTTGTAGTAGACGATCTCCCTGGAGGAACGGTTTTTCGCAAAAATGAAGAGCTGTTCGGGCAGGCTGTCATCGCCGGCCAGGCTTTTCAGGTTTCCCCGCACCACGCCGAGGAACTGGTCCACAACGCTCCCCGCCTGGTCCCCCAGGTTTTCATAACCGATCTTGACGTAGTATTTCCCGATTCTCGCATACAGACAGGTCGTCGTTGCGTAGGCGTTATCGTCGAAGAACTGGTACCTCCCGTCCAACCCCCGTTCCCTGCTGTAAAATCCGAAGGAATCAAGGGACGAGCCGAGCCTGATCATCTCAACCCTGACGGTCCTGCTTCTATCCGACAGGTGGGCATATTCCGTGATTGCCAGTTCCACGGGATTGTGCTCGCCGTACAGCGGGCTGAACTGCGCCATCTTCCGTGAGCTGGTGGTGCGATACTGGCGCTCCACCACCCATCCGGGCACATCGGTCTCCCGGGGCATGGCATCCTGTATGGTTGGGGTCCTGGGAAAAAGGCTGCAGGAGGATAGCGTTAACGAGGACATGGATACAAATAAGAATAATGTTAGAAAATTTTTCATAGGGAACCGAACTATTGCCACATTATTTTACTTTATACAAATACCGTTTCGGCACGTCCTCCCTCCCCCTTGACGGGGGAGGGCCGAGGAGGGGGTGGTTCAGTAAGTGATACATTAATAAATAAATTGCAGACCAAAAATAATCTTTCACCCTCCCCTGCCCCATCCCATCAAGGAAGGGTGATATGCATACCGTGATTGATCCCGACCGGAAAAGGTTTCACCTACTTGCTGATCGCCTTCGGATCGATCGCGTCCTGGAGCCCCTCCCCCACCAGGTTATAGGCCGTAATGGTCAGGAATATGGCGAAACCGGGTATCAGGGTGAGCCACCAGGCGAAGTCCATGAAGTCCCGCGACTGCGACAGGATATCGCCCCAGCTGGGCGTGGGGGGCTGCACGCCGAAGCCGAGGAAACTCAGGGACGACTCGATCAATATGGTCGAGGCGATGCCGAAGGTGGCCGAAACCAGGACCGGCGCCAGGGAATTGGGGAGGATGTGGCGCATGATGATCCGCGCGTCCCGCGCCCCTATGGCCCGGGAGGCCACCACGAAATCCATTTCCCTCAGCTTCATGAACTCCCCCCTGACGATCCGCGCGATCCCCGGCCAGCCTGTCAAGCCGATGACCACCATGACGTTCACCAGGTTGGGGCCCACCAGGGCGAGGATCGTCAGGATCAGGAAAAAGGTCGGGAAGCACATGATTATTTCAATCAGACGCGAGATGACCATGTCGATCCAGCCGCCGTAATAGCCGGCGATGGAGCCGACGACGATGCCGATGGCAACATAGATGGCCACGGCGATGAAGCCGATGAATATCGAAACCCTGCTCCCGTGGATCATCCGTGCCGTCAGGTCCCTCCCCTGTTCGTCCGTCCCCAGTAGGTGCTTCGCGCCCGGGGGAATGACGATGCTGTTCAGGTCATACTCCGAATAGGAATAGGCCACCGGCGGGAAGATCTTGAACCCCTTAAAGGAATCCCTGCGGAGATCCGCGTCCTTGAGCTCCGGGTAATTGAAGAAGATCGGGAAATAGACACGCCCCTTGTCCGCGTACACGTAGGGCCTGCTGTTGGCCAGCAGCGGGGCGAATATGGCGACAACGAACAGCATGACGACGAAGACCAGCCCCGCGAAAGCGAGGCGGTTTTTCCTGAATTCCCTCCAGACCCGTGCCCAGTATCCGCGCCTCATATCTTCGCCTCCAGCCTGATCCGGGGGTCCGCCAGCGCGTAGGCCAGGTCGGCGACCAGTATCCCCGCCAGGGTGAGAAGCGCGGCGATGGTTTCGATGGCCATGATGACCGGAATGTCCCGGGAGAGTATCGCCTCGAAGGCGAGCATCCCCATGCCGGGGACCGAAAATATCGATTCCACGATGACGCTTCCGCCGAGGAGGCCCGGGAGGAGCGTGGCCATCAGCGTTATGAGGGGTATGAGGGAGTTCCTGAAGGCGTGGACGAAGATCACCTTTTTCTCGGCGAGCCCCTTGGCGCGGGCGGTCATGATGTACTGCTGGTTGATGACCTCCAGCATGTTCGCCCTGGTGTACCTTGACAGAAAGGCGAAGCCGCCGTAGGTCAAGGTCACCACCGGGAGCACCAGGTGCCATCCCACGTCAAGGATCCGGGTGAGAATGCCCGCCTCCGCCGCCCAGTCTGACCTGAACCCGCCGAGGGGAAAGAGGTTCAGGTACTCGCCGCTCCCCAGGTAGAGGAGCAGGAGGAGCCCCACCCAGAAGGTCGGCAGCGAATAGAGTATGAAAAGGACGAGGCTTGAACCCCGGTCAAAGGCGCTCTCCTTTTTCACGGCCGAAACGACCCCCATCGGGATGGATATGATGTAAATGATGATCATGGATATGATGTTCAGCGTCAGCGTGATCGGAAGGGCCTCGGCTATGCGCTTCGAAACGGGCCTCCCGTCCTTGCGGGACGTTCCGAAGTCGAGGCGCGCCGATTTAGCGAGCCAGTCGACGTAGCCGACGACGATCGGCTTGTCAAGGCCGTAGAGCTTCTTCTCCTGCTCGAGGATCTCCCTGGAAATGGAGCCGGATTTGAGGGCCCCCTCCATGCCCATTTTCAGCTTCGTGTAATCGCCGGGGGCAAGGCGTATCATCAGGTACGTTATGAAGGTTATCCCCAGGAGAGTGGGAACGATGAGGAGTATCCTTTTTACCAGGTATTTCTTCATTGCGGTTTTCTCACCTTCCATTCAAGATAATTCATCCCCCGCGTGTGCACCTTGACATTGGTGAAGCGCTTGCTCACCACCGCCAGGGCCGGGCTGGTGTACATGAACGTGTAGGGCTGCTCGTCATGGAGGATGCGGTGGAACCGGTGGTACATCCTGTTACGCTTCGCCTCGTTGAACTCGGTGCGCGCCGCCTCGATTATCCTGTCCGCTTCCCTGTTGCTGAAGCCGATATAGTTCGACCCGCCCTTGATCTGGGAAGAGTGCCATATCTGGTACGGGTCATCCTGAAAATCGGGATCGGACCATCCCAGGGAGGTGGCGTCGAAATTTTTGCTCTGGATCTTGTCGAGATACACGGCCCATTCGTACCGGTTGATGTCCATCTCTATGCCGACCTTTCCGAAATCCTCTTTCAGGATACTTACCAGGCGCTCGGCGAACTTGCTTCCCGACGATATCGTGAAGGTAAAGGAAAATTTCTTCCCGTCCTTGTCGAGGATGCCGTCACCGTCATGGTCGACCCAGCCGGCCTCTGTTAAAAGCTGCTTCGCCCGTTCCGGGTCATAGGGCCACGGCCTTATGCCCGGATCATTCGCTTTCCCGAAAATATAGAAGGGCCCGGTGACGATCTCCCCCAGTCCGAAAAGGAGCTTGCCCAGGATCTCCTTCCTGTTAATAAGATGGGTCATGGCCAGGCGGACCCGCCTGTCCTTGAAAAAGGGCCTCTGGGAGTTCCACCCGATGTAGCTGAAGGATGGCATGTAATATTTCAGCTTGTAAAAGTTATCGGTGAATTTCTTTGAATTGGTCTGGCGCACCCATTCAATGTCGCGGACGCCCATCAGGTCTATCTCCCCTTTCTTGAGCATCTGGAGCGCCACGCTCCCTTCGGAGATTATCTTGTACACCACCCTGCGGATTTCCGGCTTTGCGCCGCGGTAGCGCTCGTTGCGGACGAGGATGATGTTCTTTCCGGTGTCCCACCGCTCGAACCTGAATGGTCCGGTGCCGATGGGAAAACGGTTGTTCTTATGGGTATTGAAGTCGGTGCCGTTGTTGAAAATATGCTTCGGTACGATGGGCATGCCGCCGCAGAAAATGAGGGCCAGGTAGTAGGGCCGCGAATACGTGAACTCCACCGTGTACCGGTCTATCTTTTTACAGCTTTGTATATCGATGTAATACACCTTGAGCTGGGCGCTGGACACCTTAGGGTCCATGATCCTGTCGTATGAATAGACCACGTCGTCGGCGGTGAACTCGGCCCCATCGCTCCAGACGATCCCCTTTTTCAAATAAAAGCGGAACTTCAGGTGGTCCGGGGATATTTCCCACCGCTCCGCCAGCATGGGCTTGACATCGAGGGTATCGTAGTCACGGTCCACCAAGGTTTCATATATTTTAAGGTTGATGGAGTGGGCATAGGAATCCGTCGCGGTTATCGGATTCAGGGTACCCGGCTCGGCCCCCATGTGGATCCTCAGGGTATAGGGGTCCAGTTCAGGCGCGATGCCGGAACACCCGCAAAGGAGCATTACACCCAGCATGTATGCAAGGGCCGGTAACAGCCGTTTGGTTTTCAATCAGCTCACCATTGAGATGAATTATGCAACCGGGTTTTACGACAGACCATACATCAGCGACAGGCGACATACTATAGGGGCGGTAATTGACTGTCAAGGAATATGCGAGGGATAAGGCCTTCCGGGAGGGTCGGGCATGAACCTGACCCTCTCAGAAGGCAATCGTTACTTGCATGCACCACCAGAGTGTTCTGGCCGGGTCAGAAAATGACCAGTACGGGCATCGGCTCTGAAAGGGCCAGACTAATAAGCAGGCATCGAATTATCTGCTTGTGCATGATCGCGATATCCGGTAAAACGTATAAGAGTAAATATACTCATATACATATCGAGTATACTTATAAATAACCGCGCATGTCAAGATTTATGGGAAATTATAGGCATGGCGGGGAAACGATCCGGAACGGAAGGTGAAAAAGACGATTATTATATGACAAAACATCCGCCCCATACAGGCGCCTGCATGTTTATATGACCATCAGGGCGGATGTTCAATGCCTAATTGGGGTTCGCCAAGACCACCAGGGCGTCAACGACGACCGGTTTGCTTCCTGAAATGATAAGCGGGTTGATGTCAATCTCTGCGATCTCGTTGTTCCGGTATCCGAGATCGCCGATGCCCACGAGGGCCTTCACCAGCTCTTTTTTATCCACGGCGGGACTGCCGCGGAACTCGTCGAGGAGCTTCTTCATCCGGATCTCTTCGATCATCTCTTCGGCGTCCATCTCGGTGAGGGGGGCGACACGGAAACTCACATCCTTGATGACCTCGGTGAAGATGCCGCCGATGCCGAACATGACGCAGGGGCCGAACTGGGGGTCGCGGCTCAGGCCGATGACGAATTCCCGTTCCCCCTTTATCATCTCCTGGACCAGGACGCCGTCGAGCTCAACGCCCTTGCCGATAATCTCGTCATAGGCTTTTTTAACATCATCAGCACTGGCAAGTTTGAGCTTGACCAGCCCCATCTCGGTTTTGTGGGCTGCCTTGTCGGAGCAGCCCTTGAGCACCACGGGGTAGCCGATCTCTTCGGCGAATTTCACGGCCTCGTCCTTGGTCCGGGCCAGCTTTTCCCTGGTTATCGGCACGCCCACCGATTGGATGACCTGCTTGGAATCGTATTCCGACAGGGTTTTCTGGCCCCGCTCAAGCGCTTTCTTTATGATCTGCTCCATAGGGATTCTCCTTTTTCAATTGGTATCTGTAGTGCTCGTGCGAAACGACCAGCGCCCGAACGGCCTCCTCCATGCTGTCGAAGAGGGGAAGCCTGAATTCCCTGCGTACCGAAATAATCCGACCCACGGAATTGGGGGTGTAGATAGCAGCAGGCTTGTCGTACTCTCTGCACATTTTTACAAGCTCTTTCATGACGTCAATGACAAATTCCCTCCAGATGCTGGACATCAGGAGCAGGCCGTCAACCTCCTCCGCTGACAGCAAAATCCGGAAAATGTCCAGGTATACCTGGGGCGGCGCCGGCCCAATATCAACGGGATTGTTCACGTTGAAAACACCCCCCACCTTCCTGAGGCGCTCCCTGGTTTCCGGGGCCAGGCGCGGCATTTTCAGGCCGGCCTCCACCATCAGGTCCGCGGAAATGCTGCCGAAGGCGCCGGAATTGGTGAAGGCCGCTATCCGTTTGCCCCGCAGGAGGGGCATCTCGGTAAGCATCTTGGGCATGGAATGGATCTCGCTTATCGACTTGAGCCTGATGATGCCCGCCTGCCGGCAGGCGCTGTCGAACACGGCATCATTGTTGGCCATGCCGGCCGTATGGGACAGGGCCGCGGCGGTGCCCTCATCGGTCCTTCCCGACTTGAAGACCAGGATCGGCTTGGAGACCCGCCTGGCCACCTTCATCAGCTTTTCCCCGTGGGCGATATTTTCCAGGTACATCGCTATGACCCTGGTGGCATCCTGGTTAAAATACTCAATCAGGTCGGCCTCGTCAACGTCCGACTTGTTGCCGATGCTGACCATCTTGTTGATCCCCTCGACGTCGTCCATGAGGGACTCTATGATCACGACGCCAACGCCGCCGCTCTGGACGATGTATGACACGCCGCCCGGCTTCTTGAAGACGTCCATGATCTCCTTGTAGGCGCCGTAAAAGCAGCAAAAGTGGGAATGGTTGTCGAGGACGCCAAGGCAGTTAGGTCCGAGAACGCGTATGCCGTAGGTCCTGACGGCATCGTCAATCTCGCGCTGGAGGCGCTTTCCGTCTTCGCCCTGCTCACTGAAGCCGGCGCTCTCGATGACGACGTTGCGGATCCCCTTCTGGCCGCATTCCCTCATGAAGTGGGGAACCACTGCAGCAGGGGTGATTATAACGCCGAGTTCAACCTGGTTCGGGATATCAAGAACCGACGTATAACCGGGCCAGCCATGGACCGATTCGCCCTTTCTGTTAACGACATATACTGAACCGGAAAAAGGGATATACTCCTTGAGACAATTGCATATGGTTGCGCCCAGGTTGAAGGGCGCATTGGAAGCACCGATTACTGCAACTGAAGAAGGATTGAAGAATTTATCAAGGGACGGATCTTTGAGTTTAACATTCATGGCGGCCACCTGGGATAATATCGTAAACAATGTTTACTATAAAAAACGACGTTTATAGTGTCAAGTTATTTTACAAAAAAAATATGAATGTATAAAAAAACATACATGTTGATTCAAGTGTCTAATGTGTGTATAAACAGTTCAAATATTTGATAAAAAAGGGATGAATTTATTAAAATAATGGGGTCAGAGCAACCATGCATGCAAGGCTGGTTGTTTGGATTATGAATCTCGATGGTCAAGATGCCGCGGAAACAGTGATAGCTATCGGTACCTATTCGGTAGTTATCGGTGAACAATCGTTAAATGTTATAAAAAATACAGGGTGTCAGAGCAAGGCAGGATGAGCAGAAAGAAATCTACATATCCGAATATGTAATACGTCATGTTGTATTAATACCTAGTCCTGTCGCCCAGCCAGGCCAATGAAGAGACGCGCCAGGTTTTCCGCAACGAGCCTGCGGTGCTTAAGGACCTCTTCATCGTTTTTTAAGGGATGGTTGCGGAACGTGGCCACGATCCCGGTCAATGCCGCGAACATGGTGTGGGAATGGAGGCGGATATCGCCCTCCAGTTTCATCTTCCGGAAGATGATATCGAAATTGTCCAGCATCTGCCGCTCCATGACATTGAGCTTGTCGAAGAGATCACGGTCGACCGAACCATCCATGAAAAAATTCATCAGCATCCTGAAATACTGATCGTGCATGGTGAAGTATTCGATGAACACCCGGGCGATCTCTTCGATGGAACCGTCCGGTGATTCGTCGATTGTTTTATAGAGGCCCTTGAACACCTCCTGCACGCCCCGGGAAAACGTTTCGGCAAACAGCGACTGCTGGTCCGGGAAATGGCGGTAGATAAGCGCCGGCGATATACCGGCCCGTTTCGCGATATCGCGCATGGTGACTTTGTTGAAGGGTTTGGTGGCGAACTCCCTTTCGGCGGCGTCAACGATGATCTTACGCCGGGCGTCCTTTTCCTTTTCCTTCAGGTCTGACAGTGTGTTGTTCTTTTTCATGGCAACAAAGGCTTAATGAGGGGTGATACTATGCATCATTTAGTAAAATGTCAAGAAATATCAGTACCCCGCACTTCCCGGAGTAAAAAAATCGTCATAGACGCGGGAGCTTCACCGGTCACACGTCCTTGAACATGTCCAGTTGCAGATCATCGGACCTTGATTTCTTCCCCGGCTCGCGCTTGCCTTTTTTAAGCAGTTTTTCCTCGAGCCGGTCCAGGAAGGGGCTCCGCTCCTGCTTCAATATCCGCCCCTTCACGGCTCGTTTCTTCGCGTAGGTAAGATAGAGGTTCCGCACGGTCCTGGTCACCCCCACGTAAAAGAGGCGCTCCTCCTCGGCCAGCTCGCCGTCGTTCTTTTCGCCGTAGAGCTCGAAGGGGATGATCCCCTTTTCGCAGGCGGGGATAAAGACCGTGTCGAACTCGAGCCCCTTGGAGGCGTGGATGGTCATGAGGGAGACCGCCTCGGCCCGGTCGTCACGGTCGTCCGCTCCCTGGCGGAGCGAGCAGGACCTGAAAAAATCATGGTATGCCCTGCCGTAGGGTTCTGCAAAAGAGACCATCCGCAGGATCGCGTCCTCGGGCGCCTCGGCAAAGACCATCAGAAACTTCAGCACGTCGGAGACCCGGTCCCCCTTTTTTATCATCCCCCAGATGTCGCTGGTCACGGCCAGGGAAACCGCAGGGTCCGACCCGGTGTAGAATATCTTTTTCAGGGAGCGCACCGCCTGGCGGTACGGATCCCGCCTGACCAGGGACTCGCTGCCGGCCACCTGGTAGGGGACCGCGTGGTTCCTGAAGGCCTCGATGATGGCGTCAAACAGGAAGGACGACCGGCACAGCACGGCATAATCCCCGAGGCTCACCTCCTCGTCTTCGGCGTCGCCCTCGGTAATGCCGCTGTCCATGGAAAAGCTCCTGAGGCCGCCCATGCTCTTCTCGATGGCGGCCGCGATCCAGTCCGCCTCGGAGAGGTCAGTGGCCATCTCCTGTATGTGTACCTTCATGTCGATGTCGCGCCCGACGACCGGCTTTTCCCTTCCCAGGACCTGGGCGGCGGCGCGCATGACCGGGTCGGGACAGCGGAAACTGCGGTCCAGGCGCAGCACGCGGGTGCCGGGGTATTCCTCCATCACCCGTGAGAGGAACCGGGCGTCGGAGCCGCGGAACCCGTAGATCGCCTGGTCCGGGTCGCCGATCATGAACAGGTTGGGGCTCCCCTCCCCGGCCAGGAGCTTGAGGAGCTCGTACTGGGCGGCGTTGATGTCCTGGAACTCGTCCACCAGGATCCAGCGGTACCGGCGGCGGTATTCCTCCAGTATGGCTGGATCATTTTTAAACATCTCGACCGGCAGGGCGATCAGGTCAGCCAGATCAAAGGCATTGAGGCGCTTCAGCTCTTCGTTATACTTCCCGAGGTATTTAATCGTTTCCCCGTCGGCATCGGCGCCCTGCTTGGCGGCCTCGATGGCGCGGACCGTCCGGGTTATCTTCTTTTCTTCCCTGACAATACCGGCGATGATGTCGGAAATGTCGTCCTCATCGACGATAATGAAATCCTCCCTTCTTCCGGCGGCGGCGCAATGTTCTTTCAGGATGCCGAGACCGAAGGCATGGAATGTCGATATGACCAGGTCTTTCGCCGGCATGATCGCCTCGACCCGCTCCCGCATTTCCCGGGCCGCACGGTTCGAAAAGGTGACGGCAAGGATCTCCCCGGGCGGCACGTCCAGGTTCTTCACCAGGTGGAGGATGCGCCGGGTCAGGATGGCGGTCTTCCCGGTGCCCGGCCCGGCGATGACCATGCAGGGACCTTCGCCGTGCTCGATGCCGGCGCGCTGGTCGTCGGTGAGGCCCTTTGACAGCGCCTGCCCGGCCGCGCCTTCGGGCAGATCGAAAAGGACCCGCGGCGCTCCCTCCTGCAGGCCCAGCTTCTCATGGAGTTCCTTGAACTCCGCTATGTCGAATTTCATGGAAGATGATGCCGACCCCGCAGGGGCCATCGCCGTGCCCGGGCCGAAGAGACCGCCGCCCGTGAATGTCTTTGCCTCGCCTTCCCTGAAAACCTTGATGCGGCCGAATTCCCCGTCATAGCCCTCCTCTATGACCACGTCGCCGCTCCGAAGGCGCCTGATCCCTTCGGCAAGGAGATCGCCGCCGGCCTCCTGGATTTCCTGCGTCGGGGCGTCCAAAAGAATGTAGAATTCCGACCCCAGGGAGCCGATCAGCCGGTGATACTCCTTCGTCACTTTACCCGACTTCGCGCTTTTCTGACCCAGTATCTCCGCCAGGATATCCGGAAGCTGGGTTATGGAATGGAATGAGTCCCGCCGTCCCCCCGCCTCTTCATGACGGTCAGCCAGTTCGGCCACGCGGTAGAGCACCCCCCGGGTCACCGGCTTCCCGCACACGGGGCAGATGCCCCGGTGGCGCATCGTTTCAAGGGGGTCCCACCGGATGCCGCATTTGCGGTGTCCGTCGTAATGGTATTTCCCCTCCTGGGGAAAGAATTCTATGGTTCCGAGAAACCCCACTCTCCCCTTCAGGGCGTCCACCATGGCGCCGTATCCCAGCTCCGCATCGAAGATATTGGCCTCCCTGCCCAGCTTTTCCGGAGAATGGGCGTCTGAATTCGAGACCAGGGTGAAGCGGTCGAGGAATCCGCAGGCGCGGTTCATCGGCGGGTCGCTCGAAAGGCCCGTTTCCAGGGCGAAGATGTGCCGTGTCAGGTCGTCATAGCATTCCTCGATGCTGTCGAAGCCTGACTTCGACCCGAGCACGGAAAACCAGGGGGTCCAGATGTGGCAGGGGACAAGGAACGACTGCTCCGATGATTCCAGCACCATTTCCAGGATGATCTTCGAATCTATGCCGAGGATCGGCCGCCCGTCCGACCTGATGTTCCCCATCCGGTCGAGCCGGGACTGGACCTTCTCCGCGGCGGCAATATCGGGAAACACGCACAGGTTATGCACCTTGCGGACCCTGCCGTTCTTCTTGTAGATGCTGCTGATCTCGCCGGTGAGGACGAAATAGACCTCCCGTGGCATGTTCTTGCCCGAAAGGTACCGCGACTCCTCGAGACGGTATTCGTTCTTGAGACGGTAGAGACCGTTCTCCGCCGGCTCGAGCTTTTCCTTTATTTCATCCAGCCAGCCGGGATGGATGCAGTCGCCGGTGCCCACAACATCGATGCCCTTCAGGCGCGCCCAGTATTCCAGGTGCTCCGGGACCAGGTTGCCGCTGGTTGCCACGGAAAAGTGCGAGTGTATATGAAAATCCGCGATGTATTTCAACTGAGTCTCCAGGTCATGGTCAGGCCTGCAATCCGTGGGCATTTTCCAGCAGCGCGGTTAAATCAGCCATAAACCGCGCCGCCGGAGCGCCGTCAATGACGTCATGGTCAAACAATACGGTCAGGTAGAGGACCTTCCGCGCCATGACCCTGCCCTGTATGACCCGGGGCGTATCGACTATCGAGCCGACGGCAAAGGCAAGGGGGATGACCGTGATGGGTATGAACCAGCCGCGGACGGTCCCGAACATGCCCACGGACGTCACCGTGATCGATCCCATCTGCCTGTTGGCAACGGACGGCATCTTCAGCACTGCGCGCCAGTATGCCCTTCGTATGAATCCCGGCAATGCGTAATAGATTCTCAACAGCAGCGGGCTCACCGTGTCCTCAAGCAGCGGCCGCTCCCGCGACAGTTCCCTGACCCGGGCGGCTTCGATTTCGCCGGTTATCGCGTCAACACCCTTGTCATGCGCCCCGCGGATAACGCAGGGATAGGGCACCTTCTCGCCTCCCACGTCCCGTTCCACCAGGACCGTGATGTCCACGTCCCGGAAGACCATTGACCTGTTGCGTTTCAGGTAATATGCGTGAATGTCCGGATACTTCCCCACAGCCTCGGCAACGCATTTGACAAACCACGCGGTGAAGGAAAGCTTCTTCCGCGTCTTCTTCCTTATCGATTGTATTTTTTCCAGGGCGCGCGTCACATCGATCTCAAGCATGACCGGGATGTGGTGCTTTCTTTTACCCACCGCGAAGGTGTCAATGGATGCCATGCGGTGGACCGGAAATGTGCGGATATCCGCCGATGTTTTTATCATACGCTGTTGTCCGGTTGCGATTACCTACCGTTGCGACGCGACAGCGCTTTTGTCAAACGCAATTCTCTGAAAAAAACCCGAATTTCCGGCTGACCGTTTAATAAAAAAAAACCCGCTTTCGCGGGGTTGGAGGTAAACACTTTAAGTTAGTAGGATACTGCATGCGGTTGATGGTCACCGGTGCCAACGGCCCTGGCCTGCCCAGAGGGGGGTGCCGTCATCTTTTCTCAACTGGACCTTCACTCCTCCTTTTTCGACTTCGCGGGCAATGATCGCGGCAACACCGTCATAGGTTACCCGGGAACCGGTCACGGAAATGACATCGCCCTTGGCTATTGTTACCTTCTTGTCCAGGTAAAATGCCGGACCCAGGTGTACATCGATGGAGCCCTTATCCGCTTTCAGCGTTACATGGATACCGCCCCTGTCGTAGGTTTTTATATCAACAACAGTGCCCTTTCTTGTTTCTACCGTGGCCCTGTCATACTGCCTCCATGCCTGGCCCTGACCGCCGCAGCACTGACGCGCGTGTGCTTCCGGGATCGAAAAGACCGCCCCTATTCCAACAATTACCAGCGATAATAAAAATCGTTTCATTGATTTCCTCGTAAACTTGTATTTTATTATTTTATAATATACTAAATTATTTTGCAAACGTCAAGTAATTAAGGATTAAAAATTATCAGACTCCGTAGCCCTGCATCCTTCCCATGAGCCCCTTCAGGCTCCATGCCCCATCGGGACAGAGTTCCTGGCAACAGAGGCACCTGATGCATTTGGTCTGGTCGATAACAGGATAGTCATCCATTTGCATCGCGCCGGTGGGACACTCCTTGTTGCAGATCCCGCATTTCCTGCATCTATCCTTATCAAGGACGAGTTTGCTGCGAACCAGGTTCGCGAAAAACCCGCTGTTCACCACACGACTGAGCCTGAACCTGCTCACGGTCACCGGCAGCCGGAATTTCAAATCCCCCGGCATTTCCCCAACCACATCGATTGAAGCGCGGTCAATGGGCCCATGCCCCATGGACGAGGCCTCCCTGATGTGATGGACCAGATCGGGCCTGATGCCCATGATGCCGCACATGACCGCGTCAAGGGCGACGGCATTGTCAGAGGCGAGGATTCTGCCCACGTGCTTCGGTTTCCCCGCCGAGGGGCCGTTGCCTTCCATGGCCATCACCGCGTCCATGACGGTAAAATCAGGGGGCCGGATGGAGAAAATCTCCGCGAGGATCCGTCCGAAATCCTCCCCGGCTGGTGCGGCCGCATGGGACTTCCCCTTCCCCGCGCCGGAGATGAGGCCGAACATGTTCTTGACCGCGCCGGTGACGATGGTGAGGGAATGGGTCTTCATCTTCGGAAGGTTAATGAGGACATCGGCATCGAGCATGTCCTTCGAGACAACGAGGGAATCGAGGTAACGGGACTTGAGCTTCACCAGCTTCGTTGCCGTGGCCACGTTCCGGTAGGTCCCCAGGGACGCGTCGAAGACGCCGGTGTGTCGCGCGACGCGCTCATTGAGGCCGTAGCCGCCGACGCCGCAATTGTCCCCCACGGTCACCTTCGCCCCGGCGTCAAGGAGCAGTCTGACCATGGCGGAGACCAGGGCGGGGTTCGTGGTGGCCCCGTTTTCCAGGGGGAACATGCCGAGGAGGTTCGGCTTGAGGAAGACTTGTTTCCCTTTGAGATTTTTCAGCCACGGACCCTTGCCAAGGAGGCTCATGATGGTCTGCACGGCGGCATCCATCATTTCATAATTTGCTTCAGCTATGGCGACTTGCACCCGCACGCCCTGTGCCTGTTGTTTCATGGTGTTCCTGCCTGAACATGGTCTGCTACAATAATTGACGATGTCAAGAGCGGCATGAGTTGTTCACGCAAACAGGGATCAGGAAGACCCCGCCCGCCAAAGCTCGGGGAGTGCTCTTTTGGCGTGTGAGTGGGAGCAATTCGCGCCGCTTCTTACTCCGGGTAGAGAATCTATACATTTACGAATTGACTATGTTAATGAATAAAACACATAATTTCATCTTACGCCCTGTCAACATATTTACATGACCGGCTGGTCGGATGATCTTTATAATAAATAAAAAATATCTTTACAAAATCGGCTGATAAACTCAATGCTCTTTTTTATTTATTAGTACGCCAGCAGGGGTAGCAGCCATGAAAAACGCATCCATCATCGGGGCCACCGGCTTCGGAGGGCTCGGGCTCATCGAGATCATCCTCCGCCACCCGCACCTGAAGATTAAACAGCTGATCGCCCGAAAGGACGCCGGCAGACCGATAAGCGAGGTCTACCCGCACCTGAAAGGCTTCTGCGACATGCCGGTGCAGACGCCTGAAGAAACAGCGTATGACGGCGTGGACATCGCCTTCTTCTCCACGCCGGACCGCGCCGGCATGACCATGATCAACGAATTCTTCGACCGCGGCATCCGCGTCATAGACTTCAGCGGCGATTTCCGGTTTCACAGCGTCGAGGAATACTCCGTCTACGCCAGGAACAAGGGCATGGATGACCGGCACCTTGCCCCGGAGAGACTGCCGGAGACCGTGTACGGCCTGCCGGAAAAATACGCGGACAAGATCAAAACCGCCAGGATCGTCGGGAACAGCGGCTGCTTTGCCATCGCAATGACCCTTGGGCTACTCCCGGCGGTGGAATCCGGGCTTCTTTCTTCCGGCACCATCGTCTGCGACGGCAAGAGCGGCGTATCCGGGGCCGGCAAGAGCTCCGGCGAGGCGAACCTCTATCCGCAGCGCCATGAGAACGTGAACACCTACCGCGAGGGAAAACACCAGCACCTGGTGGAAGTGGAGAACGTGCTGAACGACGGCCGCGCGTCAGGCATCAAGGTCCTCTTCGTACCCCAGGTAATCCCCCTCAACAGGGGCATCCTCATGACCAGCTACCTGGACATACAGAACGGCCATGACACAGCGTCGGTGCTCAAGCTCTACCGCGACTTTTACCGCGGCAAGCCCTTCGTTGTCATTACCGACAAGTCGCCCAATACCGCGGACGTCCGCGGATCGAACCGCTGCCTCATCCGTCCCCTCGTGGACGAGCGCACGGGAAAACTCCTGGTCGTGTCCGCCATTGACAACCTGGTGAAGGGACAGGCGGGGAATGCCGTGCAGTGCGCCAATCTCATGCTCGGGTTCGACGAAACAGCGGGCCTCAACGTGCCGGCATTTTATCCGTAATACAGCCTGGGGCCTTCCGCGGGAAAAGTCTAAAAAATCTTGACAGGGGAAAAAATGTGTATTACGTAACATCCCACCTGCCCTTCCAGGGGGATTTTACAAATACAGCACTAGTATGTCAAAGACCATAGAAAAAGGGATCATCGCGTCACCGGGCATCCGCATCGGCAAGGCCTATGTGTATCACGGGGACACGATACTCATCCAGAAATACACCATACGCGAGGAAGACGTCACCTTCGAGATATCACGGCTTGAAAGCGCCATCGAGAAAACCAAAGCGGAGCTCAAGTCCATCCAGGAGCAGATCGCCGAGAATCTCTCCCGCGACATGGCCGACATCTTCACCAGCCACATCATGGTCCTGGAAGATCCGCTTCTCGAGGAAAAATACCGGAAAACGATCATCGAGCACCGCCGCAACGCCGAGTGGGCCATCAATGACATTTCCCTGGAGCTGATCAACAGCCTTTCCTCGATCAAGGACGATTACCTGCGGGACCGGATCATCGACATATCCGACATCAGCAAGCGTATAATATCGAACCTCCAGAAAACCGAGACATCGTCGCTCCAGGATATAACCGAGGAGGTCATCGTCTTCGCCCAGGACCTCACCCCGTCGGAGACGGCCCTGATGAACAAGGAACGGATCCTCGCCTTCGTCACCGACCGCGGCGGCCGCACCTCGCACACGGCCATCATGGCGCGGGCCCTGGAGATCCCGGCCATCGTCGGGACGATAAACGCCACCTCCATGGTTAAGGACGGCGACACGGTAATCGTCGATGCCATCCACGGCCGCATCATCATCGGGCCGTCCCGGGAGGAAATATCGGAATACCGCCGTTACGAGGAGGAATTCGAGGAGCTCGAACTGGAACTGGCCAAGCTGACCACCCTGCCGTCAAAGACCCTCGATTCAGAGGATATCTTCATTTACGGGAACATCGAGATACCCGATGAAATGAAGATCATCAAGGACCACGGCGCCCAGGGGATCGGGCTGTTCCGTTCCGAGTTTCTCTTCATGGACCAGTCGCTGCCGGACGAGGAGAAGCAGTTCCAGGAGTACCGGCGCGTCGTGGAATACTTCAAGCCCCTCCCGGTGACCATCCGCACCATCGACGTGGGCGCCGACAAGGTATACGCCTACACGAACCATTACAAGGAGCGCAACCCATTCCTGGGCTGCAGGGCCATACGCTTCAGCCTCGAGAACGAGGATCTGTTCCGGATCCAGCTGCGGGCCATCCTCAGGGCGAGCGCCTTCGGCACCCTGAAGCTGATGTTCCCGATGATCACGGCCATCGAGGAGTTCAAGCGGGCGAAAAATATCACCCTGGAGATCATGGAGGACCTGCGACGCGAAAAAATCGCCTTTGACGAGAAGATCAAGATAGGCCTCATGATCGAGGTCCCCTCCGCCGTCGTCTATGCCGACGTGCTGGCGAAATACGCCGACTTTTTCTCCGTCGGGACCAACGATCTTGTCCAGTACCTCCTCGCGGTGGACCGCATAAGCGAGAAAATCGCGTACCTGTACAATCCGCTCAACCTTTCCGTGCTCCGCTTCCTGAAACAGGTGGCGGACACGGCGCGCAATAATTCCACGCAGCTTTCAATCTGCGGCGAGATGGCAGGCGAGCCCCAGTACACCATGGTGCTCCTGGGCCTCGGCTTCCGCCACCTCTCAATGAGCCCTGTGTACATGCACCAGGTTAAAAAGATAATCCGCTCGGTATCCATAAGCGAATGCGAAGAGCTGGTCCAGTCCCTCATGGCCCTTGAAGAAACGGAAGATATCGAAAATCTGGTCCGGAAGAAATTCAAGGAAAAGTTCGAACATTCCCAATGAAACTCTACCACGAACTGGCGGAACACTATTTTGCCATCGAAAACAACCACCGAGACATCCGTACCGATGTGGCGTTCATCACCTCCCTTCTCGGGAGCAGGGAAAACCCGTCGCTCCTCGACCTGGGCTGCGGCTCCGGCGAGCACCTGGGGCTCCTGTCGCGGAAGGGGATCCGGTGCACGGGAATCGACATCAGCGGGGACATGCTGGCGCAGGCGCGGGAACGGTTCCCCGAAGGCATCGAGTTCATACGGGCCAGTATGGCCGATATCGATTACGAGGAAGCCTTCGACATCGTCCTCTCACTTTTCGGCTCCTTCAATTACCTGATCGACGACGCAGAAATAGACTCGATGCTCGGGAAGATCCGCAGGGCCCTCAAGCCGGGCGGCGCGGGCATCCTCGAGGTATGGAATTCGCCACCCATCATAAAGATACGAGAAAAGGATATCGGCCCGGTATCAACGACCTTGCATGGCGGCTCCACGATCAGGCGGGAGCGCGGCTTCAAGCTGCGGGACGACGCCTACAAGACCGTGGTTGAAGTCAACTACCGTTACACCGTGGACGGTCCGGGAGGAACGAAAAACATCCGCGACCGCCATATCATGAGGTGTTTCACCACCGGGGAGATAACCAGGTTCCTCTCCGCGGCCGGTCTGACGGTCATATCTATTTTCGCAAATTTCAAATCGGAGCCGTATCTGGAGAATTCGAACAGGATGGTGGTGTTGTTTGAGCGGCCGTAGCAGGGGCACGGCATGCCGTGCCCCTGCTACGGCCGGTTGGCTCATCACTTCATCAAATAGCTCTTGTTGATCCACTGCCCCTTGTTGTCGGCGTCCCGCGTTTCGTAGTAAAGCCTGTCTTCCGCTTCCTTTTCCACGATCTTGGTGCGGCGATTGACGTCCCGGGCCGCCACGGTTCCCGCTTTTTCCGAATCATTGATGAACTTCTTCACTTCGTCGGCGGTCTTCGCTTTGTATGTTCCGCCGGCCCCCGACGCGGCCACGGCCTCGACGATGCTCGATTTCAGCAGCTTGGGCCAGAGCTTCTTGAAGAGCACATTTGAAGCAAAGACCTCGGCGCTGTTTATCTTCCCGTTTATCACGCAGGAATAGCCGATGACATCCTTCTGGTCCTTCATGATATTGTCCAGGGCCCTGGCATACTCCTGATGTGCCTCCTTGACCTTGCCATGCTCGAGGGTAAGCTGCAGGCTCGATGCCGACTCACCTTTCACCGGCGCGCCGAGGTTCTTTTCCAGGTTGCCCTGCATCTCGGCAACCTTTGACCAGACCTGGGACTGGGACTTGTCCTTTTTCACGCTCATCTTCAGGTCCTTCGAGGCGATCATCTCGCGGGACGAACTGAACCGCTCCTGGTTCTCGCTGCCCCGCTTCTCCCACCGGCCGCTCTCGACGCAGAATGACTGCACGGGCATCCGCTTGCTCCCCGGCGGAACGATGTAATTGTACTGTATCACACGGTCCTGCTTGCCGCCCTTCACGATATCGCCGGACATGATAAAAATGTTGAAATTGGAGCTGTTGGTAATGGTCAGCTGGTTCACGTTCTCCGTTTCGTGGACCGTGGCCTTTTTCGCGTCCATGGCCTCTTCCAGGGTGAGGAACTTGTCCGCGTCTATGGCATTTTTGCCGTGGACGAGATAAATCGAGATGTTCTTGTGCGTGTAGGGCCCGGTGATGTTCAGATTTTCCGCCGGTTCCCCGCTGGTGAGAATACCTGCCGTAGCGAGAAGGCATAATAACAGTGTTCTCAATACGTTTTTCTTTTTCATGGGCCGTCTCCCTCCTGAATATGACATTAAGACAGGGAAAGTTATGAAAAAGATCTCTTTTTTTTGCCCCGGGCCAAGGCTGAGTTTGCCCGGGTTCCCCGGGCGGGGGCTTTCACACTTTTCTTTTGTCACCAAAAGAAAAGTGTGCAAAAGAAAAGTGCCCGCCCGCTGTTTCGGCCTTCGGCTCCCCTGCGCTTCTCGACAGACGCGGGGGCTGCGGAACTCGCCTGCCTGCGGCAGGCTCAGACAGTCCTCGCCCTTAATCCGCGTCTGTCTGCGATGCTCGGCGAAACAAAGGGCGGGTTTTGCTCCTAGCGGATAGCCACAATCAGACTCGTATATAACATGGGTGCTTATAGAAACTTATACATACCCGTCGCGGCGCAGGAGGCGCCGCGGTGCGAGGATGCCACAGGATGTGGCTTCCGGAGCGAAAGCCAATAGGTACATCTTACATTCTTAATAAGCTGAACATAACAACGCGACAACAAAAACAGAAAAATAAAAAACCATAAAAAAACATCAACCTTGAGCCCCCGCCGGCGTTGAGGCGGCGGGGGTGATGGTGAGCGCGAGAGGAAGAGGGGAAGTCACCCCTCTTCCTCTCGCACAAATCCAGACCGGATCCCGGTCGAAACCATGCCCTGTTCAGCGCTCTTGAAGAGATAGCGTATTGCAGTGTGTGAACTACACATGGATAATAAAAAATCGCCGCTTGTGGCGGCGATTTTTTATTATCTATATTGAGGTTGTCTACATCTGCACGGTAGGCTCTGAATCCGTCCCGCTGATTTCAATCTTCCATTCGTCAAGGGTCCCTTTCCAACGGTCGTAGAGGATCCTGGTCTTTTTCTCATCCTTGAAGAACTTTTCCGGGCTCTCCAGGGCCAGGAACAGGACCTCTTCCATGGAACTCACCGGATGGAAGATCATCCGTTCCTTGACATATTCCGGTATCTTTTCCAGGTCTTTTTCGTTTTCCTGGGGAATGATCACGTGTTTGATCTCGGCGCGGTGAGCCGCCAGGACCTTTTCCTTAAGGCCGCCGATGGGAAGCACCTTGCCCCGCAGGGTGATCTCGCCGGTCATGGCCACATCGCAGTGGACCGGTATGCCCGACAGCAGAGAGGCCATGACGACCGCCATGGTGATGCCGGCGGAGGGCCCGTCCTTCGGAATGGCCCCCTCGGGCACATGGAGGTGTATGTCCCTGTTGCGCATGTACTCGTCGTTGAGGTTGAAAAACTGCTGGTTCGCCTTGACATAGGTGAAGGCGGCCTGGGCCGATTCCTGCATCACCTCACCCAGCTTCCCGGTGAGGGTAAGTTTCCCCTTCCCCTTGATAAGGGACGCCTCTATGTTGAGTATGTCCCCGCCGACCTCGGTCCAGGCCAGGCCGTTTACCAGGCCTATCTCGCTCTTGACTTCCTTGATGCCGTATTTGTACTTGATGGGACCCAGGAACTGGTGGAGAACCTCCTCGCTGACGACGCGCCGGTAGTCGTTGCCGTGGAGCACCACCTCGCGGGCGACCTTGCGGCAGACCTTGGCGATGACCCGCTCGAGGCTGCGGACGCCCGCCTCGCGGGTATAGTGCCGGATGGTATAGAGCATCGCCTCCTCCGAGTACTCGATGTTTTCCTTGTGGAGGCCGTTCTCTTCGATCTGCCTGGCGAGGAGGAAATTGATCGCGATATTGAGCTTTTCCGGCTCGGTGTAACTGGTGATCTCTATGATCTCCATCCGGTCAAGAAGCGGCGCCGGAATCTTGTGCTGCACGTTGGCCGTTGTGATGAACATGACCTGGCTCAGGTCGTAGTTCACCTCCATGTAATGGTCGACAAAGGAATTGTTCTGCTCCGGATCGAGCACTTCCAGCAGAGCCGATGACGGGTCGCCGCGGAAATCCATCGACATCTTGTCCACCTCATCCAGGAGGATGAGGGGATTGACCGTCCCGGCCTTTTTCATCAGCTGGATGATCCTGCCCGGAAGGGCCCCCACGTAGGTGCGCCGGTGGCCGCGTATCTCGGCCTCGTCGCGCACGCCGCCGAGGGACATCCGCACGAAATTCCTGCCCAGGGCCCTCGCGACGGACCTGCCCAGGGAGGTCTTGCCGACGCCCGGAGGGCCCACGAAGCAGAGGATGGGGCCCTTCAGCTTTTTCGAGAGCTGCCGGACGGCTATGTATTCGATGATGCGCTCCTTCACGTCCTCGAGGCCGTAATGGTCCTCGTTGAGGATCTGCATGGCCAGCTCGATGTCGCGGTTGTCCTTCGTCTTCTTGTGCCAGGGCACGTCCCGGAGCCATTCTATGTAATTGCGCACCACGGCCGACTCGGCGGACATGGGCGGCATCTTCTCGAGGCGCTTGACCTCCTGCAGGGCCTTGGCCCGCGCCTCGTCGCTCATCTTGGTTTCTTCTATCGATTTCTTCAACTCCTCGATCTCGTCTACCTCGCCGTCCCCCTGGCCCAGCTCCTTCTTGATGACCTTCATCTGCTCGTTCAGGTAGTACTCCTTCTGGGTCTTTTCCATCTGCTTGCGGACCTGGCCCTGTATCTTCTTCTCGATGTACATCACCTCGATCTCGCCGTTGATGAACTCGATCAGCTTCTGGATGCGGTCGGCCGGGTTGCCGATGTCAAGGATCGACTGTTTGTAGGCGATCTTCATTTCCACGTGTGATGCGATCACGTCGGAGAGGTGCGACAGGTCATCGATGCCCTCGGCCGAGGTGAAGGCCTCCTTAGGGACCTTTTTATTCAGCTTGATATACTTCTCGAAGGTTTCGAGGAGCATTTTCTTGAGGGCCTGGGCGTCGGAGCCCCCCTCCACTTCCCGCTCGATGTCGCGGATGGACACGGCAATGGTATCATCGCTCGATATGAAGTCCGCCAGATAGACCCTGGCTATGCCTTCCACCAGCACCTTGATGGTGCCGTCCGGCAGTTTCAGGAGCTGCAGGATTTCGGCAATGGTGCCCACTTCGTAAAGGTCGTCCTTTCCCGGCACTGAAACATGGGCGTCGCGCTGCGTCGCGAGAACGATGAGCCGGTCGCTTTTCATGGCGTTGTCGAGGGCCTTGACCGATTTTTCTCTACCGACGAAGAGCGGAATGACCATGTGGGGAAATACTACAACGTCTCTGAGGGGCAGCAGCGGATAGCTGGCTGTAAAATCTATATTCTTTCTCATGGTGACCCTTCATGGGTGCGTTGCGCCCCGTTTCCGGGGCGCAATGACACGTTATGATAAATTAAACTTTCCGTTATCTAAAAGATACAAGAACTACATTCCCGATGCAACAGCATCACCCATTTTTTCAGGCTGTTTTTTCCTCCTCGCGGTAACTGATTTCCGGACCCTTGGTGCCGGCGACCATTTCACGCGTGATGATTATTTTCGCGATATTGTTCATGGACGGTATCTCGAACATAAGGTCGAGCATAAGCTTCTCGAGGACAGCCCTGAGCCCCCGCGCGCCGGACTCGCGGGCCATCGACTGGATCGCGATCTCCTCTATGGCGCCCTCGGAGAATTCAAGGTCCACGTCCTCGAAGGAGAAGATCTTCTTGTACTGCTTGGTAAAGGCGTTCATCGGCTCCGTCAGGATCCTGATCAGGGCGTTCCGCGAGAGCTCGTCGAGTACCGCGACGACCGGGAGACGGCCGACGAATTCCGGTATGAGGCCGTACTTGATAAGGTCCTCGGGGATCAGGTGCCGGAGCTCGTTCTCGCCGGCCTCCTCCTTGCGCGATTTAATGTCGGCGCCGAACCCGAGGAGCTTGTTGCCGATCCTCCGCTCCACGATCTTGTCCAGGCCCACGAAGGCGCCGCCGCAGATAAAGAGTATGTTGGTCGTATTGATCGATATGAACTCCTGGTGCGGGTGCTTCCGCCCGCCCTGGGGAGGCACGTTGGCGATGGTGCCCTCGATGATCTTCAGGAGCGCCTGCTGCACCCCCTCACCCGACACGTCCCGGGTGATGGAGGGATTGTCCGATTTCTTCGAGATCTTGTCGATCTCGTCTATGTAGACGATGCCGATCTCGGCCTTTTTCACGTCGCCGTCGGCGTTCTGGATAAGCCTGAGAAGGATGTTCTCGACGTCCTCGCCGACGTACCCCGCCTCGGTGAGTGACGTGGCGTCGGCTATTGCAAAGGGCACCTGGAGTATGCGGGCCAGGGTCTGGGCCAGGAGCGTCTTCCCGGAACCGGTCGGGCCGGCAAGGAGGATGTTGCTCTTGTCAAGCTCGACATCGTTCTTTTTTAAATTCTTGTTGGAATAGATCCTCTTGTAGTGGTTGTACACCGCGACGGACAGGATTTTCTTCGCCTCGTCCTGGTCGATGACGTACTTGTCGAGGATCTCCTTGATCTCCTTCGGCTTGGGAAGGTTATGGAAATCCTCCTCGAAGGACTTGCTGCGGTCCTCAGCGACGATCTCGTTGCACAGCTCGATGCACTCGTCGCATATGTACACATCGGGCCCGGCGACCAGCTTTTTAACGATGTCCTGGCTCTTGCCGCAGAACGAACAATTCAGCCGCGCCGCTTCTTCTTTCTTTTTAGAGGACATAGGCTCTCCTTGCTATTTGCTTCTTTCGATCACTTTGTCGATGAGGCCGTACTCCATGGCCTCCTGGGGAGACATGAAGTAATCGCGGTCAACGTCTTTTTCAACCTTATCCACCGCCTGACCGGTGTGCTTTGAATATATCTCGTTCAGCTTTTTCTTAACCTTGATGATCTCTTTCGCCTGGATCTCGATGTCCGACGCCTGGCCCTGGAAGCCGCCCGCCGGCTGGTGAATCATGATCCTCGAGTTGGGCAGCGCGGAGCGCTTCCCCTTCGTCCCCGCCGCAAGCAGGAGGGAGCCCATGGAGGCCGCCTGGCCTATGCAGATGGTGGCCACGTCCGGCTTGATGTACTGCATGGTGTCGTAAATCGCAAGACCGGAGGTCACGATTCCCCCCGGGGAATTGATGTACAGGTAGATGTCCTTGTCCGGGTCTTCGGCCTCAAGGAACAGCATCTGGGCTATGACCAGGCTTGAAATATGGTCGTCGATGCCTTCGCCGAGAAAAATGATCCTGTCTTTCAGCAGGCGGGAATATATATCATAGGACCGCTCGCCGCGGCTTGTTTGCTCTATTACAAAGGGGACCAGACTCATGTTTTTTTCACCTCGGATTTTTATTAAGCCGGCCCTGCAATCAGGGCCTTATGGCTTATCAGAATGTATACAATTAATGATTTAGAATCCACTAAATCGTTACAACTTTTATGTATTTTGTAATAATATTAGTTTCGGCAGAATGATCGGATTCCAACTACCCATTTTTCCATTTATATACATTCAGTATATCAAGATATATTAAAATGAGACATATATCAAGTAATTAATCGGCATATCTTTTTAATTTACCGTCCAACAGGCTTTTACAGGGATAAATCAGCATAAAACATAAAATCGAGGAAACTCATATCTGCTGTCATCGCGAGCCGAGTGAAGCGATCCCGAAAATAACTTTATGCGGCAATGGGAATATACAGAATGCGCATCGGTAGTTTACAGAAAACAGGATTACTTCGTCGCCGCGCTCCTCGCAATGATAATAGAAAAACTGCCCTATCTCCTGCCCCTGGTGCGGGCGAATTCCTCGAAGGTTATCGGCTTCAGCTTTTTCACCTTGGCGTTGTCATAGATGAATTCCATGGCGCCGTCCAGGAGGAGCTCCATTTCGATATTCTCCCGGCTCTCATTTTCGATTATGATCTTCTCTATTTCTTCCACGGTCTTGTTGTTCCGCTTTGCTATGTTTTCAACAACCTCTTTGTAGCGGTTTTCATCGACCTTGATATCTTCTTTCTTGGCGATCTCCAACAGGGCCAGGGTCGTTTTGATCGTCCGGGTCGCCTCGTCATGGAGCCGGTTCCGGAAGCCCTCGGGCTCGATGCCCATCAGGGAGGCGAATTCATCAAGGTTCTCGGAATAGTAACCGACGCTTTCGCAGGTCCTTTTGAAAAGCCTGCCCATCTCGTTCTGAATCATCGACTCGGGGAGATCAAACGTGCTGTCTTCGACGATCTGCTTGAGTATCTGGGCCTTGGCGTCGCCCTTCGTTTTTTCCGCGGTGTACTTTTCGAGATATTCCCGGGTCTTCGTACGGTACTGTTCAACGGTATCGTAACCCATTTTCTTCGCAAATTCATCGTCAAGGGGCGGCAGTTCCATCGTGTTTAACTCGGTAACGACGACCAGGTATTTGACCTTCTGGCCGGCAAGGTCCGTAAGGTAATAATCCTTGGGATACTTGACCTCGACTTCTTTTTCCTCGCCGGCCTTCATGCCGGCGATATGCTTATCCAGGGCGGAATCGTCCTTGCTTCTCCCGACGACGATCTGGTATTCCTTGAAGTCAACGCTGTCGCGCTCCGAAGCGGCCACGTCATCGACCCGCTTCACCTGTATCTTGACCAGGTCGCCGTTCTGCACCGCGGCGCCCTCTTCTTTCTTATCTATCTTGGCCAGGCGCTCCCGCATGGCGGTAATCTCGGCTTCGACATCCCCGTTAACGATCTCGCAGACCTGCTCGTCGGCGGACAATCCCTTGTACTTTCCCAGCTCGATCGTGGGAGGCACCTCGAAGGTTGCCTTGAAGGAAAAAGGCTCCCGGCGGGATATCCGCTCGAATTCGTACTGGGGATAGGCGATCGGATTGTACTGCTTTTCCTGCACCGCCTCGAGAAACATCGATTTCAATAAATTCTCCGCCACCTCCTGGTCGGCTTCCTTCTGGTAGCGGGCCTCCACCATGTGCAGGGGGGCCTTTCCTTTCCTGAAACCGTCGATCTTGGCGTAATTCTTGAACTTGTCAAATACAGCCTTGTATTCCAGCTCGACTTTTTCTATCGGAACGCTGATCTGCAGTTCCATTCTCGCGTTATCAAGTTTTTTCTCGGTGATGTTCAGCATGAGGTTCCCCTTGCGCATATCATATTAATGTACTTTCAGGTGCAAAGACCAGAGCCGCCCGAAACGGCAGGAATGTATCAAATATTTTAACGCTGACTTATGAGTCAAACATTTTTTTACATTTTGCCCATATTGTATACTCTGCCGGTAATAGAAGCGATACATCGATTATAACAATAAAAAAGCCACCCATAATTCAAATTCTTACGGGTGGCTTTCACTGAGCGGGAAACGGGATTTGAACCCGCGACCTCAACCTTGGCAAGGTTGCACTCTACCACTGAGTTATTCCCGCAAAATTGCGAGCGAAGGGAATCGAACCCCCACGCCTTTCGGCACTAGATCCTAAGTCTAGCGTGTCTGCCAGTTCCACCACGCTCGCGCAGAATCTATGGCAACTATGGTTCGACCCCTGTAAATTACAAGTTTTTTTTTACTTGTGGCAGCCTGGACCGAGACACGCAGGCATCTTTTCAAGGGCCTTGACGTTCTGTCCTTTTTTCTTTTCGATCTTGTTCGCGGTGTGGCAATATCCGCAATTGATGTTTTTGCCGTCTTTTTTCTTGCCCGCGTGCTTCTGCTGAATAGCCGGGTTCCCCATTACGTTCGAAACCGCAAAGGCCATAACCAGAGCCATTACCGCAGAAAACAGGTAGAATTTTTTCATTGAAATCTCCTTGATTTAATGATATCCGATAACGTAGTGTAAATTACTGACAATGCCCCGAAGCGTCAATAAAATTTTTTTGAATATAACTAATAAATTTTTACTACTCCCCCCCTGTCCCGCGTTCTCAGGATGAGGTTGATGCCAACGCAGGGACAGGATGTCCCGAATGCGTCGGCCCAAAGGGGGCGTGTGAGAAATACTTTATGCAATACGTTAATGACCAAATAGTGATATAACAATCTTCTATCATCATAAAAAAAGTTTGATAATTACTGTGGCCTCTATAAGTACTAATTGGATGATCATGGTTCATGCCCCCTCGGGGGGACAGGGGGATCACAACAATTGAAACTAACCATATTATTTGAGGACAACCACATCATAGCCGTGGAGAAAGAAGCCGGCATCCTTTCGCAGGGAGACTCAAGCGGCGAACCTTCCCTTCTTGACGAGGTCAGAGATTATATTAAGGAAAGATACAACAAGCCGGGCAAAGTGTTTATCGGCCTGGTGCACCGGCTGGACAGGCCGGTTTCCGGCATCATGGTCTTCGCCAGGACCTCCAAGGCGGCGGAGCGGCTCCACCGTGAGTTCGCCGGCCGCGGCGTGATCAAGATGTACCTCGCACTGGTGGAAAAGAAAGGCGCGCTACCGTCCGATGAATGGGTTGAATGCGAAGATGAGCTGGTGGGAAAGCGCGGATATTCGGAACGGGCCGGAAGCGGCAGCAGGAACGTCAGGACCGCGAAAATGCGCTACCGCCTGGCGGTTTCGAACGGGCGCTACGCTTTGCTCCTGGTCCATCTCCTCACCGGAAGGAAGCACCAGATCAGGGCGCAGCTTTCGATGCGGGGGATGCCCATCGTGGGCGACGAGACCTACGGGTCCGGCGAAAGGCTCCCTGACGGCTCCATCTGCCTCCACGCGGCGTACATGGGCTTCAGGCATCCCGTTAAAGACGAGCGCGTGGAACTGTTTTCTGAAGCGCCGCGGAGGATTGCGGAGAGGATTGAGGCAGACGATACCATAAGGGAAAAAATCATTTCATCATTGGATAATTTTTCATAGGACGAACCTCCTTTCCAGCCGGCGTACAACCCGTGGCGGCCTTCCTTTATCCTTTTTATGGAGCGGAGACCGCGGGGGGTGAGGATAACATCCGGGGTTCAGAGCCTCATGCCGGAAACAGGGGGGTCAAAGCGCCCTACCGGGACTTTTCCGGCTTCAGCACCAGCACGTCCTCGTACTGCTCCTCCACCGCCTTCTTCCCGAAGGGAAGCGGATGGTTCTTCCCGTTCAGCCAGAAGGGAAGCATGTCGTCATAGTGTCCGCTGGAGGGATTGCCCGACTGGCCCGGCACATGGACCAGGAATGCCGGCTCTTTCAGGCCGAAATCCACGACCAGGCGCATGGCGGGTATTTCAACCACATCAAAGTTCTTTCCATAGGCGGGCGTGGCGACATTGACGGTGTGACCGTCGCCCCCGGCGAGATAGGGCCCGCGGTTGAAAAAACCATGGAACACCGGGATGCTCCCGGTGACATGGTGCTTCCAGTGGTAGGTATGGAGCCTGCCCCACTGCCACTTGGCGCGGTTGCCGCCCATGCGGTCCTCGCACAGGAGGATGGCGCTGCTGAGGGCCTCGGCGAGGACGTCCCACTTGGTTTCCTTCCGTTTGGTTTTCACGTTGTCCCAGAAGGGGGAATCCTCCCTTCCCAGTACGTGGTCCTGCGGTGCCCCGTATTTCATGAGAGGCAACGACAGGAACGACTCCCACGCCATGCCGTTTTCCGGGCCCAGCTCATCAAAGAATAGTTCCCTCGTCGCGCAGTGCATGAAGGCGCCCAGCACGGCCGCCGACGCCGAGTTCTCGTCCATGACGGCGTTGAAGCGCTCCGGCTTCAGGAATTCCAGGGCCTCCCGGGCGTTCCCCGCCTTTTCCTCGCCCATTGCGGCAATGGCCCTGCGGACCCTGACGGCAGAATTCCCCCTGAAGAGAAGGTCCTGTATCTTTCTGGCCATGAGGGAAAGGCGGTCAAACTGGAGCTTCATCATGTCGCCGGCGGTCGCCTTCCGCGTGTGCCCCAGGACCTGGTTGATGCGCTCAACCCGTTCCGGGGGGCACCAGCTCGACGTCAGATGATACTGGTATTTTTTATCAACGGTCCGGTCATTTGCCGTTGCGATGAAGCCCGAGGCCGGGTTTTCCAGGTGGGGGTTCTTGTCCATCGGCACGAAGCCGTTCCAGTCATAATCGCCGTCCCAGCCGGGAGACGGGAGCTGGCCGGTCCCCTTTTTTCTGGTCGGGAACTTGCCGGACACCTGCCACCCGATGCCGTCGCGGTCGGCATAGACGAAGTTCAGGTAGGCGGTTTCTATGTTCAGTACGGCTGAACGCAGCTCGGCCGCGGTCCTGACCCTGCCGAGGTCCATAATGCCTTTCAATGATTTGGCGCCGTCCCCCAGGGCCCATGAAAGGGCCAGGCCGTACCCGGTCCTGACCGGCAGGGGCCGCATCGGCATCTCCGGCGGAAAAGGCATCTCGGCCAGGGCGTCGTTGAGAGCGGCCCGTGCTGCGTGGAAGAGATTTCTCTGACCACCGTCTTTCCGTCGCGGATTTTAAACTCTTCGCGGCGCACCTGGAGGGGAAGCCACTGGTTCTTGTAAAGATAGCGCTTTTCGCCGCCCTCGGTCCTGATCTGTTCCACGAAGATGTCCTGGTTGTCGGCCATGACCATGGTGACGCCCCAGGCGACGGCGCCGTTGGAGCCCAGGATCACCGGGGGGATGCCGGGGGCGGTCACGCCGGCGGCCTCGTAGGTGGGGCACTTCAGGTGGACCATCATCCACGAGTTGGGCATCATCAGCTCAAGGTGCGTGTCATTACACAGGATGGGACGGCCGCTTTTCGTTTTAGACCCGGCAAGGGCCCAGTTATTGGAGGCCGGCAGGCCGACAGACAGGTACCGACGGAGGCCGTCCCTGAGGACGCCCGCCTTCACCGCGAGGCGGTTCAGATCGCGCGGGTTTATCGGGGCCAGTTTTTTCGCCTCTTCGACGGGCAGATCCTCATCGGGATAGACCGGGAAGAGCCACGCGGCGCGGTCATACCCGACACGGCCCGCAAGGTTCAAAAAATCGAGCTCTTCAAGATAATTATAGGAAAGTGAAAAATTCATCATCGCGACCACGAAGAGGGAGTCGCGGGCCTGCCATTTCTCCGGCCGGTAGCCGGCAAGGGTAAACTCGACCGGCAGATGAGGGTGGTTCGCGACATAGGCGTTGACCCCCCGTGCGTAGCTTTCAAGGACGGCCAGCGACTGGGGGTCCAGTTTTTTCATCGTATCTTCGACGGCGGCGGCAGCGCCGAGGGTCCTCATGAACAGGTCTATTGCAAATCCCTCTTGGCCGATGACCTCGGAAATCCTTCCCTGCATGACCATCTTCATCATTATCATCTGCCAGAGCCGGTCAGAGGCGCTGACATAGCCGGCGGCGAAGAACAGGTCCTCCTCGCTTTTTGCCTCTATGTACGGAACCCCGAGCCTGTCGCGCCGGACGATCACCCTTTCAGCGAGGCCTTTGATCGTTACCGTCCCGTCGGGGTCATCCACCGACCTGGCGAACTGCTGCTTCAGGTTGTATTCAAGGGAAAAGACGGCTGTCAGGATGATGATCAGGGAGATGACAACGGCCTTGGCCACTTTCATTGCGCTGCTCCGGTTACAATAAAGATCACAAGCTGCAGAATGCAAAATGTCACACAGGCGCCGTAATAAATCAAGATAATTATTGCATCGTTTCTCACCGCTGGGGCCCCGGCGCGACGCCTAAAACAGGCTTGACAAAATGCAATTGCCGTGTATTCAAATACATCGCCTGCGGGGCGGATCCGGCAAGCAGTACAAGGCGGCAGTGGGCCGCTGTTTCGACCGAACGCCCCACTCGACAGGGATGGAGACAGGGCACCATGGCCACAGACGAATTTGACTCATTGTTCGACGACGAACCGGTAGACAGTAAAAAAAGCAAAGAGGTCGACGATCTTTTTACCTTTGACGAACCGCTGCCTCAAAAACCGGCCGAAAAACCGCAGCAGGCGCTGAAGCAAGCACCCCATGACAAATCCGAGCCCGGGCCGCCCCAGCACCCCCAGCAGAGGAAGCGCTCCTCGGAGGACTTCCAGCCCGACATGGACGCCCTGGTCATAACCGCCCAGTCACCCCTTATCATAGAAGGGATGAAGTGCCTCACCATGAAGGATTTCACCGCCAACACGACCCAGGTCTACGCCGAGGCCATGAAGGGCGTGGAGGTCTTCATTAAAATACTGGAGCGCAACCCGAACAATTACAACAAGCTCTCCGCGGTGATCAACTCGGACCCCGACTGCAAGGAGATCGAGTCCGTCGCATTCCGGCTCTACAAGACCAAGAACCGCGTCATGCCGGAATCGGACAACCAGAGGCTCAATGCCTACGAGATGCTGCGCAACCGCCTTAAGATCGGCTACAACAAGGCCCTCATCAGCACATCGATGCTTTCCATCAAGAAATATTTTCTTCTTTCGGGGACCCTCGACCAGGAAAAAATAACCCAGATGGTGCTGAACAACAACAAGGAGCTCAAGAGCGACGTCATCAAGTACATCCAGCACCTGAACATCGCGGTGCAGCTCATGAAAATCGGCGATTACGAGATCACCCGGGGGCTGCGCGGCCGGGACCTCAACACCTTCGTCATCAGGGCCAGCCAGCTCCTCGCCTATTACTACCTCGCCGCCGGCGACGGCAGCGCCGAGGAATATTACCGCCGCATGCACGACAATTACAAGAAGTACTTCATTATCCGCGACCCGGACTGACCGTCCCTACAACAGCGGCTCCAGGATGCCATAAATGACCCGGTCGGCGACCATGATGCCCCGCGCCGTCAGCCGCACCGTCCTCCGCGCATCCGTATCAACCGCCGCCAGCCCGTCCGATACCGCTTTCCCGATCCTCTCCATGACGGCTGGCGGAAGGGGGAAGGAAAGCCGCTCCTCCATTTCATCAAGGGAGATGCCTTTCAGAAGGCGCAGTCCGGTCATGAGGTATTCGACCGCGGCCGATTCCGGGGAACGCGCGTCATGTACCAGGACTGCGCGGTCAGCGGCGAGATACTCCTCCACGGTCATGGCATTGATGTAACGCTCGCCCCCGACAAAGGAATGGGCGCCGGGCCCCAGGCCGAGGTACGGCTCGAAGCGCCAGTACTTCATGTTGTGCCTTGATTCAAAGCCGGGCAGCGCGTAGTTGGAGATCTCGTAATGGCCATAGCCGTGTTTTGAAAGAAGTTCCATGGTCAGCCCGAAGAGGCGGGCCTGCCCGGCTTCAGCGGCCTCGTCGGGGACCATCCTCCGGGACAGGGGCGTGTTCTTTTCGATTGAAAGGACATAGGCCGAAATGTGCCGCGGCCGGTACGCCGCCACCAGGTCGATATCGCGGGCCAGTTCCCCGGCGGTCTGCGTCGGGATGCCGGTGATGATATCGGCGCACTGGGCGATGCCGGGAACGCTGAAAAAAACCTCCAGATCCCGGGCCGTGCAGGGCAACGCCGATCTGCCGATCAGCCGGTGGAGCCGCTCCGAAAGGGTCTGCACGCCGAGGACGACGCGGGTCACGCCGGCGTCCCGGAAGGAGTCCAGGGCGTCTGCCGACACGCCGCCGGGATTCATCTCCAGGGTTATCTCGGCCGCGGGGGCCAGCGCGACGTTCTGACGGACACCATCCAGCAGTTCCTTCACCTGCCCAGCGGTCAGGAGGGACGGCGTGCCGCCGCCGAAGTAGACGGTGTCGGCCGATGAAAAACCTGCGGCCGGCAGCCGGCGCCTAATTTCATCGGTGAGGCGGCGGATATAATTCGCCGGTATGACGGCATCTCCCGGGATATGCCCCAGCGGCACGGAATAGAAATTACAGTAATCGCATTTCCTTCGGCAAAAGGGAACATGGATATAGACGCCGCCGGTCATTTCCCCTTCTCGTTCCCCAGAAGAAGGGAACCGCCGGCTGCGGGCCGGAACTCGCCGTTGAGGCAGCGGCCCAGCTGGCGCACCGATTCCGCGGTATCGGAAAAGGAGAGCAGCCCCGCCGGCGCCGCCCCCGCCACCGTTATGGGGAAGGGGTTGCCGCTCGACACCACCACGAAGCCGATGCCCGCCTTCCGGCAAAAATCGGCGGCGCTCCGGACAGGCGCGGGATCGGGGGAGGATACATGGAGGTAGAACACGGCCTTCTTTCCCGGCGCCGGCCGGTAGCGGCCCACCTCGCCCAGGCCGCTGACCAGCACGTTATCTTTTTTCCGCGACAGCTCATTCCGCAAAATGGGGTTCCCGGTCATGAAAATGCGGACAACGCCGGCGGGCGGCGCCACCAGCCCCCTGTCGCCGAAGAGAAGGATGCCCCTGCGCGAGAGCTCGGCGTTCACCCGGTCGGCGTCGGCGAGGGCATTCCGGTCCTTTTCGGTGAGGACGAACCTCCCCGGCGCGCATACCCCCTTCTCCGGGGCCATGATGCCGTACCTGATCTTCGCTTCAAGTATCCTGTTCACCGATTCGTCGATCCTGGCTTCGGGTATCCGCTTGTCCATGACGGCCTTCCGTATGGCGTTGAAGATGGCCGGTATGCTTTTCTCGTAGGAGCTGAACAGGATGATATCGGAGCCGGCCAGTATCGACCGCACGGCCGCTTCGCCGATGTCCTGACGGCGGGCGATGGCGTGCATCTCCATGTCGTCGGTGATGACCAGCCCCCTGAAGCGCAGGTCCTCCCTCAGAATGCCGGTCAGAAATTTTTTCGATACCGTCGCCGGGTCGTTGCAACCCAGGATCGCGGGATAGGCGATGTGCGCGGTCATGATCCCCTCGACGCCGGCCCTGACGGCCTTCCGGAAGGGCGCCAGCTCCACGCGCTCCAGCCGCTTGATGTCATAGGGGATCACCGGCAGGGTGAGATGTGAATCCTTGTTGGTGTCGCCGTGGCCGGGGAAGTGCTTCCCCACGGCCATGCAGCGTGAATCCTGGAGCCCCCGGAGATACGCGGCGCCCAGCTCCGACACCCGGCGCGGGTCGCTTCCGAACGACCGTGTGTTGATGACCGGGTTATGGGGATTGTTATTCACGTCAAGGGCCGGCGCCAGGTTCATGTTGATGCCGGTAAGACGAAGCTGCAGCCCCAGGGCGCGGCCCCACCGGTACGCCAGCCCCCGGTCGCCGCTGACCCCGGCGGCCATGTTTCCGGGAAACTGGGTAACGCCGTCGACAATGCGCACCACCCTTCCCCCTTCCTGGTCGATTGACACGAACAGGGGGATGCCACCGTAGGCGCAGGAGGCCTTCTGCATATCCTCGATAAAACGCCTGTTGTTTGATTCAGTGGAAAGATTATACCCGAATAAAATCACACCGCCCGGACGGTATTGTTTTAATATGAAATCCACATCCCTGTTCATACTCCTGCCGGGAATCGCCATCATCAACATCTGACCGATCTTCCAGTCAAGCTTCATTTCACGGGACAGGGCAGCGGCTTCTTCGGTATATCTCTTCTGAATGCATCCGGCGGCCATCATGATGATAATTAAAACAGGGAAAAGTTTCTTCATTGAATATTCCGGTCCTCTTTTGTATATGTTAAAAATGACAGACTCTACAGATATAAATCCCCGGGCCGGCTCCATGGCAACAAAAAAAATCGTCACGACACCTGTTTATCTGTCACTTTAATAGTGAAGGTTTGGTCACACCCCTGCAGGCGGGGTCACGTGACCCCGCCTGCAGGGACACATAACCTGCTCGCGGATAATAATCCACCGCGGGGCAACTGACAACTGACATAAGAACGTTAAAAAGATTTGCTTTATCGCATAAAATTTGGTATAATCCCTAGTGGCGGTAAATTAATAATTGATTTTTTTATATAACGCTTTCAATGTGTTGCAGATTGGTTAATTAGCAGTTTTTTCACAGCATGAGCAACCGTAATCTTGACATAGATTTCCTGAACAGTTATTCGGCGAATACCGCCGTGATTCCGGAGGTTATCGAACGTCTGATCGGCGACCTGCGAAAAGTCAGGTACACCCAGGATGATATTGACGAAATTGTGCTTTCAATGGACGAAGCGATCACCAACGCCGTGCAGGAAACCATGAAAACCAACCAGAACCTCCACCGCAGGGTTGAAGCCGACGACGACCGCCGCGATATCACCGTCCGGTACACCATATCGAAAGACATATTCGACGCCACCATCATAGACCATGGCAAGGGCCTTGATATATTCAACATCCTGCACTCGACGCCCCAGACCGGAACGACGACCTACATGAACCAGATTATCAGCTACGCCACGGAATCGGAAAAGAGCAAGATCAAGGTGCGGCTGAACGGCCGGGAAATACCGCTCCGCGGCATCGGCGCGGGACTTAAAGTAATCCTCCACTTCATGGACGCCATCACCATCGACCTCATCGACAAGGAAAAAATCCTGTCGCAATCAGTCTCCGAGCACACCGACGGCACCATCTTCAACATGAAGCGCAAGCGCAGATATAAATGAAAAAAGAGAAAAAGCTGGCACCGGCCTACGACGATCCCGACTTCATGCACTCCCGGGAAGCGAGGTCACTCCGCATCCTGAGCGAATACCTGGAGCCGGAAAAGCGCTTCAGGGACATGAACATCAATCACACGGTGGTATTTTTCGGGTCGGCCCGCACCCGCCCTGACGGCACGGCCGATGAACAGCGGTATTACCACATGGCGGCCGATTTTGCCTTTGCCCTGGCCAATCTCAGCAGGGAGATCGAAAGGGAAACGGGGAATCCCTTCTACATCTGCACCGGCGGAGGCCCCGGCATCATGGAGGCCGCCAACCTGGGGGCGACCCGGGCCGGGACGCAGAGCATCGGCCTGAATATAGATCTGCCCTTCGAACAGGCGCCCAACAAGTATATCACCCCGGAGCTGATGTTCAAGTTTCACTACTTTTTCATGAGAAAGCTCTGGTTCCTGTACCAGGCAAAGGCGTTCATCATATTTCCCGGAGGTTACGGGACCATGGATGAGCTCTTTGAAACCTTGACCATGGTGCAGACGAGAAAAATGGAAAAAATCAACGTACCCATACTCCTCTATGACAGGGAATTCTGGAGCGACATCATCAATTTTGACCGCCTTGCCAGTGACGGTTTCATCTCACGGGAGGACACGGGCCTGTTTAACTATTTTTCGGAAATACAGGAAGGGATAGACTTTCTGCGGCCGAAATTGATTACCCTGATGAAAAATATAGATTACTACCTGAAAATGAGGTTCCCGATCTGAGGCCTGTGCGCCATTGCCCAGGGAGGGACTTGAACCCTCACGACCAAAAAGGTCAAGGGATTTTAAGTCCCTTGTGTCTACCAATTCCACCACCTGGGCGGGATATGAGGCGCCGAGCGGATTCGAACCGCTGCATAAAGGTTTTGCAGACCTCTCCCTTAGCCACTTGGGTACGGCGCCAGAATTCTCCTACCCATTTTTGAATTTACTGTCATGTTGTCAACTTAAAATAGTGGCGGGAAATTAAAAATTCGGCCATTATCCGGTAATTAATAGCCCGCACTGTTGCAGGAACTGACATCCATATCAAAAATACAACTATGTCCGCTTTTTCCGTCCGCAGCGGTCATAGACGCATAAACACCGGCGATGCCGAAGAGAAACACGATTCTTTCCACTATTTTTTTCACGTGGAAAAGATAACTTTTTTAAGGCCATTTCAAGCCGGGTCCTTTATAACTATTGACATTTTGTACAACCAAATAATGATTGACCTATATGAAACATAATTTTATTTAGTTTCCTGTGGACTGGAAATGGAGAAAAACTTTATCATTGTTATATATCAACAGACGTACGATAGCTTTTCTCCCAAAAAAATATATTCAAAAATATCAGACTTAAACAGGAGGTCTCTATGGTTAGAAGGATCCAAAAAGTAGCCGTTATAGGCTCTGGCATAATGGGTGGAGGTATAGCCGCTCTCTGTGCCAGCGCGGGCATTCCTACTCTGCTACTGGATATCGTTCCATTCGATCTGAAAGACGAAGAGAAGAAAGATCCTAAAGCGAGGAACAGGATTGTCAACGCCGGATTCGAGGCGGTAATGAAAGCAAAACCCGGGCTTTTCATGGACAAGGAAAAAGACTCCAAACTTGTTTCACTGGGAAACCTGGAAGATGATTTCAAAAAGCTCGCCGATTGCGACTGGATCGTTGAAGTTGTCGTCGAGAACCTGAAGATTAAGCAGGATCTCTTCGCAAAGATCGAAAAAATAATGAAGAAAGACGCTATCGTTTCTACAAACACGTCTGGTCTCCCCCTGAACAAGATATCCCAGGGCCGGAGCAAAGCGTTCAAAGAGCATTTCCTCGGAACGCACTTCTTCAACCCGGTGCGGTACATGCACCTGCTGGAAATCATCCCCGGCAAAGAAACCAAGAAAGACATACTGAAGTTCATGGCCGAATTCGGCGAGAAGATCCTTGGTAAAGGCATCGTCTGGGCGAAGGATACCCCGAACTTCATAGGAAACCGGATCGGCGTTTACTCCATGGTTTCCGCCATGCAGATAATGATGGACATGAAGCTGACCGTTCCCGAAGTCGACGCGATGTCCGGCCCCGCCCTCGGCAGGCCGAAAACCGCTTCCTTCAAGACCGCCGATCTCGTTGGTCTCGACACCTTCAAGCATGTTGCCGACAACTGCTATGAACTGTGCCCGAAAGACGAGTCCCGCGAAGGCCTCAAGCTGCCGGAATTCGTTGCCAAGATGGTCGCCAACAAGTGGCTCGGAAACAAGACCAAGGGCGGATTCTACAAGAAAGAGATTACTCCCGACTGGAAAAAGGTCAACAAGGTCCTCGACTACAACACCATGGAATACGTGACCTACGACAAGGTCGACTTCCCGTCTCTCCAGGCCGCGAAGAAGAAAGCGACCCTGGCCGAGAAAGTCGCCACCGTCATGTACGGTACCGACAAAGGCGCCCAGTTCGCATGGAGGGCGACCGCCGGAACGTTGATCTATTCGGCAAACCGGATCCCCGAAATCGCCGACAACATTGTCGAGATCGACAACGCGATGAAATGGGGATACAACTGGGAAATGGGCCCCTTCGAGCTGTGGGACGCCATTGGCGTTAAAAAAGCCTGCGATCGCATGAAAAAAGAAGGGATGAAAGTTCCCAAGAAAGTACAGGCCATGATCACCAAGAAGGTCAACTCCTTCTACAAGATCGAAAAGGGCAAAAAGATGTACTTCGACCTCAAGACCATGAAGTACAAGGAAGTACCGACCAGCGACCTGGCGATCAGCCTCGTCAACCTCCGCGCCAACAAGAAGTTCGTCAAGGGGAACGACTCCGCCTCCCTCATCGACCTGGGCGACGGCATCTTCGACATCGAATTCCACACCAAGATGAACGCCGTGAACAAGAACATGGTCGACTTCATGCAGGTGGCGGCCGAATACGTGGTCGAGAACGGCCGCGGCATCGTTTTCGGCAACCAGGCTCCGGGATTCCCGGGAGCGTTTTCAGCCGGCGGAGACCTCGCCTTCATGCTCGGCCTTGCCAAGGCCAAGAAGTTCACCGAAATCGACGCCTTCATCCGCAAGGTGCACGAAGGGATCATGGGCATGAAATACGCCCCGATTCCCATCGTGGCGGCCCCCTACGGCATGACCCTGGGCGGCGGATGCGAACTCTGCCTCGCGGCCGACAAGATCGTCGCGCACGCCGAGCTGTACATGGGCCTCGTTGAGATAGGCGCCGGCCTCGTACCGGGCGGATGCGGCATGATCCACCTGTGGCAGCGCGTCATGGACACCGTTCCCGGCAACGTAAAGCTCGCCGACTACGCGGCGTACTTCATCCCGGCCTTCATGTGCGTGGCACAGGCGAAAGTCAGCATGTCCGCGGCCGAAGCCCGCAAGAACGGCTTCCTCCGCCCGACCGACCGCATCGTCTTCAACAGGGACAACCTGATCGGCGAAGCGAAGAAAGAGTGCCTCAAGCTCCTGGACGACGGCTATGTCCCCCCCGCGAAGAAGAAATATCCGGTCATGGGTCTGGAAGCCCAGGGCATGATCTGGGCCGAAATGCTCAACATGAGGAACGGCGGGTACATTCCGAAGCACATGGAGACAATCGCGAAGAGGATCGCCTACTGTATGTCCGGCGGCGAAGCCCGGCAGGGCCAGCTCGTATCCGAAGAATATCTCTTGAAACTCGAGCGGGAAGCTTTCGTCGACCTCTGGAAGACCGAAGAGACCCAGAAGATGGCCGAGCATATTCTTAATACCGGCAAGCCGTTGATGATATAACACTTTAAACCGAATACAGGAGGAAACATATGAGAGATGCTTATATAGTCAGTGCAGTAAGAACACCCGGTTGCCGCCGCGGCAAGGGTGCCCTTGCTCAAACCAGACCCGAGAAACTTATCGTCCAGGCCATGAAAGCCGCGGTTGAGAGGATCAAGCTCGACCCGGCCGCCATCGACGATTTCATGCTCGGGTGCGCCTTCCCCGAGGCCGAACAGGGCCTGAACCTGGGCCGCGTCGCCCTCCAGATGGCGAAGTTCCCCGATTCAGTTTCCGGCGCCACGGTAAACCGTTTCTGCTCTTCCGGGCTTGAGTCGATAGCCATATCCGCCCTGAAGGTCATGGCGGGATGGTCAGAAGTCAACATGGCGGGCGGCTGCGAATCGATGTCCATCGTTCCCATGGGCGGCAACCTCCCGCGGCCGATGGCAGAGTGGGCGAAAGAAAATCCGGACGTCTACATTTCCATGGGTATCACCGCGGAGAACGTCGCCAAGCGGTACGGCATCACCCGTGAAATGCAGGACGAGTTCGCCTATCATTCAAACATGAAGGCGGCAGCAGCCCAGAAGAACAAGTACTTCACCGAGATAGTACCCACCACGGCCGACAAGTTCGTAGAGAAGCCTGACGGCACCATCGTGCGGGAAACCTTCGTGCAGGATTTCGACGACGGCGTCCGGGCCGAAACGACCATAGAAGGCCTGAAAAAGCTGAAGCCGGCCTTTTCTTCAACCGGCTCGGTCACCGCGGGCAACTCCTCCCAGACCACCGACGGCGCCGCCGCTTCGATCATCATGAGCGAAGACGCGGTCAAGAAATACGGGATGAAGCCCCTGGTCAAGCTCGTGGGATACACCGTGGCCGGCTGCAAGGCCGACGAAATGGGCGTAGGCCCCGCGTACGCGATTCCGAAGCTCTGCAAGCAGGTCGGCTGGGACCTCAAAAAGCTCCAGACCGAAAGCCTCATCTTCGAACTGAACGAGGCCTTCGCGTCCCAGGCCATCTACTGCGCGCAGCAGCTCGGCATTGGCGACAAGAAGTATTGGGCCTCCGATTCTTCGGAATGCAGAATCAACCTCAACGGCGGCGCCATCGCGTTGGGCCACCCGCTGGGATGCACCGGTTCCAAGATCTTCGCCACCCTCGTAGCAAACATGGTACGGAAAGGGGTCAAGTACGGCATCGAGTCGATGTGTATCGGCGGCGGCATGGGCGCTGCGGCCCTGTTCGAACTCTGCGACTAATACCGTTTTTAACGAATTGCGCAAAAAGGCCCCGGTTTTGGGGCCTTTTTTTATGATTATTTTCTGCATATAATCGGACTCACTCGTATTGCTGGATAACACATACATTACACAACGAGGTTGCTTTTATGAAACAAACGGTGCTGTCAATTATTCTTATGTTAAGCTTTTTCATGACCGCCTGCGAGCTGAAGGACGCCGAGACCGAAACAGAAAAATGCGAAAAGAAGCAGCGCGAACTGGCCGTTCTTTCCATTGCCCAGTGCAGCCTGAAATACATCCCGGGGTCAGATGATTATAATCTCTGCGTGAATTTAAACCTGATTGCCTTCATGGAAAACTACGTAAACTGCAAAGACTGACGGGGGGTTGTGACGTCATGGATGCCATACGCCGTGAAGCAGGCCCATTAGTACACTATTTGGCTAAAGCGCATGCCCCATAATGCCGATATGATAATAAAACTATCACTCGGGAGGAATCATGCTATGATTACCAATAATCATGATGCCAATAAATGGAAACGGGAACAGCTTGAATACTTCAGGCGGTATCTCGACACCTTTCATATCGACTCCAGGGAATACAGGATCATTCTGAAAGGCATCGAGGACCTGGAAAAAAGCCTCTAGCCCCGCCCCGGCGGGACCGGGCATCAATAAATTGTTGACACTGACACAAAGCGTATGCACTGATAGGTCATACGTTTTTTTTCTATACCACTGTACTGACCGGACCAATGACCGAACAACAGCCACAACATGAATCGCTGGCCGAGCAGACCATACGGAGATACCGGTCGCCGGAAAGCCTCCAGCGCACGGAAAAACGCAGAAGATTTTCCGCCATTATCTTCGTTGTCAACATCGTCCTGATCATGGTGCTGTACCTGTTTTACGCCGGCGACAGGCCCCGCGACCTGTACCAGTCGTCCACCTTCAATTACGGGGACCTGCAGTTCAGGTTTTCGGTCATGAAAGAACGCAATACGGGGAACTACATCTTTTCCCTGACGACCCGGAGCGCCCCGGGCAAACAGGCCTTCGCGCGCTTCAATAACGGCATTGCCGACCTGGTCGTCGCCCACGGCTCCACGGTACTGGTGAAAATGCCGGTCGGGAAAGAGGTCGCCGCGCTGGCCCTGAAGCCCGGCGACATGGACCTGCAGAAAGTGGTCATAGACCGTGTCGAAATGAATGTCTATACCGACGGACACCCGGAATACGTGGTTTCGCCGCGTCGGTCCCTGCTCAGTCCCGACAGGCCGTACATCCCCCTCACCGCCGAGATCACCATACACGCGGACCGGCCGGTGTCGACGACGCTCAAATTCAAGCACGAGGTGGACCAGTGATGGGAAGACCGGGCTGGGACGATTATTTCATGAAATTGGCGGAAGACGTTTCAACGCGCTCGACCTGCATACGCCGCAGCGTCGGGGCCATCATCGTAAAAGACAAGCGCATACTCTCGACCGGTTACAACGGGGCGCCGACCGACATCTCACACTGCACCGAGGAAACCTGCCTCAGGACAAAATTCAACGTCCCCTCGGGAGAGCGCCACGAACTCTGCCGCGGTCTTCACGCCGAGCAGAACGCAATCATACAGGCGGCATACCACGGCGTATCTATCAAGGACGCAACGATATATATCACCCATCAGCCCTGCTCGATCTGCACCAAGATGCTCATCAATGCCGGCATCAGGACCATAATCTGCAAGTCTCCGTACCGTGACCCCCTGGCGGATGAAATGATCAATGAATCGGGCATCGAGTTGATATTGATAGGCGACACCAAAAAAAAATAAGGGAAAAACACCGTGGTTCCGGCATCAAGGACGTCCGGTGCCACAAAAAGAAAAAAAAACAAAAAAATTGTCCTCTTTAAAGGCAAATCCGTGTCTAACTAATCAGTAAATGGAAAAACGCCTTACTACACGCCGCGAGGGCAACAACGGGCTTAGCAGCGGCAGTCGCACGGAGGCACGAAAGAGTATGGCAACAAAAAACATCCTCCTTAAAATTCTCCTGGCTACCATCCTGGCCATTCCCTCCCCCTCCTTCCCGCAGGAAGAAGGCGAAGAAGAACTGCTCAGGAAAGCGACGGGCTATTTCTTTCAAAAAAAATTCGACATGGCGGAATCACTCTTCCAGCAGATTATCGACAAAAACCCGGACAACGCCCAGGCCTGCGCCTATCTCGGCGATATCTTTCTTATAAAAAAGCGCTATGACGGGGCCCTTGATCTTTACCAGAAAAGCGTCCAGATAAACCCGGAAGCGGGGGAGAATTATTTCCGCATCGGCCAGATCTATTATTACCGGAAGGACGGGAAGCAGGCGGTCGACAATTTTAAAAAAGCCATCGAGGTCGATACCCAGCTGAGGTTTGCCTACTATCACATAGGCCTTACCTACCTGATGATCCTGCGCGACAAGGGAAACACCATTGCCAACTGGGAGACCTACCTCCAGGTGGCGCCGGACGACCCGCAGTACGACAGGATCAAGCGGGCCATCGAGCTTCTAAAAGATCCGAATTTCGTCATTCCCCCGCCGGGGAGCGACATGACGATCGAGGAAGCCCTCATGCTGGGGGGCGTGACCATAGACAAGACGACGCACCGCACGACCGACAAGGAAGCCGGGCACGAGTCGAAGAAAACAAAGCAGAAGCTTGAAGACATATATCTTGACGACGACCTTTGAGAGGACACCATGCGGTACTACAATGACAGGCGGAAATACATAATCGGCGGCATCCTGCTGGCCCTGCTCCTGATAACGGCAGTGGTCCTCATGGTGACCCTGATCCCGGGCAAACGGTCCGGTGACAAAATAGATGACCAGCGGCTGAAGCAGATCGAGGCCTATACACGGGTGCTGGACGCCAACCCGGCCGACGTCAACGCCATGATCCAGATCGGGAACCTGTACAAGTCCCTTGGCGAACTCGACAGGGCGATCGATTATTACAAGAAAGCCCTGAAGGCCGACCCGATCAATTACGACGCCCTGAACGAGCTGGGCCACGCCTACGCCCTCAAGGGCGATTACGACAAGGCCATTGAAACGTTCGAACTGGCGAAGAAGAACCGTCCCGCCTACCCTTCCGCCTACAACCGCCTGGGCAACGTGTATGACGAACAGGAAAAGATAAAGAAGGCCCTCGACGAGTACCAGAAGGCGAAGAAGGTTGCCCCGAAAGACCAGGACAGCTACCGCAACATGGCGCGCCAGCGCCTCCGCGCCGGGGACGTGAACGGCGCCATAAAGATCCTCAGGGAGGGCATCAAGGCGAACCCCGACGATGCAGAAGGCCACTATAATCTCGGCAACCTCTATTTCGAGATAAAGAAATACGACGACGCCCTCAAGAACTACAAAAAGGCCGTAGATAAAAACCCGAAAAAATCGAAGTACCACCGGGGCGAGGCGGAAGCGCTGCTGAAGCTCGGAAGGACCGATGACGCCCTGGCATCCTTCGAGAAGGCCCTGTCCGTGGACCCGTCTGACGCCCTTGCCGCCGAGCGCCTCGGCGACATCTACGGCGTGAAAGCCGACTGGCCGCGGGCCGTCGCAAGCTACCGCAAGGCCCTGGAGTACAACAGCAGGGACAGGAACCTCAGGAAGAAGTACGAAGATGCCCTGAAAAAGCTCAACAGGGATAAGGCCCCGGCCCGGAAAGCAGAGCCGGCCGAAGACAGGACCGCCGAAAAAACCGCGGCAAAGAAAAAAACCGAGCTCCTTGAGACCGACTCGCTGAGCGACACATCGAAAAAAGAACCTCCCCAAAAAGAGACGGCCAGGAAACCGGGAACCGACTGGCGGGCGATCGGCGACCAGCGCCGCAAGGAAAAGGACTATGACGGCGCCGCCGAGGCATACCGGAAGGCGGTGGAAGCGGACGACCGGGACGACCATTCCTGGTACTGGATGGGAAGAATCTATTACAGCAAAAAGAAAAACCACAATGCCGCCGACGCCTTCGAAAAAGCCGTGGCGGCGAACCCGAGGCATGCCGACGCATGGTATCACCTGGGGCTGGTATACTACATCCAGAAAAAATACCGTCAGGCGGAGGGCGCCTTCGACAAGGCCGTGACGGCAAAACCGACCTTCCCCAAGGCGTATTACTCGCGGGGCCTCGCCCGGATACAGCTGCAGAACAAGCCGGGCGCCATCAGCGATTTCAAGAAGTCCCTTGAACAGGACCCCACCCTTGACCGGGCCTATTTCAACCTCGGCGACGTCTATTTCGAGAGCAGGGAATACCGGAAGGCCCTGGAATACTTCTCCAAGGACCTCGAGCGGAGACCCAATAATCCCGACACCAATTTCAAGACGGGCGAGACCTACCATGAGATGAAGGATTATGCCAGCGCCATCAAGTACTACGAGCGGACCATCGAGCTTGACCCGGAATACCACCAGGCCTACTTCAACCTGGGACTGGTTCATTACCTCACGGGCAGCTATTCGAAGTCGATAGACATGTACGCCAAGGCGGCACAGATCAAGAAAAACGATTTCGCCGCGTATTACGAGATGGGAAAATCGTACGACGCCATGAAAAACGAGGAAAAGGCGCTGGAGTGCTACAACCAGGCCATCGAGATGAACCCCAAAGACCCCAAGGCGTATATCAATCTCGGGAAAATCTACTCAAAGAACAGGCAGTATGACAAGGCCATAGAGCTGAACAAGAAAGCGGTGGAGCAGAACCCGGATTCCTTTACGGCGCGCCACAACCTTGCCAACGCCTACCGGGAATCGAAGCTCTACGGCCAGGCGATCGACGAGTACCGGAAAGCCCTGCAGATCAAGCCCCTGGACGCGCAGACCCATTTTTTCCTCGGCCTGGCGTACCGCGACGCCGGAAGCTATCCGGAAGCGGCCCAGTCCTTCGAGAAGGCCCTGGCCCTGGACGGCTCACTCTACAACGCCCACGAGGAACTGGGCATGATCTATTACCGGAAGATAAAAAATAAAGAAAAAGCTTTACAGCATTTTGAAAAATTGCTTTCTGTCAAACCGGGGCATCCCCGTGCCCGGGAGATCCAAAGCATCATCGATGCCCTTAAAAACAACTGATCCCATGGAGCAACATGAAACCGATCCGCCTGAATGTACTAGTGCCGTTCCTCGCAGCCGTTGCGCTCGCCGTCCCTTCCTGCGGCCTCAGCGTCAGGGAATCCAGTGAAATCAAGACCAACGGTTTCCTGACAGACAACTGCTACCAGGCCATCCTTGAAGTCGAGCCTGAGGACGGCTCCCGGGGGCTCGTGGCCAGGCGTGAAAGCGCGTACCTGCGGGCAAAGAACATCAACGTGAAGGAGCTGGCCATCCTCAACCTGGCCGATTACTGCATTGACGCCCAGTTGAAAACCGGGATAAAGGACAAGAACAAAAAAGACGCCGTCCCGGCTGAAACGAAAAACGATCTGATCAAAAAACTGAAAGGGTATGTCATCGGCGGCAGTATAGCCTTTGTTTATTATAACGAAAAGGGATCAATGATCATCGGCTACCGCATATTCAGGCCGGGCTTTAAAAAAAAGGTTGCCTCCATCATCAATCCCCCGGTTGAGCAGAAGCAGGAAGCCGCAATCACAACGCAAGGAGCCAAATCATGAAGAAATCGTTCGTGCCGGTCTCTATCCTGACCGCTGCGGTCATTGCATTCTCGCCGCTGGCCTGTACAAAGAAAGCCACGAAGGACAACGGTGTAAAACCGGACGCCGACATATCCCTGGACAGCGTCGACATCGAAAAGAAATATCTTACCGAAGGCTTTATTTCAAACGACCTGTATCGGGTGGTGATCATTTCACCCAAAGAGGCCGGCCAGTCTGACATGGAGTATATCCAGAACAAGGCCAAAAAAAGGGCGCGGGTTTCAATGGAGCAGAACCTGGCAGCCAGCAATATACCCGTAGACCGCAATACCAGGGCTGAAATCCTGAATCTTATCGATCAGCACGGCCGGCTCAGCCGGAAGGACATCGAGCACCGGCGCTACAACGTGTTCTACTACGAGATCACGAAGAAGAACATGAAAAACTACCTGAAAAACGCGGCTTCACAGAAGTAGGGAGCGGGCCAGGGGGCCGGTCTATTCCGAGTAGATATAATACGAAAGATTCTTCAGGATAAAAAGATCGAGACGCTCCTTGTTCGGTTCGTATATGCTGCTGAACATGATCCCGATGCCGTAATCCTCCTCGGGGAGCCTGTCGCTCCTGATGACCATGGCCAGGGCCTCGACCTCGTTGAGGTCCTTGTCAACGCCCGAAAAATCGATGACCACCTTTATTATGGATGAAATCTCGATCGGCTGGGATGATTTAAAATAAAGTCCGCCGCGGCTTATGTTGACTATCTTCCCGATAAATTCCATCGCATGCTTGTCGTCGCGGGACGATTCGATCAGGGTGTCGATTATGCGGATGGGGATCTCGACCTCAAGTCGGAAAAACTTCCTCTTCCCCTGATGTTCATCGCCGCTGTAACGCTTTAACAGCCATTCATCAAACCTGTTCTCGAACCATTCAGCCATGGATTCGTCAAAAACGGCCTCGCTTTTCCGGGCCTTCATCGACTGGTGATAATTGTGGATTTCATCCTTGATTTCATTGGACAGTTTTTCGTATTTAATGAATGAATGTTTCATGCATGCACGCTCCGTAGTGACTGGCAGATGAACATCGTAATACTGCAGCCTTTATATCATAACGCATATTTTTTTCAATTAAAACAAATAAAAATCAAATAAATTCTTGAAATAATTCGATATTATAAGTAAGATTCATTATTTCATGGACAATAATCTTGAATCTGTTGATTTTTCAACGATAAAAGAGATTGGACGCAGGGCCTGCGGGCAGTCGTATTCTTTGTAATAATTGCATAAGAGATAGAGATAATGAGCCCACGACATATTGTGACAGCAGCACTTACAATTTTTATCTTCATCAGCGCATACGGTTATTCCGCTACTGAACAGCACGACGGGAACCGTCAGCCCCAATCCATCATTAACATACTTAACAGCGAAAAAAACGCGGCCCACCGCGAGAAAATAAACGAGATCGTGAACCGGATAGACAACACCTACGGCAGGCTCCATGAGAACCTGCAACAGGGCAAAAAGATAGTTATTTTCATCGACCCGGCCCACGGGAAACTCCCCAACGGCATGTGGCAGGGCGGCGACGCCACCCGGAGGACCAGCTGCACCGGTCTCCCTGAGGAATATTACTCGATACTGCTCTCGAGAAAAATGTATGAACTGCTCTCCAAAAACAGGCATATCGAAGTTAAAACCACCGATGACTACATGGCGGTACTCAAGGGAACCAGCGACACCTACAATGACATCTCCTTCACGAGGACCGTCGAGCTCGCGGAAAAAGCCGGCGCCTTCATCATCATCTCGGAACACCTGAACAACATTTCGGTGCTCTACAAGGCCGACGGCAGGGTCAACCTGCCCGGCATCCACATCACCAGGAACGGGAACAACTGGAAGGTGCTTCAGGTCGTCAGGGACACCTATGACGGTTTTCTCACCCTGTACAACAGGGTGGACGCCAGCGGCTTCTGCCCGAACTACGCGCAGAGGCTGAAAAAGATGCATGTCGCAAAGGGACTTAAGCCGAACAGCTGGAATTTCGGCGCCGTCGGCGATACCAGGTTCAGCTATTTCATCGATTTCCCCATGTCGGTCATATATGAGTCAGGTTTCATATCAAACCCCGATGAAGAAAAAAAGCTGAGGGACCCCGAGCATATCAACAGGATAGTCGAGAACCAGTACAATGCCCTCATTGAACAGATAAAAGAGACATTTTCCGTCGATATTACGGGGCCAACGGTCCAGAAAACCGGCGAGACCTCACCGGAGCGGATCGAGCTGCTCAAGCTGGCCCGGCTCGCCATTTACTACATCCAGGCGGTCGATTCGGGCAAGGCAATCCGCGTCATACGGGAGATGGAAAAGAGATACTCCGGCACCAGGTATGCGGACAATATTGCTTTCTTTTCAAGCGTGAAAATGAACCTGGTAAATTCATCGCGGTATTACCAGCTTGCCGCCAAGTACAAGCGCCAGAAAAAGAACAGGCTGGCCCGCAAGTATTTCTGCATGGCGAGGCGGTACCTCGTGAGGGCTCCCTTCTTCGCCAAGATGCGCGAACATTACCGCACCGAGTTTGACGCCGCGAAATTCCCCTCGGAAGTCAAAAGCAAGCCGGCATCGGCCATTGAGATTTCCCCGGTCAAAAACTATAGTTTCTCACCCTACATAGCGAAGTCGCCCCTGCAGAGGAGCATCATATTCCCCATAGAAAACAACCAGAGCCTCGAGAAGGCCATTGAGCTGGCCCTGTCTCCGGACCCGGAAACGATGAAGAAGTTGGTTAAGTCTTTCAGGAACGCCCATAACATCAGCAGGATAAAAACGGTCGAGCATATAACCAAGAACAAGAAAAAGAAAAAAGTCGTGCGGTGGAAGGAAATCTTCCATAATGTTAAATTCGCCGCCGGCATATACGTCGTCAGGCTCGACAAGAACTGCAATGTCGTCAGCGCGCAGTACGTGAACAGCGTGGCCCTCAATCCGAACATGTACCAGAACCAGCAGTATCTCAAAAATTCATATTTCGCAAATGAAACGAGAGAGAGATCCCTCTAGGGCCGGGAGCTGGTTCGGCAAGCCATACCACTCATTCAGCGACTACCTGCGCAACAAGTACAACTGCCGCGTACTGAAAATCCCCATTAACGCCGGCCTGTCCTGTCCCAACAGGGACGGCACGGCGGGCCGCGACGGCTGCATCTTCTGCTCCGCAGACGGGTCCGCCTCTCCCGGCATGACCCCGGGCTCCCCCATAGGCGAGCAGATGGACCTGGCGAAAAAAGCGTTCAAGCGGTCCGATAAGTCCACGCGGTACATTGCCTATTTCCAGGCCTTTACCAACACCTATGGCCCTCCTTCCCTCCTGAAAGGGCTCTACGACCGGGCCGTCGGCCGGGATGACGTCGTGGGCATCATGATCGGGACCAGGCCCGACTGCGTTCCGGACGAAACCCTGGACATCATCGCGTCATACCTGAGGCCCGGCTTCGAAGTATGGCTCGAGATAGGCATGCAGTCGAGCCATGATAAAAGCCTTGAATTTTTACTCCGCGGCCATATCAATGACGTTACTGTTGACGCGGTCCGCCGGGCCGCGCTGCGCGGAATACCGGTATGCGTGCATCTCATACTCGGCATCCCCGGCGAATCATGGCAAGATATGATGGCAACCGCCGCGGCCCTCAGGGCCTTGCCGGTGCGGGGCATCAAGTTCCATCACCTCCACGTCATCAGCGGAACAACCCTGGAGGGAATGTTCCGGGCTGGACTCATGAAACCGCTGTCGATGAACGAGTACGTTTCCGCGGTGTGCGATTTCATCGAAAGGGTTTCGCCTGACATCCTCATTCACCGTCTCATGGGGGACCGAGAAGAGAACACCCTGGTCGCCCCGCGGTGGGGCCTTCACAAGGGCACCGTCATCAAGGCCATAGAGGACGAGTTCCTCCGCCGGGGTTCATTCCAGGGCATCCTGTACGATTCGGGCTGGTAACGACAATGAAAATCGCCGTAGCCATGAGCGGGGGACTCGATTCCTCGATGGCGGCGCTGCTCCTGAAGGAAGCGGGCCACGAAATCATCGGCATAACCGCCGAGCTCTCCGCGGGCATCATCGCCCGCCACTACGGTACCCCGGCCGCGCCGGGCGCCGTTGAATCGGCGCGGGCCGTGGCCGACGCCCACGGCATTCCCCTCCACGTGGTCAACCTCGAGGACGATTTCCAGTCGCTGATCGTGGAGCCCTTCTGCAACGAGTACCTCCGCGGCGCCACTCCCAATCCCTGCGTCAGATGCAACGCCCTGATAAAATTCGGCCGACTCCTCGACCGCGCGCGGTCCCTCGGCTGTGAGGCCATCGCCACCGGCCATTACGCGCTGATCAGGCATTCCGCCGCGGGACGATATTACGTGGCCCGGGGCAAGGAAACGGCCAAGGACCAGTCATATTTCCTCTACCGGATCACGCAGGAAAGCCTGGAGAGCATCATGTTCCCCCTGGGCGGCTTCACCAAGGAGGAAGTCCGGCGGATGGCGCTTGAGCGCCGCCTTCCCGTTGCGGAACGGCCCGAAAGCCAGGAGATATGCTTCATCCCCGACAACCGCTATGACGAATTCATCGGACGCGCCGCCGGCCGGGTACCCGAGCCGGGCGACATCGTCGATACCGGCGGCGCCGTGATCGGACGCCACCGGGGAATCCACCGGTATACCATAGGCCAGCGGCGGGGACTCGCCATAGCGGCGCCGCGCCCCCTCTATGTCGTCCATATCGATGCCGACCGCAACGCCATCGTCGCCGGTTACCGCGAGGACCTCGAGACGACTTCGCTCTTCGCCGGCGCCATCCATTTCATGAAGGAAACCGCCCTCGACGGGAAGCGGGCCCTGGTCAAAACGCGCTCCACCCAGCCGCCGGTCCCGGCGCTCCTTGTCGAGGAATCAGGCGGAGTCACGGTCCGATTTGACGAGCCCCAGATCGGGATATCGCCGGGCCAGGCGGCCGTTTTCTATAATGACGAAATCGAGGTCCTTGGCGGCGGCACCATACTACAAGGATTTAAATCATGAAAAAATACCCCCTGTTGTCATTACTTGCAACCATGCCGCTCTGCGCGGCCCGCTGCGCCGATATAGACCTGTACCAGTCACTGCTTGTCAAAGAAACTCCCCGTCACGGGGAAGGCATCACTGTCACCTGTCTGGGAACGGCGGGGTTACTCATCTCGGACGGTCAGACCGCCCTTCTTATTGATCCCTACGTGAGCAGATTCGGCATGGGGAAAGTCTTTTTTCAAAGACCTCTTGCTTCGGACAGGGAGCTGGTCCGGAAGTGGTCCGAAAAGTTGGGGAAGAAGAACATCCGGGCAGTCATCGTAAGCCATTCCCATTTCGACCATCTCGCAGACGCGCCTTTATTCGCCAGGGAAACCGGCGCTCCTCTCATTGGCACGGAAAGCACCCTCAATGCAGGCCGCGGAGCCGGCCTCAGGGAGGACGAATTGCGACTCGTGAAACCGGGCCAGGCGATGCCTCTCGGCCGGTTCACACTACGGTTTATCGAAAGCGTCCACGGCCCCGTGTTCGGCAGTGTGCCCTACCCCGGCGTCATCGACAAGCCCCTTGCCCAGCCGGCACGGGCGAAGGACTATAGGCTGGGGGGCGTCTTCGGGATAGTCATCGGCCACCCGTCAGGAACAATCCTTCACCATGGCAGCGCGGGGTTCGTCCCCGGAATGTATGACGGCGTTACGGCGGATGTCGTGTTCCTGGGAATCGCCAGCAGCGGCGGTATCGAGGAGTATATCAGGGAAGTGCCCCTGAGGGTAAAGGCAAAGACGCTGATTCCGGCGCACGTTGACAATTTCTTCAAGCCCCTTGAGCAAGGGTTCTCACTGCTGCCCCTCTCTGTTAAATTCAAGGAGTTCTGCGACACCGCGGGGCGTTACCGGGATTCATTTGCGTTGAAAACCCTCCCAATCGGGAGGCCGGTGCGGGTATTGCCCGTTGCCCGTTGACAGCCGATAGGCGGGCAATCCTTCCACAGATGCGTTACGTGCCGTCCTTGGGCCTGCCTGAATGGGGATGGAACTTTTCGAAGACCTTCCGGAGCCGTTCCTTCGTGGTATGGGTATAGACCTGCGTGGTCGACAGGTGCCTGTGGCCCAGCATTTCCTGGACCGCCCGTATATCGGCCCCGCGGTCCAGCAGCTCCGTGGCAAAGCTGTGGCGCAGAGTATGGGGCGACACGCGTTCGAGAAGCCCTGCCGCCCGGGCACGCCTGGCCACAATGTCATAGACGCCCCGCACCGTTATCCTCCCTCCCCGGCTATTGACGAAGAGGGGATCCCCCAGGGCGCCGAACCTGCGCTTCCGTTCCTCGAAATACCGCTTCAGCATGGCCGCCGTCCCGTCAGTGATGAAGACGATGCGCTCCTCCGAGCCCTTGCCGGTGACCCTGAGCCGACCGGAATCAAAGTCAACATCGACGACATCGGCAGCGCAGAGCTCCGCCACCCGCGCCCCGGTCGAGTAGAAGGTCTCCAGGACCGCCCGGTCCCGGTAATCGATGAATGTCACCGGTTCGAAATCGAGCAGTGACTCAATCTGGTTAAGGTGGAGAAATTTCGGGAGACGCGATTCCTTTTTCGGATAGCCCACTCTGACCGCCGGATTATGTTCGATGTAACCCTTGTTATAAAGGAAGGTGAAAAAAGACCTGATTGCCGCTATCCTGCGCTCGATGCTGGAGCGCTTCAGGCCGCGGTCATAGGAAAACTCGATGAAGGCAGTTATATCTTCGCTGCAGACCGTTTCAACGGGAACATCATCATCCACGACCGGCGCCCGCACTTCGTACTTTTCCCGGACACCGGCGCCGAGACCGCCTGCCAGGAAAAGGTAGAATTGGTACAGCTCCCGCTGGTACGCTTCAAGCGTCTTGGGGGACGAGTTTTTCTCGGTGCCGAGATAACTCATGAATTGTTCTATTTCGGCTGTCATGCCTCCTGCTGCTCGGTGCCGTTAGCGTTCTGCCCGCTGCCGTTCGCGGGCTGTGTCTCATCGAGAAGATCCACCTGGTAGTTGCATGATTCGTTGAGACAGATGAGCTTTTCCCCCTTGTGTCTGATGATTTTCTTGAACAGGAGCCGGCCGCAGCGCGGGCAGGCCTTTTCCGCCGGATTGTCGCGGGTAAAAAACTCGCAGGTCGGATAGTTGGTGCAGGCATAAAAGGTGCCGCCCCTTCCCTTCTTGGACGAGCGCTTGACGACATCGCCGTTTTCGCACCGGGGGCATTTCCCCAGGGGGAGCGGCTTGGAGTTCCTGCACTCCGGGAAGCCCGGGCACGCCAGGAAAAAACCGAACTTGCCCAACTTCTTCACCATTTTGCGTCCGCACTGCTCGCAGATGATGTCCGTTTCCACGTCAAGAATGCCTTTCATTTCTTCAATGTTGTGCTCCGCCTGGTCAATGGAGACCTTGAAGGGCGCGTAAAACTCATGGAGCATCTTTTTCCAGTCCGTCTTCGCGTCTTCGATGTGGTCCAGACGGTCTTCCATGTTGGCGGTGAAATCGATCGAGACAAGGGAGGTGAAATGCTTGCCCATGATGTCATTGACCAGCTTCCCCAGGATGGTCGGCACCAGCTGCTTGCCCGACCTGGTCACATAGTAGCGCTTGACCAGGGTATTGATCGTCGGGGCGTAGGTCGAGGGCCGCCCGATGCCCGATTCCTCCAGGAACTTGACCAGGGAGGCGTCATTGTACCGCGGCGGCGGCGTCGTGAAATGCTGCTCCGGGAAAAACCCATGGACCTGCACCTCGTCGCCGACGGCAAGGTGCGGCAGCGACGAGCGATCCGACTTGTCGGTCTTGTCAACGGCGGTGAAGCCCTTGAAAAGGACCCTGCTTCCGTTCGCCCTGAAGAGGTATTCGCCCGCCTCGATGTTCACGGTGGTGACCTCGGAAACCTCGGGCGTCATCTGCGACGCGACAAAGCGCTTCCAGATGAGGTCGTAGACCTTGTACTGGTCACGCGTCAGGTCGCCCTTCAGCGAATCAGGGGTCCTGAACACGTCCGTGGGCCGGATCGCCTCGTGGGCGTCCTGGGCCCCTTTTTTGTTTGAATAAATATTTATGGTTTCCGGAAGATAGTCATTGTTAAATTCATCAAGGATGTACTTCCTCACGGCCAGGATGGCCGAATCGGCGACCCGCGTTGAATCGGTCCGCATATAGGTGATGAGGCCCGTGGGCCCCTCGCCGGTGATGTCGATCCCTTCGTACAATTGCTGGGCGATGATCATCGTCTTCTGCGACGTGAAGCCGAGGCCGTTTGCGGCATCCTGCTGGAGCTTGCTGGTTATGTAAGGGGCGACCGGCCTGCGCCTCCGCTCCTGGACCTTCACGTCCTTCACGGTCATCGTTTTCCCCTTCAGGTTTTCCAGGACCGCGTCGATTTCCGCCTTCGACCGAATCCTGATCTTTTCATTGCGGAACAGGGCCAGCTGCGCCCTGAAGGTCTTTCCCTTCCGCGCCAGTTCCGCGTCGAGGGTCCAGTATTCATCGGGGATGAAGTTGTCGATCTCCCGTTCCCGGTCGCAGATGACCTTCAGCGCGACGGATTGCACCCTGCCCGCGGACAGGCCCTTCTTCACCTTCTTCCAGAGGATGGGACTTATGTGGTAGCCGACGATGCGGTCGAGGACCCGCCGCGCCTGCTGGGCGTTCACCAGGTCCATGTTGATCTCCCGCGGATGTGAGACTGCTTCCTTCACCGCATGCTCGGTGATCTCGTTGAACTCGATGCGCTTGATGTCGCTGTTTTTTTCGGACAAAGCGTTGGAAAGGTGCCAGGAAATGGCCTCACCCTCGCGGTCAGGGTCAGTCGCCAGGAGGACCCGGTTCACGGAGCCGGCCTGTTTCTTCAGCTCGTTGAGGATCTTCGCCTTGCCGCGGATCGTTATGTATTCCGGCTTGAAATCGTTCCCGATATCGATGGCAAGCCTCGATTTCGGCAGGTCAATGATATGCCCCACGGAGGATGATATGATGTAGTCGTCGCCCAGGTATTTATGGATGGTTTTCGCCTTGGACGGTGACTCGACGATTACCAGCGTGCCCGCCTTGCTGCTGTTCTTTTTACTCATTGCACATCCCCGTGGTACGTTCGGCCTTTACGGCCCATATCCGCAACATTATAACAACTGGAAATATATTGCCTTATTTGTCAAATAATTCTTTTATATTCCTGCCCGGGTCCCAGCGCAGCACCGCGTAGAGAAGGGCGCCCAGGACAATCGTTATGATCACAAAGATGATGACCCGCTCCGACGAATAATAAACGACCGCGTCATAGGGCCTCTCGAAACCGAGGGCGCCGATCACCTCCCTCCTGTTCCATCGGGTGTGGCAGAACCTGCATTCGCCCCTGGCCGTGAGCGGTATGATGGAGACGTATCTTCCGCCATGTATTTCGGAATGCGGGACGGGATTGAGCCGATTTATAACTTCATAAACTTTCCTGTCCTGTCTGCTCCCCTTCTCCCCCGGGGCGGGGACGGCATAGCCGCGGTAATCATACACCGATATCCTCATGTCGTTATTGACCCCGACGTCCTTGAGAAAAATCCACGCGTATTCCGGCTTTGACATCGACTTGATCCCGATGAAAGAATCAGCGATAACGCCGAATCCCCGGTCAAGCTCCCTGAAGTAGCCCGACCTGTATACCGTGAATATGTCCCCCGCATAGGGCGGTATCGAAAAAATCTGGGAGATCGATACCGCCATGAGGAATGAAATCAGCAGTGCGAATATCAGTTTTACTTTCATTTCAGCATCCTGGGCATATATAACGCGCCTCCGCCGTCAGCGGCGCAGGCGCGCGCTACTCATTCCCTCACAGCCGCGACAGCATGGCGCCGTTCCGCATGATGAATCCATCAAGCTCCAGAGCGACAACGGCCTCGTTGACCTCGGCGGCGCACGCGGAAAGTTCCCGCACAATGGAATCTATGTCGCGCACCCCTGATGAAAGAAGCCCGAGGATCCTTCCTTCCATCGAATCAGGAGGAAGGTCCTTACGGGATCCCTTCGCCTTCCCCTCACCGGTCCCGTCGCCGGCACCCGCCGCCCCGCCGGAGATTACCGGGGCGGCGACCGGGAGCCGCGACAGCTCCGCGACAATGTCCTCGGTGCGCGAGACAAGGACCGCGCCTTCCCTGACCAGGCGGTTGCACCCGGCGTATTCCTCGTCAAAGGAGTTGCCCGCGCAGGCGAATACCTCGCGGTTCTGCTCAACGGCGTGGCGCGCCGTGATCAGGGCCCCGCTCCTCATGCCGGCCTTCACCACGACCGTGCCGGCGCTGAGACCGCTGATGATCCGGTTTCTCCGCACAAAGGTCCACTTCCCGGCGAAGATCCCCGGGGGATATTCCGAGACCAGGGCGGAACCATCGGTTTTTTCTATCAGGCGGTAGAGGTCCCTGTTGGGCGACGGATATATGATATCGATGCCGTTGGCAAGGACGCCGACGGTCCTCCCCCCCGCGTCCAGGGCGCCGAGATGGGCCTCCCGGTCTATGCCGACGGCCATGCCGCTCACGATGGCGCAGCCCAGGGCCGCCAGTTCCCTCGAAAGGCGCCGCGCCACGGCCGTTGACCTGATGTCGGATTTCCGCGTGCCCACAACCGCCACGGCGGTGCCCGCGGCAAGGGTGCCCTTCAGGTAAAGCACCAGGGGCGGGAACGGTATCTCCCTCAACAGGGAGGGATAATCGCTGTCCCAGTAGGTCATGATCCTGACTGAACTTCTTTCGGCCTTCCTGACGATCAGTTGAGCCGCATCCATCGGATCATGCGGATACGATGCGGTGAAAAAGCTGCTGGTGGCGGGCACGGACCGGTCGCGGACCATCCGGTAAATATCAAGGGGCCTGTGCTCGGCAATCATAGGCCATAGCCCGCAGCTACCGGGCGATGACAGCAATGATACGGCAACGGCACTGATCCTTTCTTCCTCGGTCAGGGGGGACCTGCAGACAAAAGGATCATCAGGCGCAAACAGTGTTCCCTGCATGGCGATCGGCTTTCTCCTGTCCAGTCTGTTGTTATGTCCGTTAACGAACAGGCGCCGCCCTGTGTGAAAAATTTTCGTCATTTTTGGCCGTCATTGATTATATATTCTCTAATGTGACATAAATATGTACAGTATATAATTTTTATCAATATAAATTTTATTTTTTTGCCATTACATAGCTGATATATGTTCCCTCACCCTGTCCCCATAATACATACTCACCCTCGTCCCCTTCCCCAAAAATGGAGAGGGTAATTGAAGAACTGCCACTGGACTGCTCCCCTTCTCCCTATCAAGGAGAAGGCAAACGCTTTCGCCACATCCTGTGGCTGCGTTTGCATCAACCTCATCCAGAGAACGCGGGACGGGGGATGTGGCCACAATGCAGTCAGGGAGGCGATGGTACACTTGAGACCAAAAAAAGGCCGTCCACAAGGGACGGCCTTTTTGCATCATTCGTTGCGTCTTTTCTGTTACTGTTCGAGCATCCCGGTGAAGATCGGATCCGACGCCTTGATGACGGCCGTTTCGCCGAACAGCAGGGCTTCGATCTTGCCGAAGTATTTGGGGAACTCGGCGCCCAGGTAGAACTGGGAGGCAAGCACCTTGCCGGTGTAGTACGCGGCTTCGGCGTTGTCTTTGAGCAGCTTTTCCCGCTCTTCGCCTTTCTTGTCGCCCACGAGCTCTTTCATCTTGGGCTGGGTGATGGTAAGTGAGGAAATGTGGCCCCATGCCATGCAGAGCATGAACATCGCCTGCTGCAGCGGCGTCGCGTTCATGAACAGGTGCAGGAACTGCCCCTTCGCCATCTGGTCCTTCATCATATTTATGACCTCGTCGAGCTTCTGCACGCCTTTCTCAACCAGGGCGACATACTTGTCGTCCACAACGCCCTTGGCCTTATTGATGGCTTCCGCTATCCTTTTCTTGAGGATGGTGTAGTTGTACTGCTCGGGGTTCATGAGTATCTTCCTCATGGTCAGGTCCATGGACTGGATGCCGTTGGTGCCTTCGTAGATCGTGGTGATCTTGGAATCCCTCATCATCTGCTCGACCGGATATTCCTGGCAGAATCCGTATCCGCCGTATATCTGCATCGCCTCGGAGCATATTTCAACGCTCTTATCGGTGTTGCCGGCCTTGTTGATCGGAACCATGATTTCGGCTATCGCCATCGCTTCCTTGGCCTCTTCGCCCTCGGCAACGTGGGCAACGTTCAGCGCGTGGGTCAGGTAGTAGGTGATGAACCGCATTCCCTCGATATGCGACTTGATCCAGAGGAGCATCCGCTTGACATCGGGGTGCTGGCTGATGTTGACGCCCTTGGCTTCGGGGTTCAGCATCTGGGTGACATGAGCGCCCTGGATCCGGTTCTTCGCGTACGTGGCGGCGTGCATGTACGCGGCGCTGGCCACCGCAAGACCCTGCATGCCGACGCCCAGACGGGCCTCGTTCATCATCTGGAACATGATCTTCATGCCCTTCCGCTCTTCGCCGAGGAGGAAGCCCTTGCAGTTCCCATTGTCGCCGAAGCTCAGGGTACAGGTCGCTGAGCCCTTGATGCCCATCTTGTGCTCGATGCCGGCGCAGTTAACGTCGTTATGTGCGCCGAGGGAGCCGTCAGGGTTCACCAGAAACTTGGGAACGATAAATATGGAGATGCCCTTCGTACCCGCCGGGTCTCCTTCGATCCGTGCAAGGACGGGGTGTATCATGTTCTTGTAATAGTCGTTGTCGCCGGAGGAGATGAAAATCTTCTGCCCGGTGATCTTGTAGGTGCCGTCGGGCTGTTTGACGGCCTTGGTCTTCAGGGCGCCGACGTCGGAACCGGCATCGGGCTCGGTCAGACACATGGTTCCGCCCCATTCGCCGGACATCATCTTCGGGATATACATGTCCTTCTGCTCCTGGGTGCCGAAGGTGTTGATGAGTTCCATCGAACCGTGGGAAAGACCGGGGTACATCATGATGTTATAGTTGGCTGCGCAGAGGAATTCATTAACGGTCATGTACATGAGGGCCGGCATTCCCATGCCGCCGATCTCGGGATCTTCCATGGTGCCTATGAAACCGGACTCATAATAGGCATCCAGGGCCGGCTTATAGCATTTCGGGATTTTAACGGCTTTCGTCTCGGGAACGAAGGTACATCCTTCCCTGTCGCCTTCCTTGTAAGTGGGATAAATCTTCTCGACAGCCAGCTTCTCGGCGAGGTCGAGGGTGCTTTCCAGGGTATCCCTGTCAAAATCAGCATAGCGGGGATACTTGGCGCAGAATTTGTCGAGCTCCAGCTGTTCAAAGAGAATAAAGCGTACGTCTCTGGAGTCGATTAAGTTATTTAATGCCATTATGAACCTCCTCTTATTTGTTTGTTTTAATTAATTTACTGCCCGAAAAGATAGAATCAATCTGGTTGGCCAAGTTCCAGGGGCCGATGGTGCCATACCGCTGAAAATTGAATGCTAACCTGATCTAAAAATCTCTCTGCCGTCTACCAGGTCAAGCCATAAATTGTATTTGTATGCAAATTTTATTCTATTTCAGGGTAAATTCCATTAATTATCTGTCAACGGAATTAATTGGATTCCAGTCAAAATTTGTCGGGTTTCTCTTTTAAATGATGGTTTCGGCAGGATGCGATACCATGTCATGGTAGATGATCGTTTACTTTATAAGGCATGCCTTCAGTATTCCCGGTTAACAGAGCTACAGAGCCAGTAGTTGCCTTCTGGTCAAAAGACCCGTTGGTATGCCGGATTTATCAGATAGATCTCTTATCCCTGAATACCGGGATTCTTCGAAATGAAAGCACTGCACCGTATGAATTTATTTTACATATCCTGCAAACTGTTTAAATAATCAGCTGCCTTGTCCCTGGTCCCAAAAACCTGCATTATTTGAGTCACCTTGAGCATTCGCATGATATGCAGAACCTCCGGGTCACTGCATACAATGGCTATATCATTCCCATGTTTTTCAACACTAGTGCGCACTTCAAGGAGGAAGCCGAAGACGCTGGAATCAATAAACCTGACCCCGGTGAAATCAAAGATGATCGATGGGTGGTGCCGTTCTTCCAGGAGGCCCCTCAATCGAACGGAATGTTCTGAGATGAGGAAGAAATCGAACTTTTCCACCATCACTTCAATAATAAGAAGACCCCGGTAGTCAGCAATATTGAAATCGCCGTCCATATATTAAATTATAATGATTATTTGCTATATTAGCAAGGATTTTATACATGCAACACCAAGGGTGGCCTTTCTCTGTTTTCATTTCATTTGCCCTGAACCAGGGCAGGGACGCGACCGGGATCCGGTCGGGATTATGAAAGGGGAAGAGGGTGGCATCCCTCTTCCCCTTTCGATCCCCATCACCCCGCTCGTTCAAGCGCCACGAGGGGCTACGGGGTGAACTCGGCTCGCCCACCACGTGGGACTCGCCTCAGACACCACCCCGATTGTTATCCGCCCTGCAGGCGGATGTTTTGAGGGCTCAATCTAAGATATACTTTATAATCGTTGCATGGTTCTAAGTTTTTAAGATAGCAAGTAGTACTTATTGGCTTTCGCTCCGGAAGCCGCCTCCTGCACGACGATTCGATAGTATAAGTTACTACGAACACCTGCGGCAGCTAAACCCGCCCCTCTGTTTCGCCGAGCATCGCAGACAGACGCGGAAAAAGGGCGAGGACTGTTTGAACCTGCCGCAGGCAGGTGAGTTCCGCAGCCCCCGCGTCTGTTGAGAAGCGCAGGGGAGCCGAAGGCCGAAACAGCAGGCGGGCACTTTACTTTTGCACACTTTTCTTTTGCACACTTTTCTTTTGGTGACAAAAGAAAAGTGTGACGCCCCCGCCCGGGGAACCCGGGCGCACCACGCCCTGGTCTAGGGCACCTTTTCTTCTCCTGGGCAAACAGAATGTTTGAACAATCAGCTTTTTATTGACTTTTTATTCATATCCCGCTACTGTCGCCTGACCATGTCAGCCGGACGTCCTTAATACCGGCAGTGGAAATTACAGCGAAACACCATGAACGACACCAAGTACTGGATAGCCCTTGAGCAGACCCATGGCATCGGTCCCGCCCACATGATCGAGGTCCATGACGCTCTGAAGGGACAGAACCTTTCAGTGGGGGACCTGTGCGGCCTTTCCGGCGAAGAAATACGGAAGGAATTCCGGTTTCCGGACAAGATCGCCGAAGCCATTACGGGCATGGAGGCAACCCTCGAGAAGATCGAGGAGGATTATTTCAAGCTCCTCGAATCGGGCATTGACGTGATCCCCTTTTTCTCTGAGCAGTATCCTGCCCGGCTGCGGGAGGTGCTGGGCAACGCGATCCCTCCACTCCTCTACGTGTACGGCAACGTCCGGCTGCTAAAACAGCGGGGAGTGGCCATACTCGGCGACAAGGACGTGAGCGACAAGGGTGAAATGATCGCTTTCGAGGCATCGCGGCTGCTGGCAAAGCACCGGGTCCCGGTCATCAGCGGCTACGCCAGGGGGGCCGACCTGATCGCGCACCGATCAGCCCTTGTAAACGGCGGCTCCACCATCGCCCTGGTCCCCTACGGCATCTTCCACCTGACCGTCCCGAACATTCTCGGCGACGTCATGAACCCGGACGCCATGGCCGTTGTCTCGCCCTTCTATCCCAGCCGCGAGCCGAACAAGTTCAATGCTTTTATCAGAAACAAGATCATATGCGCCCTTGCGTACGCCGTGTTCATCGTCGAAGCGCCCCCCGACGGCGGCATTTTCGAGGCGGCGAAATCGGCCGGCAACCTGAAGGTGCCCCTCTTCACCGCGGAATACGGCGAGTATCCGAAAAATGCCGGCGGCAACAGGAAAATCATGGAAGAGATGGGGGGGATCCCGGTAAAGGGAAAGATGGAAAACGGCATGCTGGTCCCCAACATGGACCGGATCATCGGGCTGGCGAAGTTCGGGTAGGATCATGAAAAAATTCATCGGCACAGCTTTAATTCTTTTACTGGGAGGCCTGTCGCTCCTCCTGTACCTGAACTCGCCGCCGGCGGGGATGAAGGAGCAGTCCGTTGCCGTGTCCTACGGCGACCCCGTGCGGCGGATAGCGGGCAACCTGGAAAAGAACGGCCTGATACGGAGCAGGCACTTCTTCGTGTCCCTGTCATACGCCCTGAACCGGCGTCACATACGGGCCGGCACCTACAGGATCTTCGCCGGCATGAATTCCTTCGAGATACTGAGGAAGCTCACCCGGGGCGACATCCTGTCCCGGAAGGTCACCATACCGGAGGGGTTCAACCTCTACCAGATCGCGGACCGCCTGGAGGCAAACAGCATATGCGGATCAGGAGGGTTCCTCGACTACGCGTCGGATGAGACCTTCCTGAAGTCCCTTGGTATCGACGCGCCTTCCGCCGAAGGGTACCTCTTCCCCGACACCTATGTCTTCCCCGCAGGTTCCGACCCCCGCGATATCATCGGCGTCATGTATAAAAAGATGAAATCCGTGGTGGGCGACAGGCCCGCCTACGGCCCGGGCATGACCCTCCACGAACTGCTGACCATGGCGTCCCTGGTGGAAAAAGAGGCAAAGGTGTACAACGAGCGGGAGTTCATCTCCTCGGTGTTCCATAACCGGCTCCGTAAAAACATGAAGCTTGATTGTGATCCCACGGTGCGGTACGCGGTGAAGAAATTCACCGGCCCCATCACCGTGAGCGATCTGAAATCCGACTCGCCCTACAACACCTACCGGCACGGCGGCCTCCCGCCGACGCCCATATGCTCTCCCGGCCGGGAATCGATCCTGGCGGCCATGTACCCGATGAAGTCGGAATATCTCTATTTTGTCGCGAAGAACGACGGGTCCCATCATTTCTCGAAAACGCTGAAGGAGCACAACGAGGCGGTGCGGAAGTACCAGAGGTGACGGCGTTCAGTATCCGGAATGGATTTACTGTCGGTATTGCCATCAAGATAGAAATAGACGTTTTTTGTAGAAGAAGCGGTTTCCTGCCGACCACATGTAAAGACGATCCAATGTCAGTCTGCATCCGCTGTTACAGTCAAAGAACTTGTAACGATCCGCTCCGTTTACATGGCAAGTATATACCAAACATCCAGGCTACCACCGGTTAAGCGGCACGACCATCCACCAGGATCACTGAATATATTTTACTATCATTGAAATAATTCAGCTGCATGGTGCTGCAGCGACAACAGCACCTTGACCCATCGGCTCGAACCGGCACAGCGCAGGTCGTACAGTAGCATACGCATAACACCAAACATCACGGGAGGCGTTTCTATGGAAAGATGGCTACCATTAATTATCCAGCTTGTCAGCGGCGCTATCGGGGGCAATGCCGCGGGCGCATTGCTTAAGAACCAGTCCCTCGGCACCGTGGGCAATTCGATTGCCGGTATCGTCGGCGGCGGTCTTGGCGGTTTCCTGCTTGGTCTAGCGGGGATTGCCACGGGCAGCGGCGGCATGGACATCGGCGGTATTGCCGTGAGCGTTGCCGGGGGCGGCGTCGGCGGCGGCGTTCTTATGATTATTATTGGGCCGATAAAAAAAGCGCTGGGAAAATAATACGCGCGCCGGCGCGGGGCCCGGACTCCGCGCCGGCGGCAGATCACCGCGCTGTTTCAATCAAGCGAGAATGCCGTGAATCTTGACCGAAAGATCCCGCGCCGAATAGGGTTTGTTGACGAAGTCCTTTATTCCCAGGGCGACTGCCTGTTCCTTCGACTCGTTGTCGAGCATGCCCGATGACAGGACCGCCCGGACCCCGGGATGGATATCCTTCAACGCCCTGAACACCTCCAGGCCGTTCTTGCCCGGCATGGCCAGGTCGATGATGACCGCCGCTATCGAGCCATGGAGCTCCCTGAATATGTCTATGCCCCTCTCCGGATTGTCCGCGGTAACGACCGCATAGCCGCTCAGTTCGAGAAACCCCCTCGCCACATTGAGTATCATCGCCTCGTCATCGATAACGAGAATGGTACCGCTGCCCCTGACCAGCTCGTCTTTTGCCGGAGGGGAAGGCTCATGTTCCGTCTCAGCTGCGCTGTACGGAAAGAAGAGCATGAATCGCGACCCGACCCCCGGCTCTGATTGAATCCGAATGTGCCCGCCATGTTTCTGAATGATGTTGTACGAAATCGAAAGTCCGAGGCCGGTGCCTTCGCCGCGCTTCTTCCTGGTGTAAAACGGCTCGTAGATATGCTTGACCGTTTCCCGGTCCATGCCCACCCCGGTATCGCCAATGCTGATCCTCACCCACTCGTGACCGGAAGGAACGCCGTTCTCCGCCGAACCGTCAGGGCCATGGCCAGGTCCGATTACGTCCACGGAGACCGACAGCCGTCCCCCCTGCCGCTCGCCGGGCCCGCGCATAATGGTCATTGCATGGGACGCGTTGATGCAGAAATTCAGCAGAACCTGGCCGATCTGCACCATGTCGCCCATGATGACAGGCCGGTCAGGGGCGTAGGTAAAATCGAGTTCGATCGATTTCGGGAAGCTGTTCGTGCAGAGCTCGTTGATATGGCGGACAGCCTCGTTCATGTCGACCGGTTCAAGCTTTATCTCATGGCGCTGCGAAATGGCGAGAAGCTCCCTGATGAGGTTCACCGACCTCGTGGCCGACTGCAGGCCGAGGTCCAGATATTTATCGACGGTCTCCCGGTCCACGAGATTTTCCTTCCCGAGGGTCAGGCGCAGGAGATCGAAGCTGCCCAGGATGCCGCTCAGGATGTTGTTGAAATCATGGGCGATGCCGCCGGCCAGCGTTCCGATGGCTTCCATCTTCTGCGCCTGCGCGAGCTGCTCCTGCATCGTCTCGTTTTCGCGCTGGGCCTGAACCCGCTCGGTGACATCGCGCGCTATTCCCACGATGCCTGCCGGCTTCCCCGATTCATCCCGTATGAAGGAAGCCCTGATCTCGACGTCGAAGAGGGATCCGTCCTTGCGCCTGTGTTTGAGCAGTAATACGACGTTCCGGTCAGGATCAGCCCCCCGGCTCTTTTCGAGTTCCATCTGCTCGGCGAAGAACTTCATGACTTTCTTCAGCGATTCCGGCGTGTGGATGTCCTTCATGGTGAGGGCCAGCGCTTCCTGCGTCGTATAGCCGTACATGGATGTGATCGAAGGGCTGATATACAGGACCCTGAATTGGAGGTCCAGGGAGAAAATCAGGTCAGTCACGTTGTCGGCAAGAAGGCGGTATCGCTTCTCGCTCTCCACGAGCTCCAGGTTGTACCGCTGGAGCTCACGGGTGCGCTCATCGACGATCTCCTCCAGATGGTCGCGGTGTTTCCGGAGCTCGTCCTCGATGACGATGCGGATGTCCATCTCCTCCCGGAGGCGACGGTTGATCAATTCCACCTCGGAATTCGCCGCCGCCAGCTGTTCCTTCTCCCGGAGGATAAGCAGCTGTTCCTTCTCGATGGCCTTTGTGGACCGTTCCCGCACCGATTCATAGGAATAGGTGAAAACAAGTATTACGAACAGGGCAATCAGCAGCCGGATGACATATTCGGGCGGGTATGCCCATACATCCATCAGAGAAAAGGGGTTTACGAAAAACAGGATGGTCCCGGCCGTGATAATACCGGTCCAGAAGAGGCCCTCCCGGCGGCCGGTCAGGAAAAAAATAAAAAGCGGCGTCGTGAGGACCCATACGCTCGCATAACCCTGGACGGCCCCTGTTTTGATCCAGTACAGGAACAGGGTCCCGATCATGATAATCGTTCCCCGGTAGAGGACGGCGCCGCTTTTCATCCTTCTGAGAACGAGCATGAAAACGGCAAGTATGACGGCAGCGCCATGGTCCAGTATCCAGTAAATATAAACGCCATTTATGAGATGGACAGTGCCGAAAAAGAAGAGAAAGGTGGCGAGGAACGCCACAAACAGCAGAAACAGTCTTTTCCTGTCCAGTTCCTTGACGCTGGAGACCTTCGGCGGCAGGAGGAATTCGGATATTCGTTCAATGATCGTTCTTACGTTGAGTGCCATTGTTACGAATAATAACGAGATCGGGTGAAATTACAATATTAATTTGAGATCGCCGGTATAATAATGCTGCGATAGTATTGCAGGGGAATTCCCGCGGCACAGGAGCGGCCTGGAAAGGGAATTACAAGGAGGAGGCGACAGTGAGCGCCCCCTCCTTGTAATGACAATTACTTCTTCATCGCCTCTTCAACGGCCACGGCCACGGCCACCGTCGCCCCGACCATCGGGTTGTTCCCCATTCCGAGGAACCCCATCATTTCAACATGGGCCGGAACCGAAGAGGAGCCGGCGAACTGGGCGTCGGAATGCATCCTTCCCATGGTGTCCGTCATCCCGTACGACGCGGGGCCGGCCGCCATGTTGTCGGGATGGAGGGTCCTGCCGGTCCCGCCGCCGGAGGCCACGGAAAAATACTTTTTGCCCTGCTCAAAGCATTCTTTCTTGTATGTTCCCGCCACGGGATGCTGGAACCGCGTGGGGTTGGTGGAATTTCCGGTGATAGAAACGTCAACGCCTTCATGGTGCATGATGGCGACGCCTTCCCGCACGTCATCGGCACCGAAGCACCGCACCTTCGCCTTGTCTCCCTTTGAATACTGCGTCTCTTTCACTATGGTCAGCTTCCCGGCAAGATAGTCGAACTTGGTCTGCACATAGGTGAAGCCGTTAATCCGTGATATGATCTGCGCGGCGTCTTTCCCGAGACCGTTCAGTATTACCTTCAGGGGCTCTTTCCTGATCTTATTCGCCGAACGCGCGATCCCTATCGCCCCTTCGGCCGCGGCGAAGGACTCATGGCCGGCAAGGAAGGCGAAACATTTTGTTTCCTCGCGCAGGAGCATCGCCGCGAGGTTGCCGTGTCCCAAACCGACTTTCCTGTCATCCGCGACCGAGCCGGGGATGCAGAAGGCCTGGAGCCCCTCCCCTATGGCCTCGGCGGCATCGGCGGCCTTTTTGCATCCCTTCTTGATCGCGATCGCCGCGCCCGTTACATAGGCCCACGATGCGTTCTCAAAGCATATCGGCTGGATTCCCTTCGCCAGATTGTACGGGTCGATGCCCCTGCCGTCGCATATCTTTTTCGCCTCCTCCAGGGAATCTATCCCATATTTTTTTAGAGCGGCGTTTACCTGGTTTATTCTTCTGTCATAGCTTTCAAAAAGTGCCATCGCGATGTTCCTCCCGTCAATTATTCATGCCTGGGGTCGATGACCCTGGCGGCCTCGTCGATACGGCCGTATTTTCCCGATGCCTTTTTCAGCGCCTCGTTGGCGTCGGTGCCTTTTTTGATCATGTCCATCATTTTGCCCAGATGCACGAACTCATAGCCGATGATCTCATCATTCGAGTCAAGGCCGATGCGGGTCACGTATCCCTCGGCCATTTCCATGTACCGCGGGCCCTTTGCCAGCGTCCCGTACATGGTTCCGATGGTGCTCCGCAGTCCCTTGCCGAGGTCTTCCAGCCCCGCCCCGATGGGAAGGCCGTTTTCCGAAAACGCCGTCTGGGTCCTCCCATAAACGATTTGAAGGAATAATTCCCTCATCGCGGTATTGATGGCGTCGCAGACCAGGTCCGTGTTCAGCGCCTCAAGGATCGTTTTGCCGATCAATATTTCCGATGCCATGGCCGCGGAATGGGTCATGCCGGAACATCCTATCGTCTCCACCAACGCTTCCTGTATAATTCCATCCTTGACGTTAAGGGTAAGCTTGCACGCGCCCTGCTGCGGGGCGCACCAGCCGACCCCATGGGTCAGGCCCGATATGTCCTTCACTTCCTTTGCCTGCGTCCACCTGCCCTCCTGGGGAATGGGCGCCGGGCCGTGATTGGCTCCTTTTGCGACATGGCACATTGTTTCAATCTCGTGACTGTAGATCATGTTACAACTCCTTGCTATCGCCTAATTTGAGAAAGGAATTTGCCGGGACTTCTGCCGGCCGCATATCAGGCAAACTCCCTTATTAACAAGTGTAAACAGGCATTGCATGAGTCAATAACATTTCTTTTAATTTTGAGGAACTCATTTTTTGAAGAACATCGATATCACCGTTTTCCATGCATCGGCCGCTCCATCAAGCTCCGATTAGTCCCGTTTACAATTTCAGCAACATCCAAAATACATTCCGGGAAAGAAATAAATTGACATCAACAGGCGGTCATTTTTCATTAACCCGGGTGATGGGGTTCACCTTAAACCGCCTCGATGGCTGATGACTCCTGTAATATTCATTTTCTTCGAGGGGCCACGGCATGAGGCATTTGCTTTTTTATTGCGTTAGGCGGAAGCCTGGGAGCGATAATCCGTTATATCGTTTCGAAAAACATCCAATATCTTTCAAATCACATTTACCCCCTCGGGACCCTCTTCGTCAACGCCACAGGCTCTTTCCTGATCGGCTTTTTGTTCTTCTTCTTCGAGAACATTATACTTTCAAATGACATCAAATCCTTTTTAACGATCGGGTTTCTCGGTGCCTACACGACGTTTTCAACCTATTCCCTTGAAACGATCAATTTTATAAGGGATGGGGAAATAAAAGTTGGACTTGTTGACATAATTGTGAGCAATATAGTGTGTCTCACAATGGTGATAGCGGGCATGATATGCTCACGGCTTATATTCAAAGCGTTACGGTATGAAAATAATGAAACTGCCAGAACAAGCGGTACTGGTGCGGATATTCATCGGAGAGAACGACCGTCACAAAGGTAAACCCCTCTACGAACGGATTGCCCTCAAGGCCCGGGAACTGAATCTTGCGGGAGCAACGGTCACCCGGGGTATCCTCGGCTTCGGCGCCGACAGCCGAATACACTCATCAAAGATACCGTAACTGTCCGAAGACCTGCCCATTATCATCGAAATAGTCGACACGGAAGAGAATATAAAAAAACTCATGCCGTTTATCGATGAAACAGTCGTTGAAGGACTCGTTACCATGGAAAAAATGCGGGTTATTAAATACCGCCACAGCTGATGTCTCTATGGTCAGATGCTGAGACGCTGATGGCCGTGATAGCACTCGTCCCTGATGGCCCTGACCTCGTCGCTGTTGATGTATTCCTCGAAGGTCATGGCCCGGTCGATCACGCCGGAGGGCGTTATCTCGACGATCCGGTTCGCGATGGAATCGATGAACTGGTAGTCATGTGACGAGAAGAGGAGCACGCCGTTAAAGTTTATGAGGCCGTTGTTCAGCGACGTGATCGATTCCAGGTCAAGGTGGTTGGTGGGGTCGTCCAGCACCATGGCGTTGGCCCCGGAGAGCATCATCCGGGCAAGCATGCACCGGACCCTCTCCCCGCCGGAGAGGACGTTCACCTTTTTGAGTGACTCCTCGCCGGAAAAGAGCATCCTGCCGAGAAAACCGCGCACGTAGGTCTCGTCGTTGATCGCGGTGTACTGCCTGAGCCAGTCGACCAGGTTTTTCTCGCCTTCGAAAAACGAGCTGTTTTCCTTAGGGAAATAGGCTGATGTTATGGTCTCCCCCCACCTGTAATCGCCCGAATCGGGCTTCATCTCCCCCATGATGATCTGGAACAAAACTGTTTTTACCAGATTATTGGGCCCCACGAAGGCGATCTTGTCGTTCCGGTTCGCGACAAGGTTGAAGCCGGTCAGGACCGCTTCCCCGTCGATGGCCTTGCCCAGGTTCTCTATGGAGAGCACCATCTTGCCGCACTCCCGGTCCGGTTTGAAGGCCACATAGGGGAACCGGCGCGATGTCACCGGGATCTCGTCGAGGGTGAGCTTTTCCAGGAGCTTCTTCCTCGACGTGGCCTGACGCGCCTTTGACGCGTTGGAGCTGAAGCGCTCGATGAAGGACTGCAGCTCTTTTATCTTGTCTTCCTTCTTCTTGTTTTCCTCTTTCTTCTGCTTTATGGCCAGCTCGATGGACTGGGCCCAGAAATCGTAGTTCCCGGCGTAGACCATGATCTTGCCGAAATCGATGTCGGCGATGTGGGTGCAGACCTTGTTGATGAAGTGACGGTCGTGGGACACCACGATAACGGTATTGCTGAAGTTATAGAGAAAGTTCTCGAGCCAGGTGATGGACTCTATGTCGAGGTTGTTCGTGGGCTCATCGAGGAGCAGGATGTCCGGGTTCCCGAACAGGGCCTGGGCCAGGAGGACCCGCACCTTTTCGCCCCCCTCCAGCTCCTTCATCTTTTTTTGATGCAGTTCGTCGGCGAGTCCCAGTCCGCTCAAGAGCGTCGCGGCGTCCGCTTCCGCCTCGTACCCGTTCATCTCGTCGAGGAGCTCCTCCAGCTCGGCGGCCCGATGGCCGTCCTCGTCGGTGAAATCCTCCTTGGAGTATATCAGGTCGCGCTCCTTCAGTACGTCGTGCAGTTTCGGATGTCCCATGATGACCGTTTCCAGGACCGGCAACTCGTCAAAGGCGGACTGGTCCTGGCGGAGGACGGCGATGCGCTCTTTGGGGTTGCGCACCACCTCGCCGCTGTTCGGCTCGATCTCCCCGGAGAGTATTTTTAAGAAGGTGGACTTCCCGGAACCGTTGGCCCCGATGAGGCCGTAACAGTTCCCCGGGGAGAAATTGATGTTCACATCTTTGAAAAGCACTCTCTTGCCGAAGGCGAGCTTAACGTCCACAACATTGAGCATGGTCTATTTACCTGGTTTTTCCAAATTCGTTGTCATTGCATTTGCTGCAGGCGGGGTCACGTGACCCCGCCTGCAAAAATAATTTTCGTTCGAAACGACAGATGCCTATTATGAAGCCCCGGCCCGCTTCACCGTAAATCCTTCTTGCTGGAGGAGCTGGATGATCATGTCGACCTTGTCGCCCTGGATGAGAATGATGCCGTCCTTGACGGTGCCGCCGGCGCCGCACTTCTGCTTCAGCCGCGCCGCCATGTCCATCATGGCAATTTCAGACAAAGGAAGACCGTATATGGCGGACACGGTCTTGCCGCCCCGCCCCTTGCTCTCCTTCTGGACCCGCACGGTGCCGTCCTTTTTAAAGGCATGGGTGTTCTTAAAGACATGGTTCACCTTTTTCCGGTCCCTGTCGTCACCCGCTTCTCTCAAGTCACCATGTTCGGTGGAGTATACTATTTTATCTTTCATTCTATTGTCTATCCTTCTTAAGAAATAAACCACCGCGACGGTATGCAAATAACGATCCATATGTTGGCGGGGCGCTCACGCTCACAGGGACCAGGAGGGTCCCGCCGGCCACAGCACAGGGAGGTACTATTGTGGCGGGTGAGCGGGAGTGGCCCCCAACATATTCTAATACATTACACGGTGCTTTATTTCTTAATCTTCGCGTTCCATTCCTTCAATTTAACGCCGACCTTCGCGAAGAGCTCCGACGTATCGCCCTCGATGGTGATCGACACGATCGAATCGCCCTGGCGGATACTGTTCACGGTCTTCTGGTCCGAATCGTCGACGACGGCGCCGAAGACCGTGTGCTTGCCGTTGAGCCAGGGCGTGGGTACGTGGGTGATGAAGAACTGGCTCCCGTTGGTGTTGGGACCCGCGTTGGCCATGGACAGGACCCCCGGCCGGTCATGCTTCAGCTCCGGGGTGCATTCGTCCTTGAAGTTATAGCCCGGGCCGCCGGTGCCGGTCCCCAGGGGGCATCCGCCCTGGATCATGAAGTCGGCGATGACGCGGTGGAACGTGAGGCCGTTGTAAAATCCCTTCTGGGCCAGGTTCGCGAAATTAGCCACGGTGAGGGGCGTTTTATCGGCATACAGGTTCAGCCTGATGTCGCCCTTGTTCGTCTTGATTGTTGCGGTAAGCGCCATGTAATTGTCTCCTGTTATCATTATTAAACAGTCTTTTCGACGAGCGGCAGCGAGGAGAAATCTTTTGTCGTATACTGAAAAAGATTTCCCACCCCGCAAGCTGGGTCCGAAATGACAGGCCTTATTTCTTGCTTATACTCCGGTACTGGGCGATCTGCCTCGATATGACCGCCAGGTTCCCGTCCTCGTCCCACATCTCCCCGTCCTCCTCCACGAGGCCGCAGCTGACGAAGCGGGTGCGGAAAAATCCCTTGAGCCACTTCGTCTGCGGGATGTTCCTGACGCTCACGCTGAGCTCCAGGGTGGGGACCCAGGCCGCGAGGCCCTGGCTCGCGAAGATGGGCGGCGGGAAAGCATCGGCCATCAGCAGAAGCGAAAGCATGTCAAAGGGGCGCCCGTCCCTGAACCGTATCCATCCCTTGTGCTCCGATTTATCCGTCAGCTTTCCCTGCATCCACCCGGCGCACGACGGGTCCAGCCTGATGTCGAGGTTCTCCATGAGGGTGTACTTCGGGATCGCGGGGACGGGCACACACGACTCAAGCGGCGCAAGCTCCGGCGCGGCGGTTTCGTACCGGTCAAGGACGCACTCTATCTTTTCTTCCGCGAAGGTGCCCCAGGCGCGGATCCGTTCGCTCCCCTCCTGGAGGAGCCGCGCCTGTATGCGGCTGAACTGGCTCGACTCGGAAATCACGTCGACCCGCAGGTCGGCGTCGCCGGGCACGCACCGCGCGATATAATTAACGGTCATTATGGGGATCGACTTCCTGGCGCTGCGCTGGAGCATGGCGCTGGCGGCCAGGGCCATCAGGTATCCGCCGTTGGGATTCCCGTTGATGAGCCAGTTGGGGGAAACGGTCCCCCTGAAAAGCGATTCATCCTGTTTTGTGACAGCAATGTCCTGATCGAAAACGCTCATGCGCAACCTCCTATTGCCTGGTAAGGGCCAGCTTTACCGCCAGGACGGCGAATATGGCACCGGCCGTCATGTTCAGAATCTTTTCGAATTTTCCCGACTTCTGCAGCCAGGCGCCGATGTATCCGGCGAGCTGGCTGATCAGCCCGAAGACGATGATCGTCACGGCGATGAACATCAGCCCCAGGATCACCAGCTGCAGGGTCATGGAGCCCCGGGCGGGGTCCGCGAACTGCGGGAGAAAGGCCAGAAAAAATATCGACACCTTGGGGTTCGTCACGTTCATGATAATGCCCCGGCGGTAGAGATGCCAGGACGGGATCTCCCCGTCTTTTTCAATTTTGATGCCGCCCGACGAGGCGCGGAAGGACTTCCATGCCAGGAAGAGCAGATAGGACGCGCCCAGGTATTTGAGGACATTGAAGGCAATGACCGAGGTCTTGAAGAGCGCCGCGACCCCCAGGGCCACGACCGTGGTATGCACCAGGAGGCCGGTGCAGAGCCCGAGGGTTATCCTGAAGCCCGCGGACCTTCCGTAGAGTATCGACTGGGTCAGGACGAAGATGTTGTCAGGCCCCGGCGCGAAACCCAGGAGGGCCGAGGCGGTGATGAACATGAGGATCGTATTCAGGTCAAACATCGGGGCTCTTACCTTGACTCCTTTAACTCAATTCCCGTGCAGAAGACCGCCGGTATACAGAACCAGAACAGTTAAAACCGGTTCCTTGTCAATGAAATATTGATCCGATATTTGTGCCTTTGCGGCCTCCCGATCCGCGTTCTCAAGACAAGGTTGGTGCCAACGCAGGTACAGGATGTACTGAACGCGCCGGCCTAAAAGAAACCTTTAACCTAGCAGTTAACATCATATAATAACCGTTTCAATCCACGCGCCCGCGTGGGGCGCGACTGTATATATATTAACTTCTGGAAAAACCAGCAGTTAGCCATTCAAATGCGCTAAACCTAAAAATATTCGGATTTTGTTTTAAAAGAGCAATCGCTTTATAATCTCTTAAGTAACTATTCAGCAAATTGAGGCATAAACGGCCTGCCCTCGAACAATCCCTGCAATGCCCCAAATACCGGAACTCCATTTTTTCACGGTGGAAATATACCCGCGAATCCGTGCGAAAAATATGCCGCCTTCACTGCTCCTGAAGCAACCTGATATTTTCTGCTGAACTTTTGCCATTCTCAAATCTCGCTCAGCCTGATTGTTGTCGAATGGGACTGTTACATCGTACATGAATGACAGTATCTCTTTTTTGTAATTTTTCATACGCTCAAGCAGGTTGAGCGGTTTTGATTTCTTTTTTCGCCCTCGACGGCCTGCGATGCCCGGCGGATGAGGATTTGCCCGGAATCCTTCGGCGATAATACGATCATAAATCTTTTCATATCCTCGAATCGTGGACTCATTCAATCGATATACGCGGGCATCCGCCTGTTTCTTAATGGATACCAGCAGATCAATCATCTCGCAAGCCCACGATTGCCCGTAGTTTTCGTCAATCCCGTTTAGCTCACGCATCAAATGGGCATTGCAAAACATATGATTGCAATCATATGCCAGATATGAGCTCCAGAAATCATGCATGAGACGGTCCCGGTATCCCGGGATTATTCCCATATCATCTATCGCCCCTTTCCCTCGCTTTTCGTGAACGCAATAACAGGTCAGCCGCTCCGTCGAAAGCACGTGCAGCCACCGCAAGAAGCCTCCGCAAAACACCCCGGTCTCGTCTGCATGGAGCAATGGTTCCTTCGCCAGTAGGCCCTTAATGCTTTCTTCTACCGGACCACTCGCTTCATACGCCTGCCGGTTGGCGTTGTAAATCGTCCCCGTGCTGATGCGAATGCCGAGAATATCCCCGCAAAATTCAGCAATCCTGTCATAGGGAATCAGTTGGTACTGACTCAAATAGGTCAGAAGTCCCCTAATCCGGCTCCCGTATTGGGCCGGTCTTGTTACCCCCGCAGGAAAACTCGCCTCAGCGATAAAGCCGCAGTGCGAGCATTCTTTAACTTCAACCTGGTGTTCCGTCACCTCAATCTTTATCTCCGGCATATCGAACACTTGGCGCTTCCTGATCTTCGTAGGCACACCGGATAGAGGGCAATTGCATCTGCCGCATTTGTCAACTGAACGAACGTCGACTTTATCAGGGTGGGTACTCATCTTAAGTTGGTTCCCCTCGTGTCCCTTTTGACCGCCGCGTTTCTTCTTACTCTTGCGCTCTTGTAACCGTCGATCTTTTCTGCTCAATCCGTCACTCGAGGGGGGACGGTTGCTGTTTGAACTGTTCTGGTTAATTCGCGATTCCAGCTCCTGCATCCGCAGGGTAAGTTGCTTCACCATTTCCTTGAGCGCTTGTATCCCGTCATTCTGCTTCTGAATGATCTCGATTACAGCCTCGGGACCTTTGTTGTATATCTCAAGTATTTCGTCGCGTGTCATGCGACATAATCTAACCTATGCCGGGAAAATTAATACTAAAAAAATCCACTTGCTATTTTTTTTGCTGAATAGTTACGAAAACTTTTTCATTAAACTATACTTCCACCTTCCCCGCGAGCCCCTCCGGCCTTGAGGGGGGGATAGTTATCGGTGTTTCCTCGATGACCCGCATGCTTTTCCACCGTCCGCCCTTGAAGCGGAGCATAAAAACGATGCCGAGCAACATGACATACCCGGTGAGCACCGTCCAACCGGCATAAATGCCCAGGTCCAGGAGAAATAGAGCCGCGCCGGTGGGGACAATCAACCCGAAGATGGAGAGTATGATGATGGCCTTCATGACAAAATGGGTATCCCCCGCGCCCTTAATCGCGGAGGCAAAAATTATATTCATGGCGTCAAAAACGCTGTAGAGCGCGACAAACCTGAGCAGAACCTTCGCAAGCTCAGCGGTGGGCCTGAACTTTTCCGCGTCGGTTCCCGCGGCATAGAGGCACATAAAGAGATCTGGCACCCATATGTACAGGAGGGCAACGGCCCCCATGTACGCAACGGCAAGATGGAGGCCGGAGTAGACGCTGTACTCGGCCATGTCGGGATTGTTCATCCCCAGGTACTGTCCCACCAGCACTGACACCGTTATGCCGAGGCCGATCATGGGCATGAAGGCTATGGTATTCACGTTGAAGGCGATGTTTGTGGATGCCAGACTGTCAGTGCCGAGGCGGCCTATTATCAGCACAAACACGGTGATGCCCATCATGTCGAGGAAGAACTGGACCCCGTTGGGCAGGCCGAACCGTATCAGCCGCTTCATGAGGGCCATGTCCGGCCGCCATCCCCTGACCGTGTTGAACGTATCGTTGTACGATGCCCTGAAGAGCACGGCGGCGTATATGGCAAAAGAAACGCATGCCGAGAGGACCGTTGCTATGGCCGCGCCCTCGATGCCCATGCGGGGAAAGCCGAAATTCCCGAAGATCAGCAGGTAATCCACGATGATGTTTTCCGCGGTGGCGGCAAAATTGGCGATCATTATGATCCAGGTCTTGCCGATGCCGGAGAAAAACCCCGACATGGCCGACGAGGCCACCAGGGGCACGGCGCCGTAGCAGAGTATGCGGAAATAGACCGCTTCATATTCCCTCACTTTTCCGTCATGGCCCACCACGGCAAAGATGCTGTCGGAAAAGGGGATGATGAACATGATGATGACGCCGGAAACGATCGAGATGTAGAGCGCCTGCCACAGGACCTTCCCCATCATTTTGTTCTGGTCCGATCCGTAATACTGGGCCACGAAGGTGCTCACGTAGCCGACCGTCCCCATGAAGAGGCTCACGAAGGTAAAATTGAGTATCCCGGCGGGCATGGACGCCGCCATCACCTCCGTGTCATACCAGTTGAGGAACATCCGGTCTATGAAATTCTGGAGGGCCCACGAGCCGGTTGTGAATATGAGGGGAATGGCGATTGAAAGGATATCCCTGTATCCGCCCTCGCTTTTGTAACGGCGGAAAAAGTACCCCTTCAGGCCGCCCGATGTTTCCGATATGTGCTGCATTAGTTTACCTTGCGGATTCTGATACTACAGCGAGGATTATGATACGGCATTTTTAGGCAAGAACAATTTACGAGGGCGCGTCTTCGATCCTCTTCAGCAGGCTTTTTCTTTCCTCGAGGTCGGCGGCAAGGCGTTCGCTCATGCATTCATAGGCCACCTGATAGACAAAGGCGTTCATGCGGACAAAGACGCCGTCATAGAGCGAGTCCTCCATCACCCTCTTTCCCGACAGTTCCTTTGACACCGCCGTGCCGTTTTTCACTTCCAGTATGACGCAGTCGTGGAACGGTATCGGCCGTGCCAGTTCATTTTTTTCATCAGGCAGCCGGTTTTTTAGGGGGTCCCGCACCGGCTCCAAGCCTGCAAGGGAACCCCGCTTCGCCGCCCAGCGACGGTGCTGGTCGTACACCACCTGCAGGTCCCTTCCAAAAAAATAAAAACAATCGCCGACGGTACGGATGAAGCGCCCCGCTTCGGCCTGATTCCCCGATACAACTTTCACGATCCTCTTCGCGTCCTCCCTGCTCAGGGCCAGGGTGGGGTTGTTCGTCCTGAAAAAATGCATTTCGTCGAGGACCTTGTTGAAAACAGCCAGATGTTTTTCGAAGTAGTCAAAGGAAAACAGGGCGCCCTCGTGCTCCTCCCTCCCCATGTCGCGGAACACGATGGTCGTTCCTTCCAGAAGGGGCAGGTACATGTTTTTGAAATATTGGACCGCGGCATCAAGAAATCCTATAAAATTTTCATGATACATCATCCTCGGATTATGATGTTTTTTGTCGATATAGCGCCACTGGTCTTCAACGCCCTTGAACAGAAGATTCTTTCCCTCATCATCATGACGGAGCAGCTTCGCCAGCGTCTCGTAGGGCTCGGCAACCTTCCGCAGGGAGTCCCGCTTCTTTTTCTCCAGCGATTCCGGGTCCTTGCCGACGGTAACCAGGTACTCCTCGCTGTAGTCCCAGGCGACGATGCTTACAAAGGGCGCGCCGATCCTGTAATAGGATATGATCTGCTCGGGTATGAGCGGCCGCTGGAACACCAGCGCCTCCTCGATGGCAAGGATGAGCTCCGCGAGGCTGCCGATGCCGAACTCCTGCTTCAGGCGTTTCGACAACAGGCAATCCTGCTTTGGATCGATGGGCAGGAACGACCGGTACAACATCATGTATTCATAGATCTGCTTTTCCCTTTCCAGATTGTGTTTTTCCTTTTCGCGGCGGGACGACTCCGGCTCACCGTCAATCAGCTCTTCCTTGCGGAGGTCTTCCAGGGACCGGAGCCTTATCTCCGACTCCAGAATTATCCTTTCGCGGAGTTCCCCTTCCAGTTTCAGGAATGAATAGAACCAGCACGCCCAGGTCTTCAGTTCACGGTCAAACTGCGGGCGCTCCATCCATTTAATGACATCATAATTCAGGTGTATCAGCGGCATTTCGGCAAGCCATTTCCTGATCAGGCGGAGATGGTTGAAAACGACGGGATCTATTTCTTCGGGGTCCTTTATGATTTCCATCATGAACACCGAGAGCCTGGCCGTGATGACGCCCTGCACCTCCGCCAGGTACTTCATCACCCTTATCAGCTGCTTGGTCGGGACAAGGCGTCGCCTGAAGCCGATGCCGATGCGGTTGTTGCGGTGCGTTAAAAACCGTTTACGGAAAAGCTTCAACGGCCGGTATTTGCGGTACAGATAATCGACGTAATAGGAGGTTTCCGTGGGGGCCGATGCCGGATCGGGGGCCGGTTTCTGCGCCTCTGCCGGCGTCTTTTTCTTCCGCGCCGGCACCGGTCTGGGCGCCTCGCTGCGGTACAGGACTGTTTTTTTATCTGGACATGACTGCACCAGCTCGATTATGGCCTGGTACTTCTCGCCGGGCCTGAGCTGCCTGTTGTTCATGAGGGTGCGCACCACTTCCTGCTTGTGCGGCGGGATCTCCTTGCTGGTCAGCAGGGCCCGGGCGCGCCGTTCGATCTTCTTGATATCTTCCTTGTTGTTCATGCGGTGACCGGGTCAGCCAGATTACCCGGCGTCTCCCCGGAGCCGAATTTACCCGGCCCCGGGTTAACAATAATCCGTTCCTCTTTCCCGGTCAAGGAAAAAGCGTCACTTGCCGGACAGGCGCGGAACCACGACAATGTCGACCCTGCGGTTGAGGGCCCGGTTTGCCGGCGTATCATTGGGCACGATAGGGTTATACTCCCCGTATCCGGCCGCGCTGAAACGGGAAAGGTTGAGCCTCTTTTCCCTGAGTATGTAATTCAGGACCGACAGGGCCCGCTCCGTGGAGAGCTGCCAGTTGTCCCGGAACCTGCTGGTGCTGATGGGAACGTTGTCCGTATGGCCCTCGACAACGATTTTATACTCGGGAAAATCGTTCAGGATCCCGGAGATCTTCGCAAGGGCCGGCATGACCTCTTTCTTCAGGTCGGCCTTCCCAGAATCAAAGGAAATCTTGTCATCGATATTTATGATGAGCCTGTCGTGGAACCGCTTGAGCTTGATGTCGCCTTTCCTGATTTCATCGGCGAGTTGCCTTTCCAGTTCCTTTGCCTGGTCTTCCATCCGTGAAAGTTCATCCTTCTGCTTCTCGGTAAGCTTCTTGAGGTTCGACAGGTCGTTATTCAGCCCGGCAATCTCCTTTTTCAGTTCCGCTATCTTCTTTTCGTATTCATCGCGAAGGTCAGACAGCTCCTTCAGGCTCTTCTGCCGCTCTTTCACGAGGTCGTCCCGGAGCTTCGCCAGGTCGTCCTCGCAGCGCTTCTGTAGCTTCTGGTTCTCCTCTATGAGATTCTTTTCCCGGTCACCGCCTTTCTTTTTCAGGAGGTCGGTCATCTCCTCCATTTCCTTTATACGGCTGGCAGAGTTTTTACGCTCAGCCTCCTGTTCCTTGCGGAGGTTCTCCAGTTCCCTGTTCAGGCCGGCTATTTTATTGTTAAGGTCGCTAATCGTCGATTCAAGGTTCGCCTTGTCATTGCCGTATTGCCGCTTGAGGGAATCCAGCTCAAGCTGCAGCGCGACATTTTCATTATAGAGCTTGTTATACTGACCGGCCGTGTAGAGGATGGCCCCCTGCGCGCCGTAAGGCATCGCAAGCCAGATGACCGTCACGGCCGCAATGACCGCTGTTATCGAAACTTGGTGATTCTTTTTTTTCATGACTCTGTTTCCTTAATTTTTCAGCTTGTCTTCAGCGATTTTCAGCTTCAAGGAAGCCTCATCCCTGGCGTTCCGTTTTTCCACGAGGATTTCCCGCTGCTTCTCCAGGTACTTGCGGTATTGTTCATCGTACTTGTCGGGATCGGCGGTCTTCTTCTTGTCCCCTTCGGCAGGCGGGTTCGCCACGAAGCGCTTCACCAAGTATTCCCGGGCTATTCTCGATTTTTCATAATTGAGTTCCGCCACCATGACGGACAATTCGGCCTCACCGACCTCCCTCTGGGCCCGGGCAAACTCAAAAGCCGTTTTCGCGTGCTCGAGTTTCGTCTCCTGCGTTTTTATCTCCGCGTCCTTGACGGCCAGCTGTTTGTTGTTTTCGTCGATACCGGGGAGGTCGTTTTCCAGCTGGTACTGCTTCTTCTTTTCTTCCAGCAGGTTCTTTTCATTTTTCAGGATATCGAGCCTTCCCTTTTCGACCTTCACCTTCTGTCCCGCAGCTTCATCCCTGTCCTTCAGGGTCTTTATCTCATGGTTCTTGGCGATAATCGAATTTTCCAGCTTTTCCAGGACCTTGCTCTGGTCCGCCGTTTTATCGACAAGGTAGTCCGCCGGAACCGGGTCAGGCATGGTAACGCATCCGGCCAGTGCAAGTAACATCGCTGATGTCAGTATAACGAATGATCTCATTTCCGTACTCCCTCTTGTATTGATCTTGCTGCACGCATCGAAACACACGCAAATTTTTTTCCTCTGTCTTTTATATTAGACAGTTTATCAGACAGGGAAGTCATATTTTTTTAAAAAAAATGACAATTTAACATTAATGATTATATTAATTATCCCAAATTTACAGAATTTTAGGTATAAGTCAAGAATAATATCGGGTAGGCGGGGTCACGTGACCCCGCCTGAGCTAACGAAAAATCCTCAATCCTCTGTTATCTGCTTAAATATCCCCCGCTACTTCAATCCTCGGTTATCTGGGGCGGAGGCACCTCTTCCTCCTGCCCCGCAGGTCCCGCGCCTGCCCTGACCCGGGACGCTGAAAAAAAGTTTACCAGGGCGATACCGGCGCCGATCAAAAAAACATACTGGTATCCCAGGAGGTCCCAGATGAGGCCACCCACCAGGGCGATGGCTATTGAAAACAGGTGGTCAATGCTTACTCCCATGGTAAGGGTCTGCGGAACATCCTCCGGCTTCACCGCTATCTTCTTTAAATACGTCGCCCGGGCCATCCCCACCGACATCAGGAGCTGGTCCGCCACGAAACAGGCAAAGGCCACCAGAAGCGCCGCCGTTTCGCCGAACAGCGTTTTCGAAAAGCCGTAGCCCGCGCACACGATGACAAGAAGCGCCGCCTCGCCCATAAGTATCCTCCTCTCGCCGAGGCGGTCAATGGCCCGGCCCAGGAGGGGATTGAAAAATATGCCGGCAATGCCGCCGACGGTGAGGAGGGTGGCCACCATTTCCGTCTTCTGGCCGAATATCTTTATCAGGACCCATGGCGCGAAGGTGAGGAAGATCTGCTTCCTCGTGCCATAAAGGATGTTCAGCCAGTAAAAGAGCCGATACTCCTTCCTCATCGTGAATTTCGTCCTCGCGGGATGGGAAGTCCCCGGCTTCATGAGGAACAGCAGGGCCGAGGCGATCAAAAAGCCGAGGGACGCGATAACGAATGAAACCGTGAAATTGAAATGAAGGTATTTGAATCCGACAAAGATAAGGAAGCTGCCCGCGATGGCGGCGACGTTCATCGTCCCCGTCAGCTGGCCGAGGCGCTTGCCGATGTTGCCCTCCCTGGCGAAATCCATGCCGAGGCTCTGGTTGAGGGGCAGGTAGATATGCTGCCCCATGCTGTAAACAAGGAGCCAGACCAGCATGACCGAATACGTCGGGGACAGCAGGCCTATCAGGGCCACCCCGGCCGCGGCGAGAAAATTGGCGAAGGCCGCGAGTCGCCTCGCGCTCATGAAAAAGAAAAGAGCAGAGAAGAAGACGACAAGGAACCCGGGCATCTCCCGGGGAAGCTCCAGCATACCGCGCTGGTTGTTGGTGATGTGGAATATCTCGTTGAGGTAATTGTTGAACACCGAGTTGATGGCGCTCTGCGAGAAGCCGATAAGGGCTATCGCCATGATGAACAGGATAAAATCCCTCGGCAGGCCCGCTATCTTTCTGTGTAAAGCAACCATCGGCAGTCATCCTTGCATAAACCGAGATTGCCGATCTTTCCAGAAACCGGAACGTTTAGTCAAGAAATTTTCGCCGCCCCGTCAGTGGAATATCGTGTAGGCGATCCTGCTTATCGTGGCCAGCAGGTCATAGGCGGTCACGTCCTTCACTTCGCGGCTTCCCTCGTCGACCTGCCTGATATACTTGTGCATGTTCGCCAGCTCGTTTTTATCGAGCCAGAAGGAACCGCATGTCGGGCACCGGTCGATGACGATGTCCGAATAATCAAGAAAATGGATCTTGAGCATCACCGAATCGGGGCATTCACGGCACTTGATGATGGGACGCCGGTCATCGTCCGGAAGCGTATTGAACGAACAGAGCTCGACGTCTCCGCCGCTCTCCTTCAGGAGATTATTGAGCTGGTGTTTATGGAGCCACATGCCGCCGCAGCTCCTGCATACCAGGATATCCTCCCCCTCCCTGTTTTCCCTGACCATCGTTTTCTTGCAACGGGGACATATCATAGAAGCCTCCCTTACCACCTTTCAATATAATCTGAATAACATCACAACGTCAAGCCAGTTTGTTTTTTTGATAATACCGCGCAGACCTCACCCCGCACCAGGCGGGCCCTCGCCCTCGCCTGGGACTGCTGATTTACCATGCTTATCCCGGGCTTCCCCCGCTCCCTTCGGGAGAGGGGGACTGCGGCGGCGCGGACATGAAAGCCAACCATACTCGGAAGCCGGAGCGAGCGTTAATTTTCAGAAAATCCCACAAAACCATGTAAATTATTGGGACGATTATTTCGACAATATAAGTGGCTATATCTAGTATGTTGCGATTGACCGCCTTATGTTAAAACTGAAACTTATTAACCTGTTCACAAACGTTAAAAATATGACGGGTAATGCGATACCCGGGGCAATCTCCTCGATGAAAAGGAAACTGTCCGATCTTGCAGTTTTCCAGAGCAAAACCCTGAGGTTTGTTGTCATGAAGGTCACCCGCAACTTTTTTTTCAAGCTGTTCCTGGTGGCTTTCATTTTTCTGTCCGTGCTGTCGGTGGCGGTATATTACTTTGAAAGCAGATATGTTTTCTACAAAAACATAAACGGCCGTATGGTCGAGGACGAGGGCAGTTCAAGCAACATCCGTACCCTGAAAGACGCCGTCTGGTGGGCCTTCGTCACCTCCACCACGGTCGGATACGGCGATTACTACCCGAAATCCAACGCGGGCCGTCTCACGGGCATCCTGCTGATGTTCTTCGGCGTCTCCCTCGTCGGCGTCGTCACCGGTAATATCGCGTCAGCCCTGGTGGAGCAACAGCTAAAGGAGGGTCGCGGATTGAAAGAACTGAACCTTAAAAATCATTTCATCATATGCGGATGGAAGCGGGACATGGCCAGCGTCCTGAGCAGCATCATGGAAAAGAACAGGGAGTTCCTTCCGTCGGAATACGTGCTGATCAGCACCGCGGCCCCTGAAGAGATTGAGAACCTCAAATCCGACAGCAGGTTTTCCCATATCAACTTCATCCGCGGCGACTACATCGACGAGCGGGTCCTGAGCAGGGCCAACCTCAGGCAGGCGGCCCGGGTCATCGTCCTTGCCGACCGGCTGGTGCAGGGATCGGTGCAGGAAGTGGACTCGCGCACCGTCATGACCATCATCACCATCAAGTCCATTTCAAAGACGATATACACCTGCGCCGAGATCCTTGACGAAAAGTTCGAGCGCTACCTGAGGTTCTCAAACTGCGACGAGATCATCCTTTCATCGGAATTCAACCGGTCCATCATAGCCAACGCCTCGGCCGGCAGCGGCATATCCCAGGTCATCAGCGAGCTCCTCAACGTGAACGCGGATGTCTCCATCGGGACCCAGGAGATACCGGGAAAATTCATCGGCAGGACCTACGGCGAACTATTTGACTATTACATGGGAAGGAACAGGACCGTTTTGATCGGCATCCTCGAGAACACGGGGAACTTTTTCACCCGCAAGAACGAGGCCATCCGGGACGCCCAGAAGACCCCCGACATATCCAAGCTCGTGGACAACCTGAAAGTGGTAAAGCAGCTCATGGCGAACCTGCCCGTCATCAATCCCGCGACCGATTACCGGATCAACCGATACAGCAGGGCCATCGTCATCGCGGGTAGAAAGCAGGGGCCCGCACAACTACCGGAAAAAGGTGCCGAACATGCCGTTGTTTAAAAAAACAAAGGGACTCCCCGAAGGGGACGACATCATCCTGAACAAGCTGAAGGAGGTTTCCTTCTTCTCCATGTTCGAGAACGACGCTGAGGTGCTCGGGAAAATCGCCAGCATTTGCGCACGCCGCCAGTACCGGAAGGGAAAGATGATCATCCGCGAGGGAGACTTCGGGGACGAGCTTTTCATCATCCTGAACGGCGAAATCGACATCATCAAGAACACCCTCCAGAACGAGAGCTACACGGTGACCACCCTGAGCGCAGACCTGGGCAGCATCAACGTCGGCGAGATCGCCCTCATCGACAACGACCGGCGCTCGGCCTCGGTCGTCGCCCAGACCGACTGCGAGTGCCTGGTCATCAACCGTGACGACTTCATCAGGTTCGGCGACGAGAACCCGACGGCCGGCCTGGCCATAACCCGGGCCATAGCCAGCCAGCTCTGCGCCTACCTGCGCAAATCGAACAGCGACATCATCACCCTCTTCTCCGCCCTGGTGGAGGAGATCTCGGCAACCCAGTAGGTCATCATGGAACTGAAACTCGTGAAAATGTACCGGCACGGCGAAGACGACTCGATGGCGCACCTGTCGATTGAAGCCTCCTACGGTTACGGCGGGAAGATGTGCAGCGACATCATCCAGATCAACTACAACGGGAAAAAACGCGAGGCCTTCATCGCCGCCAGGGTGCTGAACCCCGGCGCAGGCGCGGTCATTGAACGGATGATTGAAGCCATAACCACCGTCGACTATGCCGCGCCGAAAGTGAAAAACCCTCCCCTCCTGATGCTGGAGGTCCTGGCCGAGCGGCTGAACCTCCGGTACGACAGCGATGAAGCGGCGCGGGCCCTGTAGGCCCTGCCGCTCACCCTTCACTCCAGCGACTTCCCGGTGATCACGAAATAGGCGATCGGCACCGACTCATTGCCCACGTCGCCGCCCGCGCCGGGAGCGGCAACGGAATCGCCCACCAGGAACAGGTTCGAGAACCCCGGCACCGCCGTTCCGGGCCGCCGGTGTTCGGTCTGGCCGGTGTTGATCTGCGCCCCGTCAACCATCTTCAGGGATGTTTCCCTCTTCCAGAGGATATGGTCCTCTATGTTGGGAAAATACTTCTTGATGGCCTGCCAGAGCTCCTCCTTGCGCTGCATGCGCAGGTTGGTGTCCCGCACGTCCTCCATCGTCGTCGGGTAGAACATGGTGAGGAGCTGGCCCCCTTCCGGCGCGATTCCCTCCGCGAGGTTCGACGTGATCATGCCGTAGGTCATCGGGCTGTAGGTGTACAGGAGACCGTCGCAGTCCCCCACCCTCTTTTTCAGCGCGAGGTCGAAAAATATCCCCGATGTCGGGACAAGGTTCTTGCACAGCTTCACGTATTCCTGGTCGAACCTGTCCTCCGGCAGGATACCGAAGATATCCTGCACCGGCAGGTTCAGCACGACGCGGTCGGCGCCGTATTGTTTCCGTCCCACGGCAACGCCGGCGGCCTTCCCTTTCCCCAGCAGAACCGAATCCACCTTTGCGCCGTAATGGATAACCCCCTTTTTCTCTATCTCGCCGATGAGGGACCGGTACACCGGCTTCCATCCTCCCGACAGGTACTCCGCAGAGTGGCCCGTGGTGAAGACCTTATGCAGATTCCGGAACATCTCCCCCGCCGAGGTCTTTTCCATGAAGGGGCACACCATGACGGAGGCGCTGATGAGCTCGAGGTAGCGCCGGACGCCGCCGGTGATCCTGTTCAGGTTCAGCCAGTCGCGGAGGGACACGTCCATCAGGCCCTCGTTCAGGGCGCCCTTCTTTATTTTCAGGAGCAGTCCGATAAGCTGTATCCTCTCGAAGAAGGAGAACATGTCGCTCTTGAAAATGCCGCCCGTGCTGGTGGGGAAGAGCGCCTTCTTCCCGTTCTGGTCTATGACGTAGGACGGGCCGAGCTTCCGGAAGGAAACCTCCGAGCCGATCCTTTTCATTATTTTGGCCAGGGCGCTTTCCGGGCCGAAGCGCGTGAGGTGGACGCCGTAGTCCACCACGTATCCGCCGTATTCGTACAGGAAGGCCCTCCCTCCGGGATGGCTGTTTTTCTCGAAGACCTCCACCTCTTCGCCTTCATGGGCGAGGAGCGCCCCCAGGAGAAGGCCATTGATCCCGGCGCCGACGATAATCGTACCGCCCATCAGACCCGCTCCCTGCTGACCCGCCGGTAGAGCACAAGCATCAGTATACCCAGGGGCAGGTCAGTAAAAAATATGATCAGGTTTGCCAGGGTGTTCCACCCGGAACCGATGCCGGCAAAACCGGCAATAAAAAAAATGAGACCGAAGAGGGATGATGTGAACTTCGCCGTCACCAGGGGTATGGCCATTCGGTAATTGTTCTTAACATCTTTATATATCATGCATGATAATACCGTGATGGTGGCCATCATGGACACCGTGAGGGAAAGCCAGAACCTGCCCGAATCGGACGCCATGGGCAGCGACGGGAAAAAGGCCAGGGAGGCTGCGTTCATCACCGCGAACATCGGACCAGGAAGAAAAATAAACACCAGCACAGCGCCAAAGAAGGTCACGGCATAGGCCAGGCCCGCGTACTTCATGATCCTTTCGTTTTTTGTCAGTTCCATCTGGTTCTCCGTTCGGGTCAAGGGAATGGGGCGACGTGATAACGACTGTATTCTAATACATGAAAAATACCGATTTGTCAACAAACTATTTGACATCATGTGCCATGCAATCTACAAGGGCATACGGTTCGGGGCATAAACCGCAGGCAATCATGAAACAGAAGAAAATCATCATTATCGCCGACTCGGTTTCCATGCCGCGCCACGGCGTGGCGTACGAGGAAACGTGGATACACATGCTGAAGCGCGAGTTCCCGGCCTATGATATCATGGACCGTACCGCCCGCGGAAGCACCTCCACCCGCCTGGTCACCGAGGGGGGCGGCGGCGCCGACCTGCTGGAATCCTACATGCCTGACATTGTCATACTCCAGATTGGCATGGCCGAAGCGGCGCCGCGCCTCTTTGACAAGCGCGGCCTTGAGTATGCCCTTGTCAGCAGGTACATGCCGCCGCGCCTCAGGCAGCGGTATATCGAATACATTAAAAAAAGACGGGTCAGGAGCCCTGAGATAACCGATGTCGCCCCGGAGCAGTTCAGGAAAAATATAACGGCATTTTTTGAGCGTGCAAAAATGATATCCGCCCGGATAATCCTTATACCCATCCTCCCCACCACGGACGAATACGCGAGGAAGAGCCCCCATGCTCCCAAAAACGTGGAACGCTATAACGCGATATACCGCGAAACGGCGGCCCTCTTTGAAAACGTCACCATCGTGGACCCCTTCCGCCCCGGGATCGATATCAATGCCATATCAATAGACGAGCTCCATATCAATCCCGAAGGGTCAAAATTGGTTTTCAATGCCCTCAAGCCGTTGCTCTGACCCTCGTTTTCCGGTAAACAGCGTTCAATACATGTCAAAGTAAATACACATTTTAGTGAAGCCATCAGATTATTTTATTTACTTTTTAACTTGCCCCGGGTATAATGACTTCGAAAAGCATTGCTTTAAAAAAAACGGATAGAATAGATAATGGACCTCAAGAAGAAGCTCATCATAATCATAGGCTTATGCCTCATCCTGTCCGTCGGCTCCATCGTCATTATTACCAAGGTTTTTGACAAGACAGAGGAACAGCTACTCCAGAAATGCCGGATCGAGGCCCTTGTCGGCTCAAAGGTGATGAACACGTTCATGGAACTCATGGTCCACACCAACCAGCTCACGGCCGATCAGATCACCGACACGAATTACGTTCCCATCCCGGGAACCGACCCGCAGAAATACACCACCAAGTACGACGCGGTCTTCGACAAATATATCCAGAAGTTCGAAGACGAGTTTCTGAACGACGAGGACGTGGTCTTCTCGATACTGATCGACAAAAACGGTTACGTTCCGACGCACAATTCCAAGTATTCCCGCCCCGAGGGGAAAGACCACAACCTGAACCTCTTCTACAGCCGTTCAAAGAGAAACTTCGCCACCAACCTCGAGATAAAACAGGTATTGCAATACCGCGGCCCGGGGACGGTGAAATACCTTTACGAGCGCGACACGGGAGAAAGCATGTGGGACATCGGAGCCCCGGTCCAGTTCCGCGACAGCCACTGGGGAGCGTTCCTGGTGGGGATATCCCTGCACCGGATCGATATCATAAAGAACCAGATGGTGATCATAACCGTTACCATCATGATAATTATATTGAGTTTCACCCTCCTCGTGATCCTGGCGGTCATACCCCAGAAATACCTGGTGCCCCAGGCGAAAACGGAAGGGGGCGACGATACCGATATCACACCGGACGCCGGCTGATCCCCGCAGGTCATTTCCAACTCGAATTGTTTTATTTGAAATCCAGCCGGAGTGAAGATGCGTCGCGTATCCGATGCTGTGGCCTCCGTGTCACGCGGCGGCCTTTCATGACGGACCCGGGCACATTGATTGAAAAAGGAGACAGACCATGAGCACCATCACCTACGGCCTTGAAGGAAAGGTAATTGTCGTAACCGGCGGCAGCCGGGGCATCGGCCTCGAGCTGGCAAAAAAGCTTGTCGAGGAAAAGGCGAAGATCGTGATATGCGGCCGCAAAAAGGAAAATCTCGATGCAGCCGCCGCGTCACTGGGGGGCGGCGACAGTCTCCTCACGGTGGCGGCCCACATAGCAAAGGAGGAGGACGTGAACAGGCTCTTCGAAGAAGTGATCAACCGGTTCTCGCGCCTCGACATCCTCATCAACAACGTTGGCATGAACCTCATGACGCCCTCCACCGCCGATACCGACGTGGCGCAGTGGCAGAAAATAATAGAAACCAACCTGACGGGGACCTTTATCTGCTCCCGCAAGGCGGCGGCGATCATGAAGCAGGCAAATAAAGGAAAGATCGTCAGCCTGTCGTCCATCGCCGGCCGCAAGGCCTCGCCGGGAATGGGCATTTACGGCATAGCGAAAGCGGGAGTGGAGATGATGACCAGGGTCCTCGCTGCCGAGCTCGCCTCTTACAACATTCAGGTCAACGCCGTGGCCCCGGCCATGGTGCGCACCGATTTCAGCAAGCCCTTCTGGTCAAACAGGGACATCCACGACCATGTCGTAAGAGGGATTCCCATGGGCAGGATAGCGGAGCCCATCGAGGTGGTCCACCCTGTCCTCTTTCTCGCGTCGGAGGCGTCCAGCTTCATCACCGGTCAGACCATCGTGGTTGACGGCGGATCCACCGCGATATAACGGGGGCATCCATATACAAAAAGCGGGGTTCATGAACCCCGCTTTTTTGCAATCATCCCCGTTTCTTTGCCGGTGATTCCGTATCTCAATTTCTTTTTTATTTCTTTTTCGTATCTTCCAGCTTGGTCTGGATGGTGTAGTATGCCTTTTTGGCCTCTTCCCTGACGCTCTTGTTCAGGTCTTCTTTGGCTTTCTCAAGGGGCTTGAGTACAGCTGGGTCGATGATCCGCTCCAGCGCCTTGACCGCCTCCAGCCTGATGTCAAAATAGGGGTCATTGATCATGCGGGCCAGGGTGTTGATGGAGCCCTTGTCCCTCATCTGGGCGAGGGCCTTGACCGCTTCAAAGCGCACGTTCTTGTACTCATCGCTCGTCGCCTTGTGGACCAGCGGCAGGGCGTCGACAAATCGGTGCTTGCCGATATAGGTGAGGGCGTCCACCTTGGAGGCAACGCCTTCATTCATCCTTTTTACCATCATCATCAGGGGAGCGTCGTTGAGGGCCTTCTTGGCCCGTTCGGTGCCGATGCTCTCCATGATCTCGCGTGCCGCGCGCCGGATCTCGAGCTTGTTGTCGGTCAGGGAGCCGATTAAAAGTTCGATGGCATCGTCGGTCTGGATCGCCCCCAGGGCCTTGACAGCCTCAAGGCGGATCTGGTGCCGCGTATCATGGAGTTTCTCTTCGAGGTGCACGATCGAAGAATGGTCCTTCAGGGAACCCATGGTCCGGATGGCCTCGAGCTGGACCATGCCCTTCTTGTCGTTCAGGGCAAGGACAATCAGGCTTGACGCCTGGGCGTCTAATTTCCCGCGGTCAGCGAGAATCCTGAGGGCGTCGATCTTGTCATTCTGCGAACCCTCGACCATAATGGAATGGAGGTCATCGAGGATGCCTTCATCGCCAACCTCGGCCAGCTTGAGGATGGCGGCGTTACGGACGCGGACATCCTTGTCGTTTTTCATTTTCCGCAAAGCGTTAAGGATTTCGGGGGTCCGTTCTTCCCTGGCCACAAGGTTGAGAAAAGCCTTGAGCCTTACTTCGGGGTCCCGGTAGGTGGTGCACTTGATAAGGCCGGGTATATTATTCTCACTTATGAATTTTTCGATATTGGGTCTGAATAATAACATGTACGTTACCCTGCCCTTTAAAGCTTTTTAGCCAGATTAGCAACTGCGTCATAATTGTCAATATAAAACATCGAAAATTACGGCCCCATAACGTGAAACTATAGTTTTCCGTGATATAAAAGTAACCAGAAATAGTGATTTCGTAAAGTACAATTTCAATATTGATTCATTTTCATCTTGAGGGGCGACCGATATGATTATAATCCTGTTATGTGACGCGCCGGGAGCGCCTGGTCCAAATAGCAATCGGAAGAAAATTATAATAGACAATTAAGTGATTATATGTAATATTTGCGCCAGATAATGGCGAATCAGTGTTATCAAATTAATCAAGCAGAGTAAACCATGAGCTTAAGAAGAAAAATCATTCTGGCGATAGCTTTCAGTCTTATGTCCTGTCTGGGATCATATCTGATCATCTACAAGATTTTCAGCAACCTGGAAAACCAGCTCTATGAAAAGTGCCGCATCGAGGCCATGGCCGGCGCCAGGGCGATGAGCGAAATCATGTACTTCATGATAAAAAACAATATGATCAGCAAGGATGACATTTTCGACGAGAATTACATAGAGATTCCCGGGACCAATCCGAAGAAATACATGACCCGCTTTACCCCTGTATTATCAAAATGGATCCAGGGCATTGAAGACCAGTTCCTGTTGGATACTGAAGTGGAGTTCGCCATTTTAATGGATAAAAACGGCTACGTCCCTATCCATAATTCGAAATATTCGCAGCCGCAGACGAACAATTACGCCCGTGACGTAATTTACAGCAGGTCCCAGAGGAACTTTTCAGCCTACGAAGGCATAAAAAAGATTCTCGATTACAACGGCGACAGCGCCCACAAGGAGCTGTACAAGAGGGACACCGGAGAGATACTCTGGAACATAGGGGCCCCCGTCAGGCTCTACGGCAAACAGTGGGGTTCCTTTATCATAGGCGTCAATCTGGTCAACATAGACAGGATCAAGAACCAGATGCTGGTCCTTATCATCATAACCATGACCTTCATACTGGCGGTCACCAACCTGATCATCCTGATGATGATACCGCGCCGGTATGACACGGCCGCCGAACAGGACGCGAAGCTCATGGAATAACGGAATGAAGACCGGTAGACCGCTCTGCTGAACGGCCCCCGGGAAACCCCGGTAAAAAAACAGAACACCCGCTCATGGCGGGTGTTCTGCTGTATTTCGGCACTGTTCGATGGGTGTTAGTATTTGATATTCATCTCGCTGATTTCTTTCTGAACGAAGTACTCGACCGGTGTTACGCCGTAAATCTTCTCAAAATCGCCTTTATACGGACAGAGGTTGCATCCTATTTTCTCCAGGACGTTGGTGAACTTCAGCATCTGCTTGGCCGTGTCCTTGTCGATGGCCGTTTTGCCCCCGCCCTGCATGCTCGTTTCCAGATACTTCCTCATTTTCTGCAAAACGCACGCCTTGCATTTTTCCGCGTGTTCTCTGACATTTTTGGTAATTAACGCCATTGAAGCTTCCTCCCCTGAACAATATTTGTTCTTGTATTATTAGGTTCCACTTAAACCGTTTTGATACATAATACCATTTGTGTTAAAAAATTTCCACAAAAAAATTTCACAAAATAAATATATGTCCATTTTCCTTTTACGGACTAGAGAAAAAACCTGATCAATTTCGCAAAAAAATAGGCCCCGGTGAAAAGAAAGAGTGGAATGGTTGCAAAAAAAGCGGCCACTTCCCCCGGCTTGACCACCGAAGGATGAAGCACCTTCTTCCCGAAAAAATTATAATGATAGTTCTCCGGCAGTTTTGAACGCTGGTAGATGCGCCGCGCGATGGTGATCTGGGACATCAGCATCACCACCATCGTGAAGCCGTTCACGATCCACATCATGAGGGGAAACTTGATCTTCTGTATCTGCTCCGGCCTGTACAGGGCGGTAAAGATCAGGGCGGCCGAGATAAAGACGTTGCACACCGTCGTGAGTATATACTTCTGTAGCAAATCGGGCTTGCGGGTCTGAATGTATCTGGCAAGATATGATAAATGAAACCCAAGGGATAGCAGCAGCACCAGAAATAAAAGAACTATTATCACCTATCACTCCGAAAATAGCGCAGATTAAACATAGCTCCGGCAGGAAGCGCAGCAGCTGTACTTCCTTCGAAAATGTACAAAAAGAGAATTATTCGGTCATTTCAAAGGTTTTCAATATCCCCATCCCCCTTGAGGAAGAGCGGGCCTTACCTGCTTCACCAGATGAAACGAAAGCACCCTGACCGATGCAAGCTGAAGAAAACAATACAACCGTGACCGCATATGACATTAGACCACTTGTATAAAAAAGTCAAGAGAAAGACTGCATTTTTTTACTCTGGACAGCAGGGGGAAAACCATTGTGAGCCGAAGAGGAAAAAATTTTCCTCCCTGAAGGAATTTTGTTCCTCCAGGGAGGGGAAAAGGATATGGAGGGTTTAAATCGGTTATCAACCGTTAAACTGCGATGGTGGTAACGCTCATGAACTCAAGAGTTCATTCTGCGCATTCTCCAGTAAGCTATGCTTCCGCTGACCAGATGCAGTGCCGCCAGAATACCGATCATGATGCCTGTCCTGGTCGTTGCTGAAATTCTCACGATTGACGCATCCAGGGTCGTTTCATCATTGATTATTGATTCTGTTCAGCCTTGCCGCGTCGGTAACACCGGTTGCATCATCGGCCACTTCATTACTCTGGCCTTTATCGGTAATGGTCTGATCCACATAAAGATCATGTACAGGTTGAAAATTGTTATCTCCCGCCGTTGTTATACTGTCTGCCGCATGATTGTCTTTGATAAATAAAAACACTAACAATGCTATGACAGGTATCAGGCAGAAGTTATTCATTCAATTTTTAAACTAATCACAATCCTTAAAAATGAATTCGATCATATACAGAAAAATATATACAGTATACAATTATTCATAAAATACAATAATAAATAAAGAATGTCAATTACAAATCCCGCACGGATGGGTTTGAAAAATATTTTTTTTAAATGTTTAATTTTTATAATTATTTATATAATTTATTTATTTTATTTTAACTAATTTTTTATGTCTCGACAGGAGGGGGGTCAGAGCAAAAAAGAACAACTTCAGTTACTCATTAATCATTAAGACATACTCTACCCTGGAAGAAATCAGACCGGATTAATGTATTCCCTTGAAGAAACAGGCTATGCCCTGAAAATTATATTGACTCTTTGCATTATTTTGATAATGACCGTAATGGTATCATAAATAACGATCTTTTTTTATATAACAGTGTCTAATGAACAGGAAGAATAAAACAACGAACCGGCCGGAACAGGATGACGAGGTATTGATACGGAGTTTCCTGTCGGACAATTCCGACGCCTTTGACCGGCTCGTTGTCAAGTACAGGGATATGATATTCAATCTTTGTTTTCGCATTGTAAACGACTATGACGATGCCAATGACTGCGCCCAGGAGACGTTCATCAAGGTTTACAGGAACATACAACAATTCCGGTTCCAGTCAAGTTTCTCCACCTGGCTGTACCGCATCGCCATAAACACCTGCCGGAACAGGATTGCGTCCTCCGGCAACCGCGCCAGGAAAAAGATGCTCCGCATCGACAATCCGGGCGAACCGGGCAGCGAAACGGTGGAGATACACGACTGTTCCTTCAACCCCGACAGCGTCTTCGAAAAAAACGAGCAGGCCCGGCTCATCCACCAGGCCATTGACGCCCTTCCGGAAGAACTAAAGGTGCTGGTCGTACTGAGGGACCTTGAGGGCAACTCGTACGAGGACATCGCCGACATCACCGGCGTGAACCTGGGAACGGTCAAGTCGAGGCTGGCGCGGGCGCGGCACCTTCTGAGAGAATTGCTGCGGGAGGTCATCTGAATGAAGTGCGATGATGTAAAACCGCTCCTCGATGAATACCGGGAGGGGAGCCTCCCGGCCGGGGACGCCGCACTGGTGAAGGAGCACATCAGAAAATGCGCCGACTGCCGGGAAGAGCTGGAGTTCCTCAGGAAATACCTGAAGAAAACCGGGAGCTTTCCCGCCCTCAAGGCGCCGGACGATTTCCTGGAAAAAATTCATCAAAAGATCGACGCCCCGGTACGCGGCGCCCTTGTCACCAGGCTCTTCTTCCCGCTGAAGATAAAAGTTCCCCTCGAGGTCGCGGCGCTCCTGGCCCTTGCCGTGTCCGGCCTGCTGGTATTCAAGCCCTTCAGTACCGAGATGGCCGAATACAAAGCTGAGGGGCCGGGCCGGCACCTGGCCATGGAGGACAAAACAACTGCGAGCAGTGACCGGGAGGCATACCGAAGCGAAAAACCGTCCGCGGCTATCGAGAAAGCCCCGGAAAAAGCGGCAATTCCCAAAGAGGCCAGCAAAGTCGAATCCCGTGCCGCGGACATGGTGGCATCGACACCGTCATATTCCGAACAGCTGGCCATGGAAAAAGAACAATCCTCCCGCGGCGACCAGGCGGAGATCACCCTCTGCCTGAAGCAGAACATCACTGCCGGCGCGGAACCGGCGAAAGAGGAGTCTTTCCAGGCCAGGAACCAGGACCGCGCCGGGGAACCCAGGACGGATGCGCGGAAGAGCCTCGGGTATGCCAAGAAGGACAAGGCGGCGCCAGAGGGTGCCATGCAGTCCGTGCCGACCGGCACCGGCCAGGCCCAGGCTGGCGGCATCGCAGCCCTCGCCCAATCGCTGAACGGGAAGATCATCAGAAAAACGGCCGATGGCAGCCAGGTGATCGTGGAAATACCCCGCGGAAATTTCAGCCGGTTCATGGGGGAACTCCGCGGTGAATGGAGCGTCCAGAGGCAGTATCCGGCCGAGGTCCCCGCCAGGGCCCGCAGGGTCCGGCTCAACATAAATATCCAGAAGTAAGTCACTGCCGCACCAGTTGGTCCAGTATCAGGCCGAAAAAGCCGCTTCCCCCGGACCGATAATGCCACCCCAGGTGCGACTGGCACCGGGCGCAGATCACGCAGCACCAGGCAAAACCGGGGAACCAGGTATATTCATCGGTGGGGGAGCCCACGATGAAGCATCCCGCTGCCTTTGAAAAACAGCCGATGCGAAACACCATGCCCCGGGGATTCATGAAGGTATGCTCGTGGGAGCCGTTCATGGCGATACCGGCCTCATCCGAGGTTATGGGATTGCCGCAGGTCTTGCAGAGGATGTTCTTTTTGCCCCAGTCGGTCTCATGGTCAGGCACGTCCCTGATTTCGGTGGTTGAAAAAGAACGATCATCCACCTGCTGCAGCGCCGCAAAGGGCACGCTGGGCCGGGCACCGGCTCCCCCGTATTCCACCGACAGAACATGTTCCATACCGGCACTATATCGCCACTCACCTGCTTTGTCAATGACATCATCGGCAGGGCATTCTCTGTTCACTTGGAAAACAAACCCGGGTAGAGAATATTTTTTTGCACCGGTTATTTAACCATGAACAAGAAGTATCTTGACATTTCGGAAAACGTGAACACGTGGTATCTTTCGGATTTATACCCATGCCGCGATCAACCATGACCGGAGGAGCAGCCCCATGAAGCCAAGACAGCTGCCTGTCAGTAAAATCATTGCCGCGGGAATACTCATCGTCTCGGTGGCCTACGGGATTTTTTATTTCAATTATTTTGAAACGCCCACGGGGGACTATATCAGCAACATCAGGGTGCCGGTCCTGGAATACATGAAGGGCAACTTCCCGGGAGAAAATTACAAATTTCTTCCCTTCTACCCCCTTCTCCTGTCCCTGCTCACCTGGCTGAACCCGGTGAAATCCGCGGACCCGGTCTACCAGACCGCCATTGTCCTCAACCTGGTACTGCTGGCGCCGTACCTGTTTCTCGTCTTCCTGGTCTACCGGAGGTTCCTGCCGGAAAAAGCCTCCCTGGCGGCTCTGCTTTTTCTCGGGGTCAATATTTACACCCTGTACATGACCATTAACTCCGAGCTGGAGATGGCCCTTACCCTGCTCATTGTCCTCTCCCTCTACCTGGCGCTGGGCGAATCCAGGATATCCTACGCGACGGCCTTTTTCGCCGCCGTCACCAAGTGGGACGCGGTGTTCATCGTCCCGGCGGTTATGTTCAGGGACTTCTTCTTTAAAAAGAAATGGCCGACGGCGATCGTTCTGGGGGCCTGCGCCTCTGCGGGCACCGCGGCCTGGCTCCTCCTCAGCTTCATCAACACCAGGGGGCAGACCTACGTGGGCGAGATCGCCCACCGCGGGCCCAACATCTACCGATTCATTATTGACTGCTTCCTGGTTGCCGGGGGCTTTCTCCAATGGACGGCAACGCACGCCTGGTTTCATGAATACACAGGGGTTAAAATTTTTCTTCTGGCCCTGATCGCGCTCCCCGGTCTTGTCACGGTCATCGGCATCATCTGGGGGATCATCCTTATCTGGAGGCAAAAAAGAAAAGAATTCGCGCCGATATTCGTCTTCTTCGCCGGTTTCCTTCTCATCCACATGGTCTACCAGAACACCAAGGACCGGTATGTCATGCCGGTTCTCTGGATCCTGACGCTCTTTCTCTTCTACGGCATCTCGGAAGGAATGGCGCCCTGGCTCCGCGGTACTTGGTCGGGGCTTTCGGACCGTTCGCGTAAGAGCGCGGGGGCGGTCCTGGCGGGAACGGCCTTCATCCTCTATGCCCTCACCTTCGGCGCCCTGGCCAGGGACAATACGGCGCCCCACTGCGTCTTTGCCGCCCTTTTCACGGCCCTGATGGCGGCGGTGATTTTCCGCGGGACAGGGAAGAAGGCCGCCTTTAACGGCGCGCTCCTCGCACTGGCCTGCGGCGTCCTTATCAACATGATGGTCTACTACGGCGTGCGCGCCATGGACCACCATGGCCTCTCCCGCGTTGAGTTCAAGAAGGCCGCCCTCTGGTACCGGGACCATGCCGCCCCCGGCGACAGGATGCTCATATCCGAAACCAACGTGCCCATGTATTACTCCGGTTTCGGCAGCGACAGGTTCATCCTCTCCTATTTCATCAAGGGACGCACCATAGGGGAGATCGTTCCCGAACTCGCATCGCTGAAAACGACCTACGTGTTCGTCGATGATTTTTACATCCGGCGACTCCCCCTGAAGGACCCCAACGCCATTGACCGGAAGGCCTGGATATTCAAGGAGATCAGGGACCACGGCGAGGCCTCGGGACATTTCAGGCTGATACAGACCTTTCACACCAGGGGCGGAATAACGAGCTACCTCTACCGCTTCGTACCGTGAACCCCTGATATGCGCCGGCACGGGCGGGGCATTGTCCGGCCGTCAATTTTTTCCTTGACGGATGTTTACTCCATGGGGCACGGTACAGGGTAGCCTGATTGGACCGTAACAAGCCGTCCCCATCGGGGGCATACTTATGATAAGCCGGTAGGCTTTCGGGAAGGAACCAAACTGACATGAGCATGAGCTATCAAAACCTGTCGATTGTTGCGATCAGGGCGCTGCAGAGAAACAAGATGAGGACCTTTCTCACCTGTCTTGGCATAATCATCGGCGTGTTCTCGGTCATATTGCTTATCGGGGTAAGCAACAGCATGAGGGTCGCCGTGCGCGAAAAGATCCAGAGCTTCGGGAGCAGCGCCATCATGCTGATGTCCTTCAAGAAGCCCTTCAACGACAGCGACCTGACAGATATCCGGAAAAACATTCCCGACGTCCAGTACCTCACGCCGATGAACAACTGGGAGTTCCTGGTCAAGTACAAGAACAAGAACCTGAACCGCCAGGTGTACGGCGTCAACAACGACTATTTCAGGATGGGCAACTGGGAGCTTGAAAGCGGCAGCCTCTTTGCCGAGGAAGAGATCCGGGCCTACGACAAGGTCGTCATCATCGGAAGCAGCATCAAGAAAACATTCTTTGAATACGAGGAGCCCGTGGGCAAGGTGATCCTTATCAACCGCATACCCTTCAGGATAGTCGGCTGTCTGAAGGAAAAAGGGATGTCCCTTGGCGGCAGGGATTTCGACGATTTCATCGTCTGCCCCTACACCACCCTGGCCAACAAGCTCATCGGTATCAAGAACTTTGTCATCATCAACATGGCCACCTACTCCGAGTCACAGGTGGATGACGTCAAGCAGGAGCTATTGATGCTGCTCCAGAGGAAATACAACCTGCAGCCGGAACAGCTCCAGGAGTACAAAATATCATCGAGCAAGGAAGTAATACAGAAGACCGAAGAGATTTCAGGCTACATTTCCCTCGCGACAGTGGCGATAGCCTTCATTTCCCTCGTAGTAGGAGGGATCGGGATCATGAACATCATGCTCGCCTCGGTGAGCGAGAGGACCCACGAGATCGGCATTCGCATGGCCATCGGCGCAAAAAACCGCGACATCCTCATGCAGTTCCTCATCGAGGCATTGATCTTGAGCTCCCTCGGCGGCATCACGGGAATCATAATCGGAGTGACGTTGTATGTCCTGTATACCGTTGTCTCTAACCAGCCCTTCATTCTATCACTGATATCGATAATCGGCTCCTTTCTGTCCGCCGCCATGGTCGGCATCGTGTCCGGATATTATCCTGCAAAAAAAGCGTCGAAGCTCAACCCGATTGACGCGCTCCGGTACGAATAGCAGAGACCGCTGTTGCAATAATGATACAACTGTATTCATTTCGCGATAAGTTCCGCGCGTGACCGGAAAAAAATAAAGCACATAGTCCTTGACAGGGTCAATTTATGAATTTATTTTGACGGGGCGCGTGAGTCATCTCGCTGTTTTTTCCCGGCTTCAAGCCGCCAGTATATCGTTACTCAAACATCGGCACGGAGAGAAACCATCGCAGCGAAGCAATCACGGGGCGGTTATTAAACATTACGGAAAATCCCACATTATGAAAAAAACGAAGAAGATACGGGTTGCCGTCTTCGCGGATGTGTTAAAAGAGAACCTTGATGGCGTGACCTACACGCTCTATAATATCATTGAACGGATACCGAGAGACAGGTTTGATTTTCTCTTCATTACTCCCTATCCCCCGACAGATATCGCCGCGTTTCCCTATCCCGTCATCGTGTGCAGGTATATTAAAATGCCCCTGTACGGCGCGTATCCCCTTGCCTTCCCCTACTTTGATAAAAACCTTGAAAACGCCCTTGAAAAATTCAAACCCGACCTTGTCCATTTTACTTCACCATCCTTTCTGGGGCGCTACGCGCGCAGTTATGCCACGAGGAACAACCTGCCGCTGGTAAGCATGTATCATACGCATTTCCCCATTTACGTCGATTATTATTTCAAGTACCTTCCATTCCTTAAATTTCTGAAACATATTGTGCCGGTAATTCTCAGGTTTTATTACAACAGGTGCGACCTGGTCTATGTCCCGACGCGGCCGGTCCTCGAAGACCTCGTGACCTTCGGCATCGAGCGCAACCGCATGATGATCTGGGCCCGCGGGATCGACATGAACCTGTTCAATCCGAAAAAGCGCGATACCAGGTATATCGAAAACCTGTGCGGGAAGGACACGATACGGATACTCTTTGTCAGCAGGCTCTTCTGGATCAAGGAGATAACGACCATCATCGGCATATACAAAAAGCTGAGCAAAACCCATCCCAACGTAAAAATGGTCATAACCGGCGACGGGCCGCAGCAGGACTACATGATGAAGCGGATGCCCGGCGCGGTGTTCACCGGTAAGCTGATCAACAGCGACCTGCACAGGATATACGCATCCTGCGACATTTTCCTGTTCCCCTCGATAACAGAGACCTTCGGCAACGTGAACCTGGAGGCCCTTGCGTCGGGCCTCCCCGTCGTGGCCGCCGCCAAGGGCGGCCAGTGCGGCATCATCAAGGAAGGAGAGACGGGCTACCTGGTGGAGCCGAAAAACATAGATGCCTTCTGCGAAAAGCTCGACCACCTGATCAACAATCCGGCCGAACTGAAGCGCATGAGCAGGAACGCGGTGGAATACGCGAAAAAACAGAAGTGGGACACCCTGTGCCGCGACCTGTTCATGTCATATGAACGGATCATTGCAGAGAAAAAAAAGTTGAGGGACTGAATGAAGCTGCCGTCTGACCTGGCCGAGAAACAGGCCCCGAAGAAAAGCCGGGCCCATTATATACTCAGGACCGCAGGCCTTCTCCTGGGCATTTTTCTCATCTACTGGTTCGCGTCAAAGTCGAACCTGTCCGGCATCTGGGACCAGCTGAAGCTCATCAACGTCAGGTTCTCCCTCCTCATCGCGGTCACCTTCATCGCCTACTTCTTGGTCACCATGGCCTGGAAGCTCTCCTTCTACCGGTTCCCGGGACACATCTCGACGGCACTGCTGTTCATCATACGACAGTCAGGCGAAAGCCTTGCCCAGATCAATCCGACCAACGTCATCGCCGGCGAGGCGCTCAAGGCCATACTCCTGAAAAGAAAGAACATACCCTACAAGGACAGCATCGTATCCCTCACCATTTCACGGTTCCTGGTCCTCTTCTCGGCGATCACCCTCATCATGATCGGGGTATACCTGTTTTTCGACCGGCTCAAGTTCATGGCCGGTACGGCGTCGCTGATCGCCATGATCGCGCTGATGTTCGCACTGCTGGTGTTTCTTCTTTACCGTCTCGGCAGCGGCAAGGGGATACTGTCGATGCCGATGGCGCTGCTATCCCTGATCAACCGGCGTTTCCCGCACCTGACGGGACTTCCGGGCACCATCGAGAAAATGAAAGAAGCCGACGAGGAACTCATCGACTTCTACAAAACAAAAAAATTGAATTTCATAATCGCTTTCATGCTGTCCTTTACCAGCTGGCTCATGGGGGCGTCCGAGTTTTACGTCATCCTCTACCTGCTCGGCCTGCAGGCCTCGTTCCTGTCCTGCATCGCCATCGAGGTCGGGGTCATGGTCTTCAAGGGGCTGGGAGCCTTCGTGCCGGGCCAGATCGGCATCGAGGAATACGCCAGCAAGCTGATGCTGGAATTCGTGCAGGTGCCCGGATCGGGCGTCTGGGTCACTGTTTCGATACTGCGGCGGGCGCGCCAGCTATTCTGGATCGGCGTCGGTTTTATCGCCTTCCTCATTATCATTCGGAATACCGGAGGATCGAAAGATGGAAATCCTGTTTATAACTCATAAGTATCCGCCTTCCGTCGGGGGGATGGAAAAACAGAGTTATGAGCTCATCAACGGCGCGGCAAAAACCAACAAGGTCCACACGCTGATATACGACAACAAGACCAGCAGGATGAAGTTTCTCCTCACGGTGCCGATGAAGGTGAAGAAGATACTGAAAGAGAACCCCGGCATCTCCATCATACACCTGAATGACGGTCTCATGGGACTCTGCGGCATATTCATCAAGAGGATCACGTCCCTGCCGGTGCTGATGACCCTCCACGGCCTCGACATCGTCCTGCCCAGCAACATCTACCAGAACCGCGTGGTGGGCTGGTTCAAAAAACTTGACGGGGTCATAGCCGTGAGCCAGGCGACGGCCCAGGAATGCATCAAGCGCGGCTTCGACCGCGACAAGGTCTACGTGGTCCGCAACGGCGTCGACACGGAAATGTCCCTCATCAATAAAAAGGCCGGCTTCAGAAAGACCCTGGAGGCCAAGCTGGGCATACCGCTCCACGACAAGAAAATCCTCGTTTCCATCGGCCGGAGCGTGCGCCGGAAAGGCTTCTCCTGGTTCATGACCAGGATACTGCCCCAGCTGGACCCCAACATCATCTACCTGATCGTCGGACCGACCGACCCGAACATCCGGCGCATCAACTTTTTCATGAACCTCCTGCCGAAACGGATCGCCCACATCATCGTGCTGGCCCTGGGTCTGGGCCTTGACGAGATAGACGTCCAGGAAGCCCTCGGACGCGACGAGATAAAGGGAAGGGCCTTTTACCTCGGCAAGCAGCCCTTCGAGGACATGGTGCAGATACTCAAACATTCCGACATGTTCGTGATGCCCAACATAAAGGTCGCGGGTGACGCCGAGGGCTTCGGCCTCGTGGCGTTGGAGGCGTCGGTGAACGGCACCCCGGTGATTGCCTCCTCTCTCGAGGGGATCACCTGCGCCGTCATCGACGGCAAGAACGGGTTCCTGGTCCCGCCGGAAAACGAGGCGGCATGGATAGAAAAGATCCATTCCCTCCTGTCCGACACCAGCCACCTGAAGGATTTCGGCGAGAAGGCGCAGCAGTTCACCATCACGAATTTCGCGTGGAAGAAAATGGTGGAAGGCTATCTGACGGTCTTTAAGAAATATCATTTCCAGCAGCAGTGCCAGAAGGCGCCCCTGCAGTCTTACGGCGCCGGCTCAAACCCGGGCCTCTCAGGTCCGATGGTCCTTGATAACTATTACAAATAAAACGCGCGAGATAAGCCATGCTGAAGCTATTGAAACGATTATCCGCCCACAGGGCATTCTATCCCGCGGTTATCGCCCTGATTCTCCTTTTCACCCTGATGCGCATCGCACACATCAACGCCGACGCCCCGCAGGACCTCACCATGTCGGCCGCGACATACACCGATGAGGGATTCAAGACCTACGACGCCCGCAACAAGGTCCTCTACGGCGGCTGGAAATGGACCCCGGAAGACGAGTACGAGGGCTGGAACACCAAAAGCCCCCTGACGGTACTGCCCCACGAGCGGATATTCAGGCATTTCGGCGTTAGTTACGCGTCGATACGGGTGCTCTCGGTGATCTACGCAGCCGCCACCATGGCGCTCCTGTTCCTGTTCCTGGCGCGCAATTACGACCGTCTCACCGCCATCACCGGCCTGACCCTGTTCGGCGTCAATTATTTCGCGGCCATGTTCAACCGGCTCGGCATGTATGAATCGCACCTGATCTTCTACATCATGGTGGCGGTCCTGGGGTTTTCCGAGTGTTTCAGGCCCTTCAGAGACCGCCGGGACGCGGAAAGCGAATCCTCCTATGCCGCGAAAAAGACACTGGTCCGCGCCGCATTCTTCATGATCGGCTTTCTCGGCTTTGCCGGCGGATTCTTCGTGAAGCGGAACCTGCTTATCCTCGTTCCCGCCATGGCCCCGGCGGTCATGCTCCACCTCTGTAACCGCTACAGGGCGTCAGAGCGGTTTATGAACACGATCCTGGCCCTCTACATCGCAGCTTTTGCAGCGATCTACATACCCTTCGCGCACATGGACGAACTCAAGGTGAAACTGGCCTACCTGCTGATGTCATATAAGATATTCGGCCAGCCGATTTCCGCCTTCCTGCCCTTCACTGCCTTCGATCCTTTGCAGAACGTCCTGACAAAGGGGATTTACATGGAGTTCATCTTCCTCCATCCCTTCACCTTCTTTCTCGGCAGCCTTTTTTCCCTCTACGCCATCTATCGATACATATACGGGGGCCGGCGGAACACCGCTGACCTCTTTCTCGCCTGCTGGTTCCTGTTCGGTATATTCTTTACGACCGTCATGTACTACAGCCCGTCACGGTACTATCTGCTGATGGTTATACCCCTTGTCGGCCTTGCCTCACGGGTCATCGCGGATACAATGAACGAGGACATAGCCGCGTTCTTTACCGGCAACAAGCGCTTCCCGCACAATCTCGTCTTTTACCTGTTCGTCCTCTTCACCCTCGCCTACACCGGCATCGTCCCGGTGGTGCAGACAATCCCGCAGTCGGTAAAAAACAGACTGGTGGAAAAATTTTACCCATCGGTCATGAAGGGTGACTTCTCGAGCCTGGCCGTGGTCCTTGCGGCCGCGGGCGTCTTCTGGATCGGGTGCGTCATAACGACGGTAGCGCTGCGGAAACGCCTGATCGGGTTAATGAAAGACCCGAAGTTCCCGGCACTCATCCTCAGCGTAATCATGGCCCTGCAGCTATTCCAGTACGGCAAATGGTTCCTGTTCCATGAGCACACGCTTTACACGGCATCAAAAGAGCTGGGACGCGAACTGCCGCCCAACGCCGTCCTCGCCGGCAGCTGGTCCGCCGGGCTTGTCGTGGAAAACAGGGCGAGGGCCGTCATAATCCAGTCACTGATCCCCTATAACTACAAGCTGATAAATAAAATCCTTTACGATATCGATATAAGCACGAACAGCCTGAAAAACGGAAAAATAGTCACCCTACCCGAAAACGGCATCCCCCTCTACCTGGCAGTCTGCAGGAATGTTGTCTTTGAAAAAGCTATTTCCGATACATACCGGGAGGAGCTTCGCCCGGAAAACTTGATTAAGACCATACAGTTTGGTTACTTTAAGGTGGAGATATTCAAGCTGGCCAAGCGCCATGTGGAAACAAAAAATGCTGTCCAAACGCTTTTCAACCGTTTGCTCTAAAATCACCATCTTCGCTCTGCTGACAGCGGCAGCCGTATCCGCACCGGGACCCGTAGCAGGGCCCCGACCGGAAGAGAGAGTGGCCCTGCTCAGGTTCAACTCCTATTCGCTCACCGTCGAAGCGATGAAGGCGCTGAATGCGCAGATTAAGACTGCCGCGGGTAAAAACCGTCTCTTCATGATCCCCCCGGCAGTGACCGATTCGCTATGGTATGAATACGAGCCGGGAATCACCCTCTCCGGCGCAAACCTGTCACGGTATGAAGCCCTGTGCGCGCAGATCCAGTGCCCCCATCTCATGATTGGCACCGCATACCGCCGGCAGAATGACCTTTTTATACAGGCCAAAATTTATTCATCACAGGAAAAGCGGATTATCTGCACCCTTGACCAGGCAATCGAGAGAGGCGACCTTGCAAAGGCCGCGGCCCAGCTGGTGAAAAGGACCTCCCTGTTCTTCGACGGGAAGCTCCCGGTTGTCTCAAACCTGGCAGTCTCGAGGGGGAAATCCAAGGATGCGGTTGAACTGACATGGAAATCCAACACATCAGGCAACACCTATACTATATACCGCTCCCCGTATCAAAATGGGACGTATGAAGAAATAGGCAATACGGGCTCCGTCCGGTTTACCGACAGCACTGCCGAAACCGGCATCAAGTACTGGTACCGCGTGACCGTGATGAAGGACGATCTGCCCGGCATATCCGCCTCCGGGTTCGGATACCGGAACCCGCCGAACCCGAAAGGCCTCACCCTCAGCGGACTCCTGGACGGCCACACCAGGCCATGGCCCGAGCCCGCCACGGAGAAAGAGAAAGAGCTGGAGAAGAAAAACCTGAAGCTCTACGAGAAATATTACGAAAGCTATTTCATGGTTACCTTCATAATCATGGTGGGGAGTATGTACATAAAAAGCGGCGAGCTCCTCGCCTTCAGGGGCTTCAAGTTCCATCATTTCGACCAGCCGAACCGCATCGTCTATTTTTCGAAGCCCGGCATGCCCCTGGTAAAATTCCGCTCGCGGCGCTTTTTCAGGTTTTTCCGCGACGTGCAGCTCATGGAACTCGATTTTTACGCCATCCTCAAGCGGATGATCGACAACGGCGTCATGTTCTGCATCCGCACCGGCGAACAGGAAGTGATGGAGCCGGACGGCAGGACCAGGTACGTGCCCACCCTCGAGGTGGTGGGCATGATGACGGAATATCATCGCGACTACGAAAAATGGAAAAGCAACGTCATTGTTTTCGCCAGCAGCGACGAAGAGATCTACCGGAAAATCAGGGAAGCCCAGATGAAGGGCTACTGAAGCGGTGTTTAGCCGACCCGTCCCTTATTTCTTCCATACCTTTTTAAGGAACATCATGAAACCGCGGCGCTCATGGGCCAGGGCCTCTTCCAGCGTCGACCTGTCGCGATAGTCAATCAGGTCCCTCATGGTCTGGAGCATGTCCGGGTTCAGTTGGGCCATGAAACCCGCCAGTTCCTTCGCCCGCGCGAGCAGGCGGTCCGCCGGGACCACCTCGTTGACGAGGCCGGCACGGAGCGCTTCCTGCGCCGAAATAAATTGGCATGTGAGGGACATCTGCTTCGCCATCCGCCGGCCGACAGCCTCCTGAAGGAGCTGGCTCATGCCCCAACCCGGGTGTATGCCCATCTTTACGTGCGTGTCCGCGAAGGACGCCTGCTCGGACGCGATGAGGAAATCGCAGTTTAGCGCCAGCTCGAAGCCGCCGGTCATCGCCGGTCCGTTCACGGCCCCGATTATCGGTTTCTTGCAGGTTGCCAGCACATCGACCAGATCCCTGCCGTCCCCCCGCGGGTCCATGAGGTTGTCGGTGGCAATGGCCTTCAGGTCCAGTCCGGAGCAGAAGGCCGTTCCGGCCCCGGTGATTATTGCCGCTTTTATATTGATATCGGCAGCCACATCGTCTATGCAGTTGTAGAGGTTCGCCAGCAGGTCCTGGTTGAGGGCGTTGCGGCGATCCGGCCGGTTCAGGGTAATCAGGGCTATACCGTTTTCCTTTTCAATCAATACTGTCTTTTCCATAGGGCTCCTCGTGTATACGCTGGATATGTGCTACAAATGATTCCGGTTAATAGCAGTATTGATCATGGCGGCGGATACAAGTAAAAAATACCTTTATCATCACAAAAAATGTTCAAGAAACATTGCCGCCTTCCGTTAACCCCATACTCACAATTACGGAGGAACGGGGATGGAAACAACAGTAAACATGCGTACCGACATTTTACAAAGAATCTCCCGTGCCGCTGCGCTGCACGGAATATCACGAACAGGGATTATCATCCTGATAGTAAAAGAAATGATGAAACGCCTCCCCGACCCTGACAGTGCCGGGTCAATGGTGCGGTACCAGGCGGAAGGGAAGCCTGATGACTGGCACGCGTTTCACCTCAGGATCAGGATGGATGAATACGAGTATCTGCTGGATTTGAGGAAGCTGTTCAAGATGTCGGTTTCCCTGATCATAGCCTATGGAGTAGACAGGTATTTAGACAAACTGATGGGAGATACAGGTACCGATAACAATCGGTTTGCCAACTATATGGTAATCAGAGAGATTGTTGATACAATTATATGCTGGAAACTATATTGGGGCTACCCGCACAATATTTCTAAACACATTCCAATTTTCCAGGATTCAGTCCCATAGCTTTAAAAAAGCTGGACATATAATAATTCCATGTAATAATTATACCATGTCCAAAATCAAAATTATTCTTGCAGGTGCCGCCGGCGGCATTATTTTCGGCATAGCATGCATTACAATTATTCTTTCTATAGTTACAGCCGGACGGGAAGGCCCCCGGTCGGGGATCGCTGTTCTCATTACATCCCCCCCTACTTCTTTTTGTATATCGTGCCATTTGTTAATACGCTGCTGCCTGCCGGTCTTATCACCGGTACCGCTGCGGGCCTTGGCGTATCCTATCTTTCCCGACAATGGAGCATATTACTGGCTTCATTATCGGGTGCGATAAGCGGCGGTTATTTCGGAAGTCGATTTACAACTATATTTCTCGAAGGAAGAGGATCAATGCCGGATAGTATTTCAGGGGGGATAAGAGTGGGCATTGTTCTCACTGCAGCTGGCGCCCTGATTTACAGTTTCCTCTATCGCTCATTTAAGAAAGTTACCGATAACAATCGGCACAAGAACACAACTATTTGACGAAATACCCCTCTTTGACGCCAAGGCCGATAATTTTACCCTTTTTCATGACAAAATCATAGATCTCGCCCTTTTCATTCTGGCCGGGGAAAATGTACACAAAGGTATGAAGCGACGTCGGGATGAGGCCGACCCGAAGCCCGCTGTACGATTTGGTCGCGATCAGGTATCCGCCCGGGCTCAGTTCGATTTCGACGTACTGGCCGCTGTTGGGATTGCTGTACTGCTTGTATCGTCCCACGAACAATTTCAGCTGCTCCTTTGACGGCTTGTCCGAATCAAACGTGACGGGATCGAAATCGTCGGTCATAAGGGTCTTGCAGAAACGGACCAGCCTGCTTTTCAGCCCGTAGTAGTAACCGTAATACTCCTCCCGGTCGTACACCGGCGGATTGCTGATGAACACATAGGCGCAATCATGCTTCGGGAAGATCTGCATGAACCCGCCGGCGCTGGGCATGTGTGCCGCGTGGTGCATGGAATAAATCCTGTCGTCTATGGACCAGATGCGGAAGCAGAGGCCCCGGTATTCCTTCCGGTGGGATCGGGGGGTTTCGATGGTCTCGTCGATAATTTTCCGAAACATCCTCTTCGAGATTATCCTTCTTCCCTTGTACACCCCGCCGTGCATCAGCATGATGGTGTACCTGGCCAGGTCGGCGATCGAGCATTCGACCCCGGCGGCGCCCCTGGTGCTGGCAGGCGCCCTGGAGTCCTTCATTTCCATGGGCGAAAGGATGTTCCTGGTGATGTATTCCCCCAGGGTAAGACCCGAGGCCTCGAACACGATGAATCCCAGGAGATTGTATCCCTGGTTGCAGTAATTGAAGCGGAACCCGGTGGGATATTTCTGTTCCGGTATGATGAAGGGATAATTGTTCTGCGCATGCTTCGGGCTCGGGTCCTCGATGAGGCCCGAGGTATGAGTGAGGAGGTGCCAGACGGTTATCGGTTCTGAATTGAGCTCGCTGTTTTCAAACCTGACCTGGAGGTACTTGCTGATCGGGTCGTTGAACGAAACCAGGCCCCTCTCGACAAGCTGCAGTATTGCCAGGGCCGTGAAGGTCTTGGTGAGGGACGCGGCCAGGAACGGCGTCGAAGGTTCGCATCGCACCGTTCCCATGTATATGACCCGGTCGCCTTCAACCACGGCTGCGGCGGCGGACGGCACGATGGGATACCAGGTATTCGCCCTCAGCCAGGCTGACAGGTTCTGCTTTTCGGCATTAATTTTCAGTTCCCGGGCTTTCTTGTCCGCCTCGATTTTTTCGGCATTGTGCCTGGGACGGGCATCTTCCTTCTTCTGCCGCTCTTCCATGAAGCATCCGGAAGATATGACCAGCGAGAAGCAGAGCGAGAGTGCGGTGATGACAAGGTCGGCCCTATGACAGCTGCGGAGGATCATGGCATTGATTAATGCGGTTTCCGTGAAACTGTCAAATAAAAACAAAAAAATGCAATGACCACGGGGGATTTTTCTATCGGACCGCATTGACTGGTTATGTCGCATCAGGTGCATAACGAAGCTCGCGCCGCCATTAAAGAAGGATTTAACAGGGAGGTGGTTATTCCCGCACCGCCTCGTAATAGCCGTGCCTGAGGGCCAGGCCGACCACGCGGTGGTCCTTCCACACAAAGTTGTGCAGCATGCGGCCGCTGTCGATGAGAAAGCGGTTCGAGGTAAAGGTCCTGAGGGGCATGTAGCCGCCGAAGCCGTTGCTGAAAAGGGTGCCGCCCTTGAGGGAGACGCGCACCTTTTCCCCGGTGATGACATTGCGGTAGTCGCCTTCGTACCACTTGAGCTCTCCGGGCGTGAGGGCCGGCCACGCTGTGCAGAGTGACTCGTCGTTGGAGATCTTCCGCACCAGAAAGCGGAGCATGCCGGTGAGGCCCTGGCGCCATGACATAAAGGAATCGCCCAGGTGCTCCGGGGGGTTGCACAGGTATATGAAGGCTATCTTCCTCTTCGGGAAAACCTGCAGGCCCGACGCCTGGTTGAACCAGCGGCCCGCCTTATAGTAGCTGTCGATGCTGCCGTTGACGGTGATGACCTCCCAGCCGAGAGAGTAGTAATAATCGACCCTCGTGCTAGGCAGTTCCACCGGTTTGGCCAGGAGCTCGCCAAAGGACTTTTCGCTGATTATCCGTCTGCCGCGGTACTCGCCGCGGCTGATCAGCATGGCCGTGTATTTCGCCAGGTCCTGTATGGTGGTCACGATCCCGCCGGTGCCGTTTGAAAACTCCGCCGTGCTCGATGTCATCCCCAGCGGGTCGAGGACTTCCTCCTTCATGCACTCCGCGTAGGACCTTCCTGCCGCGGCCTCGATAACGTGCATCATCAGCTCGTATCCCTCGTTCGAATATGAGTAGCAGTAGCCGGCCGGATGCACCTGCTCCGGAACCGAGATCTTCTTTCCGTTAATATCATACACCGCGTGCCTGCCGGCAACCGAGGGAATGCCGGAGGTATGGGCCAGGAGGTGCCTCACGGTCACCGGCCGCGAATCAAGTTCCGCGCGCTCTATGACGACACCGGGAAGATACCGGCTCACCGGCTCGTCGAGTACAAGGATTTTCTTTTCCTGGAGGCGCAGCGCCAGCACCGCGGTGAAGGTCTTCGAAAGAGATGCGATGCCGAAGCGGGTAGTGCTGTCGGCCCTGACGCCGTGGTGGAACACGAGGCGGTCGCCCTGGATAACGCCGACCGCGGCGGAGGGCACCATGCCGCCGGGGACGTTGCCGTTCAGCCAGCCGGCGAACTGCTTTCCGTACTGCTGCAGCCGTGCGTCGGTTTCCCTGTCGACTACCTCCCCTACATCGCCCTCCCTGAACCCAAAGAGGGTCGTCGCCCGGGACATGCCGGCGAGGCTTACGCAAATGATAAGGCACAGCAGAAATACGGCGCCTGAATACAGGTATAGCTTTCTCTTCATGAACATACCGATATACTAAATACTAACAGTTTTTCGACAAGAAAGAATGAACATTCTTTCGCTTTGTCAGAACTATCGCCTTCCCTGACGCCCCCGGCCGCGGGAACGATGGGATAGTGTCTGAAATTTTATGTTGCAGGTCTAAAGCAGATTACTTACTATCCCCACCCGCGAACTGTCAAGATAAAAACAACGCTGCCCGGCCCCTATGGACCGGCACATTTCTGATATATTGATCGGCTGTTTTATGCCGGTTCCATAACCATGTTTTCGGCCCCTGTTCATGACATAATCAAACCCGGAGAACATTGCCGGCGATAAAAAATTATTGACTATTCACACTTGACTTCCCGTATGGATGCAGTAATATCAGTACAGGGTTGTTGAAGGCTCCAGGCAGCCTTCGCGCGATATGATAGACGACAAGTACGAATTGATCATCAACCACTCCCGAGAGAAAGGCTTCGAGAGCATCAGCCTCGACAAGAGGGATTATCTCAAGGAAGTGTCCTACCTGTTAAAGGAGCCGAAGAAGGTCTTTGTGGGCCTGGGCGATTTCCTGGAAATCGGCGACTACAGCACCCTCATCGACAATATCTTCTTCGACACCGAAGGCATCAAGATCGAGAACATACTGGACGACAACAACCGGAGGTTGTCCACCGAAGGCGAGGTCCCCTTCTCCTTCTTCAAGCTTGCCGTCTACTTTCCCGACTTTTTGCTGAAGGAAGTCCCCACGTCATGCATTTCCGTCATCGGGGAAAAGTCACGGCTCTTCCCGGGCGCCGAGACCTTCATCAGGTTCATAAGGGCCTACGACCCACTGGTGCTCACGGCCATGCCCCAGGAAATAGCCATCGAGCTCATCAAGCGCGTCGGCCTGAACGAAGACAACCTCATCGCCACCGACTACAGGAAGAAGCAGGACAAGATCAACAAGGAGGTCTACGCGGGGGACGTGAACCGCTTCATCTCGGGCGACCGCAAGAGCCTGATCATCGAAAAATACCTCCACGAAAACAACCTGAGGAACGACGAGGTGGTGTACATGGGCCGCGGCGAAGCCGGCGTCAAGACCTTCTCCCAGGTCAATTCGGTAGCCTTCAATCCCTTCGACAACATCATCCCCCAATCGAAGATAACGCTGTACGGGTCGTCGCTCCTTTCGCTCCTGGTCCTCTTCAACTACAACGGCGCCTTCAATGATTTTCTGCTGTCTGACGAGTTCGAGGAGTTTATGCCCTCACTGGTGGTCTATTCCTCCGCGCGTGAAAAGTCCCAGGAGCTCATCGACATCGAGGTCCAGCACCGCAACATGCAGAACAATGTTATCGGCCAGCGCATCGAGCATTCGGGCGTGAGCTACAAGTCGGTCGAGCGGGAAATCGAGGTGGTCTTCGCCGGTTCTTCCATCAACATCAACCAGGTGAAGCAGATGGTCACCGAGCGGATGGAGGAATACCGCAAAAACCCCGGGGACCTTGTACGGAAGATATACGACATGGCAAAGCTGCGCTACAAGAACTTCTGCACCAACGGGACCTCGTTCAAGCATGACCTGTGATTCCCGGACCGCACCGTGAGGCTTGACCGTGTCATTCTGTGAACAATGCTCCATTGAAGAAAAGCTGATGCAGTGCTGCGGCAGGCTCCCCATGGCCGGCACGCGGGCGCCGCTCCTCCTGCAGTCAGGGGCCACGGTCTCCGCCTGCCCCAACCTGAGCGCCGGAGGCCTCTGCACGGTATACGAGAGCAGGCCCCAGGGATGCCGGGATTTCTTCTGCGACGCCTTCATGACCGACAGCAGGTCCGGCTTCGCCCGGCGCGACCCCTAACCCATCTACCGCATTTCCCGTGACAGAATTTCATTGTACCTCATGAACACCGCGCGATCGGACAGAATCGTGTCATGGTCCACGTCGAAGGCGTGCTTCCCCTTCGCCTCCGCGTACACGCGGTCGTCAAGGGCCCGTCCCTTCGATACGGTGTCGCCTTTCCCGTAAAACAGGTGGTGGGAAACGGCCGTTGGGAGATGTCCCTCCAGGGCCCGCCGGATGAACCCGCTGTGGGTCGACACGTCGATCCAGCTGGGGAGCTTTTTGCTCGGGAGCTGCAGGGCAAGGTCGGCTGACTCAAAGCCGCTCCAGGGGGACGCCAGTGTCGCGAAGAGCTTCACCTCGATGCCGTGACGCTTCAGGTCATGGTAGCAGAGAAGGTACCGCACTATGAGCCCCCCCATGCTGTGGGCCGTTATGCAGATCTTCGAAAAGCCGTATTTCCTTCTGAGGTCGAGGAGCGCTTCATAGAGGAGGCGAGACGCCAGGGAGAGGCGGATCCCCGACGGATAATAGAAATACCAGCGCTGATAGCGCTCACCGTCCAGCCTGAAATGGAAATAGGCCCAGTTCTGGGGGCTCCCCTCGGCGCCGTGGACGAAGAGGACCGGAATTTTCTTCGGGTCAAAGGGCCCCGTGAGGTATATGTTGGCGCCGAAGGCCTTCATGAAGAGCGTCGGTTTCCACCATCCGGCGGAGGCGTTTTTCTGGCAGAACCTCTCGTCGTAAAGCTTCATGATCTCCCCGTTGGGCCCCTGGCGGGGAACGGAGCCGTCGTCGCGGATGGATATCTTCCGCGGGAGTTTCATGCGCTGACCGGTCCCGATCAACGCCAGGCCCGATGCCACGTCTCCGGCCCTGACCGTTATCCCCCCCTCGCCCCCGCCCATGGCGCAGGCCTCGTCGTCGGTGAAGAAGCCGTCCTCGTCGGCATCGGTCATGGCATAGACGCGGAACCGCCCCTCCGGCACATAGAGCATGAAGCGCCCGGGCCGGTTCAGGAAGACATGCTCCACCGGCCCCTCGCCGTCCCGGGCCGTGCTCCAGGCCATGACCAGGACCGCCCGGTCGCGGGGGCAGGACACGGTGCCGATGATGACGGCGGAATTGTATTCCGCGGCTTTGCCGCTGGACGAAGACGGGCGCGCTTCATGCACATTGTCGCGCTTCCCGATGGCCATGTATCCGCATGACGCCGTTGCGGCACAAAGGGCGATGATGCAGAGGCCGGCAATTTTATTTTTCATGCCTCGGCCCATCCTTCACGGTTTTCTCCAGGTAATCGGCAATGGCGTCATACCTGCTCTCCCGGGCCAGCATGGCGGCGGTCTTCCCGAACCTGTTGGCGACGCGGGGATCGGCCCCATGGTTATACAGGTACACCACGGTGTCATGATAGCCGTACTGGGCGGCCGCCATCAGGGCCGTGGTCCCGTCAGGGCCCCGGCGGTCCGGGTCGGCGCCGCCCTCCACCAGGACCGGCACCATCTGCACCTGCCTGTTGTATATCGCGTAGATGAGGGGCGTGACGCCTTCGCTGTCGGGGATGTTCAAATCGGCCCCGCCCTTGATCAGGACACGCAGCGCGTCAACGCCGCTGTTATTGATGGCCAGCATGACGGCGGGCTTGCCGTCGCGGCTTTTGACGTCGGGTTTTGCCCCGCGGGCAAGAAGGCTTTTCATCATGTCAGCATAGTTGTTCTCAACGGTGACCAGCAGGGGCGAAACGCCGCTCGTGTCATGGATGTTGGGGTCAGCGCCTTTATCCAGCAGGAGGTGCGCCGTATCAAAACACCTCCCTTCGAGGGCCATGAGAAGGGCCGTCCTGCCCCGGGAATCCCGGGCATTGACATCACAGCCGCGCCTGACAAGGTCAGCGGCGACATCGACGAGCCCCCGGGAAACGGCCTTCATCAGGGCGTTGGTCCCGGTCGCGTCCGCCGGGGAAGCCTTCGCCCCCAGATCCAGGAGGTATTTCGCCGTGTCGGGCCGGCCGTAATCCAGGGCGACCATCAGGGCCGACCCGTTCCGGTCGTCAGAAAGGTTGATGTCCGCGCCTTTCGATACCAGGTATTCGATCAGGGCGTCGCGGCCGTTCTGCGCCGCGTACATGCAGGGGGTCCAGCCGTAGGCGTCGCGGGCGTTCACGTCCACAAGGCCCCCTTCGATACAGCGCATGACCTCGATGAGGTTCCCCTCGCGCACCGCAGCGGTCAGGTAGCCGACCGGATCATGGTAGGATTTTGCCAGCCCGTGGTTGACGCTGCGCAGCGCCGGCCCCCCGCACGAGGCCAGCGACGCGGCGATGATCAGGGCAAGGGCAACCCGCATACCGTCATACCGTAAGGATCGTTTCCAGCACGATCGCCACCGCCAGGAGCAGGTCGGTCGCCAGGACCACCATGACATTGATGCCCAGGGCCGGGACGAGCTTCGGGACGTCCTCGCTGTACCTGAGGGCCATCATGCCCGCCTTGACCGCCAGGGGGATCGTGAGGCAGCCCAGGAGGACCCACCATGAGGAAAGGCCCGCCAGGGGAGCGGCGATGATAAATGCGTAGGTGAGTACCAGGCCCGCCACGTACAGGTATGACGCCTTTTTCCTGCCGAGAAGAATGACCAGGTGGAACCGGCCCCCCGCCTTATCGACATCGGCGTCGGGAAACTCGTTCAGGAAGAGGAGCAGGGACGTAAGGATCCCCGGGGGTACGGACAGGATGATGACCTCGCCCGGGAAAAGGGCGCAGACGCTCTCCGCGCCGCTCCCGGTCATGGCCACGAAGGCCCCGATTACCACCAGGGATCCGAGGCTCAGGCCCGCGAAGAACTCGCCCAGGAGCACCCGGGCGAAATGGGTGGTGTAGAAAACGATGGACACGGCGCCGATGACCATGATGACCATCACCATCCAGTGGGACATGATGGTGAAATAGAGTCCGATGAGAAAGGCCCAGAAGAGGGTCGTCCATGCCGCGGTGCTCACTGCCAGGGGCGTGGTTTTCCCCGACTGGATCATGCCGGTGCCGCCGCTGAAGGGCGTCCGCCGGGTGTTATCGTCGATGCCGGTCTGCGAATCGGAATACTCGTTGAAGAGGTTCACCGACGCGTGGGCGATGACCACGCCCAGGATTAGGACGATGGCGTCGATGACGCTGAAGGACCCGACGCCGGTCTTCTTTATGTAGAGACCCGCCAGGGCTAGGCCGATAAAGCTCAAAAAGACCGCCAGGAGGAGAAAATTGCTCCGTATCTGGAGCACCCATGTTTTGATCAGTTCGCGCGAAATCATATACATCTCCAAGAAATATTATACTGCCATACTTACAAGCGGGCAGACAACACCCCGCCTCCGGTGCGCCCTCTCCATCAAATGGAGAGGGCTCCGGTATAAATATGCCAATCCCGCCTTCCCCCTCTCCCTGTGGGAGAGGGGGGCCGAGGGGATGAGGTTACTTCCTCTTCAAAAACATGTCAATTAAATCTATGGGAATCGGGAACAGGGTCGTGGAATTTTTTTCAGCCGATATCTCCCGCAGGGTCTGGAGATAGCGCAGCTGCAGCGACATGGGGTGCGCCTCCATGAGCGCCGCGGCGTCGACCATCTTCTGCGCGGCCTGGAACTCGCCCTCCGCCCCGATGACCTTGGACCGGCGCTCCCGCTCCGCCTCGGCCTGTTTCGCCAGGGCCCGCTGCATTTCCTGGGGCAGATCCACGTTCTTTACGTCCACGTTGGCCACCTTGATGCCCCACGGCTCGGTGTGGGTGTCCAGGACCTTCTGGAGCTCTGCGTTGATCCTGTCCCGCGCGGAGAGGAGATCGTCCAGCTCCACCTGGCCCAGGATGCTCCGCAGGGTCGTCTGGGACAGCTGGGACGTGGCATACATGTAATCGTCCACCTCGGTGATGGCCCGGTTCGGCTCGATGACCCTGAAGTAGACCACGGCGTTGACCTTCACCGACACGTTGTCCTTGGTGATGATGTCCTGGGGAGGGACTTCCATGGCTATAAGCCGCAGGTTGACCCGAACCCACCGGTCAATGACGGGAATGATGATGATGATGCCGGGGCCCTTTGCGGATTTGAGCAGTCTTCCCAGCCTGAACACGACGGCCCGCTCGTATTCCTTGACGATCTTGATGGACGCCACCAGGATAAATACTCCGAAAATCAAGAGAATCATGATAAGATTCAGTCCCAACAGCATGTGCGACCTCCTTTTGTGATTATATAGTGCGACCTCACCCCGACTCCGGCGCGCCCTCTCCTCCAAGGGGAGGGCTTCGGTATAAGGGCCGTTGAATCTTTTCTTCCCCCTCTCCCTGCGGGAGAGGGGGACCGAGGGGGCGAGGCCCGGACTCAGCGGCCATGGTATGCTATTATTTCTTCTCGACCTTCAGGGTTATCCCCTCCAGGTCCGTGACGACAATACCCTCGCCGTTTTTGACTGCGTCGCCGGATACCGCCTTCCAGATTTCTCCGTGGACCTTGACCAGGCCCCTCCCCTCGGCGTCGAAATCCTCCATCGCGAGGCCCGTCTCGCCGATGATCCCCTCGCGGCCGGTGGTCACCTGCGTCCTGTGGACATTGATGACCGCCCTCACCACGATGAACATGAAGGCCAGGAGCACAACCACCATCGCCAGTATCGTCGTCATAGGCACCGAACCTCCCGGAAGCGGCGAATCGAATAGTATCATGGACCCGAACACGAAGGCGGCAATGCCCCCGATGGTGAGGAGCCCGTAGCTGGTTATCTTCAGCTCAAGGATGAAAAGGACCACCGCCAGGGCGATCAGGACGATGCCGGCCGCGTTGACCGGGAGGATCCGCATGGCCATGAAAAAGAGGAACAGGGACAGGGCGCCGATGACCCCCGGCGCGATTAGGCCGGGGCTCTTGATCTCAAAGCCGATCCCGACGATGGCTATGATCAAGAGGAAGAGCACGACCTGCGGGTCCGCAAAGAAATTGAGGAACCTCTGCTTCCAATCCATGGGATAGTCCGCGGCGACGCACCCCCCGGTGCGGACCACCACGTTCTTTTCATTTATATTCACGGCGCGGCCGTCGAGCTTCTTCAGCAGGTCGGCCATGTCCTCGGCGACAAAATCGATGACCTTTTCCCGCTCGGCCTCGAGGTAGGTGCTCGACACCGCCTCCTTCACGGCGCGCTCGGCCCAGGCGGTGTTCCGGCTCCTCTTCTGGGCCAAGCTTTTCGCGTAGGCCGTCATGTCGTTCAGCACCTTCTTTTCCATGACGCCGGAGGGATCGCCCTTCTCGTCCCGGGGCATAAAATCGAGCATGGGGCTCACCGGGTGCATTGCGCCGATCTCGGTGCCCGGCGCCATCACCGCCACGTGGGCTGCCAGCATGATGTAGCCCCCGGCGGACGCGGCCTGGGCGCCCCGGGGATAGGTGTAGACCACCACCGGCGCCTCCGAGGCCATGATGGCCTTGTTGATCTCCCGCATGGAGTCCACCATGCCGCCGGGGGTGTCGAGCTTGATGACGATGAAGCGGGCCCCGTCCTTCTGGGCGCTCTTCATCGCCTCCACCAGGTACTGGGACATGATGGGGTTCACGCTCCCCTCGAGCGTAAGGACGGCGTAGCGGTCCTTAGCGGAGAGCGTTCCGGACAACAGCGCCAGGGCGCTCAAAAAGAGTATCAGTCGTTTCATAGTGGCACCTTAATCATAGCATTCTCGTTTCATGACCTCACCCCGCCTCCGGCGCGGGACCATTCCAAAAGCCCCCTCAATCCCCCGGAGGGGGACTTATATATTATCTATACAAAATTACAAAGCCCCCCTCTGGGGAAGGTTGGGGGGGGTATTATGACCCGGCAACGGCCTCCATCATGGCCGGGATCTTCCCATAGATGCCGTCAAAACCGCCGTTGGACATCAGGACGACGACGTTCTCTTCCCTCGCATCAATGTTCCGCGCCACGTGGTCCAGCATGTCCTCCGCGGCTCCGAAAAGACCGGCATTTTCGTTGATGGCCCTGATGTCGCGGAGGAGCCGGTCCGGGTCGAGGCGGTCCCCCTCCCTGATGGCCGATCCCTCGTAGGGCGTCTTGATGAGAACGGCGTCGGCCGGGGCGAAGGAGGCGGGCAGAACGTCCTGGAACACGTTGCGCCGGGACGTGGCGGACCGCGGCTCGTACAGGGCCCAGAGGCGCGCCCCGGGATAGCGCTCCCTCATGGTGCGCAGCACGTACCTGATCGCCGTGGGATGGTGCGCGAAATCATCGTATATTTTGATGTTGTTTCTGTCGTAGATGAGCTCCTGGCGCCGCCGCACGCCCTGGAACGACTCGAGGCCCCGGGCGACGGCTTCCCCGCCGATGCCCAGGAGCCGCGCCATGGCCGCGGCGGCAATGACATTGTCGAAATTGAATTCGCCGAAGAGCTGGGTCCGGGGAGAAAAGTTACCCAGGGGAGTCACGATATCCAGGCCGGAAAAATCCCCGTCATATCCCCTGAAGGCATAGGTGAAGTCCGCGCCGTCTTTGCCGCAGGAATAGCGCTTCGACAGCGACTTCGCGACGATCTCGCCCAGGTTCTTATAAGAGGATGAATACACGATGTTGCCGTTGGAGGGGATCATGTTCACCAGGCGCCGGAACCAGGTCTCGATCTCCCCCAGGTCCCGGTAGATGTCGGCGTGGTCGAATTCCAGGGAGGTGAGGACCAGGTGGCACGGCCGGTAATACACGAACTTGGGCACCTTCTCGAAGAAGGCCGAATCGTACTCGTCACCCTCGATGACGAAGTATTTGCCGCGTCCCAGGCGGTAGTTGGAATCATAATTGCGGGTGACCCCGCCCACGAAAAAGGACGGGTCCTCTCCGGCGGACACCAGGAGGTGCGCCAGGAGCGCCGTGGTGGTGCTCTTGCCGTGAGTCCCGGCCACGGCGATTACCTCGCGGTCATGGAGGAAGAAATTGTAAAGCGCCTGGGCCATGGACAAATAGGGGATCCGGTCATTCAGGACCCGCTCCGCCTCGGGGTTGCCCCGGCTCACGGCGTTGCCGATGATGACCAGCTCCGCGCCGGTCACATTATCGGCGCTGAAGCCGCTGTAGAGCTTCATGCCGCTCTTTTTGAGGATGTCGCTCATGGGGGGATAGATGTTCTGGTCCGATCCGGACACGGCACATCCCCGGTCATGGAGCATCTGCGCAAGGGTTCCCATGGCGACGCCGCAGATGCCTATCAGGTGAATGTTCCGGGCCATTTATTTCTTGCAGTAGCTTTCCTTGAGGATATCCAGGCTGACCAGCTCTTTCCTGCCGTCCCTGACGGCGTAACTTGCCCTGACCTTCTGGCAGATTTCCACCGCCGCGCGGTCCGCTGCCTGGCCCTCCCTGAAGACCTTGGTGTTATCCGTCCAGTAGAGGAGAAATTCTTTCCGGCCTTTTTTCACCTCAATTGCCGGCCCGGTGGTATTGATGATGAGACCCTGTATGTCCGATGACGAGGCGGCATACACGGCGGCGACGCCCAGCATCACCACCAACAGACCAGCGCACACTGTTTTTTTCATGTCATTGCACCCCCACTAAAATTTAACCGGAAGGGAAAGACGGTCTCCCCTCATGCAGCCGGGCATCCGTTATTTGTACTGAATAATCCATCTCGGCGCGCCGGACAAGCGGCGCGCCACACCCTGCCCCATCCGTATACAAAACTAATATACCCTCATAAATATTTCAAATAATTAATAGATCGCGGGTTAAATAGCTTTTGAGATGTTCGCCAATTATATTTCATTGACAAATTATGTTCTGCCGGCTATATTTGCTGTAAATTCCAAGAAAAGCAAGGACACGATGAAAAAGAAAGGACCATACTTCCGCGCGGCCTTTGCCGTCATAACCCTTGCGCTGTTTTTGTCCGGGACGGCGCTGGGCGCGCCCCTGCAGTACGAATGGGGCACCCAGTTGGTGAAGGTAAAGAAGACCCTGCCGTCGGACAAGGAGTCCCAGCAGTTCTCGCCCAAGGACCGGCCCAAGTACAAGAACAAGATACTGAGCTACATCACCGCCATCGACAACAAGCTCGTGGACAAGATCATCGTCCTGCGGGTGAAATCACAGCCCGTCATCGACTACCTCTTCGTTAACGACAAGCTCTATACCATTATGGAAGACTGGAAATCCGTGGAACTGAAAACCGAAAAGGAAATCCTGGGAAATCTGACCGGCCATTTCGGCCAGCCCCTGGTCCAGCAGGACAAGAATTTCTATATCTATTCATTCAACAGCGACAAGACCAAGGTGCTCTATTACGTGATGAAAACCGCCGACGGCAAAGCAAAGTGCAAGGTGTATTATTACACCAGACAGCTCTTCAGGATGCTGATTACCGAATAACCGGGACCCGGCTCATTTTTTCAGCAGGTAATAGACCCGCTCCATGCCGCCGGGAAACACGACCGTCAGCAGGACCGGCCTTTCATCTTCGCTGAAATTTTTCGAAACAATGGGCTTCGCCGTTTTTATCAGCCACAGGTAATCCCAGGTATCATAGGACCACCCGTACCGGAAATAATACCTCGTTTTTATCTGGGCGGGAAAGACGTCTTCCAGCACATTCCTGTTTTGACCGTCCCTGGCCATGAACCTGAACTGGATTTTTTCATCAAGGTACGGCTCCCACGCCTTGATCTGGAAACAGTAAAACCGGTTATTTTCATAGGCGAAGGCTTCAAGCTTTTTCAGGAGCTTCTTCTTTTCTGCCTCCGGGATGATCCTGCTTTCAATAATTCCGCGGCGCGTAATCTCCCGGTAATTTTCCAGGTACCCGTAGTCGAGCTCCCAGCAGTAGATGGTCGCGTATCTGTACTCGGATTCGATGTATGCCGGAGGGACCCGGTCGCTCATAAGCCTGAGGTTGCGCTGGCACCCGACAGATACCAGCAGGGCCAGCGCCGCCGGCAGCAGTGCAACGATCTGAATTGACCGGAAACGTTTCATGTTAGTTCTCCCGATTCGTGTATAGTTGCTCTGAGGTGACTATTTCTTCTTTAATCTATCAAGCATCGAATACGTCCTTGACGACCCGTTGGGAAACGTTATTTTCAGGATAATCGGGGCGTCCGCGCCTTTGACATGGGCTTCATTCAACGGTTTTTTGGCTTTTATGAGCCATACATACTGGTGGAACTCATTACCGCCGACCATGCGCGCGCCGGTGATGACGTTCTTTTCGTCAAGCAGAAAGACATCCTCCAGGAGCTGCCGGTTTCCCGCATCGGTTATGCTGAAGGTAAAGCGCAATTTCTCATCCATATACGGCTCCTGGGTGCGGATAAAAAAGGTATAATAACGGTCCGGTTCGTACACGGCCCCGTCGATCCGTTTCAATATGGATTTTTTCTGGGCATTGGATATCAGGCCATCGTCAATGGTGACCCTGTGGTAACTCTCCTTGAAATAATTGAACATGTACTCGCCGACACCGGCGAAATCAATGGTCGCGCCGTCATAGTTCTTGTTGATATACTCCCTGCTGACATCGTCCTTCAATAATGTCATCCCGGAACAGGCGGCAAGCGATAACGCCACAACCGTCATGGTAACAAATAACCCTGCTCTTTTCATTGCAAATATATCTCCTGATGTTGAAATTATGAGACAAAAAATAGACTAGTTGCGTAACTGCTTAAAATTACCATAATTTGCCTCAGCCGCCGAAAGCGGCGGAGGCGCATTGAGATAATTATTACGTTTTGCAACAGGTCTGATATCGTCTATAAATAATAATGCCGGAATACAGCGCCTGGAAAAATCACTTCGGCAATTTCCAGGCGCGGTTATTCCGGGAGCAACCGGTTATATCCCGTAGCCGCGGTATTTCCGCATGGCCCAATCATTCGAGTCCTCTCCGACAACATAGATGTCTCCGGAAGGGTCAACAACTACGCAATGCGCGGTGCTGTTGTCCAGATAGCGGCTTACTTTTTTATTCCAGTTGACAGCGTCTTCAACGCCATCGGCGCTGAATTTTTTTATCCACCAATCATAGGAGACCGCTCCAGGCCCGCAACCGGCCACTACGACTTTGCCATCCTGGTCGATGGCCATTGAGCTGACAAAAAAAACCGGATATTGCCTTATTCCAATAAGCCGTATCTTCATTTCCATCGGGATCAAACTTCTTGATCCACCAGTCCTCCTGGGTATTCGCGCCCACCAGTCCGCCGCCGTACCCGGCGATGTATACGCTTCCGTCGGAATCGACCGCCATGGCCTGGGCCCTGTCTTTCGGAAAACTCGCGTTATCGTCATGTATTTTTTTATTCCAATGGATCGTGTCTTCATTACCATTGGCGTCAAATTTCTTGATCCACCAGTCTTCGGAGCTTATGTTGCTTATGAGGTTCGTTCCAAATCCAACGACGTACAGGTTCCCATCCGCATCGCAGGCCGCGGACAATGCCGCATCTTTGCCGGCGTTTCCATCGAAATATTTATTCCAGTGTACGGTATCCTCGGAACCGGGTGTCGTCCCTCCCGGTACAGGCACTCCCCCCGGGTTTATGCCGCCGGCCAGGCCAAGCAACAAGGATGCAGCGGAATCATTTCCACCGCCGCCCTCCTGGCAGCCGCCGAACAGCACAGCCCCAGGAACAAGATCAGGCAAACAACCCTACCTGTTTTCATTAAGGAACCCTCCTTAAATTTTTTTTTATTTATATTCTTTTAAAATCCATATCAAAGCGGCATATGCCTGTGACTCTCCACTTTACAAAGCCTTGCGCGGCCCTGCGGGCCAGGCCCTCCGATATCCTTGTCTATGCCGGGATTTGCAAAACCTTGTGCGCGGTATTTTTCAAGGATCATGGACTTCCTTGCCGACATGGTGAGGTGTTCCTTCCGCCAGCCTGTTGTTACTTCATCTTCACCATACCGGTTTTCTCAATCATCGTATCCGATATGTACCTGGACAGGTGCTCGACGGCCTCCTTCCTCGATGTAGGCATGCGGGTGCCGATCATGCTGATGCCGATTCCCGACGGACTGCAGTTAACGTACAAATCCGAATAGGCGACATCTTTCCCGTTCGAGCGCTCGAACAGCTGCCCCATGACATACACAAATTCGTCAACGGAGTACATCATCGAGCCCGATCCCCGCATGTAAAAATTGCTTGTTTGCCTTTTTTCCAGCGGGACCCAGAGGACCCACAGATACTTAAACCCGAGCCGTTTCTGGATCCTGAGGATTTCAGCCAGGTCGGTGTTTGTAAAATCCTTCTTATAATCGGTAAATTCAGCATGAAAGGGACCGCGGATGTTCCGGGGATAGGCACCCAGAATTTTCGCGAATGTTTTCTGTTCCATGACCTTGAAGCTGCTGTTTTTAACCAGCTCTTTGCCTATCAAATCGGCCAGAAGGATCGAATGTTCGGAGTTGGACCCGGATATCACCGCGATGGTGTCGCCGGCCGCCGGTGCGACGCCCCCCTCTCTTACGACAAACGGCCGTATCCCCATCATGCTCATGCATGAAGAAAAAAACATGATCGATACTGCCGGAATAATGATGAGTCGTATCATTATAATTCTCCTCTACTTGGTATATTTACCTATATGTTCCACAATCTCCTGGACTGCGACACTGTACAGATTCTTTAACGAATCATTGGCTGATTGGAACGGTGAAAAATCGTTCTTTGAGAACTCCGAGTAACCGATTACCCTGCAGGAAGGGAACGCCACGAGCTTGGCCCCGAAATGCGCGTTCGACCGCGTATAAAAAATGCCGGAACGGGCCTCGCTTTTATAGACCCATATCAGAACCATGTAATCGGCCCCCAGCAATTGACGGAACCGCATGAGCTGCCCCCTGCTTTCAGGCGACAGGGAATCAGGAACCCTGTTGTTATCCGGGAATTCCATGCCCGGATATCCGGGGATCACCCTGGTAATGCTATCCTGATCGATCACAGTAAGGCTTTTTTCCTTGGCAAGCCGTTCCGAAAGCATTTCGGCGACCCGCACGCTATCATTCAAGCCATTCGCCGCCAAGATAGCGATCCTGCCCTTTTTAATTACTGCCGATTTCTCAATCATGCCAAATGGTATATTCTGCCCCGTGGAGCAGGCGGCGGAAAATATCAGGCATATAATACCCGGCATTATTTTTACTAATAATGATATTCTATTCATTTCATTGACCTACATATTTATAGAATTTATTCCATATATGGACCCCGAAAATTGGACGATAGATAGTTTGTTGTCGATAAAAATTAAGGGGGCCTATGAAAACAAAAAGAACACATCGGGATAAAGAATTAAATTTTAAGGCCCCTGTCCAGAACTTTTCCTATTGACATGTGCCTTTTTGGACTTCAGATAAGGACCATTGTGTCGCATCGGGCATGCACCTATGAGAGGGTAAATTCCTTGATAATGATTCAATGATTGATATTTTTCTTGTTCTTCAATCAACGTATTTTCATGCTTCATCGCAAGTTCAGCAAGCATCTCTTTGAGTAATGCCGGATCATCCGGCAGGTTGTTTTTATCAATCACCATCGAGTGCATGATGCGATGACCCTTTTTTTATTAATAGCACTTTTCATGATACCGCTGAAAAAAATAACGATTTGTGGGCGTTGAAAAAA
>Ga0208940_1000039_pt1 | contig 166402 bp, 121 predicted proteins | sample AD_JPNNA6_MetaG_FD_184445 | JGI IMG/M metagenome (GOLD analysis project Ga0208940, IMG submission 184445) | Active sludge microbial communities of municipal wastewater-treating anaerobic digesters from Japan - AD_JPNNA6_MetaG (SPAdes) (version 2) | ecosystem: Engineered > Bioreactor >... | reverse complement strand
GGATGCACGCCGGCGATGGACCGCGCAGAAACGGCGGGGTATGAGACGGAGATCGCTGGCGGGATACGGGCGAGGATTGAGGCGGGGATCAGCGGAGAAGGCGGGGTACTTCGCTTATGCCGACGCGAGGTATGATGGGGGACTCCCGAGCGGGGTACGCGGGGTCTCTCCGTGTCACCCAATCTGAGAATCTCGCCCCGCCCCCGAAGCAATCAATGTGGGAGTCAGCACTTCGGCCCGCCATGCACGACTGGAACGATGTCCTGAGGTCGAGATCGGTGCTCATCGGCCTTTATCAGGGCGATGGCCTTAGGGACCTTCCACGGTCCCGGTAGAACGCATTACGTTACGGCGCCTCGCCGGCGCCCAGTTATCCATCACTTCCCCGCGGCACCATCCCGGGCCATGCGCGGCCCATCCCAGCCGCGCACAATTCCCCATCCGCCGGCTTCGATGCGCAGCCGATCGCGACTCCGTCACCGCCACATGCTGCAAACCGATGGTCCAGTTTTCGTGAGCGGCGATGGGTCAATTCTCCTGAGCGCCATGGTCCTGCGCCATGTGGGGAAGTGGAGTCCGCGCGGGGAGCGGAGTCAGCCCGAGGGAGGCGGCGCCGGGGCGAAAACACCGGCCAGAGGCCGTTTCGGAGGCGTTCAGGCAGCCCGGATCTCTGCGCGGGCTCGCGCGGAGCGCGTCAAGAGTTCGCGCGACCGTTGATTGACTGCGGCGAGGGTCGCAGTTACGATATTGGATAATGAAAACGCGAACGGCATTTCCTATGCGAAATCAACGCCTTCCTGACGCAGCTGGCTACGAAGGAAGAGGTAAGCGTCTCCACTCAGCGCCCGGCGCTTTCCGCGCGGCTTTTCCTTTATCGTCACGTCCTCGGTCGTGAAATGGACGACTTGGGCGAGATCATATGTGCCCGCAAGCCCAAGCGCCTGCCTGTCGTCATGACCGCGATGAAGTGAAAGCCGTGCTGACGAACCTGACCGGCGATAAGTGGCTCATAGCGTCGCTGCTGTACGGCGCAGGACTGCGACTGATGGAATGTTTGCATCTGCGCGTCCAGGACATCGATTTCTCCAGAAACGAAATCCTCGTCCGCGACGGCAAGGGGGCGAAAGACCGTATCACTATGCTGCCCGCGTCGCTCAAAGCCCCGCTGAAACAGCACCGCAAAACCGTCAAAGCAATCCACAAGTGCGACCAGGCCATTGGTTGGGGTCGAGTTGTTCTGCCAGATGCCCTCGACCGAAAATACTCCAACGAGCCTAGAGAATGGCGTTGGCAACGGATCTTTCCGCAGAAAAACCGCTGGAAAAACCCAAAGACGGGCGAAGAGGGACGCCATCACGTTCACGAATCGATCATTCAGAAGGTGGTCAACGGCGCGGTGAAAAGGGCTGGCTTGCCCAAACGGGCCACCTGCCACACATTCCGTCATTCCTTCGCCACGCAACTCCTGGAAAGCGGCTACGACACCAGGACTGATCAGGAACCTCACGGTCACAAGGACCTCAAGACTTCGCTGATTTACACCCACATCCTGAACCGGGGTGGCAAGGGCGTGAAAAGTCCGGTGGACAATTTATAGAGGAGGAGCCAAGGTGTCTTATATAGAAGCCATATATCCCCCCATGTTCAGTGTAGAACATGGCCTAATCTTGTGCAAATGCAGGTGTTACGAGAGAATTCCAGGCGGGATTTTATATTGCGATTTCGCGGCCCAAAGGTGTTATGAAGAAACCATATAACCATTGTTAAAACTTAAGGACACGTAAATGAACATTGATGATATCATACACGGTATTTCGACACTGATCGAGGTGCATGCGCAGGGTGGCTCGTCCCAAGGCACGGGGTTATTTTACCAAGAGCTTTCACCCAAGGATCCCAGCAAGGAGGGTCAGTGGCGTGAAATAACGGAGTTATGGCTAGTTACGAATCGCCATGTCCTGCTGCCGCGTGTAAACAATGCCGAAACTACACCGACGCAGTTGACGTTCAATCTCAGAAAAGAATCCGGCAACAAGGTTGTGTGGGACCCTATTGTCTTAGGCTTTGAGGAACTCGCGGATCGCGCAAGATTGCACCCTAATCCCGGTGTGGATGTATGCGCCATTCGAATACTCGATCTACTTACCGAGCGGTTAAAGTCGGGTGAGAAATATCTGAACTGGTATGGCGTTTCAGCTGAAAACCTGGCAGGCCAGAACAAGATCAATCCACACGTCGGAAGTAAAGCGATGGTAGTCGGCTACCCACGTGGATTCTATGATCACGTGAATGTCTTTCCTATAGTGAAGTCTGGAATTGTTGCTACTCGTTGGAGTGCAAAATTTGAGGGAAATCCTTACTTTCTAATCTACGCAAAACTCTTTCCTGGATCGTCGGGCAGCATTGTTATATCTGAGCCGAAGAATATCGCAGTTGAGAACGGTCAATTACTCTATGCAAAGGAGGAGCAATTTGCATTTCTCGGCATTTACTCAGGAGAGCTTTATCAAATTCATACCCCCATAGAGTTTGATGACCTAACGATTATTCGTAAATCCGGATTCAATGTAGGTGTTGTCTGGTATGGCTATCTGGTTGACGAGATCATATCTGGTACCGTTGCACTGGCCAAGCCCTAACATGCCGGTGCACCCGACCGCCATCCCGCAGCTTCGCTGCGTGCTGTCGGCGGGCGACCTTCGGCGTTTGGGCGCACCTGACTCATCGCCGTGCAGTGTGCAACGACAGGAATTGAGACGCAATAGACCATGACTGATGAGAAACCCCACTACTACGGCCACCGCCAGCGTCTCCGTGAGCGCTTCCTGAAATCCGGGCTGGCCGGCTTCGCCGACTACGAGACGGTCGAGCTGCTACTAACTCTGGCCATTCCGCGCTCCGATGTGAAACAGCCCGCCAAGGCGTTGATCGCGAGGTTCGGTGACCTTCGCTGCATCCTGGACGCGCCCATTGAGGAGCTGCGGTCGGTGTCAGGCATCGGAACCGTCGCTCCGGTGGCCCTGCGGATCATCAAGGCGGCAGCGACGCTCTACTTGCAGCAAGGCGGAGAAGGGCGTGATTCATTGGCAGATCCCATTCGTCTCACCGAGTTCTGGCGTATGCGAATCGGCTCCCTGCCGAACGAGGTTTTCGAGGTCGCGTACGTGGACTCCGGCTACTGCCTGCTGCGCGACGGTGTGGACAGGCTCGAGGAAGGCACCACCGACCGCGCCACGATCTACCCAAGACGTGTCGTCGAAGCAGCACTGAAGCGCGGCGCGGCTGCGGTCGTGCTCGCACACAACCACCCGAACGCAAACCTGTCGCCGAGCGAGCACGACAAGGTACTCACGCGGGCCATCGTTCTGGCCGCAGAGACGGTGAACCTCAAGGTGGTCGATCATCTGATCGTGTCGGCGGAGGACACTTTCAGCTTTCGCAAGGCGGGCCTATTGTGAGCATTGCGCCAGCCATCACCCAGTACTATCCGGCGCTCAACGATGCCCAACGGGCGATCGTGGGGCACCTCGACGGCCCGCTACTCGTGATCGCCGGCCCAGGCTCGGGCAAGACGTACAGCATCGTGCTTCGGGCGCTGAACCTGCTGCTGTTGGAGAAGGCGCAGCCACGACAACTGGTGCTCTGTACCTTCACCGAGAAGGCTGCCTTCGAGATGCGGGATCGCCTGGCAGCAGCTGCTCGCAAGGTCGGCTACACCGCTGACCTATCGGAACTTACCGTCTCCACAATCCACGGCTTTTGCAGTCGCATCCTCACGCAGCACCGACACCGCACCGAGCTCGGTCACGGTTTCGACACGCTCGATGATCTCACCCAGCTGCTGTTCATCTTCGAGCACTTCGAGGAGATTATCGGGCCAGCGGAGAACGACCGTTTCCTGCTCAGCTGGAAGACCCGGTGGACGGCGATCGAAGGCGCGCGCGGCTACTTCGACAAGATCACCGAAGAACTCGTCGATCCAGCAGGGTTCGCGGGCTCAGCCGATCCCTTCCTGGTCGCCATCGGCAACGCCTACCGGCGCTACGAGCGGACGCTATTCGACGCCAATCGGATCAACTTCGCGCACTTGCAAAGGCTCGTCTACGACCTGCTCGGTGACCCTGCGACCGCGGACGCCGTTACCCGCGACCTGCGTTACGTGCTCGTGGACGAGTATCAGGACACCAACTACATCCAGGAGCAACTCCTGCTCAAACTCACGGAGAAAAGCCGCAACCTGTGCGTCGTCGGCGACGAGGACCAGAGCCTCTACCGGTTCCGCGGGGCCACCGTACGCAACATCCTAGAGTTCCCGCAGCGCATGCCCGGTTGCGCGACCGTCAAGCTCACGACCAACTACCGCTCCCACCGCGCGATCGTCGAGTGCTACGACCGCTGGATGGCCTCCGTTGACTGGTCCAACCCGCACGGCCCCCCCTTTCGCTACGAGAAGACCATTGAGGCCGACGCGGCGGGCACGCATGCGGACTATCCGGCCGTCATCGCAATCTGGGGCAGGGATCATCGTGACGAAGCCGCCCGCTTCGCCGATCTCGTCGACTTTCTGAAGAAGAACGAGGTCATCGCCGATTACAGTCAGGTGGCCTTGCTCCTGCACAGCGTGCGCGAGGACCACAGCGGCCCGTACCTGGCCGCGCTCGAGGCCAGGGGCATCCCGGCGTTCTGCCCCCGCGCCCGCGCCTGGTTCGATATCCCAGAAGTCCGTGACCTGGTCGCTTGTTTCGCAGTGCTGTTTGGCTGGCACGGCAACGGGCGTGGGCAAGTTGGCGGTGCGGTCGCCGAGCTCGCGGCCTACGTGGATGACGCGATCGTCCAGCTCGGTCGCCGCTTCGGCGCCCCGCATCCGCTGGCCGCTGCCCTGCAACGGTGGACCGGCGAGATCGCGGCGCTTCAGAGAGGCGAAGCGCTCGACCTGCGCCCGGCCGACTACTTCTATCACCTGCTCGCGCTCGACCCGTTCAAGACCGCGCTCCGCAACGAGGACACCGCCCGCAACCTCGCTATCTTCTCCCAGCTCCTGAACGTCTTCCAGAGCTACTACCACTACACGGTGGTCACGCACGCGAACCGCGAGTTCCTGCGCCTCCACTTCTTCAACAGCTTCCTGCACCTGCTTCACGACGGTGGCATCAACGAGTACGAGGATCCTGACCAACCCTTCCCCAAGGGCCATGTCCAGGTGATGACGATCCACCAGGCCAAGGGGCTCGAGTTTCCGGTGGTCGTGGTAGGATCTCTCGCCACGCAGCTCTCGAGCCCCAAGCAGATCGACCGCGACCTCGGGCCCTTCTACCACCGGCCGCCCTTCGAGCCGGAGAACCGCATCACCCTGTTCGACCGGATGCGGCTGCACTACGTCGCTTTCTCGCGGCCGCAGAAGGTCCTCGTGCTCACCGCCCACGAGACCCCGAAGGACCACTTCGCGCCCATCTGGCAGGGCCTCCCGCAGTGGCCCTACGTGCAGCAGGACCTGCTGGCCGCGCAGTGCTTCGAGACGCGCCAGCGGATGCCGGTGAAGAAGACCTACAGCTTCACCGGCGACCTCAAGATCTACGAGACCTGCCCGCGCCAGTACCAGTTCTTCCGCGAATACGACTTCACGCCCTCGCGCTCGGCGGTGATCTTCTTCGGCCTGCTCGTGCACCAGACGATCGAGGAGATCCACCGCATCGCCCTCGACGGCAGGCTCGACACGCTCGACGAGCCGCGCATTCGCGAGCTCTTCGACCACACCTTCCGCTTCCTCTCCATGAACGACGTTCGGCCCATTGGCGACAAGGCCCGCGACGCGGCCCTCGCGCAGGTGATAAACTACTTCCGCCAGAACCGCGATGAGATGCGCCGCGTGGTCCAGACCGAGGTTGACGTGTCGCTGGAGAAGGACGGCTATATCCTTGTCGGCAAGGTGGATCTGCTGCTCGGCGGGGACCTGCCTGCGCCGCGACCGGACCTCTTCTTTGTCTATGCAATCGAATGTGACAACGGGAGTCACTACATTGGTCATACACAGGACCTCCAAAAACGTTGGTCGGAGCATCTGAGGGGCGTTGCGTCAGACTGGACTCGGCGCCATAAAGCTCGACGTATCGCCCACTATGAGGAATTCGAAACCCGCAGAGAGGCCGTTAAACGCGAACACGACCTGAAGACAGGGCACGGGAGACGCTTTCTACAGCGGCTTATCCAGAGCGGCCGGGCGCGGCAGGCAGGCGGCAAGCTGGAGTTGCTCGACTTCAAGACCTCGCCGCGCCCCAAGGACAGCCCCGAGCTGATCGCCGCGTACGAACGCCAGCTTTGCACCTATGCCCATATCCTGGAGCAGCGCCACGGCAAGCGGGTCGACCGGCTTCTGCTATACTGGACCTCGGAGCCGCGCAAGGCCAATGCTTTGATGGTCCTGCCCTACGACCCGAAGCGCGTGGAGGAGGCCGGCCGACACTTCGACGACGCCGTACGGCGCATCCAGGCGCGCGAGTTCGCGGTGACCACGCCGCCCGAGGCAGCGATCTGCAAGGAGTGCGACCTGCGGATGCTCTGCCGCAGCGAAAGCATCATCACAGTGACGGATTGACGAGGAGACCCATGGCAAAGATCGACATTACCCGCACCGAGCTGGTCTGGCCCGGCAAATACAACGAGGATGGCACGCTCAAGGAAGTCCCGCGCGTGAGCCTCCCCTTCCAGGTCATCGAGACCGTCAACGAGAGCCGTGCCACGCGCGAGGCGTTTAAGCGCTGCGTCCAAGGCACGCTCTTCGACATCTACGAAGGCAAGGAGGGCGACACCTTCGAGGACGGCTGGCGCAACAAGCTGATCTGGGGTGACAACCTACTAGTAATGGGGTCGCTGCTGGAGAAGTTCGCGGGGAATATCGATCTGATCTACATCGATCCGCCATTTGCGACGGGGGCCGACTTCTCGTTCACGGCGCCGATAGGGGAGGCCGAGGAGGAAGTACTCAAGAAACAGTCGGCAATTGAAGAAAAGGCATATCGGGACACTTGGGGAGCCGGATCCTCCTCATATGCATCCATGTTGTACTCGCGGCTGTTTCTCATGCGCAACCTTCTCTCAAGTACCGGTAGTGTTTACGTTCACGTAGATCCTCGAGTCGAGATCCTTGTGCGAGGAATTCTCGATGACATCTTCGGGACGGAGTGCTTCCGCAACCTGATTATCTGGAAGAGAGACGTTGCCGGGAAGGGAGCCAAGAGGATCAGCGGCCAGTGGCCCAGAAATGCCGACACGATTCTGTGGTACAGCCGTTCGCCTGATAAGTGGAAATTCGAGCAGCAGTACAATGAGTTGAAAGAAGAGCAAAAGGCGCCGTATCGATATGCGGATCCCGACGGCCGGCGCTACAAAGCGGTCCAGCTAGGCGACTACTCTGAAGCATCAATCGCACGGATGGAAACGGAAGGTCTGATCCATACGTCTTCGACGGGGCAGAAGTACAAAAAGTACTACCTAGACGAAGCTCGTGCGGCTGTTGATTGCATCTGGACCGATATTCTCGGTTTCGGGACAAAGACGGCGTCAGCAGAAATCCTCGGATTCCCGACCCAGAAGCCAGAGGAGCTTCTGCGTCGGGTTCTCGCGGCATCCTCCGAGCCTGGCGACCTGGTCGCCGACTTCTTCTGCGGCTCCGGCACCACGCTCGCCGTCGCCGAAAAGCTCGGACGTCGCTGGATCGGTTGCGACCTTGGTCGCTGGGGTATCCACGTCACCCGTAAGCGCCTGCTCGACATCGAGAACTGCAAGCCCTTCGAGGTGCTGAACCTAGGTAAGTACGAGCGCCAGTACTGGCAGGGTGTGACGTTCCTGCCTGCGCCGCAGAGCGAAGCGGCGCGGCAGGCAGACGGCGAGAGGAAGGAGAAGTCGCTCACCGAGCAGGCGCTCTACGAGTACCTCGCCTTCATACTTAAGCTGTACGGAGCGCAGCCGGTGGCGGGGATGGTGCACCTGCACGGCAAGAAGGGCAAGGCCATGATCCACATCGGCGCGGTGGACGCGCCGGTGACGATCGCCGAGATCGACGCGGCGGTGGACGAGTGCGCGAAACTCAAGCAGGGCGAGCTGCACGTGCTCGGCTGGGAGTGGGAGATGGGCCTGTACGACCTGATGGTCGAAGTCGCGAAGAAGAAGGGCGTGAAGCTGCTGCTGCTGCAGATCCCGCGCGAGGTCATGGAGCAGCAGGCCGCTGCCAAGGGCGACGTGCGCTTCTTCGAACTGGCCTACCTCGAGGCGATGATCGAGCAACCGAAGAAGCTCACCGCGCGGGTGGCGCTGAAGGACTTCGTCATCCCCAACACTGAGCTGATCCCCGAGGACGTGCGCTCCAAGGTGAGGAAGTGGTCGGACTACATCGACTACTGGGCGGTGGACTGGGACTTCCGGAACGACACCTTCATGCAGGGCTGGGTGGCCTACCGCACGCGCAAGGAGCGTAAACTCCCGCTCACGTCGGACTCGCACACCTACGAGAAGGCGGGTAAGTACCGCATCCTCGTCAAGGTGATCGACTTCTTCGGCAACGACACCTCGCAGGCCTTCGATGTGGAGGTGAAGTAGCCATGGCCAAGGCCGTCATCGCTTACGACAAGGACCTGCCTGAGATCCCGGGGCGCAGGCCGTGGGAGAAGCCGATTTCGTATCTCGTGAAGGACGATGCGGCCGCGGCGGGCTGGCGCGAGGAAACCTCGGGCCGCCGCCCGAGCCGGCTGCTGCTGGTGCCGAAGCTCCGAGAGGAGGTCGACGCCTGGCGCGCGGGTGGCTACGAGGGCGCGTCGGAGGTCACGCGGCGGCTCTTCGGATACTGGTTCGAGGAGGACCACGAGGTTCCCGGCTGCGGTGTGCCGTTCCGGTACTACTTTTGTCAGCGCGAGGCGATCGAGACGCTGGCATGGCTGGTCGAGATCGCCGGCCAGCGCGACGCGCAGAAGCTCATCCAGGCGCACGCCACCAAGTTCAAGAAGGACCTCTTCTCCGACAACATCGAATTCCAGACGACGATGGACGGCCGGCGGCAGCTCCGCCGCTACGTGCCGGAGCTCGACGCCGAGGGCGTGCAGGACCTGCCACCCGAGGACCTGCGCCGCTTCGCGTTCAAGATGGCCACCGGCTCGGGCAAAACCTGGGTAATGGCTATGGCGATCGCCTGGGCCCGCTCCCACAAGCAGCGCGTGCCCGGCTCGCCGCTCTCAACCAACTTCCTGATCGTCGCACCAAACGTGATCGTCTACCAGCGGCTGGAGAAGGACTTCGCGGCGAACCGGATCTTCTACGAGTTACCGCTGATTCCTCCCGAGTGGCACGGCGCGTTCAACCAGAAGGTGATCCTGCGTGGCGAGGCCGCCGAGCCCGACCCCTCCGGCAACCTCTTCCTCACCAACATCCACCAGCTCTACGAGTCGCGCGACGAAGAGTGGACGCCCGCGAACGCCATCGAGGCGCTGCTCGGTAGGAAGCCTGCGAAGGACCTTGCCGCCTCGCGCCAGCGCTCGATGCTGGAGCGCGTGAAGGCGCTCAAGGACCTCGTCGTCCTGAACGACGAGGCGCACCATGTCCACGACGAGGACCTGGCCTGGAGCCAGTCGCTGCTCGCCGTGCACCGCGCGCTGCCGCAGGGCCTCGGCCTCTGGCTCGACTTCTCGGCCACGCCTAAGGACCAGAACGGGATGTATTTCCCGTGGACGGTCTGCGACTACCCGCTCGCCCAGGCGGTGGAGGACCGCATCGTCAAGGCGCCGCTCATCGTTACCAAGGAGGACGACCACAGTCAGCCCAAGGAGGATCCGGACGGCGTCACCAAGGACAACATCGGCGAGAAGTACGGCTACTGGCTGCGAGCGGCGGTGCAGCGCTGGAAGGAACACCATAAGGTCTACAAGCATCTTGGTACGCGGCCGTTGCTCTTCATCATGGCCGAGAAGAACGCCTACGCCGACGCCATCGGCGAGTATCTGTGGAAGACCAAGGAGTTCGGCCTCAAGGAGTCCGAGGTGCTGGTGATCCACACCGACGCCGCTGGCGAGATTACCAAAAAGGACCTCGACAAGGCCCGCGAAGCGGCCCGCGACATCGACAAGGCCGAGAGCAAGGTCAAGGCGATCGTTAGCGTGCTGATGCTTCGCGAGGGCTGGGACGTGCGCAACGTGACCGTCGTCCTCGGACTTCGTCCGTTCACGGCGAAGGCCGAGATTCTGCCCGAGCAGGTGATCGGCCGCGGCTTACGGTTGATGACGCAGGTCAGCCCGGACCGGACGCAGACGCTCGAAGTCCTCGGCACCCGCAACCTGCTCAACGTGCTGCGCACGAAGCTCGAAGCCGAGGGCGTGGGTGTTGCGAGCACCAAGACGGATCCGCCGCCGCCGGTCATCATCGCGCCGGTGCAGGAGCGACTGAAATACGACATCGCCATCCCGATTACCAAACCGAGCCTGGAGCACGATACCCGCAAGCTCTCCGAGCTGAAGGTGGACACGCTCGAAGCCATCTACGAGCGGGAGGAGCTCGCCGAACCGTTCCGGGTAAAGCTGAAGCTCGAGTTCGCGACGACGGAGACGGAGGTCCACCAGGCCGACATTGCGGCAGGCGAGCTTCCGGCCGCGCAGGAGCTGCTTGCCAGCATCACCAACAAGGTCATCGACCGGGCGAAGCTGCCGAACCGCTTCGCCGAGCTGTACCCCATGGTGCGGGACTACGTTGCGACCCGCTGCTTCGGCAAGTCGGTCAACCTCGATGACGAGGCGCTGCGCTCCCATCTCGCACGGCTGGAGCTGCAGGAGGGCATCGCCAAGTACCTGGCTCGCAGGATCGCGGAGCTGACCGTCGAGCACCGGGCGATCGAGTTCGACCGCGCAGACTTCCGGCTCTCTGAGACGAAGCCCTTCAGTTGGCGTCGCAATCTGCCCCCGCTCGAGGCCAAGAAAACGGTCTTCAACTACGTCGCCACCTACAACGATTTCGAGCGCCGGTTCGCCGAATTCCTGGACAAGAAAGCGGATGACGTGGTGCGGTTCGCAGCGCTGGGTACGACCGAGCAGGGTGAATCGGGGACGCAATTCCGCGTGGATTACCTGAAGGCAAGCGGTGCCATCGGTTTCTATTACCCCGATTGGGTCGTGGTACAGAAGACAGGCGACGGCGAAATCAATTGGATCATCGAGACCAAGGGGAGGGTGTGGGAAGGAACGGCCGCGAAGGACAAGGCGATCGAGACCTGGTGCAATCGCGTCAGCCTAGCGACGGGTGCAGTCTGGAAGTACGCCCGCATCAACCAGTGTGAGTTCGACCCAGCTGCTGCGAGCGACTTTGGAGACCTCGTTAATGGCAAGTGATCGGCAGGATCGCGAGAAGGTGCCTAACAACAGCATGCAGCGGACGGCGCTGCGCGCCGCCGCTGATGCTGAACGTTAGACAATCAAAGAAGTGGACACGATGTACATGTGAACGACGCTTGATCTTCAGTCAGAGAACGGCCGAAGAGGCCAAGGTGCCGTTCTACCTGGTCGTCAACCTGGCCGTGGGCGGCGGCTGGCCCATCGACGAGGCGGCGAGTCCCTCGTATCTGTACGTCGATCGCGTGCGGGTGTACGTCCCACAGCCTTGATGCGGCGCAGGCGGCCGGTGCGATCGAAGTTCTGTCGTGGACGTGCGGCCGAGCAGGCCGGCGTCGCCACCGGGGATCGGGTCGGGCCGCGTGTGCACGGAGACAGGCCTCGCGGCGGGGCCGTGGTGCCCGGCCAAGGTGAAGGGGCGAGTGCTTGCGGGCGATGTGCGCGCGTGCGAGGTGCACGAGCGCCATGCCGTCGATGCGCGGAGCGGCGCGTTTCTGTGTGGGGAATGCATGGCGGGGCGGGAGGTCGCGTGGCGGGCGCTGGCGAGGTGGCCGGCGGACATCGAGGCGTATCTTCGGGTGCGGGGCAAGCCGGCGCTTCCGGTCCACGACCCTGGCCGCGCGGCGATCGCGCCCGGCGGGCACGTGCTTGCGTGCAGCGACGTGGAGGAGAGCAGGTACGTGAAAGCCCGGCGGAAGACGTGGGCGCAACTGCTCGCGCGGGTGTATGGTGTGGGCGCGCTCAGGTGCGCGCTGTGCGGGGGGCGGAGGCGCATAATCGCGTGGATCACTGATCCCGAGGCGATTGAGCGCTTCCTGCGCCATGTGGGGAAGTGGAGTCCGCGCGGGGAGCGGAGTCAGCCCGAGGGAGGCGGCGCCGGGGCGAAAACACCGGCCAGAGGCCGTTTCGGAGGCGTTCAGGCAGCCCGGATCTCTGCGCGGGCTCGCGCGGAGCGCCTCAAGAGTTCGCGCGACCGTTGATTGACCGCGGCGAGGGTCGCGGTTACGATAGTGGATAATGAAAACGCGAACAGCATTTCCTATGCGTAACCATGCCATGATGCGTTCGCGCTCGAGAGAATTTCGCGTTTCGACGAGACGTTCGAGGCCGCTCGCTTCGCTCCTGTGGGCGGTCGCCGCCATCGCGGGCAGCGCCTGGGCGGGCGCGCCGCCCGAAACGGAGGTCCAGGGCCTGTACGAGGAGACCGGAACGGATGCCGCCGGCGCATTCAAGCTGGAGGCACGGGTCGTCGCCCAGGGCAAGGGCATCTACAAGGTGCTCGTCCGCCAGCGCCTCGGCGGCGACAAGATCGCCCGCGTCGATCTCGTCGGGAAGACTATTGCCGAGGCCGTGACCTTCGCGGGCAAGGCGGGGGAGGTCCAGTGGAGCGCCGCCTACGCCGCCGGCGCGGTCAAGGGTGCGTATTCCGCCCAAAGCGGACAGCCATTCCGCTCCATTCCGGACACCGGTTCCGGCGCATTCCGGACAGGTCGGAGCGTAGCGACGCTGGCGTTGTCTCCTTGGGTTGTACATTTCGTCCTGTCATCTGTCAAGACCCCGTGGTTGCGCCGGGGCGCGCGGTAGGGGGCCGTAACGGAAGGAGGCCGTAGGCCGACTGGAGTTACGGCCCCCTACCGCGAGAATATTACCTCGTCTTCATTCCTCGCATCTTCCGGATCGATTCACCCTGGAGGGTAATGCGATGCGCGTTGTGCGTCAGGCGATCGCATACCGCATCCGCGACGGTGTCATCGCCGATGAACGAATGCCATTTCTTCGGGTCGAATTGGCTCGTGATGATCGTTGAGCGCGTGGCGTAACGGTCCTCGAGGATCTCGCGCAGATCGTGACGCTCCACGCCCTCCATGGGCGCACACCCCAAGTCGTCGATGATCAGGAGGTCCGTCTTGGCCAGGCGCTGAAGGAGGCGGGCGAAGGTCCCATCCGCCTTCGCCTGATAAAGCTCCCCAAAAAGCCGCGGCGTGCGCGTGTACAGCACCCTGAAGCCGTCGCGACAGGCTTTCTCTCCGAGCGCGCAGGGCAGATATGTCTTGCCCAGCCCCGTGGCGCCGGTGATGATCAGATTCTGGTGCAGCCTGATCCACTCGCAGGAGATCAGGTCGAGGATCTGCGACTTGCGAAGATTGCGCGGGTGTCCGAAGTCGATTTCCTCGACCGTGGCGGCCACGGGGAAGCGGGCTTCCCGAAGACGCTGTGTCCGCCGACGATTCTCGCGCGCCGTCCACTCGGCATCGACGAGGAGACCGAGGAGATCGGCGGGCCCCAGTTGTCGGTCGCCGCGCTCTTGCCATTGCTCGAAAGCCCCGAGCATGCCGCTCAGCTTCATCGCGGACAGCTTCTCCTTGGTCTGTGCGACAATCATGGGATTGCTCCTTTCGTTATGCGTAGTACTGGCTCCCGCGCACGTTCTCGTGCGCCGGCAATGCTTGCGCCGTCCTTGCGGGTAACGGTCTCTCCTCCAGTTGGTGTTTCAGGATCGATTCCACGGCCCGATACGAGTAGTTGCGGCACGCGACAGCTCTCGCGCAGGCCTTTTCCACTCGGCCCTGCGTGAATCGCTTCTCGAGTCGGATGACTCCCAGGCAGGCACGATACCCCTGTTCGGGGTGCGGCCGGTCTTCCATGATTCGTGCGAGGAGCTCCGCGGTTGCCGGCCCGATCTTCTTGCCCCACTCGATGATCCGCGACGGCGTCCACTCCAGGTGCTTCTGGTGCGACCGTGGCATGTGGTCCCTCAGCGTCGTATACCCGAATCTCCGGCGCGAGCGCTGGTGGCTCGCAATGCGGATGTGATTGAGGAAGACCTCCACGGCCCGCGCCGTGGCGCGGATGTCGACTTGCTTGTGAATGTGGTGGTACGAGACGCTGTAAAAGTGCCCGTCGAATTCCACGTGGTAGTCCAGATTGACGCGCGCGCCGATCTTCCACTCCGCAAATTCATAAGTCTGTGCGGGCAAAGGCTTGAGGGCCGGCTTGTCGAGCTCCTCAAAGAGCTGACGGCGCGACTTGCCGAGCTTGCGCATGGGACGGTTGTTGAGCCGCTCCAGCAGCTCCTTGATCGCGGCGTTGACCGCGTCAAGCCCGACGAGGATCCGGTTCCGCAGCACGGCGATAATCCAGCGCTGCGCCAGCAGGACTCCACTCTCGACTTTCGCCTTGTCCCTCGGCGCTCCCGGTCGGGCCGGCACCACGCAGGTGTCGAAGTGTTTCGCCAATTCCTGGTACGCCGGATTCAAGTCCGGATCGTAGCGACACGGCTTCTTGATGCCCGTCTTTGTCTGGTCGGGGACGATCATGCCGGGGACGCCCCCGAGAAACTCCAGGGCATGCACATGGCACCCAAGCCAGTCCGGCGCCGTTTGCGTCGCCGTCGCTTCCGCGTACGTGTAGTTGCTCGCCCCGAGCACCGCGACGAAGAGCTGGGCCGTGACCCGTTCTCCCGAGAGTGGGTCGATCATGGGGATGCCGTCGCCGGAATAGTCGACAAAGAGTTTCTCGCCGGCTTTGTGCTCTTGGCGCATCCAGGCGCCGAGTGTTCCCGCCCAGCGCCGGTAGCGCGTGCAGAACTGGCTGTACTTGTAACCCTCCGGGTGCTGCTCCCTGTATTCCTGCCAGAGCAGCGCCAGGGTAACATGTTTTCGCCTTAATTCGGCGTGCACGTAGGCCCAGTCCGGCAGCGCGCGGCCGCTCTCGCCCTGCCCCTTTGCGCGGAACAGACGCGCCTGGAGCGCTTCGTCGTCGAGTCCTTCGGGCACCGGCCAGGTGATGCCGGCGCGCTCCGCGCGCTCAAGGTACTCGCCCACCGTAGAATGCCCCATCCCGAGGCTCTGGGCTATCCGGCGTATGCTGAGGCCTTCTGCCTTCAGCCGCAAGATTTCTCGAATCTTTCGCATGGACAATCGCTTTCTTGCCACTGGGCACCTCCTTCGGGTGCCCAGTAAACGTCTTGTCCAGCGTCACGTCAAAGCCCCTATCCGCTGTCCGGAATGCCCGGAATCGGTGTCCGGAATCAAACGGAATCACTGTCCGGATTGGATCGGAATCGGTGTCCGGAATGAAACGGAATCGGTGTCCGGAATGGCGCGGCGCACGCAGTCAAGGGCCGGTACGGCCAGAACGGCTCGTTCGAGGTCAAGCGCGTCGAGAAGACGTCGCCGACCATGGGCAAGAAGCCGCCGGCGGGGGCCGACGTCGTGATCGGGATCGGGGCGGATGGCTCGATCCAGGTGCCGCGGGATGGGATCAACTCCGACCGCGGGTTCGAGGGCAGCTTCGACCTGCACGTCGAGTTCATGGTCCCCTTCATGCCGGGCGACCACGGCCAGGGCCGCGGCAACAGCGGTGTCTACCTCCCGAACGGCGAGGAGATCCAGGTCCTCGACTCGTTCGGCGAGGTCACCTACCGCGGCGGCGGGTGCGGCGGCCTCTACAGCTATAAGGACCCCGACACGATGGAGACGATCGAAAGCCTGAAGGACAAGCAGGAGCGCGTCTTCACGCTCGCATCGTTTCCGCCCCTCGCCTGGCAGACCTACGACATCGAGTACCGTGTCGAGAAGAAGGACGGGAGGCCGCCGGGAAGCCGCGCGTCACCGTCTTCCATAACGGGGTCAAGATCCACGACAACGCCGCGCTCAAGAACGACGCCCGCAAGGGCAGGTTCCATTTTCAGGACCACGGCAACGCGGTCCGGTATCGGAACATCTGGGTCTCTCAGCGGTGACCTCCGCGCCGGCCGGCGCGGGAGTCGAGCTTGATAGGCGCTCCCATGGTTGCTCTAATGATGGCAAAGAACTAATGATGGCAAAGAAAGGAGGTGTGCCCGTGAGATGGTTCTTGCGGTGGTCGCTGGTTCTCCTGTGCGCGTCCGCTATCGCCGGATGTGCGGCGAGGGCATACCAGAAGGACTCCCTGGGCATGAGCGCATGGGGCGCTTTGGATTCCACTGTGGCTCCTGGGGTTCTCGCCGAGTGCATGGCCTACGAGGGCGACGTCGTCGCCACGGCTTTGGCGACGGCCGGAACCTCGGCCGATGCGGGGACGACCGCGTCTCCCGTCCCGCCCTCGAGCGGGGCCGCCAAGCGCCTGATGGTCTACACGGCGAAGTTCGACATCCTGGTTCCGAACCCCGAGGATGCCGTCGACCGGTTCCTCGCGCGCGTCGAGGCCCTGGGCGGTTACCTTGAGACGCGCGAGAACCTCTTCGTCTCGTGCCGCGTCCCGGCCGCTCAGTTCCACGCGCTCTGTGCCGAAGTGCGGGGCTACGGGCTCGTCGCCAAGGAGTCGACGAGCGCCGTCGACGTGACGAAGCAGTTCATGGACCTCACGGTCAGGATCGAGAACGCCGAGAAGGCGCGCGAACGGCTGCTCGTCTTGCTCGAGCGCGCCGAGAAGGTCGAGGACACCCTGAAGATCGAGGCCGAGATTCGCCGCCTGACCGAGGAGATCGAGCGGATGAAGGGGGAGCTCAAGTTCCTCTCGGAGCAGATCGCCTTCTCGACGATCGCCGTCCAGTTCCGTTCGAACGCGCCCGAGCTGCGGCCGATAGGCCGCCGGACGCGCAGCCGCTTCGACTGGGTCAACCAGATAGGAGTCGAGCATGTGCTTGAGAAGTTCTAGCCGAAAAGCGCTCGCGGTGCTCGCTCTCGCGGTGCTCGCCGGCGGCTGCGTTTCAATGCAGGTGCCGCCTTCGTTCCTCGTGATCGACAAGGGCGCTTCCGAGTTCAAGGCGGTCTCCCACGACGGTGCCCGGATCTGGGTGCGCAAGTTCAGCGACCCGTACGAGGGGACACTCGACTTCTGGGCGAAGACCGTCAAGACCGAGTTCGTCGACGGCCGCGGCTACACGCTGATCGAGGAGGGGACGGCAAGGGACGGCAAGGGCCGCGAGGGCGTCGAGTTCGTCTTCGAGGTGACGGCCGGCGGCACCCCGCAGCGGTACCTCGTCGACCTCTTCGTCATCGAAGGCGGTTTCCTCTCGGGTAACGCGATCTGCGTCGTCGAGTACTCCGCCCGGAAACCCGTCTTCGAGCAGTACCTGAAGGACGTGCGCGCGGCCGTGGCGACGCTCAAACCGTGACGCCTGGCCCGGGCGAGAACGGACCAGCTCAAGCGCGTCGTCAAGGAGTACTGGGGATACGACGGCTTCCTTCCCCTCCAGGAGGAAGCCTTGCGCTGCGTCATGGAGGGGCGCGATTCCGTCGTCGTCCTCCCGACGGGCGGCGGGAAATCCCTCTGCTTCCAGGCGCCGGCGGTCCTCCTCGAGGGCGTCGCCATCGTCGTCTCGCCGCTGATCTCCTTGATGAAGGATCAGGTCGAAGCTCTGACGGCCTGCGGCGTTCCCGCTGCATGCCTGAACTCGAGCCTGCCCGCCGAGGAGCGGCGCCTCGGCGCGCGGCGCGTCCGCGAGGGTGGGCTCAAGTTCCTCTACGCGGCCCCGGAACGTCTCGTGGTGGACGGGTTCATCGACTTCCTCCGCTTGCCGCGCGTCTCCTTCCTCGCCGTCGATGAGACCCATTGCGTCAGCCACTGGAAATAGCGATCTGTACGTCGTTGCCGGCTACAGAACGTTCATAGTGAAGTCCGGTGGGCTGATTTACGGGCAAGACTAGGGCCATGTGGTTTTCGTGGACGACTACCCTGAGGACCTCTATGCAACCGGATGGGTGCTCCCGTTGTAGGGGCCTTGCGCCGGCCGCGGGGCCGGTGAGAATAGAGTGCAGGAGGCAGCACAATGGCCTGTTCAGTCACGGCCTTCCGGAAAATACCTGGGGGGCCGTCGGCCACGGCTTTCTGCCGGCGTTCAAGGACGCCGGTAGTGCCGGAGAACTCAGTCAGAAGCCCGGCAGCGCAATGTGGATGGCGTAGCAGGGGGTGAACGATGACCACTCCCAGACCACCATGCCGGATCTACGGGATAATGGCTCGCGAGACGCCGACGGCGGTCTTGTTCCGCCGGGGGCCCAGCAAGTACGTACAGTTGGTCCGGTGGGATACAGACAACGACCAATTCGAGCCGGGGCAATGGTTCCACGGTCGAATCTATGAGCGCCGCTGTGACTTGTCCCCTGACGGGCGACTGCTGGTCTACTTCGCTGCCAACTGGAAAGACCGATCGGGGCCCAATTCTGGATCCTGGACCGCGGTCAGCAGGCCGCCGTATCTCACCGCCCTCGCTCTCTGGTTCAAGGGCGACGCGTGGAGCGGCGGAGGCTTGTTCAGAAACAACCAGGAACTTGGCCTGAACAACGGCGGGCCTGGAGATCACCGCCTGGCAAACGATGCCTCCAGCCTCCCCATCGGAGTGTCCGACCTCAACCTTGGCACGGGCGAGGATGATCCCGTCGAGACAGTGCGGGAAGTGCGAGACGGCTGGGTTGTCGTAAGGGAGATGGAGGTCACCGTTCCCCCACGCCCATCTTTGCCGCCCCCTCTGCCCCCGCCTCAGGTCGAGGAGGGCTCGGCGGAAACCTGGGAATGGCTGGCGGACCTGTCGAACTGGATTCGGGAGAAGCCTTCCGACCACACCGGATATGTGACGCACGCTCCCAGGATTATCGAGAAGGTTTCGGGATCCTGGCGTCTTCGGCGAGCGGAGCGCCTGCAGGGTTATGAACTGCTGCGGGACTACGATGTGGAAAGTTCCGGCGTCGATCTTACCGGCGCCGATTGGGCCGAGTGGGATCATCGCGGTCGCCTAGTTTTCTCCCGGGCCGGTGCGGTATTCGCGGCCGCCTTAGAGGTTGGGCGCGCGCCCAAGATCGCTCGCCTGGTTGATCTGAACGCAAATGCGTTCTCAGCGATAGAGGCGCCCGAGTGGGCCCACCAATGGTAGAGCACAGGAGCGGGAATGAAGTCACGGCCTTCGGGATGATACCCGGGTCGTAACCCTTCACGGTTTCACGGGTAGGAGCGGAGGAGAAGCGTGGCGCTGGATATGCACGTCGGTCGCCCGGAGTGGCGAATCCGCTGTTGTCGATCGCGCGATTCGAACCCCTCGAAGCCCGGCAGTTAGGTGGGCGCGACGCGTCTTCGATCCAGAAAATGCAGAAGCGTCAAGATCGGATGGCGCCAGAGCATGCGCGGGCCGGCGTAGCGCATTATTTGCGCCGCCTGCTCCCTGCGCTGGGGGCTGTAACAGTGAATCGCGCAATTGGCGCAGGTCGGCTTGCCGGCGCCGAAGGGGCAGTTCTCGAGGCGCTTGAGGGCGTAGGCCAGGAATTCGCTGCACGCGGCGCAGAGGCTCTCGCCGCGCCCGTGGCGGGCCCGGCAGTACATCGCGGCCATGGCCCTAAGCGTCTGCTTCTCTCGGAGAATACGGCGCGATTCCGGCGTCATGCCCGGCTATCGTAGCCTCCCGAGCCCCGAGGGCAAGATCCCTTGCGCCGGTCTCTGGCAGGCGTTCGGCGCCGGTGTTCTAATATCCCTTATGCGAAAGACAAACCTCGCGTGCGTGGTCGTTCTGGGCGCCGGACTGGCGGCGTGTCCCGGCCGGAGCTTGGGCGCCGAGACGGTCAAGCCCAACATCGTTGTGATCCTCGCCGACGACCTGGGGTACGGCGACCTGGGGTGCTACGGGCATCCCTCCATCAGGACGCCCAACCTGGATCGGATGGCCGCCGAGGGGATGCGCTTCACGGACTTCTACGCCGCGGCGGAGGTGTGCACACCCAGCCGCGCGGCGCTCCTCACGGGCCGACTGCCCGTCCGAAGCGGAATGTGCAGCTATGAGCGGCGCGTTCTCGGCGCGGACTCCAAGGGCGGACTGCCCTCCGAGGAAATCACGATCGCCGAGGCGCTCAAGAAGCGCGGGTACGCGACGGCCTGCATCGGCAAGTGGCACCTCGGCCATCTGCCGGAGCACCTTCCCGGCAAGCACGGCTTCGATCACTACTTCGGCCTGCCGTACTCCAACGACATGGGCGGCGTCGTCGCGGCCGCGGACGGCGCCGCGCCGCGTTGGAACGTGCCCTTGATACGCGACGAAACCATCGTCGAGCGTCCCGCCGAACAGACGACGCTAACGGAACGTTACACCGCGGAGGCGATCAAATTCATCGGGGAGAACGCGGGGCGGCCCTTTTTCCTGTACTTTCCGCACACTTTCCCCCACGTGCCGCTCCACGCGTCCGACAAGTTCAAGGGCGCCAGCCGCCGCGGGCTCTATGGAGATACGGTCGAAGAGCTCGATGCGAGCGTCGGCCGGGTGCTCGACGCGCTTTGCCGGGAGGGTATCGCCGAGAGGACGTTCGTCTTCTTCACCAGCGACAACGGCCCGTGGCTGACCCAAGGGGATAGCGGCGGATCGGCCGGATTGCTGCGCGGGGGCAAGGGAAGCACGTGGGAGGGCGGCATGCGCGAGCCGGGTATCGCCTGGTGGCCCGGCCGCATCAAGGCCGGGCAGGTCGTCTCGTCAATGGCGTGCACCATGGATCTTTTCGTGACGAGCCTGAAGCTCGCCGGCGCCGAGGTGCCGGCGGATCGTATCATCGACGGCGTCGACATGGCGCCCATTCTCTTCGGCGCGGGGACGGGGAATCGGGACTTCATGTTGTATTACCGCGGGGCGCAGCTTTACGCGGCCCGCAAAGGCGCCTTCAAGGCCCACTTCACGACGCGCTCGGGGTACGGCGGCGAAGCGCCGGTCCCGCACAACCCGCCGCTCCTCTTCAATCTCGACCACGATCCGTCCGAACGCTTCGACGTCGCCACGCAGCACCCGGACGTCCTCGCCGCCATCGCGAGCCTCGTCGCCGAACACCGCGCGAAGCTCGTGCTGGGCAAGCCGCAGTTGGAGTAGGGGAACCCCGGTTGGGCCACACCCGTTTCGTGGAAGCGCGGGCGCGCGGCGCGTCAGCTTGGCGTCTTCCGCGCGAACCTGGCGCGCCGGGAATCCGCCGCGAGGGGCTCAAGGAGCGGCCCCAGAAGGGAGCCCGCCTCCTCGCCGAGCGCGGCGCAGGAGGGCGCCTTTCTCTCCGGGGTGCCGGCGCGAATCTCGCGGCAGATTAGAGGCCACTTCTTCTTCCAGGCTTCCGTGAAGGCGGCCCGAGCCTTGCGCGCGGCGTTCTTCCCCTCGGGGTAACCCGCGGCGGCCAAGCCGATCACGATGAGACCGCCCGTGTAGAAGCCGCAGTGGTCGCCGAGCCCCATGCCGCCGCAAAAAAGCGCGGCTACATGCTCCAGTTCCCTGGGTTCGTCTAGGTACTCCAGACCGGAGACCATCATGGCCTCCGCTCAGCCGCGGCCTGAGTAGTTCTTCTTCACCAAGGCGCCCAAATCGCGGGGCGTTTCCAGGGAAGCGGCCGGCTTGCCGCTCGGGCCCGTCGGCGGCGCGCAGGGCGCCGGCGCGGAAGCCGGGAGTCCGGCCGCCGGCGCGCTCCGGGGAAGACAGACGGCGGCGCCCAGCCCGGTGGCGAGCGCCGTCAGGATTTTCCTTCTCGTTTGCATTCGGTATTCCTCCAGCGCGGTCGCCGCGCCTCGCTTCATGCCGGCCACCGCTCCTTCACCACCATGCTCCCGGCAGGTTCCCCCACGTGGGCGGAGATCACGGGGCACTTTACGGTGAACAGGAAGAAGATGCGCTTGGCGGCCTCGGACAGCGTTTCGTAGTTGCCCTGGCCTTTTGCGATGACGAGATCGGAGCGGTCGAACGCCGCTCTGAACTCCTCCGAGCAGTCCTCGAGAATCGTCCCGGGCGCATCGGATCCGTTGTTGATGACGGGCGCGATCTCCGAGAGGCCGGCCGCGGCGGCATCCGCCGGCGTCGCGTCGTTGATGACCGCCGCGCCGCGCACGCCCACCGTCGTTTTCCCCGGCGGAAGCATTTCCAGCAGGACGCGATCGAAAACGATCTCTCCCGCGTTGTCGGTCAGGTAGAGAATACGGCCGGATTCCGCGGCGGCCCGGAACAACGCCGCGGTGTCGCCCCGTAGGGGCCGCGTCCAGATCGTTTGCATGTGCCGGGGCAGGTCGCCGGGCGCGATCTGCGTCTTCGCTCCCGCATCGAGGAGGTTGCCGGCGATGGCCACGCGAACGGCGGCCTCGCGCGGGTCCGGCTGGAGGGGCATGGCCGCGCGCAGACCGGGCAGGAGGTCCAGCGCCGCGCGGTTCATCCGATCCTTCAAGGCGCGATATGGGTCGGCGCAGCCGAGTTCCTGCCGGATGATGCGGTGGATCTGTTGGCCGATAGCGGGTGGAGAGCCCTGCCACCCGGCCGCGGCGATCGCGCGCAGGAGCTTGCGCAGCAGGGGTTCCCTGCGGGCGGGCTCCTCCACGACGAGGGCGATCGCCTCGGAGGCCTGGCGCACGAAACAAGGGATGCATTCGATCTGGGTCTGCATCGAGCTCTCTGACGGGTCGGCCGAACTTGCGCGGATCGGGTGCCCCTGAGCCCCGCCGAAGCGTCCGCCTGCCTCGGTGCCCGGGAGGGCGGTGGGAGCGCCGCGGAACCTAATCCATTCTTCCCGTCGACTTCATCGACGTCAAGGAGGAGGAGCCCCGCGGAGGGTCCTGTGGCGGACATTACCGGTCGTTTCGGCGTCCGCTTGGGGAGCCGGCCGGCGTGAGGAGGCGGCTAAGCCGTTGATTTTTGGGCAGCCGGTGCGCGATAAGAGAGGCATGTCCCGACCGCTGCGCGTCGCTCACGTCATCACGAGGATGATCGTCGGAGGGGCCCAGGAGCTGGTTCTCAGCCTCATGGAACGCCTCGATCCCTCGCGTTTCGCTTCGGTCCTATTCACCGGGAACGAAACCGGGCCGGAGGGAAGCCTGCTCCGCCGCGCCGCGGACAGGGAAATGGAGATCGTATCCGTGCCCCCTCTCGTCCGGTCGCCTCGCCCCGTGAAGGACCTCATGGCGTTCGCGGCGCTGCGCAGGGCCTTTCGTAAAGGCCGTTTCGACATCGTCAACACCTACACATCGAAAGCGGGCTTCATCGGCACCCTGGCCGCGCGCGCCGCTGGCGTGCCCGTCGTCGTCTATTCGCCCCAGGGGCATATCTTCGCGCGCGGCGGGAGGATCGAGGGCGTCTCGGGGCGCCCGCTCAGGCGGCGGCTCTTTTTGACCCTCCGCCGGTGGGCGTGCCGCGCCGCCGATGCGATCGTGGCGCTCCACGAAGGGGATCTGGAGGAGCAGGTCGACCTGAGGCTCGCGCCCAGGTGGAAGTTCCGGGTGATCCCGAACGGAATCGACCCGGGCCGCTACGGACCTCCGGATTCCCGCCGCTCCGAGGAGTTGCGGCGGAAACTGGGCATCGCGGAATCGTCGCCGGTGCTCGCGACGGTGGGCCGACTGACCAGCGAAAAGGGGCACGAGGATCTCGTGGCCGCCATGGGCGCCCTCGCGCGGACCCATCCCGCGGCGGTCCTCCTCGTCGCGGGGGACGGGCCGCGGCGGACATCCCTCGAAGAGCAGGCGCGTGCGCTCGGCCTGGCCCGCCGCGTCCGCTTTCTCGGCTTGCGCGCGGACGTCCCGGACATCCTCGCCGCCGCGGATGTCTTCCTCCTCGCCTCGCGTTACGAGAGCTTCGGCCTCGCGATCCTCGAGGCCATGGCCGCCGGCCTGCCCGTGATAGCCGCGCGGGTCGGCGGGATTCCGTTCGTCGTGGAGGACGGCAAGACGGGATTCCTGGTCGATGCGCGGCGGCCCGAGGACATTGCCGATCGGGTCCGCGCGCTCGCGGAAGATCCCGAAAAGCGCGCCTCCCTGGGCCGGGCCGGTCGCGCACGGCTCTTGGAGCGCTTCTCCGTCGACGCGATGATCCGAGGCGTGGAGAGCATGTACACCGACCTGGCGCGGGCGAAGGGATTGCTCCCATGAGGATCGCGCTCCTCGTCCCCCGGGTGCATTTCCACGCGCCCTTCGTCCTCCGCGCCCTGCCCCCGGCCGACGGGAAGGACCGGCGCTACCTGGCCTTCACGACGCCGAAGATCTCCGGCGAGCCGGCGCCGTTCCTGCGCAAGCTGCTCCGCCTTTGGGGCGAGGCCGGGCCGGACTACCTCCTCGCCATGGCCGCGGCGCGGGCCGGGCACGCGCTTCGGGGAGGATGGCAGCGCCTGTCGCGTGTGCCCGCCGAGAGGCGGACGTCCCTTTCGGTGACGGAGGCGCTGCGCTTCATAGGAGCCGAAGTGCGGCCCGTTCCGTCGATCCGCGCCGCGTCGGCGGTCTCCGCCGCGGCGGCCTTCGCGCCCGACCTCCTGTGCGCGGTCTTCTTCAATCAAATCGTGCCCGAGGACCTGCGCCGCCTCCCGCGGCTCGGCGCGATCAACATTCACCCGTCCTGGCTTCCGCACTACCGCGGCGTTTCGCCCTGCTTCTGGGTCTTAACCCGCGGCGAGGTCGAGACGGGCGTCACCATCCATCGAATGACCGCCGAGATCGACCGGGGGGAAATCCTCGCTCGCGCCCGCGTCCCCATCGAAGAGCGCGACACGCTGCACTCCCTCTACCGGAAGTGCGCCGTCAGGGGCGGAGAGTTGTTCGCGGACCTCTTGTCCGCGCCCGATTTTCCCTCAAGCGGCGTCGAGGACTCCGGCGAAGGCTCGTATTTCTCCAGGATCACGGCCGCCGCCGTCCGCGAGTTCCGCGCGCGCGGCCGGAAGTTCTTCTGATTCGGCGTCGTGAAGAACCGCCGCGGTCGCGCGGGCGTTCAAGCGAAACCCGCAATTCCGAACCGCCGAACGCGGCGGCGCCCTCGACCACTGCGGCGGTCTTCGCGCGACGGCTCCGTGGGTGGCCGCCGCGCTTGGAAAGTTCGGCGCGAGTTCTTGCCGGCCGGAAAGCGCGCGAATATGATCGCGGCGGGTGAGAAGGCCGGCGCGAACTCTTCCGATCCCTCGCCTTCTCCCCGCCGGTCTCGCGAGGAAGGTCATGCGGAAAAACACTTCAGTCCGCGCGGCGGCGGCGCTCGCCGCGATCGCCCTGCTGCCGGCGGGGGCCGCCGCCGGCGAGGGCGGTCTGGTGGAGCTGACGCGGGGGGCGGCCACGGAATGGTCCCTCTGGACCGACGCGCGCCTGGGCGCTCCCGGGCGCTTCGCCGCCGGGGAACTGCGCAAGTACGTCGAGCGCCTGTCGGGCGCCGTGCTCGGCGAGGCGCCGTCGCCCGAGGCGCCGCGCTCGATCCGCTTCCGCCTGCGCTCAGGCGGCGAGACGGGCGGGCCGCCGCGCTCGCCGGGCTTCGACGGGTACGGGATTATCGTCGCCCCTCTGGCGATCGTCGTCGCGGCCGACGAGCCGCGCGGCGCGGTCTACGCCGCGTACGACATCCTCGAAAGGCTGGGCTGCCGTTGGTTCTACCCGGAACAGGACCCGGGGGACCCCGAGGTCGTCCCGCGGAAGGAGGTCCTCGCCCTCCCCGCGGGCTCCTGGTCGGTCGCTTCGCCGATCCGCCACCGCCTCTGCAACGGAAGCGCCTGGTTCTTCCGCCTGGACCTGGCGGCCGCCGGCCGCCAGTTGGACTGGGCCATGAAGAACCGCTTCAACGGCATGGGCTGGCAGGCGGAGAACGCGACGGGCCTCGCCGAGCAGTACGAGCGGATGCGTGCGGCGGGCCTCATCGACGAGCTGGAGCGGCGCGGCATGATTCTCCACGGCCCCGGGCACGCCTTCGACCGCTGCCTGCCTCACGAGGAGTTTTTCGAGGAGCACCCGGAGTGGTTCGGGCTGCGCGAGGGAAAGCGCGTCCCCCAGACCGTTTTCGGCGCCCAGTTCTGCTGGTCCAACGCCGAGGCCCGCCGGGTGTTCGTCTCCCGCGCGCGGGCCTTCGCCCTCGCCTGCCCGGCGATCCGCATCCTCTACCTCGCGCCCTTCGACGGCGGCCCGCCCTGCGAGTGTGCCGAATGCAAGCGGGCGGGGGCGAGCGCGCTCCTCCTGAAGCTCCTCGGGGAACTCATCGCCGACCTCGAGGGCGCCGCCCCCGGCGTGATGGTCGAGGCGCTCGGCGGCTACGGGCCGGTGATCGATCCTCCGGCCGGCGCGGCGATCCATCCCCGCCAAAGGGTCCTGTGGGCTCACTGGGGACGCCACCACGGGATGGCCTACGACGATCCGCGCTACGGCATGAAGGCCAACCTCGAGGCCTGGCGCGCGGCGGCGCGCGGCGGCCTCACGATCTGCCAATACTACACGGACAACTTCTGCCAGCCGTGGATTATGCCTCCCTTCGCGCACGCGATCGCCGGCGACCGCCGGTACTTCGTCGAGAAGTCCGTGGATGCCCTCTACCTTCTCATGTGGCCGCCGGGGTATTGGTGGAACCACGGGCTGAACGCGTACCTGACGGGGCGCTGCTTCTACGACGCGTCGCTGGATCCCTGGGCGGAGATCGGCGACTACGCCCGGCGCTATTACGGCGAAGCGGCAGGGGCGTTTCTTGCGCGGTACCACGAGGAATGGGCGCGCGACCTGGACCTCGCCTACCGCGTGCGCGACGGCTGCGGCGAAAGGGAGCGGAAGATCCTCGCGCGGCAGCGGGCCGATCTCATCGATCCGGCGGTCGCCGCCGCGCGAGGCGATCCCGTTCTCGACCGCCGCGTGGGAAAGATCGCCAAGCTGCACGCGCTGGCCGAAAGCCTCGCCGGGATGCACCGGCTGCGCGAGGAAATCCGCGCGACGAAGGCGGCGGGCCGCGCCGCGGAGGCGCGGGCGCTCGTCGCGGAGGCCCGGGGCGTCTCCGACCACGTGTTGGAGCACTTCCAGAGGCTGGCCGAACTGGACCAGGGTCTCATCGACCGGAACGAGGTGCGGGGCTTCCTCAAAATGTTCATCACGGGATGGGTGGACGAGGCGGCGAAATAACGGTGGCGGCCCCCAAGAGCCCGCCGCGGGCGGCCTGGATTCCGCGCGCGGCCACCGCGTTCAGCCGGGGGCGGCGCGAAGGCGCGCGCGCCGCGCGCGCCGCGCGGCGGATTCGGCGGCGGCGTCTCGAGAGCTCCCGCGGGGGTTCTTGTCCGCCGGAAAGTCCGCGAGTATGATCGAGTGTCGAAGGGCCGGCGCGAGGCCCTGAAGACTGCTGAATCCGGTTGCGCGGAGCCGCGGACTCCGCCGGCCGGTCTCCAATCCCGGGAGACGGCCCGTCTTGAGCCGCGTTCTCCGGGCGGTTCCGTTCGGGAGAATGCCGTGCGCTCGGGTCGGTTTTCTCGTTCCCCGTCACCGTCGGTCCTTTGCGGAGGGCTTGCCCCGAATCTCCACCGGCTTCCCGCGCGAAACGCGGCTTCCTTGAGCGTCTTCCCATGATCACCATCGGCATCGACATCGGCGCGCGGACCGCCAAGGTCGTCTTGTTCGACGCCCAGAAGGGCGACGTCGCGGCTTTCCGGATCGCCGCCATCGGCTCCGCGCCCATTGAGACCGCCCGGTCCCTTCTCGAAGACCTGAGCCGGTCTTTCCCGGCGGATCCGGAGAACAACCCCGCCGTGATCACCGGATACGGGAGAAAACATTTTCCGCTGCCGGGCCGGACCGTAACCGAAATCACCTGCCAGGGCAGGGGCGTCCATCATCTTTTTCCGGACGCGGCGACGGTCATCGACATCGGAGGGCAGGACAGCAAGGTCATCAGCCTGGGTGCCGGCGGCCGCGTGGAGGATTTTCTCATGAACGACCGCTGCGCGGCGGGGACGGGCGGTTTCCTCGAGATAGCCGCCCGGATTCTCGAGGTGCCCCTGGAAAAGAGCGGCGCTTTCGCGTTGAGCGCCCCGCGGCCCGCCGAGATCAGTTCCATGTGCGCGGTGTTCGCCGAATCGGAAGTGATCGGTCTTCTGGCCCAAGGCCATCCGAAGCCCGCGATCCTTCGCGGCGTCTGCCGCGCCGCGGCCCGGCGCATCGCCGGCCAGGTGAACCAGGCCGGCCTTCGGGAGCCCGTGGTTTTCACGGGGGGAGCCGCCTTGAATCGGGGCCTGATCGCCGAGCTGGAGAGAGAGCTTCGCTTGACGCTCAGGGTTCCTCCCGTCCCCCAGATCACGGCCGCCCTCGGAGCCGCGCTTCTGGCCGCTGAAAAAGGCAATCCGAAGAAGGAGGAAGACCATGACCGGCCATGAACGCCTGTGGGCCGAACTCGGACTCGACGTCCCGCTGCACAACAGGCTGCTTGAGTCCCTCGGCGCCGACTTTCAGGCCAAAGTGGAAAGCCGGAAGAACCGTCCGCGGGGGATGGCTTATTTCGACCGGGTGATTCACGCCGCCCACGGCGACCGCGTGGCGGAATTGGTCAAAGGGCGGGCGGAGGGCCGGAAGATCGTCGGAACCTTCTGCATTTACGTTCCCGAAGAGATCTGCCTGGCCCTGGACCTCGTTCCATTGCCCCTGTGCGGCGGCACGGATTTTTCCGTGCCCTATGCCGAGAACATCTTCCCCAGGGATATCTGCCCGCTGGTGAAATCGACGCTCGGCCTGGCCTTTTCGAAGACCTGCCCCTACGCGCCGATCAAAAGCCTGGCCGTGGGCGAGACCACCTGCGACGCCAAGAAAAAAACGTGGGAAATCCTGTCCGAACGCGTTCCCTTCCAGGTGATGGAAGTCCCCAACAAGAAGAACGCCCGGACCGGCGCCCTCTGGCTGGCCGAGGTGCGGGAGTTTCTCGCGCGGATGGAGGAAGTGGCGGAAAGGACCGTCTCCGCCGACAGGCTGAAGAGCGCCATCCGCCTGATGAACCGGAAACGCGCGGCGCTCCAGGAGTTCGCCCGGCTCCGGGCGGCGGAACGGCCGCCGATTTCCGGCCTCGATGCCCTCGTCGTCTACCAGGGCATGCTCAACGACGAGCCCCTGCGTTTCACCGAAAACCTGGAGCGGCTGAACCGCGAGCTGGAAAGTCGGATCGCCGGGAAGGTCTCCCCCTTCCCCGCGGGCGTCCGGCGCCTGATGGTCTCCGGTTGTCCCGCGGTGATGGGGAACTGGAAGATCCATTCGATCATCGAATCCTGCGGAGGGGCCGTGGTGGCGGATGAAACCTGCACGGGAAGCCGCTACTTCGAGAATCTCGTGGACGAATCCGCAGGCGATGTCGACGGGATGGTCGCGGCGCTCGCCGAGCGGTACCTGAAGGTCGATTGCTCCTGCTTCACGCCGAACGACGAACGGCTCCGGTCCGTCGAGAGCATGGTGGACCGCCACGGAATCGACGGCGTGGTCCAGTACGTCCTCCAGTTCTGCCACACCTACAACATCGAGGCGATCCGGGTGGAAAAAACCCTGAAGGCGAAGGGGATTCCCCAGATCAAGATCGAGACGGACTATTCCCGCGAGGACAGCGGGCAGATCACGACGCGGATCGAGGCGTTTCTGGAGAAGTTGGGAAGCGCGTGAACGCCGGCCGCGAAGGGCGGGTTGCCCGCGGCTTTCGCCCGCGGCGGCCTTCGCGAGGGCATCCCCGAAGGGGCGCCGCCCGAGCCGCGTCGTCGCGGGACGCCGGCCCGGGCTTGATCGGCCGGCCCCCTTGCCGTTTGATGGATTCAAAGGGCGGGGCGTTCGCGCCCGCGCAGACCGGCTTCAAGCCCGCCTTCATGAGGAGGTACATAATGAAATTCCACCCGCGGTTCCTCGTTTCCCTCCTTGCCGGCGTCCTCGCGTTTCCGGCGGGGGCGGCGTCCGCCGCCGGAGCGGCGCCGATTCCGCTTGCGCCCGACGTCTATGCCGTCAACGTCCACGAGCCCTTCGAGTACTTCGTCAACCCCTTCACGGTCGTGGGGCTGAAGGATCATCCCGCGGGCACGCGCATCGCGCCGCGGGGCGAATTCGTCCTGGGGGACGGCGTGATTCTGAAACCCCTCGTCGGCCCCGCCCTGGCGCCGCTTCGCCCCGGCATCAAGGCGACGCTGCTCAAGGGGTGGCTGCCCGTCGTGAAGCGCGAATTCGTCGTGAACGATGCAGTGCGGATCGCCATCGAGGCGTTCGCCTGTCCGGTCCTGAACGGCCACGCCGCTTTCGACCGGCCGACGGGAGAGGATTTCCTCACGCTGGTCAGGGTGACTCTCGCGAGCGCGACCGGGTCGGCGGTGGAGGGCGTCGCCGGTTTCGAGCGCGAGCCCGAAGGGGCGCTCGAGCTCCGTCCCGCGGCCCAAGGGGGCATGCTCCTCTTTTGCAACGACGCTCTTGTGGGCTGCGTGCGCGCGCCGCGGCACGGCCGCGCCGAGACGCGGAACAGCCGGCTGATTCTGCGGGCGCCGCTCGCCGGGGGCGAGGAAGCGTCCTTCGACCTGGTTTTCCCCTTTCTCGCCGGCGGAGCCGACGCCGCGGAACTGCTCGAGGCCGCGGAGAAGCTGGACGCCCGCCTGCAGGCCGCCGTCGCCTTCTGGGAAGGGCTTCTCGCCCGGGGCGCGGCACTCACCGTGCCCGAAGACAAGGTGCGCGAGACCTATCTGGCTTCCCTGGTCTACCAGTTCATCGGCCGGGACCGCGGGGAGGTCCACGCCGGGGAGGGCTTCTACGACCGCATGTACCTGCGCGACGGGGCCTACCAGGCGCTCTCGCTGGCCCACGCGGGTTACCTCGACGAAGCCCTGGAGAGCATGGACCTTCTGCTCGGATTCGCCAAGCCCGACGGCCAGCTCGTCAGCCAGTCGGGGCAGCTCGACGCGAACGGCTACGGCATGTGGGCGCCGGTGGAACTCGCGGAACTGTCGGGCGACCTGGAATGGCTGCGGCGCGCGTACCCCCGCATCCGGGCGGCCGCGCGCTGGGCCATGCGGGCCCGGCGCGGCGAGAAGGACCCCGGCTCGCCCTTCTTCGGCGTGCTTCCCGCGGCGCTGGCCGACGGCGAGAATCTCTGGGCGGGCAAGAATCACATCGTGGGCTACGACTGGTGGAATCTCCGGGGCATCGGCTGCGTCGCCAAGGCGGCGCGGATGCTGGGCGAGGATGCCGAGGCGCGGGAGTTCGAGGCGGAATTCGAGGACTATCGGGCCGCGATTCTCAAGGCGCTCGCGCGCACGGGCCTGGACTACATCCCGCCGAGCTACGAGAAGGACGGCACGCACTGGGGCAACCTCGAGGTCGTCTTCCCGACGCCGCTCCTCGCCCCGCATCACCCCCTCGTCGGAGCGACGCTTCGCCACGTGAGGACCGAGTTCGGCAACGCGGCGGGCCCGAAGGGCTTCATCGAGGGGACGATGCAGTGGACGCCGCAGACAGGGGCGATTCACCCTTACATGAGCCAGTTCGTGACGAACACCCATGTGGCGCGGGGCGAGCAGGCCGAGGCCGTCGCCGGCCTGTACGCGTTTCTGCTGCACACGACCGCGACCCACGGCTTCCCCGAGGGAGTCTATTGGCGGAAACGCGAGGCCTGGGGCGGCACGGTTCCCCATCTCTGGGCGGCGGCGCTCTACGTGACGACGCTCCGGAACCTGCTCGTGCGCGAGGACGAGGATGCCCGCGGCGGCGTTCTGCACCTGCTTTCGGCGGTCCCGGACCATTGGCTCGATGCGGGTAAGAAGGTGGGGCTCGCGCGGGCGCCGACGCGGGACGGCATCGTCTCCTTCCGGGTGGAGGCCGGCGCGGAGGAGCTGGCGCTCCATTTTCACCGCGCCACCCGGCGCTCCAAGTCGAGGCTCGAACTCCACCTGCCGCCCACGCTGGTCGCGCGCCGAGCGGAGCACAAGGGCGCGCCGGTCGAATGCCGGGAGAACGTCGTTCTCCTCGGCGCGGGCTTCGAGGGAGAAGGCGAGCCCGTGCGGATTCGGATCGAGCGGCGGTCTTCGAGCCGGCCCGTGACGTTCCAATCCACCGTGGCGGCTTACGAGGCCGAGGCGCCTGATAGCGCGCGTCCGATCCCGGGATTGCTCCCGGCGCCCCCCGCGGCCGTCTCCGTGGAGAACTGCCTCAAGCTCGACCTCGCGGCCGCCGCCACCACGAACCCCTTCGACGGACCGTTCCTGGTCCGTCCGGCGCCCGCGTTCACCGGGCTTGCCGTCGGCGACCTCGAGGCGGGCGGGATTCCCTTTCGGACCGTCGATCCCGCCAAGAACGGCGGCAAGGGCATCGTCGTCCTTGCCGGGGCGCAGGCGTGCCGGGATCTTCCCGTCGAGGCCGTCGTCCCGGCGGGCGGCGCCCAGGGGAAGTACCTCGCCGTCCTGGGCGGAGTGACCGGCTGGGCGCCGGGGGAACCCGGCGTGGGGCGGTGGGGCGCCGTGGCCGAATGCGTGGTTCGCTACGCCGACGGCTCGCGGAGCGTGCTTCCTTGGATCCCGGGCCGGACGGCGGATGACTGGCTCGCCGCGCCGCACGCGACCGAGGTCGCCGCCGTGCTGCGGGGCTCGCGCTGGCACCTCAACGTGCTCGTCTTGGCCCTCGAGCCCAAACCCATCGAGGCCGTCGTGATTCGCGATTTGGGCACGCCGTCATCGCCGGTCGTCGCCGCCATGACGATCGTGCGGTAGGCGCGCGGCGCCGGCCTCGGGAGTCCGCCGGCAGCAGGCGGGGCGGGTTCAGCGCCTGACGCGGGCGCCCGGCCCCGTGCCGATCGCGCGCCCCAGCGCCCTGATGCGCGCCTTGATAGCCTCGCCGCCATGCTCGGCGGTTTCGTGGTCGCAGGCCTTCTCCGGATAGATTTCGTAGAGCCGCCGGTAGCGCGCCGGCGTCAGGTTGGGCATGACGACGTTGGCGCCGGCAAGGAGCGCGGACTCGCGGCCGTCCACCCGGTTGATCGTCGCCACCGCGGTCGTCGCCGGAATGTTGGCCTGGGGACAGACGAGCCGCGCGAGAGCCACGCCCTTGATCGCCATGGTCTCGGTCGCCGGCGCCTGCTCGGCGCCGAGCTCCGACGCCGCGCCCGCAAGCGGCGTGGCCGGATGGGGGATATAGGGGCCGACGCCGATCATGTCGAGGTCGAGGTCGGCGAAGAGCATGATGTCCTCGGCGATGGACGCGTAGCTCTGGCCGGGCAGCCCCACCATGATGCCCGAGCCGGTTTCGTAGCCCAGGGACAGCAGGACGCGCAGCGCGTCGATGCGCGACGGATAGCGATGCGCGGGGCGCAGGCGGCGCAGGAGCGCCGTGTCGCTGGTCTCGTGCCTGAGGAGGTAGCGGTCGGCGCCGGCCGCCTTCCACGCGGCCCAGTCTTCCGGCGGCCGCTCGCCGAGCCCCAACGTCACCGCCAGGGGCGTCTCCGCCTTGATCCGGCGGACGAGCGCGGCGATTTCCTCCACGCCGAAGGCCTCGGACTCGCCGGCCTGAAGGACCACCGTGCCGTAGCCCAGCGCGGCGGCCTGGGCGGCGCACCCGAGGATCTCTTCGCTGGTCATGCGATAGCGCGGTAGCGCGGCGTTGCTCGCGCGCAACCCGCAGTACAGGCAGTCGCAGCGGCAGATGTTCGAGATCTCGACGAGGCCGCGCAGGTGCACGGCATCGCCCACGCGGGCGCGGCGCACGCGGTCGGCCGCCGCGAAAAGCGCGGCGAGGCGTTGCGGATCGGTTTCCCGCAGCCAGGCCAGAATCGCGGCGCGGCGCCGGTCGGGCGGCAGCTCGGAGAGCGAAACGGGAAGCTCGGCGCTCATGGCGTTTTCGCGGGCGGGGTCGGCCGGGGGGCGGGCGGCGGGGCGGCGGGCTTCTTGTACCTGAAGCCGGGGTGGGCGCGCAGCGTCTGGAGCAGTTTCGTCAGCGCCGCCCGCTTGACCCCCGCGCCCTTGTCGTTGAGGGGGAGCGTCTCGGCGGCCTCGACCGGCTCGAGGACGAAGCGCACGGCCCGCGTTCGCGGGTGCATGACCGTCAGCTTCGCCGTGCCGCGCCAATTGCGGCTCACGACGACCTCCTCGTAGAACCGGTTCTCCGACACGGCCTCGGCCGACAGCTCGACGCGCAGGATCCAGGCGGGCGGAATCTTCTTGTCGCCCTCGGGCGCCACCGTGAAGGGCGGCCGCGCGTTGACCAGAAAGCTTTTGACGCGCTCCCAGCTTTCGCCGTCAGGCACGGCCGACTTGCCCTCGACCGCGACCACCTCCAGGCGGAGGAGCACGGAATCTTCCTCGCCCCAGGGAACCCGCGAGGGGTCTTGCGCGGCAAGGGCGGCCAATTCCTTCTTGGCGCCCTCGTGGGCGGGATCGAGTTTGAGCGCGGCTTCGAGGTGCTCCCTGGCTTCCTTGAAGAACTCGATTTTGCGGCACCAGGCGCCGAGGGCGCAGAGCGCGGAGGCATCCCGGGCCGGCTGGGCGCGCCGGCGCTCGTATTCGCGCGACAGGGCGCTCAGCGAAAACCGCTCCACCACATCCGCCGGAGCGACGGAGACGATGCGGTCTCCGGTTTTGATGAAAAGGGCGCGGTCGTTGCGCAGGACGACTTGGCCGAAGTGCTCCTCGCCGTTCTTAAGGACGAAGAGCTCCTTCTCGGGCGCTTCGGCGCCGGCTAGGGCAAGGACGGTGAGAATGAGGACCGCCATGGGGACTAGTATAAGCGGCGGCGGCCTCGGGCGACAGGTGCGCGCATATTGACGCTTCAGGCCGGGGCTGCTACAAGGGACGCATCGCGCGGCGCGGCGCCGCCGCGCTCGAAAACCGTGCCATTCACCTAGGAGGTCTGCCATGCGAAGCATCGTTGTATGCGTCCTGATCGCCGCCGCGGGCGTCGCGCGGGCGCAGGAGGCGAGCGGCCATCCTCTCGCCGGCCTGGAGCGTCTCAAGAAGGAGCGCACCCGGCGCGTGTCGAGCGCCGATGAAAACTGGCGGAACGGCAACGCCGACGCGCGCCCCATCGGGCCGGGCGGCACCCTGACCGTCGCGGAGCTCGAGGGCCCGGGCCGGATCACGCACATCTGGTTCACCATCGCCGCGGCGGATCCCTACTACGGGCGCAGCGTCACCCTGCGCATGTACTGGGACGGCGACGAGCAGCCCGGCGTGGAGTCGCCGCTGGGCGATTTCTTCGCCGCCGGGCACGGGATCGCCGTTCCCGTCAACTCGCTGCCGGTTCAGGTTTCCTCCGAGGGCCGCGCGTACAACTGCTACTGGCCGATGCCCTTCCGGAAATCGGCCCGAGTGACGGTGACGAACGACAGCCCCGAGCACATGGTGCACGCGCTCTACTGGTACGTCGATTGGTGCGCGACGGAAGATCCCGGCGAAGATGTCGCCTACTTCCACGCCCAGTACCGCCAGGAGTTCCCCTGCGAGGCCGGCCGGAACTACTTGATTTTCGACGGCGTCGGCCAGGGCCACTACGTCGGCACGGTGCTCTCGGTGCACATGAACAGCGGGAGTTGGTTCGGGGAAGGCGACGACTTCTTCTACATCGACGGCGAGGCCGAACCATCGCTCCGGGGCACCGGCACCGAAGACTACTTCTGCGACGCCTGGGGTTTCCGGCCCTTCAACAACCTTTACTACGGCGTGTCGATCTGGGAGGGCTTCGACACCGACGACCACGGCACGGCGTACCGCTGGCACATCGCCGATCCGGTGGTCTTCACGAAGTCCCTCAGGGTGGAGATCGAGCACAAGGGCGTGACGTTCGCGCCCGAGCGGGTCGTGACGGAAGAGCCCCTGAACGTCGAGGTGCTGATCAAGCCCGAAGGCGAGCTCGTGGCGGGGCCCGGACAGAAGTACGTCTACGAGTTCCCCGGCGTCCACGTCAAGAGCGGCTTCGAGGAGCGGCCCGATTACTTCTCGTCGGTGGCTTTCTGGTATCAGAAAGGCCGCGCCAAGCGCTTCGCGGAGCTGCCGCCCGCCCCGGAGCGGCTCAAGCTCGCCGCCAGAATCGAGGGCGAGGCCCTGCTGGAGCGGACGGAGTGCGATCCCGCCGGGGAGCTCCAGGAGCAGAAGGGCGGCGGCTACAGCGGCGGGGCCCATCTCTTCTACCACCCCGTGAAGTCCGAGACCGCGCCGGTCATGCACGTGAGCTTCGATGTGGAGGACACCGCCCGCTACGTGGTGAAGGTGCGCCTGACGCGCTCCTGGGACTACGGCGTGTACTCCATCGCCCTGGACGGCAAGCTGCTCGTGGACGAGGTCGACCTGTACTCGCCGCAGATCGCGGTCATGACGCAGAAGCTCGGCGAGCACACCCTGGCCAAGGGCGCGCACAAGCTGACCTTCACGTACCTGCGCTCCAATCTCGAGAGCAAGGTGCGCGGCAGCGGGGAGATCGGGCGCTACCTGGCCCTCGATGCCATCGATCTGCGCAAGGTGCCCGCGGTGTCGGTGGCGCTGCAAGCGGCCGCGGACGGAGAGCGGTGATGGAACGCATGCACGCGCGACGCGCGCCGTCGCTTGTTTTCTGGGCGGCGGTCCTCTGGACGGGGATCGCGGCGGGACAGTCCGATGTGTCCGGGGGGTTCGACCTGCCCGACGTCGACCCGATCGTATTCAAGACGCTGCTTGACCGCGAGGAGGTGCGGCCGGGGAGCGTGTTCCGCGCGGCCGTCGTGCTCACCATGGATCCCGGCTGGCACGTCTACGCCAACCCCAAGGGGCCCGGCATCGGCGAGGCGACGGTGGTGGCGGGGAAGGACGGGGACGGCTTCACCTTCGGTCCCGCGCGCTATCTGCCCGGCAAGAAGAAGGTGGCCGACTACGACCCCCGGGACTGGGTCTGGGCCTACGAGGGCAGCGTGCCGGTGTTTCTCGAGATCACGGCGGCGCCGGACGCGGCGCCCGGCGTCCACACCCTCGCCATCGACGTATCGGTCTTGGTGTGCAAGGAGAGCTGCCTGCCCGTCGTGAAGGAACTCGCGGTGCCGGTCAAGGTCGCGGCGGGCGAGAGCGAGCCCGCCGCCGCCAACGCGGCCGTGTTCGCGGACTTCGACAAGGCGGCGCCCGCGCCGCCGAAAGAGACGGCGCCCGCGCCCGAAGAGGCCGAGGAAGATGCCGGTTTCGACGTGTCGTCGTACGAGGCCGTGTCGCCGGCTCGGGACAAGGTGAGCGGGCTTCTCATGGCCATCATCCTCGGCTTCGTCGCCGGGGTGCTCCTCAACGTCATGCCGTGCGTGCTCCCGGTGATCGGCATCAAGATCGCCAGCCTGGTGGCCCAGGCGCACGAGTCGCGCGGCCGCGTTTTCCTCCTCGGCCTTGCCTTCGGGGCGGGCATTATGACCGTGTTCCTCGTCCTCGCGACGCTGGCGGCGAGCCTCGGCTTCGGGTGGGGCGACCTGTTTCGCAAGGACGGCTTCAACATCGTCATGACCGGGCTGGTCTTCGTGTTCGCCCTCGGGATGTTCGATGTCTACGTGATCGCCCTCGCGGGGGGCGGCGGCGCCGGGGCGCGCGAGGGCTATCTGGGCTCGTTTTACAAGGGTGTCCTGGCCACGTTTCTGGCGACGCCCTGCAGCGGCCCCTTCCTGGGCGCCACGATGGCCTGGGTGCTGAGCCAGCGGCCGCTCACGATCTTCGCGGTGTTCACCACCATCGGCCTGGGCATGGCGGCGCCCTACGTGATTCTCTCGGCCAGCCCGGGGCTTCTGCGGTTCGTGCCCCGGCCCGGGCCGTGGATGGAAACCTTCAAGCACATCATGGGGTTCGTGCTCCTGGGCACGGTGGTCTACCTCTTCACGTTCCTGCAGCCGGAGCACGTGTGGCCCACGCTCGCCCTGTGCCTCGCGCTGGCGCTTGGCGCCTACCTCTGGGGGCGGTTCGCCCACGGGCTCGTTCCCGCGGGGAAACGCTGGGCTTGGCGCGGAGCGATCGTCGTCGGCGCGGCGCTTGCGGCCTGGATGCTCTTCGCCTTCGTGGGGCAAGAGGCGGACATGGAATGGGAGCCGCTCAGCGCGGAAGCGCTCGAGCGCTATCGCCAGGACGAACGGACGGTCGTCCTCGACTTCACCGCCGCCTGGTGCCCGAACTGCAAATTCGTCGAGCGCGTCGTCCTGGAGAGCGCGGAGGTGGCGGCGGCGTTCGACGCCAAGAACGTGGCGCGCGTCGTCGCGGACATCACGCATGCGGGCAACGCGTCCCTCGCGATCCGCCTGCGCAACCAACTGGGCAGCCGCTCGATCCCGTTTCTGGCCATCTTTCCCGGCAACGATCACTACCGGCCCTTCGTGCTGCGCGACATCTACAGCAAGGCCGATGTGCTCGCCATCCTGGAGAAGTGCCCATGACCGCGGAGCGGCGCGCGGCCATCGTCACGGGCGGAACCCGCGGCATCGGGTTGGGCATCGCCCGTGCTCTGGCGGCCGAGGGCTTCGCGCTCTGCTTGAACGGCGTGCGGGCCGAAGCGATGGTCGCGGAAACGCTCGCCGAGCTGCGGCGGGCGACGGAGGCCGTCTACGTGGCCGCCGACATCGGGACGGCCGCGGGCCGCGCCGCCATCCTAGAGGCGTGCCGCCGGGAGTTCGGGCGTCTCGACCTGCTCGTCAACAACGCGGGCGCGGCCCCGGCGGTGCGCGCCGACCTTCTCGACGCGTCGGAGGAGAGCTTCGACCGGGTCATCGCCGTCAACCTGAAGGGGCCGTACTTCCTGAGCCGCGACGCGGCGCGGTGGATGCGCGCCGAGCGCGCCAAAGACCCCGCGCGCGCCGGCGCCATCGTCAACATCGGATCGATCTCGGCCTATACGGCCTCGGTCAACCGCGGGGAGTACTGCGTCGCGAAGGCCGGCCTGGCCATGGCGACCAAGCTCTTCGCCGCGCGCCTTGCCGAGGAGGGGATCAACGTCTACGAGCTCCGGCCCGGCATCGTGGCCACCGACATGACGGCGGGCGTCAAGGAGAAGTACGATCGGCTGATCGCGGGCGGCGTGACGCCCATCCGCAGGTGGGGGACGCCCGAGGATGTCGCCGCCGCGGTCGTGGCCGTCGCCCGCGGCCTCCTGCCCTTTTCCACCGGCGCCGTGATCGACGTGGACGGCGGGTTCCACCTGCGAGTGCTTTGACGCCGGCCGGCGCGGAGGGGCACGCCGGATCCGCCGGCGCCCGGCGGGCTGAGGCGTTTATGCGGGCCGGGGCGTTAGGTACAATGCACCCGCCCGAAGAAGGAGGGAAAGACGATGCGCTCCCGCTTGCTGCCCTTTGCATTGGCCGCCGCCGCGTTTTTGTTCCTGTCGTCCGCCCCCGCCCGGGGCGCGGAGCTCCATGTGGCCCTCACGGGCGATGATGCCGCGCCGGGGACGGCGGCGGCGCCCCTGCGCACCATCCAGCGCGCCGCCGAACTGGCCCGCCCCGGCGACGTTGTCACCGTGCACGCGGGCACCTACCGGGAGTGCGTCAATCCGCCGCGAGGCGGCCTGTCCGACGACGAGCGCATCGTGTACCGAGCGGCGCCCGGCGAGAAAGTCGAGATCAAGGGCTCCGAGGTGGTCAAGAACTGGGTTAAGGACCGGAACGACGCCTGGCGGGTAGTGCTGCCGAATTCGTTCTTCGGCGGCTTCAATCCTTACGCGGATCTGATTCGGGGCGATTGGTTCGACCCGCGGGGACGCGAGCACCACACGGGCGCCGTGTACCTGGACGGCGATTGGCTCATGGAGGCGGCGCGGCTGGAGGAGGTGCTCGCCCCGGCGGACACGCCGCCGCCGTGGCTGGAAGGAGCGGGCGCCCAGTATCTCCTGAACGTGGCCTGGCTGCGGCCGGGCGCCGCCGCGCAAGACCGGCCGCGCGTTCCCGCGGTAAAGAGCGCCGCCCGGCGCGGCACCCGGGACGCGGACTGCTCGGAAGGCGGCCGCTGCGTGGGCTGGATCACGCATGGCGACTGGCTGCGCTACGAGGGCGTCGACTTCGGCCCCAAGGCCGAGCAGTTGGAGATCCGCGCGGCCTCCGCGAGCGCGGGCGGCATCATCGAAATCCGCTTGGACGGGCCCGACGGGGAGTTGCTGGGAAGCTGCACGGTTCCCAACACCGGCGACTGGCAGGCCTGGTCCTCCTTCACGCCGGCGATCAAGGCCGTGAGCGGCGTCAAGACGCTTTGCCTGGTCTTCAAGGGGCGGGGGCCGGCGCGGGCGCGGAACCCGGGGCTGTGGTTCGCGCGGGTGGACGAGGAGGTCACGACGATCTGGGCGCAGTTCAAGGACGTCGATCCGAACGAGCGGCTCGTCGAGATCAACGTGCGCCGGGCCGTGTTCTATCCCGACCGGCCCGGCCGGAACTTCATCACCCTGCGGGGCTTCGCGCTGCGCCACGCCGCCACGCCCTGGGCGCCGCCCACGGCGGAACAGGTCGGTCTGATCGGCACCCATTGGAGCAAAGGCTGGGTGATCGAGGACAACGAGATCAGCCATTCGGTCTGCGCGGGAATCGCCCTCGGCAAGCACGGCGACCAGTGGGACAACACCTCCGCGAACACGGCCGAGGGCTACGTCAAGACCATCGAGCGCGCCCTGGCGCGCGGCTGGCACAGGGACGCCATCGGGCACCATGTCGTTCGCAACAACACGATTTCGCACTGCGAGCAGGCGGGCGTCGTCGGCAGCCTCGGGGCGGCGTTCAGCACCGTGGAGGGCAACGAGATCCGCGACATTCACGTGCGGCGGCTCTTTTCGGGCGCGGAGATGGCGGGCATCAAGTTCCACGCCGCCATCGACGGCGTCATCCGGAACAACCACATCCATCGCACGTGCCTGGGGCTGTGGCTGGATTGGATGGCGCAGGGAACCCGCGTCTCGGCCAATTGCTTCCACGACAACTCCGGCCATGATCTTTTCGTCGAGGTCGACCACGGGCCGTTCATGGTGGACAACAACCTGTTTCTGTCGCCCGTGAGCCTCCTCGACATGTCGCAGGGCGGCGCCTATGTGCACAACCTGTTCGGCGGCCGGATCATCAGCCGGCCCGAGCTCGGCCGCGAGACGCCGTATCACCCGGCGCACTCCACGGCGGTGGCCGGCCTGTCCACGATCCAGGGGGGCGACAACCGCTTTTTCAACAATATTTTCGTCGGGCCGGCGGGCGGCGGCGCGGGCGCCGACAAGGATCCGGCCTGGGCGGGCGGCTACGGGCTGTGGGTGTACGACTGGCGTCCGTTTCCGCTCATGACGGGCGGCAATGTCTACATGGGCGGCGCGCGGCCCTACGGCAAGGAGGAAAAGGCGGTCGTGCTCGAGACTCTCGACCCGCGGCTGCGGCTTGAGGGCGCGAACGGAGAGGCGGCGCTGAGCGTCGCGTTCGAGCCGGCGCCCGCCAACCCCGGCGCCGTGCTCGTCACGACGGAACTCCTCGGCAAGGCGCGGATTCCCGGCTTGCCTTACGAAAACGCCGACGGTTCGCCGCTGCGCGTGGCCGTCGACTACTTCGGCGCCGAGCGCAGCGCGACGAATCCCACGCCCGGGCCCTTCGAGGGGCTCGGCGCCGGTCCGCGCCTCCTGAAGGTCGCGGCGGCGCGCGCGGCCGGCGCCGCGCCGGCGGGGCCTTGGAACCCGGCCGAGCTTGCAAAGACGCCCCGCGCCTGGTGGGGCGCGGCCTCGGGCGTTCTCCGAGAGGTCTTTTACGAGGGCGAGCCCCTCGACGGCAAGCCGACGCGCGTTTTCGCGTACTTCGCCGTGCCCGACTGGGGCAAGGCGCCGTTCCCGGGCATGGTGCTCGTTCACGGCGGGGGCGACAAGGCGTTTCCGGAGTGGGCGACGCTGTGGGCGCGCCGCGGCTACGCGGCCATTGCCATGGACCTGGGGGGCTGCGGGCCGGACGGGCGGCGCCTTCCCGACGGGATGCCGGGGCAGGGCGACGAGATCAAATTCCGTCCCTTCGCGGCAAGCGAGGCTGCTTCGATGTGGACCTACCACGCGGTCGCCGCGGTGATCCGCGCGCACTCGCTTCTGCGCGCGTGCCCGGAGGTCGATCCCGAACGGACCGGCGTGACCGGCATCAGTTGGGGCGGGTATCTGACCTGCATCGCCGCCGGCATCGACGGCCGCTTCAAGGCGGCCGTGCCGGTGTACGGGTGCGGGTTCCTGCACGCGAACAGTGCCTGGCTCGGTCGCTTCGAGAAGCTCGGACCGGAGCAGACCCGGCGCTGGGTCGAGTTCTTCGATCCGTCGCGTTACCTGCCCGGCGTGGCCTGTCCCATCCTGTTTGTCAACGGCACAAACGACTTCGCCTATCCCCTGGACAGCTACCGGGCGTCATACCGGCTGGTGCGGGCGCCGGTGACGATCCGGATCGAGGAGCGGATGCCGCACAGCCACGCGCATGGCTGGGCGCCGCAGGAGATCGGCATCTTCGCCGACGGGATTCTGCGGGGCGGAGATCCGCTGGCGGTGCTGGGGCCGCTCGTGGTAACCGACGGGAGGGCTTGGGCGAAGTTCACGGCCGTGGTGCCGCTGGTGGGGGGACGGCTTCACTTCACGGCGGACGGCGGCAAGTGGCAGGACCGCGCCTGGGAGAGCCGCGCGGCGCGCCTGGAAGGCGGCACCGTCGCCGCGGAGCTTCCCGCCGCGCGCCCGCTGGTGTGCTATCTGAGCGTGACCGACGTGCGCGGCGCCATGGTTAGCACCGAGCACGTCGAGCTGCCGTGAGCGGTCGCCGTTTCGGGGGCGTGCTCGGCCGAGACGGAACGCGCGCTCCGCGCCGCCGCTTGCCTGTTGCGAGGCGCCGGGCGCCGAACTTCGCCTCCATCGCGGCGGTTGGCGCGCCCGACCGCAGCGGCATCGAGCGCCAATTCCGGGCGAGCAAGGCCGGCACCTTCAGGTGAACCCTTTCTACCGCTGAACTGATGGGAAGATCCGGTGTCAGCGGCGGCCTCTGCGTGATTGTGTTGCCGGAGCTACGTTTGCGATGCCGCCGACCCGCGAATCATCCAGCAGATCGAGTTCGTCGCGAAGCCTTTTCGCGTCGAGGAGCATCGCAGCCATGCACTGTGGTGCCCGTGCTGCCAGAAAATGCACTACGCGCCGTTACCGAGGGAGAAGGCGGGTCTCGCCGGGCCCCGCCTCACGGCCCTGGTCGCCTATATGAAGGGGGCGTGCCACGCCTCGTTCTCGACGATCCGGAAGTGTAGCCCTCACCTTTTGTTTGCCGCTTTCCGCGCCAATTCACGTGGAGTAATCGGCCTCCGCCGGACCAAAAGAAAACCGTACGCGACGAGCGCACGGCGTATCGCACCACGTCTCGCCTTGGCCAACGCGCGTCGGCCGTCACGCCAGCGCATTGGCGACGGGGTCGTCGCGCACCTGGCCGGCCTAGTTGGCTCAAGGGTCAGGGTCAGCCTGGAGATTGAAGCTGAGATTCCTTCTGGAACCCCGGATCACGTCGTCCGTACCGTGACGGAGAATGGACGGACGTTGAAGTTCACGAGCCAGGGTTTCGAGAAGGACTAACCCCTTGAGTCGCCGTGTGCGGAGGTCGTAAGTAGCTCTATATCAGCTATTTACAGTAAATCCGGTGCTCGACAGCGAAGTGGGACGCATTGTCGTTGACAAAACATGAACGTGGTGGTATTCTGTCTACGTAGACGGAAACGGAGTTTTTCTGGTCTTTGTCAACGAACGGTGGAATAATGATCGGCGCCAGAATCCGGCAAGCGCGCCTCGGGGCGGCGATGACGCAAGACGAGGTGGTGGCCGCACTGACCGCGGCCGGAGAGGTGACTCTCACGAAGGCCGGGCTTTCTAAGTACGAGCGGGGTGGGAGCATTCCGAAGCCAACCATGCTTCGCGCAATCGCTCGGGTGGTCGGGGTCTCGACAGCTTTCTTGCTCGAGGAGCCTTCGGTCTCGATCCAGTGGTTAGCCTTTCGGAAGGGCTCCAAGCTCGGCAAGAGTCAACAGAAGCAGATTGAGGCTGTGGCAGCTTCGCGGGTCGAGGCGTTTGTAACGCTACGTCGAAGACTCGAGCCGCAGCGGGAGTACCGAAAGACGAAGCGGGCAACCGCGAGGTCGCCTGAGGAAGCGGAACGGGCGGCGGAAATGCTTCGCGAGCAGTGGCGGCTGGGCGAGCAACCCATCGAGAGTGTAACCAGTGTGATTGAAGACAATGGTGGAATCGTCGTTGAGGTTGGCGGTGAAGAGGATGTTTTCGATGGGCTCTCCGGTTTCGCTGACGACACCATACCGGTCGTCGTGGTGAGCCCGGCGGTGTCCGATGACCGTCGTCGTTTTAGCCTTGCGCACGAACTGGCACACCTATTCGTCGATTCAGGAGAAGCAGATCAGAAGACCCAGGAGCGAATTGCGCATCGTTTTGCCGCCGCCTTTCTTGTTCCTGCTGCGGCTGTGCGCAGAGAACTGGGAGAAAAGCGGCGTCACCTCGACTTCCATGAACTGGCCATACTAAAACAAAAGCACGGTCTGAGCATGCAGGCGTGGATCATGCGGGCGGCAGATCTCGGCATCATTGACGAGGCGCACGCACGAAATCTTTTTGCCGGCTTGAGTGCTAAGGGCTGGCGTAAAGAAGAGCCCGTGAAATTCGAGGGGCGCGAAAAGCCGCTACGCTTGCGGCAGCTTACCGTTCGCGGTGTCTCCGAGGGCGTGTTGACGCGGACTGAGGCCGAGCGCATCTGCCCGCAGGCGCTTGCCGACATCGAGGTGGAATGTCGTTCAGTTAGGACGATCATGGACGCGAGGGTACTTCTCAAGCTGCCGAAAGCGGAACGTGACCGGCTGTTGAAGCAAGCAGCCGAACTTGTCGAAGGCGAATACCAGAAGGGCGGTAGCCTCACGGGGTTCGACGCGCTCTCAGAGGAGGACCACCGTGACAAGCCCGTCGAAGACTGAGCCGGTACCGAACCGCGGTGAAATCTGGTGGATCCGTTTCGATCCGAGTGAAGGAGCAGAGATCGGGAAGACCCGACCGGCAGTCGTCGTCAATGTGCCGTCGGTGGGGCGATTGCGACTTCGCATCGTGGTACCCATCACGGACTGGCAACCGAAGTGGATTACGGTTCCGTGGCTGGTCTATCTCAAGAAGAACCAACGAAACGGCCTCAAGAAGGACTCCGCCGCGGACTGTTTTCAGGTGAAGTCTGTTTCATTGAACCGATTCGAATCGCGGATCGGAAGACTTACTGAAGAGGAAGTCGAACAAATAAGTGCGGGAGTTTCGTTGTGCATAGGTGCTCCGTAGCCATACCGGTACGCGAGTATCGGATCGAGCGGCCTGTTCCAATGCCGGGGAGCCGGAAGTGAGCGCGCGCTTTCAGATCCTGTCGTTGGATGGAGGAGGCCTGAAAGGTCTCTTGACGGCCTCGTTTCTCGCGCAGTGGGAGAAAAACACCGGCTCGCGTGTGGTGCTCACTTCGACCTTATCGCCGGAACGAGCACCGGCGGAATCATCGCAGTCGCCCTCGGGTTGGGTTTTTCTGCGGAGCAGAGTGGGTTGGTGGGTTGGACCATGATCTGGCACATGACAGACACGACCAAACGGCCCTCAGGGCGGCGCGCGCCTCCATGACGCCTGCGTCCTCATGAACCCGTCGCTGATACGGTAGGGTTTGTTCCCAGTGAGATTCACGGGCTCCCGCTGCCCGGCCGCCAGCGCAACAACAGCCTGTTCTACTAGACGGAGACCGGCGCGCGCGTGGGCGACATTTTTGGTGACGCTGATCCCCACGTGCACGTTCAACGGGATGAACGCGTTCGACTACCTGACTGCTCAAGCACACGCCGGAGGTTGCGCGCTACCCGAGGGGCTGGTTGTCTTGAGCCTACAAGGCAACGCTTGCGCCGCTGAATAACGCATACGCTGCCGGCGCCGCGGCGCCGGCGATGCTCCCCGGCAGAGACGTCGCCATCGCAGGTCCCGCCCTTCTGCCAATCTCGTCGCACCATGGTGTGTTCTCCGCTGCGTGCCAAGGGAGGGCTGCGGGCGCAGCGGCAGCGGGCGCGGCGGGGTCGACGCTTCAGCGCCGCCAGCGGACGCGCTCTCGTAGCCGCTGCGCTGGGTCATGGGCCGCGGACCGAAAGACGCCCCGGCGAAGCGTCGGATAGCTGTCCCCGCGCTCAGCTCGGCCCGAGATTATGGAGAATTCTTCGCGCCGCGCATGCTTGGCGCAGACTCACGCTACCCGGCGCGGCGCTACCGCATGGGCTGCGCCGCGCATAGGTCCGCGAAGATGAAGAGCCACCGCGACGAGGGGTGGACCCAGACCTCCTTGTAGTTGTAGCAGTTGTCGGCGGGCCAATAGGGCGCGTCGGCATCCAAGCGGGTCTGGATCCCGACGGGGAGCGAGCCCACCATGTCGCCGCTCATGGCCGAGTACTGGGGAGCGAAATCGTGGCCCTCTCCGTACATGAGGCTCTGGCAGAAGGGATTGCGGCCCAGCGTCCACTCGATCTGGCGGCGGCACAACTCAAGCAGCGCCTCGTCCCGAAGATAGCGGCCGGCGGCGGCCAGGCCCTTCGCCTGGGAGAGCATCGTGCCGCAGTTGCCCCGGAGGTCGGACCAGGTCGGGAAGCGGCGCAGGTAAACGCCGTCGGCCAGGCGGACGCCGTTTTCGACCTGCGCGGCCGCGGCGCCGCGGCCGGACTCATCGGTGCGATAGATGCCGGCCGGGAGCATGTACCAGGGCGCGGTATATTGCGCCGCGTTTTTGAGATACCCGGCGTACAGGCGGACGGCGGCGTCCCACCGCGGGAAGTCGGCGTGCCCGGGCATGGCGGCGCACAGCCGCGTCAGGCCCACCAGGGGCGCTTGCTCGTGGCCTCGATGGGAGTAGTGCAGAATTCGCCGCTTGTCGGGGCCGGTGTAGAAAAAGCCCTTCAGCGGGACGTCCCACGGGGGATCCTCGGTCTGCTGGCTCGCGAGCACGATCGCGGCGAAACGGACGGCGGCGCCGGCGTACGCCGGCTCTTGCGTCGCCTCGAGCAGATCGAGCGCCGCGTTGAGGCCCGCCGCGGCGAGTTCCACGCCGGGCCGCGCGGCGTCGCGCTCCGCCCAGGCGAAATCCTCCTTCGCCGCGCGAAGGCAGGCGCCGCGGAGCGGATCGGCCGGCGCCATGGCGCGGGCGGCGCGGGCCTCGGCCGCCGCGGCAAGGAAATTGTCGAAGGCGCCGCGGGCGGCGGTCGCCGTTACATCGTCCACCGTCCCGGGAATCCCGTCGGTCCAGAAGTCCAGCGTGGCCCAGGTGCAGCGGAAGCCGTCGCCGAAGCGCGTCTTGAGCACCCAGTCGAGGCCCCAGGACGCCTCGGCGATCAGGCGCCGCGAGAGCTCCGCGTCGTTGTCCCGGAGCACGGCGGCCAGATCGAACATGGCGTAGACGGCCTCCGCGGTGTTGACCAGCCCTTGCGAGAGATCGCCGGCATCGTGCCAGCCGCCGTTGATCGCGATGCGCTTGTCCCCGTGGCGGCAGGTCCAATCGCGATGACAGAGGTCGTGGATGCCGGGGATGGCGTCCCCGCAGCGCTCGCAGTAGAAGAAGTTGACCGTCTTGACGAGGGTGTCGCGCCAGGCGTCCGGGGCGATGACGAAGGGCCGCGTGCGCAATCCGCCGGCCTTGAGGAAGTACCGGCCCGGCGCGTCGATGGCCGAGAAGTCCAAAACGCCGAATTCGCCCAGCGGCGTCCGCCGCCGCTCGATGGCCCGCGCGAGGATCGTCTTGCCCGAGGCCGCGTCGACCAGCTCGAACTCCGCGGCGGCGCAGTCCGACACGAGCGCGGTCTTGCCGGCGCCCGGCCCGTAGCCGCTGTGGCAGTAGGCGATCCGGCCGGGAGCGACGTTCCAACCCTCGAAGTGGTCGGCTTCCACCCTCTCGAGTTCCAGCCGGTCGAAGTGGAAGCGGACGTGCTCGGTCGCCCCGGGCTCGTTGCCCTGGAGCCGGTAGGACAGTTCCACGCCCGTGACCTTGTCGCGGCCCAGGTGGGCGATCTCCCAGACGACACGGTTCCACCGGCCGTTGGCGACGAGCACGAAGTTGCGGCCGTTGCGGTCCCCCATGTTGGGGATCTTCTCGGCGCCGTCGTTGCGCAGCGCCATGCAGAAGGACACGACGCGGAACCCCGGCAGGTCGGGATAGACCCACAGGGAGAGCCGGTTCCAGCGCCGCCAGTCCTCGCCGGGCACATTGCGCCGCGCGAGGGCGGCGCCCCAGGGCCGCCCGCCCTCCCCGCCCGGCTTGTCGCCTTTGGTGGGCGACTCGAGCAGCAGCGCGGTCTTGCCCTCGTGCACGCGGGCGGACGAAAGGCTCATGGCGCCGCGGCCGTGGTGGGACCAGGCGGCGATATCCTCCATGCCGTCAAGCAGCCGGGACTCGAGCACGGGCTTGGCCAGCCAACGCGCTCGGATGCCGTCCTCGCGGACCTCCGGCATGGGCATCGCGGGCAGGGAAGCCGCGAGCAGCGCGCCGCTGCCGGCCGCCAGGCACAACCCGATGATCGCGCTCGTGGATCTCATGGGAATCCGCTCTTTCGGTTCGAGGCGTGACGCGCGGCGGATAACCGCGCCACGGGCCAGCATGCTCCTTCGGGCCCGCGCTTGTCAAGGCCCCGCCGCCCGCGGCCGCGCTGCATTGCTTTCCCGGCGACGCATGCTACCATGCGCCTTGTGGAACGATTCAAGCCCGGGCGGTCTGCGCCCGCGGCGCCGTCCGGGAATGGCCGCCGAATTCCATGACGCTGCTCGATTTTCTGCCCCCGCCGGATGAGGCCGCGGACGAGGTCCTGCTGGAACGGTTTCTGGAATACACCGAGAGCATCGGGATCGAGCTCTACCCCGCGCAGGAGACCGCCATCCTGGAGCTCTTCGAGGGGAAGAACGTCATCCTCAACACGCCGACCGGCTCGGGCAAGTCGCTGGTCGCCGCCGCGCTCCACTTCAAGGCGCTGGCTCAGGGCAGGCGTTCGATCTATACCTGCCCGATCAAGGCGCTCGTCAACGAGAAGTGGATGGCGCTCTGCCGCGAGTTCGGGCCCGAGAATGTGGGGTTGAGCACCGGGGATGCCACCGTCAACCGCGACGCGCCGATTCTTTGCTGCACGGCGGAGATTCTCGCGAATATCGCCTTGCGCGAGGGTGTTTCCGCCGACGTGGACGAGGTCGTGTCCGACGAGTTTCACTACTACGCCGACCGCGACCGCGGCGTCGCCTGGCAGGTGCCCATCCTGGTTCTCGAGCAGGCGCGGTTCCTCCTCATGTCCGCCACGCTGGGCGACACCGCCTTCTTCGAAAGCGAGCTTACCCGCCTGAACGGGCGGCCCAGCGTGACGGTGCGCTCGGACGATCGGCCGGTGCCGCTGGAGTATTCCTACGTCGAGACGCCGCTGGCGGCGACGCTCCAAACCCTCGTGGCGGAAGGCAAGAGCCCCATCTACGTCGTTCACTTCACGCAGCTTGAAGCCGCGCAGAGCGCGCAGGACTCCACAAGCATCGACGTCTGCACCAAGAGCGAGAAGGCCGCGCTGGCCGCGGCGGTGGAAGCGTTCAAGTTCACGAGCCCCTACGGCCCCGTGCTCAAGCGTTGGCTGCGCCACGGGATCGGGCTTCACCACGCCGGGCTCCTGCCGAAGTACCGGGTGCTGGCGGAGCAGCTTGCCCAGAAAAACCTCCTGAAGATCATCTGCGGCACCGACACCCTCGGCGTGGGCATCAACGTTCCGATTCGCACGGTGGTCTTCACGCGGCTCTGCAAGTTCGACGGCCGCAAGACCGGCATCCTGAGCGCGCGGGAGTTCCACCAGATCGCCGGGCGCGCGGGCCGCAAGGGGTTCGACGACCGCGGTTGGGTCGTGGTGCAGGCGCCCGAGCACGTCATCGAGAACCTGAAGTTCAAGGAGAAGAAGAAGCGGGAGGGCAAGAAGTACGTGGCCCGCAAGCCGCCCGACCGGAACTTCGTCGCCTGGGATCGGAAGACCTACGCCCGCCTCGTCGGCGCCCGGCCCGAGCGCCTGACGTCGCAGTTTCAGGTTTCGCACGGCATGCTGCTCAACGTCCTGAGCCGGGGCGGCGACGCCTGCGGGGCCATGCGCGACCTCATCCGGCGCTGCCACGACCCGGAGAAGGCCAAGACCCGGCACCGGCGGCGCGCCTGGCAGCTCTTCCGGGCGCTCCTGGGATCCCAGATCCTGGAGATCGTTCCTCGCGACGAGGACGGCACCTACCTGCGGGTCAACGTCGAGCTGCCCGACGATTTCGCGATGGATCAGACGCTCTCGCTCTACCTTCTCAACACGCTTCCGCTCCTGGACCCGGAGGCGCCCGACTATTCCCTCGACGTCATCACCCTCATCGAATCCATCCTCGAGGACCCCGACATCATCCTGAGGAAACAACTGGACAAGCTCAAGGCCGAGGCGGTGGCGCGCATGAAGCTGGAAGGGCTCGAGTACGAGGAGCGCATGCAGGAACTGGAGAAGCTCGAGCACCCCAAGCCCAAGCGCGATTTCATCTACGAGACCTTCGGGGCCTTCGCCCGGCGGCATCCGTGGGTCGGCCAGGAGCACATCCGTCCGAAATCCATCGCCCGGGAGATGTGGGAGGGTTTTCGCTCCTTCGCCGACTACGTGCGCGAGTACGACCTGGCGCGGTCCGAGGGGCTGCTCCTGCGGCATCTGTCCGGCGTGTACAAGGTGCTGCGCCAGACGGTGCCGGACGGCGCGAAGGACGAGGCCGTGCGCGAGATCGAGGCGTACCTCGGCGCCATGATCCAGCAGGTTGACTCGAGCCTGCTGGACGAGTGGGAGAAGATGCGCGATCCGAGCTTCGCTCGGGCGGAGACCGCGGAAGTCCGCCCGCCCGGCGCGGAAGACCCGGCCCGCGCCGCCGCCCGCCAGGAAGCGGCCTTCCTTGCCGCGGTGCGCACGGGCATCTTCACTTTCCTGCGCGCGCTCGTGGTGGGGGACTACGAGGCGGCCATCGAGGCGCTGGCGCCGCCCGAGGATGCGCGCGGCCGGCCGTGGACCGTCGAGCGCCTCCGCGGGGAGGTCGAGGCGTACCTGGCGGATCACGCGGCGATTTGCCTGGATCCGAACGCCCGGAACCGCCGCCACACCTATCTCTTGTCCCCCGAGGAAGAGGGCCGCCCGGTGGTGCAGCAGGTGCTCGTGGACCCGGAGGAGCACTGCGACTGGGCGGCGGAGTTCGACGTCGATTCGGCCCGGTGGCGCGAGCGGGCCGAAGCGGCCCTCCGGCTCAGGCAGATGGGCCCGATGGGATCCATGCGCCTGGCGTGACGCCCGGGCGGCGCAGCGCGGCGCCCCTCACTCGCGGCGGAGAAACACGTAGTCCAGGCCGAAGAGGTTTGCGCCCGTCGCGGCGGGGTTGGGCGCCAGCGTCTCCACGTCGAGGGTGTTCTTGCCCTCGCGCAGGTCGAAGACGCCCAGCACCGCCTGCAGCCAGGAGAGGCGCGGGGAGTAGCAGTCGATGACCGCCTCCGCCGCCTGTCCGTTCACGGAGATCCTCTGCCGGCCGTAGTCCGGCGCCAGGCAGAGATTGAGCTCGATGCGATAGCGGCCGGCCGCGGGCGCGGCGAAGTGGACCCGAAGCCGGTCGCCCGGCTTCGAGCCGCGCCAGACCAGGTGCGCGGCGCCCAGGCAGTTGGCGAGGCGTTCCTTCCGGACCGAGCCGCCCGTCGCCTCGCAGGGCAGCGCCTCGCCCTCGATCGGGTCGAGCATGCGCTCGCGGGGGCCGAGATCGCGGGGCGCGAGCGCGCCGCGTGCCACGGGGCGCGGCCCGCCGGAGCCCGGCGCGGCGTACCAGTAAACGACGTGCGTCCACGTGGGGATGCAGGGCATCCAATGCCACATCTCCTGGAGGAAGCGGATCCGCGCGGCGTATGGAATCGCGTCGAGCACGTACCACCGGTTCAGACTGACGTGCCCGCCGCTGGCCGGGCCGTCGACGCGGGTCTGGGCGTGATAAGGCCGGACGAAAGGCCTGTTGTGGCCGTAGGCGAATCCGTAGTCGTCCTCGGTGCCGGTGCCGAAGGTGCTCGGGAAGGGCTCGCCGTCCACGTAGATTTTCTGATCGCCCTCGCCCCACCAGATCAGGACGGGATTGGCGATCTGGTACACGCTGCCGACGACTTTGCCGGCGCCTTCGGTTTCCAGAAGCGGCGTGTCGAAAAAGGGCCGCGTGTGGCGTGTCAGCGCCGCCCACTGGGCGCGCAGGTGCAGGTCGCGGGGCGTGAACGCCCGCGCCCCCGCAAGAAACTTCAACTCCACGGTGTAGGCGATGGGGCCGACGTTCTCGATGCGGAACTCCATCGACCGCGCGAAGGGCATTAGGAGCCGGCTCGTCATCCAGCCGTCGGCGCCCACGGTGAAGAACAGGTTTTCGTAGGGATTCAAGCCGGGCGCGGAGCCGAAAAAATCCCCCAGCGGAGTCTCGATGCTCCGCGCGCCGTCGAAGTCGATCCGGAGGACGAGGAAGCGCAGCGCGTTGTGCGCCCGCCGCGGGTCGTCCCACGCCGCGCTCTCGGTCGTTTCGGCCGCTCGCGCGGACCAGGTGAAGACGGCCTGCTCGCCGAGGATGGGCGGAAGCGCGCCCGTCTCGCCAGGAGGAATCGTCAGGCGCTCCGCGATTTCCCGCGCTTCGCCGGGCGGAGAGGCGGGGCGCGGATGGGCGAGGGCGCGGACGGCCGCGCGTTGGGTTTCGGCCCAGCGGGCGGCGCCCGCCGGGTCGAAGGTCCGAACCGCCGTTCCGGCGGGATAGGCGCGGTAGTCGATCTCGTAGTAGAGGAGGACCGGCCGGTCTTGCTCCTCGACGGTGATCTTGAGGGATTCTCCGTACGGGATCGGGTAGTAGAGATTGCCCCCCGTGCCGCTCACGTAGGAAAACTCGGGATCGAAGGGCGCGAGAGCGCCGCTGAAGAAGGCTTGGAGCGGCGCCTCGAGGCGCGGGGCGCTCTCACCGTCGAAGTAAAAGCGCATCGCCTGTCGATTGGCGGGATTGGCGGACCAGAACCGCACCACGGCGCCCGGGCCCTTCAGGTCCGCGAGCACGTGCTCGGTGCGCCCGGCGTTCCTCTCGGTGCGGACGTACTGACCGACGTCGTGGTTGGCGAACCAGGCCTCGCCGTCCTCGCCGCCCTCGCGGCTGGCGCGGTCGTAGCTGCTCGCCATGGCTTTCTTGAAGAACGGCTCGGGTTTTCGGGCCAGGTTCTCGAAGTCCGCCATCTCCAGGAGGAGCGTCTCGACGCCGATCGCCGCGGTTCCGGGGGCCGCCGGCCCGCCGGCAGGCGGAGCGGCGCCTCGCGCCGAGGCCAGCGCCGAAACCACCGCGAAGGCGCACCAAAGCCCGAGGGGATGTCTCCACATGGTTGCTCTCCTTGCGCGCGGCCCGCGAAGGGCGGGCGACGGCGCGTGGAGCCGGCGGCGCGCCACGGCGCCCGCCGGCATCAATGGGGGAAAACGGCGCCGGCGGCTACCGCGCGACCGGCACGAAGGGCACGATAGGGTCAATGGGCAGGACTGGGTCGATCGGGTCCACCGGCCCCACCGGCACGATGGGCATGAAACCGTACCGGAGGAGCTGGGCGATGGCTTCGCTGCCGGCGACGCGCACCAAGATGGAGTATCCGCGCGGGCAGCCGCATGCCTCGCAGACGGGGTACGGCCAGTATTCGATGCGCACCTCGGACACGCGGCCGCCGAGGGATTCGATCCACGCGGCGACTCGCGCTTCCTCTTTGCCTTCGAATCCCGTGTCCCACGCATCGCGTTCGCACTGCTTCGGAGAGTAGGAGAGAATGGTCTCCTCCTGAAGGCCTCGCAGACACGTGAGCTCATCGGCCGTCTCATCCCGTCCGGGCCGCAGGAAGGGCGGCGGCGGAGGCGGCCCCTCTCCGAAGAGGAACGCGAGGGCGGACACGGCGTCCGCGACGTTGATCTGGCCGTCGTCGTTCACATCGAGGGCATCGAGGCAGTCGCCGTCGCCGCCGTTGCTGAAGAGAAAGCGGAGAATGTAGACCGGATCCCCGATGTCGAAGGCGCCGTCGCCGTTCGCGTCGCCCCGCGCGAAGATGCCGCCGTCGTCAGCGGCCCAGGACGGCGCCGCGGCGGCGCAGAGAAGAACCAGGCCGAGAAAAATCGCACGCATGGCCTCCTCCTTGTTGATAGCCTCCATAACCCAATTGAATTGGATCGGCCCGCGGGTGTCAAGCATTACTTTGGCCGCCTCTCCGCGCGACGCCGGAAACCTCCTCGGCGCGGATTGCGCGGGGGAGGGCCGTCGCGTAGGATGCCTGCCTTCGCCGGCGCGGTCGCAAGGCTTGAGAGCGATACCACGCGCGGGGGTGCGAGCCGCGCGCGCGGCCGAACTCGACCGCGGGACGGCCCCGCGGCGGGTCTGCCGCTTTCCCGCGGCCCGCCGGTTCGGAAACAAGGCGGGAAAGCCCGCGCACGGGGTGCCGCCGATGGGATTGCGCGTGTCGACGTTTGGAGCCGACGCCCTCGGGCCGGGCGACTGCACCCGGTTTGTCGCCGCCGGCGGGGCGGTGCGGACCTATCTGCTCCACGTGCCGCCCGGGCACGATGCGGCCAGGGCCGCGCCGCTCGTTCTCGTCTTTCACGGCTCGGCGGGAAGCGCCGCGCTGGCCGCGGCCTTGACCGGCATGAGCGCCAAGGCCGACGAAGCCGGGTTCATCGCGGCCTATCCCAACGGCACCGGGGCGGCGGCGCTGCGGTCCTTCAACGCCGGCGGCAGGTCCGGCATCGCGGCCGCCGCCGCCGCCGACGATGTGGAGTTCACCGCCGCCATGCTGGACGACATCGCCTCCGTCGTCAACGTCGATCCGAAGCGGGTCTTCGCCACCGGCATGTCGAACGGCGCCATGATGTGCCACCGCCTCGGCGCCGAACTTTCCCAGCGCATTGCCGCCATCGCCCCTGTCGCCGGGACGCTGGCCGTCGCTTCCATCGCCCCGGCGCGGCCCGTGCCGGTCATGCAGTTTCACGGCACGGCCGACACGTTCGTGCCGTGGAACGGTCCCAACGAAAGAACGCCGCGCTTCGTCACCTTCAAGTCGGTTCCGGAGACCATCGCGATGTGGGTGAAGGCCGACGGCTGTCCGGAGGAGCCCGTGGTGCGCGTCGAGCCCGACAAGGCCGGCGACGGCACGAAGGTGGTGCGCGCGACCTACGGCCCCGGCAAGGACGGCGCCGAAGTGGTGCTCTTCACCATCGAGGGCGGCGGCCATACGTGGCCCGGAGGGGAGACGCTCTTCCGGTTTCTCGGAAAGACGACCCGCAATATCTCCGCCAACGATCTCATGTGGGAGTTTTTCAAGAAACACCCGCTGAAATAGAGGGCGGTCGGAAACGGCTGCGCGCCGCGGTCCCCCGGGGCGGCGCGTTCCGAGTGTAAGCCGCGCGCGCCGTCAGTTAAGGTCGATTCCCGCCGCCGTCAGCTCGAAGGCTTTCTTCTTCTCGGAGTAGACGACCAGCGGCCGGGCCTTGCGCCACCAGTGCTCGAAAGCGGACCACGCCTTCGGGGCGCGGGAAACGCGTTTGAGCAGTTCGGTGACGAAGGCCTTGTCGGCGAGCGCGGAGGAAGCGAGCTCGGGAGGGAGCGCGATGCCCGCCCGCTCGCAGTACGCGGCCACATAGACAGCCTCGGGGTGCCGCACCGCGGCCAGGCCTCCCGCCAGCGCGGGAAGGCGGACCGCTTCGATGCTCGGGAAGAGCCAGAGGGCGATCTCGCGGTCGAGCGGCTCCTTGAGGATGGCGGCGAAGGCTTCGGCCGAGTCGGCCGCATCGAGCGCGGTCCTGACGCGGGCAATGTCGGCCTGCAGGTCGCCGGTCCGTCCTTCGACCCAGACGCACACCGTGGCCGTATGGAGGGCGTTCTTTTGGGCGCAATGGCCGTTGGCGATATAGTCCCAGCCCAGGGCGACGTCGTCCCCCCCGTCGCCTTGATAGGTTTCGAGCTGTCCCGCCGGGAGCCGCCCCCAGTAGTTCGCGACGTTGTCGAAGCGCAGCCGCGCGCTGTGGCCCCGCGATCCGTCGACGGGAAACCAGCCGTAATCCTTCAGGTGGATCTCGGCCCAGCGGTGGTACACGGTGTCCTCGTGCGTGCGCGGATCGTACTTCGTCCGGTTGGCCTGGGTGAGGTTCGCCGAACCGGAGTAGCGGCAGGGGATGCCGGAGGCGCGCAAGAGGGCGATCAAGGCGTAGGAATACTCCGAGCAGGAGCCGATGTTGCGCTCGAGGACTTCGGGCGCCGGATCCCAGCGGCCGTCGCGGACGTAGTCGATGTGCGTCGACACGTGATCGAAGAACGCGCGGGCTTTCTCCACATCGCGCATGTCGGGGCGGGTGAGCGCATCGCGCAGGCGCGTGATGATCGGCGCGCCGATCTGGTACACGGGGAGGTCGCGCAGGTAGTGCGCGCGCTCCTCCTCCGGGAGCGCGCGGCGTTCGCCGGTCGGGTGCCAAACGGCGGCGTAAAGGCTCACGCCGGCGATCCAGCCGAAGCGGCGCACCTCGCCGGGCGGGACCGCTTTCGCGGCGTAGGTCGCGATGCGGTTGCCGTAACGGTCGGTCTCGATGGCCGCCGCGCCCTCCTGGCAGAAGAGGGCATAGACGTCCTGACGCGCATTGCTCAGCGGCAGCGCGAAGGAGACGGTGAAGTCCTGGGGCTGGTCGGATTTGTTGATGGCGCGGCATTCCAAACGCGCGATAGCCTCGACGCCGTTCAGGCGCTCGACCGCCTGGCCGGCTTGCGCGGCCTGCGCGACGAAAAACGACGCGATGTACGCGGCTAGCAGTCTTGTCGGCATGGCGTCCTCCCGACGGTATGATAGCAGGCGAAGCCGGCGGCGGCCACCGCCGTCGCGCCGCCGGGATTCCGGGAAGCGCGGTTGAGCGCCCGGCGGTGTCGGGGTTATAATACACCCCGGCGCGGGAGGGACACTCTTATGGCCGACAAGGATCTCGTCATCGCGGAGGCCTTCACCAGCGACTCCGACGCGGCGGTGGCGCGATCGGTGCTCGAGGAGGCGGGCATCGCGGCGGTCGTGGCTTCGGGGGATGCCGGCGGCGCGTTTCCGCATTTCCAGACGCTGGGCTCCGTCAAGCTGCTCGTCCGGCCGGAGGATCTGGCGCGGGCGCAAGCGATTCTGAGACGCAAGGAGCCCCTGACCGACGCCGAGCTTGCCCGGCAGGACTCGCCCGCGGAGCTTGCGTCGGCCGAGCTTGACGTGCGCGGCGCGCGAAAGCCCCTCTCCAGGCGCACGAAGTACGCCATCCTCTTGGTTCTCTGCGGAATCGCCGTCTTGGTCCTCCTCCGCGTGTTTCGACCCTGAATCCAAGGCGGCGGCAGGGTGTGGGAGTGATCGGGGGGCGCGTCTCCGGGTCGCGCCTCACCGGTCGCGGCAGCACACGCGGAAGCCGATATCGAAGACGCCTTGCTCGGGTCCGTAGGCCTGCCGGAACGCCGCGCGGGCGCGCGCGGGGGGATCGTACCACGAGCCGCCGCGGGCGACGCGCTTCTCCGGCGAGGCGGGGTTCTCGCGGCCGTCGTCCGGGTCGTAGGGATACGGGCGGTAGGCCGACCGAGTCCATTCGGCGGCGTTGCCGTGCATGTCGAAGAGCCCCCAGGGATTCGGCCGGTAGAGCCCGACCGGCGCCGTGACGCGGTAGCCGTCGTCGACGCGCGCCTCGGCCGGCCGCCACCGCGGCAGGGCCTCGACGCGCCCTTCCCAACTGAAAGGATCGATGGACTGATTGGTTGCGTCGGAGAGGTTCGCGAAGGGCGCGAAATCCCCGTCGTCCCCGCCGTACCAGAAAGGGGTCGAGGTGCCCGCGCGGCAGGCGTATTCCCATTCGGCCTCGCTGGGCAGCGTGAACTCCGCGCCGGTTTCCGCCGAAAGCCAGGCGCAGAACTCCATCGCCCGCCGCCATGACACGCGCACGACCGGCTGCAGAGGCTCGTTCATGGGCCAGCCGCGCTCGCCTTGGCTGAACTGGATGAAGTCGCCGCTCTCAAGGCGGCTGTCGTGCCGCGGATCGAAGCGCGCGAACTGGGCGTTCGTCACCTCGGTGCGGCCGATCCAGAAGGGCCGCTCGATCGCCGCGCGGCACTGAGGACGCGCGTCGCCGTCCCCGGCCGGATCGCCGAGCACGCACTCGCCGGGGGGCAGCCTGACGAGCTCCAAGGCGACTCCTCCGCCCAGATCGACGGTCCTGGAAGGGAGGGCGGCCGGGCAAGGCGGCGGCGCGGCCGCCGCGGCGCCGGGCGGAGCCGCGCCGGCCGGCGCGGGGAGTGCGGGCTCCGCCGCCGGCTTGCGCGGCGCCGGAGGCTGCCGGCTTTCGAAATCGACGTCCAGTCCGCTGTAGGCCAGTTGCATCGCCCGCCGCCGCGCGCGCTGCTTCTCGACCCGCGCGGGGCCGCAGATCTCGATCCACGTGCCGTGCGCCGGCGCGTTGAGATCGATCCACGTGATCAGGCGGTCCCAGTCCTCGGCTTCGAGGCAGACGCCGTGGTGTCCCGCGCGCAGCATCTGGAGGAGCCGCGACGTGTCGGCGTGGTATTCGTAGGGCGGCAGGATGTGCAGATCGCTTTCCTTGGTCGGCGTGCGCACGTGGCGCCGCAAGGCGTAGTAAGAGGGCGTGAAGCGCGCGTTCAGGTTGTGGGGGGAGGAGTTCCGTTGGAGCGCGGCGGGCGCGCGGTCGGTCAGATCGGGGATGGCGGCGCCGTCCGGACGCGGCCGGCCGTCGTGGCAGCCGATGCAGAGGCGGTCGAGCACGGGCTGGACCTCGCTCCGAAAGCTGAAGCCGCGGGCCGGGCCGCGCCAAGGCTCGATGGCGGTCGGCGGGCGCACCGCGGCCTTCGGCAGGCGCGCGGGCGGGGCCGTATTCGGATCCTCGTGGCAGCCGACGCAGGCAAGCACCTCGCCCGGCATGGCGGTGAACCAGCTTCGCATGAGCTGGACGGCCTTGCCCTCGCCGTCGAGGGGCTGCAGGGCGATGGGCATGTAGGCGGGGATGGTGAAGCGCGCCGATCCGTCGTCCTCCACGGGGACGGTGCCCAGGATCACCTTGGGATCCCACGGCCCGTCCAGGCCGACGCTGTCCGGTTCGGCGCCCATCCCCTGGTATGCGAACAGGTAGGAGATGACGCGCAGGGACTTGATCGTCCCCCGCGGAACGTCCATCAGCCCCGGGCCTTCGTACACGTCGGCCAGCAGCACCTCGGCATCGCGGCGCGACAGATCGACCCTGTCCGGCACGATGGGCGGCCGCGGCGTCTTCCTGAGGGGCACCGGCTCCAGCAGCGCGTATCCGGGCTCCTCGCGGAGGAGGACGAGGTTGTCGAAAACATCGACCAGGTAGATGCCCCAGAGCGCGTCCTCGGAAGGCCGGCATGCCGCGAGCATGTACTTCTCGTCGAGCGGGAAAGGATGCAGGAAGCGCGGGTAGCTCTGCTCGGCCACGAGATCGAGCACCGCCGCCTCGACGCGCCGCCCCCGCCCGGGAATCTTCCGGAGGGCGCCCTCGGCCTCGAAGCGCCCGCGCGCGGGATCGAAGATCACCAGTTCGCCCATCCGCGGGACGTCGTGGTGTCCGCCCACGACGGCGACGATTTTGGTCGGATGGCCGGGGAGCGGGCGGGCGAAGAACATCGCGTTGGGCCAGTACGAGTTGCTGCCGTAGAAGGCCATCTGCTCGGTGCCGTCCGGGTTCATCTGGAAGAGAATCCGGGCGAAGGCGTGCGGCGTGTCGGTGTACTCCCAGCGCAGATACAGAACCCGTCCGTCCGCCAGCACCGTCGGGCACCAGTCGTGGTCCTGCTCCACCGTGAGCTGCCGGATCGTTCCGTCCCGCGCCGCCAGGAAGAGGTTCGCGACGTGTTCGCTTCCGCCCACGCAGGGCACGCCGGTGAAACAGGCGGTGGAGCTGAAGATGATCCGGCCGTCGGGAAGGTAGCAGGCATCGTAGTTGTCGACGTCGGGCTCCTCGATTTGGGGAGCGAGGCGCAGCCCGGCGCCGTCCGCGCCGATTTCCCACACGCGCCAGCGCCCGCGCGCGTCGGGCATGGAGAAGAGGAGCCGCTCGGCATCGAAGTCCAAGTCCACATCGCCCGCGAAGCGCCCGCCCTCCGGCGCGTAGAGCGGGGCGAGGGCGCCGTCCGGTGCGACGGGCGCAAGGACGGCAATGCAGTTGTCGTAGCCCTCCGGAGGAAGGCTCGAGTTCCCGAGGTAGTTCGCGGGGAGTCCGAGGGCGTCCGCGCGGCGCTTGACCACGAGGAGCCGGTCGAAGTCCAAGAGCGGGTGCGCGCACAGCGCCGCGCGCTGCAGCTCGGCGAAGGCGCGGCGGACCGCCGCGGGGTCTTCGCCGCCGGCCCACCGGGCCTGGAGCCGCTCCAATCGGCGCCGAAACTCGGCTCCCCGCGGATAGCGCGCTCCGAAGGTATCCGTCAAGTCGTCAAGGGCAAGCCTGAGCGCCTCCCAGTCGGGGGGCGCGGGCCGCGGACGTTCCGGCGGTTCCCACGCCGCCTCGCCGCCGAGGTAGGCCAGGAGGTTGGCGAGCAGTCCGCGGAAGTTCCGCGCGTACGCCGCCGAGACGTTGCGGTGCGGGACGCCCAGGCGCCAGGCCGCCGCGATCACGCGCCCCGCGCCGCGGCGGTGCTCGACGAGCGGCACCGGCGCGCCGCCCGGAGTCCGCGCCAGCACGCGGCCGCCCGCCGGTTCGAAGATTTCGAAGGCCGGGTAGGCCGCGTTGTTGAACCATAGAACGCCGCGTTCCAGATCCAAGCCGCTGAAGGCCGGGTGCTCCGCCGCGGCGGGGATCAGGCCGGACTGGGCGCGGTCGTTGCCGAAGGTCAGGCGGCGCGTGCGTACAGTGTCGAGTTCGAGGTCGGCCAAGAGCCCGGCGGCGGTTCCCGAAAGGAGGAGCCGCCCGCCGTCCTGCACGTAGCGCGCAAGCGCGCGCAGCGCCGCGCCGTCCCAGCGGGGCGCGTCGAGGCCGTCCTCGTGGTGCCACACGACGCGGAAATCGGAAAGCGGCCTGTCGCGTTCCTCGCCGTCGACGAAGCGTCCACCGGCGCCTCCGTGAAGGAGCGTTGAGGCGCCTAAGTCGCGGGCCAGCGTCCAAGCGCGGTGGAGCTCGATCCGCGGGCGCTCCCTCGCCCCCGGTTTGATGAGAAACGCGACCCCGGCGCCGTCGTCGCCGGCGGGGACGGAAGCCGGCGCGGCGAGGCACAGGAGCATCGCCGCGCTGAAAGTCCTGGTGCGAGGCGGGCGCGCCATTGAGAAGACTCCGTCCGGCCGCCGGGCCGTCCGCGCGGCCGGCAAGGTCAGTATAAGGCGGCGGCGCGAGCGGGGGCAAGGCAGGCCGCGGCGGGCGACTGCCGCCCGCTACCCTTGGCGGCGGCGGCGGTTTAACATCCGAGCGCGGCGGCCGCGGTGCGCCGCCCGAGGCGTCCACTCGAGAGCAAAGGAGAAACGGCGTGAGCAGAATGGCATGCGCGGCGGCGGTCTTAGCGGTGTTGGCGGCGGCACCGGTCTGCGCCCAGGGGCGGCGGGCGGAAGGGTTCGGCGGCGCCGGGCTGCTCGGCGTCTTCGACACGAATCGCGACGGCGTCATCGACAAGGACGAGATCGCGGGCGCGGCGGTCGCGCTCAAGGCGCTGGACAAGAACGGCGACGGAACGATCGGCGCCGATGAGCTCCAGGGCTTGGGCCGGGGCGGGCCGCCGCAAGGCAGAAGGGCGGCGCCCGCCGGCGCCGGGGGAGAGGCGGCCATGTTCGAGAAGCCGCTCGTCCCGAAGGACGAAGCCGAGAAGAAGATCGTGGAAGCGATTCGGGTCATGCAGGCGGGGCCCCGCTATGCGAACGTTCCCGACAAGCACGGCCGCTTTCTGCGCCTGCTTGCCGAGGCGCTCGACGCCAAGCGCATCGTCGAGATCGGCACCTCGACGGGCGAATCGGCCGTCTGGTTCGCCTTGGCGCTCAGGAAGACGGGCGGCACCCTCATGACCCACGAGATCGACCATGGCCGGGCGGAGCTCGCCCGCGCCAATTTCAAGAAGGCCGGCGTCGCGGATCTGATCACGATCATCGAGGGCGACGCTCACCAGACCGTGCAGGAGCACGAGGATCCCATCGACATCCTGTTTCTGGACGCCGACAAGCAGGGTTACCTCGATTACATCCGGAAGCTGTTGCCGCTCGTGCGCCCCGGCGGCTTGATCGTGGCTCACAACATGTCCGTGCGCCAAGCCGATCCGCGCTACGTGGAGTTCATCACGGCCGATCCGAACCTGGAGACGACCTTTCTCTTCATGGATGAAGGCGGCGTGGGCGTGACCATGAAGAAACGATAGCGATGGATCCCCGCGCCTCACGCGACGCGGATCCGCCGCGCGCGGCGGCGCCCGCGGGCGCCGCCGTCGTGCCGCGCCTCGGGCTCTGGGATGCGGTCAGCATCATCGTCGGCATCGTCGTCGGTACGGCGATCTTCCGCTCGGCGCCGGCCGTCTTTCAGAACGTCGGCGGGCCGTGGCAGGCCTTGGGGGTGTGGCTCCTGGGCGGAGTCCTGTGCCTCTTCGGCGCCTTCTGCTACGCCGAGCTGGCGACCGCCTACCCGCGCAACGGCGGGGACTACGAGTACCTGAGCCGGGCCTTCGGTTCGGGCGTGGGGTTTCTGTTCGGCTGGGCGCAACTGGCCTGCATTCTGACGGGCAGCATCGGGGTCATGGCGTATGCCTTCGCCGACTATGCCTTGTGTCTGGGCGGGCTGTCGGCGGACGCGGTTCCGTACCTTGCCGCAGGCGCGATCGTCACGGTTTCGGCCGTGAACCTGCTGGGAATCATCGTCTGCAAGTATGTCCAGAACGTGCTGACTCTCGCCAAGATCGCGGGACTGGGCGGCGTGGTGCTGGCGGGCGTGTTCTGGGGGGGAGAGGGGGTGCGCGAGGGCGCCGCGGGCGCCTCCGGCGTCATGGGGCCGGGCCTGGGGCTCGCGCTCGTCCTGGTGCTCTACACCTACGGCGGCTGGAACGATGCCTCCTTCGTCGCCGCCGAGGTCCGGAACCAACGCCGCAACATGCCGCGCGCCCTGATCCTCGGCATCGGGGGAATCGCCCTCATCTATCTCCTCGTCAACGCGGCCTACCTGTGGGTGCTGGGCTTCGAGGGGGCGCGGGCAACCGCCACGCCGGCGGCGGACGTCCTCGATCGCGCCGCCGGTTCTTGGGGCGCCGCCGCGATCAGCGCGCTGGTCATGGTGTCGGCCCTCGGCGCGATCAACGGCATGATCCTGACGGGCGCGCGGGTGTACTCGACGGTGGGCGAGGACCACAGAATCTTCAAACGCCTCGGCGCCAGGCATCCGCGCACCGGCGCGCCCGTCGCGGCCATCGTCGCGCAGGCGCTGGTGGCGCTGCTGCTGGCGCTTTTGGTGGGGACCGCGCGCGGCCGCGGCGCCGTCGACGGGTGGCTCGCGGCGCTCGGCGCGGGGACGATCCCATGGAGCGATTACGGCGGCGGATTCGAGACGCTCATCGCCGGCACGGCGCCCGTCTTCTGGTCGTTCTTCCTCCTGACGGGCGTCGCCTTTTTCGTGCTGCGGTTCACGGACCGCGCCAGGGAGCGCCCCTTCAGGGTGCCGCTCTTTCCGCTCCCGCCCCTCGTTTTCTGCGGCACCTGCCTGTACATGCTGTGGAGCAGCTTGGCGTATGCCGGTTGGCTCGCGCTGCTCGGCGGCGTGCCCCTGGGCGCCGGCGCCGTGGTTTACGGGCTCAGGCGCCGGTGAATCCGCGCGCCGGGGCGGGGCGGTGTCCGCGCGCGGCACGGGGCGCGGGAGATGCCGCGCAAGCCGGCGTTTTCAGGCGGCGGAGTTTGTATGTAACTATTTATGAATTCGTGGGTTGCGACGACGTTGCAAAGAAGGGAATTGACATGCGCATCGCCTTTGTGATAAAATCACGGTTGGCTTGAATGCAGACACCGCCCGGTGTGGCGGAGGAGTTCCAAGGATTGGGGTACTAAGCCTTTCTTGGTGAATGGTGACGCGACTATGAAGAAGCTTCTTTGCTGTGCGGCGTTGCTCTGCGGTACGTTCGCTTACGCGGACACGCTCAGGTTCGAGACCGTCGGGAACGACCTTCCCGGCATGGTGAATTTGGTCAAAACCCGGGACTTGCTCAATGCACCGACCAACGGTGCGAATTCCGCCGCGCTGCTGGCCGCCCAGACTCGAGTTTCCAGGGGCGTCTCCCTGCGAGACATCGTGGCGGCCTTCAAGAACCGCATCCGCCCCATCGCCATCAAGCCGCCGCGACGCGGCCATGACGACCGAGGCGGCGGCGTGAGGCCCCCGATCCCGACGCCCGTTCCCGAGCCCTGCACGCTGGTGTTGCTGGGGTTCGGCGGGCTTCTGGGCCTCGGCGGTGTAGCCCTTCGCCGGCGGCAGCGCTGACCGCGGCCGTAGCCGCCGCGCGGGAGCAGCCCGCGGCGCAGAGGCGCCGCGGGCTGCTCCTGTTGTTCCCGCGGACGGGCCGCGCGTCCCGCGTTGAAGCTCGCGGTCCGAATGGTAGAATCGCTCTTCACCGCCGCCGCCGCTGCGTGCGTAGGGACGGCGTCGAGGACCTCACGGAGATCGGTATGAGCAGCAAGAAGGTCAGGAAGCGGAGCGCCGAGCGCGGCGCGCGCGCCCCGAAGGGCGCCACGATGCGCATCGAGGGCAAGGAGTACGAATTCCCCGTTGTGGTGGGCACGGAGGGCGAGAAGGCCATCGATATCTCGAGCTTGCGCGCCTCGACGGGTTACATCACCCTTGATGAAGGCTTGAGCAACACGGGTTCCTGCGAGAGCGCGATCACGTTCCTCGATGGACAGCGCGGAGAGCTGCGCTACCGCGGCATCCCCATCGAGGAATTGGCGGCGCACTCGACCTTCACCGAGACCGCCTACCTGGTGATGTACGGCGAGCTTCCCAAGCCGCGCGAGCTGGAGATCTTCTCGGCGCGCCTGAACGCCTCGTCTCTGATCCACGAGGACATGCGCCATTTCTTCATGGGGCTTCCCGGCCACGCGCATCCCATGGCCATCTTGACGACGGTCGTGGCATCGCTTTCGGCGTTCTATCCCGTGAGCGATGAGTTGTGCAAGGACGACGAGGACCGCATCGTCGCCAACCTGATCTCCCAGATCAGGACCCTGGCGGCGTGCTCCTACAAGATGTCCATCGGCGAGCCGGTCGTCTACCCGTCGTACAAGCGCAAGTTCGTCGAGAACTTCCTGTACATGATGTTCGCCTCGCCGGTGAGGGACTACCAGCTCGATCCGGTCATTATCCGCGCGATCGACCTCTTCCTGATGCTCCACGCGGACCACGAGCAAAACTGCAGCACCGCGACGGTGCGCATGGCGGGCTCCAGCCACGCGAACGTGTACGCGGTGGTCTCGGCGGGCATCAGCGCGCTCTGGGGGCGGCTCCACGGCGGCGCCAACCAGGCCGTCATCGAGATGCTCGAGCGCATCCAGGCCAGCGGCATCAGCGTGGCCGCTTACGTCGAGCGCCTAAAGGCCAACAAAGAGCGGCTGATGGGCTTCGGCCACCGCGTCTACAAGACCTACGACCCGCGCGCGAAGATCCTCAGGGAGCATTGCCACAACCTTCTCAAGAAGCCCGGCATGAGTGCGCCCGCCTTCGATATCGCCCTCGAACTGGAGCAGATCGCCCTCCGGGACGAGTACTTCCTGAGCCGTAATCTCTACCCGAACGTCGACTTCTACTCCGGGCTGATCCTCAAGGCCGCGGGGTTTCCGGTCAACATGTTCACGGTGCTCTTCGCCATCGGCCGGATGCCGGGTTGGCTGGCGCAATGGCGCGAAATGCGCCATGCGGACAAAAACAAGATCGTGCGCCCGCGGCAGATTTACAAGGGGCCGCCGCTGCGGCATTTCGTTCCCAAGGACGCGCGCTAGCTTCCGGCCGGCCGTCAGGCGCGGGTCGCGGCGGGCGCGCGCTCCGGTGCGGGTTCCGGCGCCGGTTCCGGCGCGGGCGCGCGCTTCCTCTGCCGCAGGGCGACGTAGGCGATGACCGGCACGATCGCGTAGAAGAGGAAGGCGCCGGCGAGGAAAAGGGGCCTGATGCCGTAGGCAAGCGCGACGGCGCCGCCGGCGATGGAGGCCGCGAGCCATCCGGTGGAGCGCGCCGTCGCGGCCCAGCCGAACACCGCGCCGCGGCGTTCGGGCGGCGTGACCTTGACCAGCCAGATCTGGAACACCGGGTCGAGCGCGGCGGCGCACAACGTCATGGCGAAGCGCGCGAGGAAGAGCGCGGTGAATCCGGTCGCGAAAGCCTGCGGCGCCAGGAAGACGCCGGCCCCGAGCGCCGCGACCGCCGCGACGCGGGCGGGCGCGATCCGATCGGCGAGCGGCGCGATCGCCAGGCCGGAGAGCAGCCCCGCGAAGCCCCCGAGGGCTTGCAGCGCCCCCGTCCAAAGCGATGCGCCCTCGATCGTCACGTTGATGTCTTGGACCAGGAGCGGCACGAAGGGCGCGTCAAACTGGCGGACGAAGGCCACGGCCACCGTGAGGAGGAGGATCGGTGCGACCAGGCCCGCGCTTCCTATGCGGGCGCCGGCGGGAGCGCCGGGCGACGGTACGCCGGAGCTCGCGGTATGCTCGCGCGCGCCGGCCAGGACCAGAACTCCGGCCAGGAGCAGGAGGCCGCTGCCGGCGAAGAACGCCTCGCGGTAGCCGAAGCGCTCGGCGAGGATGCCGCCCAGGAGCGAGCCCGCCATGCCGCCGCAGAAGACGGCCGAACTGAGCGAGCCGAGGGCGAGCCCGCTGCGGTGCGGCGGCGTGCCGACGGCGATCATCGTCTGGGCCGCCGTGACCGTGCCGGTGAAGATGCCCTGGAGGAAGCGCAGCAACGCGAGGGTCTCGACGCTTTTCACGAGGCCCATGAGCGCCACGACGACCGCGGCGGCGAGGTTGGCGCGAATGAGCATGAGCCGGCGGCCGTACCGGTCGCCGAGCAGTCCCCAAACCGGGGCGAACACCGCTAGGGCGCAGGATGTCGCGGCGGAGCAAACGGCGACCCAGAAGTTGAGATCCTGCGGGTCGCGGATCCCGAGATCCTTCTGGATGAAGTACGGCATGAAGGGCAGCGCGAAGCAGAATCCCATGATCGAGAGGAACTGGGAGAGCCAAATCACGATGAGGTTCTGCTTCCAGTTGACCACGGTTCGGCGCTCGCGCTCCTTCCGGCGCCGCGGCCGAACCCGTCATGGAGCCGGCGCGGGCAGCCTCTGATTATAGCGAACGGAAGCGGCGCCCGCCGCCGCGCGGTGGGAAAGGAAGACGGCGAGGACTCGGTAGGCCGCCCGGCCGTGTTTCCGCGTCGAGCCGGCGTCCTCCGCGGTCCGGCCGCGCCAGCGGGGAAAGACGCAGCGGCGCCCCGCGGCGGAAACTTGAAGGCGAGGCAGGTCCCGCGAGGCGCGCGGATGGCCTTGAACCTGCGCGGCGGGTTCTCTTCCAGACAGACCTCGCCGACCGGGATTGCGGCGCGGCCGAGGAGCCGCGAGGGCGCCCTTGAGAAAACCGCGCCGGCCCTTGGGTCGGTTCGTTTTCACGGTCTCCCTCGGCTTCGTATCGGATCGCGCCGCGCGCATTCGGCGCCGGCCGCGTGAACGCGACTTCACGGCGGCGGTGAGAGGCCGTATAATGACCTTGTTCGTGGAGTGAATGGGTCTTGCGTGCACGAACAAAGGATAGGGAGAGAGTCTGCGATGCAGGGAACGCGGTTTACGCCGCCCGCGAGGGTCGGCGCGGAGACACGCCTGGAACAGCGTATCTGGGCGCAGGCCGGGCCGATCATCAGCGCCGTGCGCACGGAGGAGGACATCCTCCGCGCCGAGCGCGCCGCGTACGCACGCACAGGCGTTCACTTCGTCTCGTGCGTTTGGGACGCCGAGGATCTGTTCGACGAACCCGCCCCGGTCGAGCTGCTCAGGTGGGATATCGTCAAGGGCGACGTGTGGGTGATCTACCAGCGGGCGGCCGGGGTGCCCGCCTGACCGGCCGCCGCCCGGCCGATCTTCAAAAGGCTCCGCGATCAACGCGGCACCCTGAATCCGAGGGCGCTTGCCCCCGGCGCTCGTCTTCGCGGGCGCCAGCGCGCCGCCGCGCCGGTTGGCGGTTCGGCGCTTTTGCGTTATCCTAGGCCTTATGAAGGCTGAGGAGAGTCTCTCGCGACGGGTGCGGGCGGAGCGCCCTCCTTCCTGCGCGGCTGTCAGCCGCTTCGCCGCCGATCCTGTTACCAGGGTGGAGGTTGCGTACGGCCCGGTCAGGGAATACTTCGTCACCTTCAAGCCCGGCGCCATGCCCGAGGCGGGCGGGGAGACGGCCGAGAGCCTGTACGGCCGCATTGCGGAGTTCCTGGACGGCGCCGGCTGCCAGATCGTGCAGGAGCGGTGTTACGCCGACCCGGGGGCCTACGCGGAGGTGGCGGCGGCCCGCGCCAAGGCGTTCGAGCGCCGGAACGTCGATGGGGATGGCGCCCTGAGCTTCGTGGGCGAGGCGCCGTGCGAAGGCGCGGCCGCAATCGCGGGCGTGCAGTTGTGGGCGGTTCGAGGGGAGGATGGGTCGCCGCGCGTGACGCCGCTTCTTGCCGACGGCCGCCGTGTGGGCCGCCGCTTCCTGGCCCACGGTCTCGGCTACACGGCCCTTCCCTGCGTGGGGCCTCGGCCGGAGCTCGGCCCCGAGCACCCGCGAGGCGAGCATGCCCGGTCGATGTTCAACGAGGTCGGGCGCCTGCTCGCCGGCGCCGGTCTGGCCTACCGCGATGTGGTCAGGACCTGGATCTACGTGCCCGAGCTTCTGGCCTGGTACGACGAGTTCAACGCGGCGCGGCGGCGCGTTTTCCTCGAGGCCGGGCTGATCGGCGACTCCGAGACGAACTGGCTTCCCGCCAGCACCGGCATCCAGGGCCGTTGCCCCGCGGGGCGGGCGTGCACCATGGGAGTGCTCGCCGCCGCACGTGCCAACGGGACGCCGGTCAGGGTGGAAATGGTGGCCAGTCCCGGCCAATGCGAGGCCTTCGAGTACGGCTCGGCCTTCTCCCGCGCCGTCGAGGTGCACGACGGCTGCTCCAGCCGGATGTACGTCTCCGGGACGGCGAGCATCGGCGGGGGGGGCGCGAGCATCCACCCCGGCGATGCGGAGCGGCAAGCCGCGCACACGCTGGGCGTCATTCGCGAGCTTCTGGCCGCGCGCGGCCACGGCTTCGCCGACGTCGCGCACCTGACGGCGTTCCTCAAAGGACCGGAGCACGCGGAGGACTTCAGGCGCGCCGCCGCCCGCGAGGGTCTCGACCTCCGTCTCGCGGTCGAGACCGTCGCCGATGTGTGCCGCCCGGAGCTGCTCGTCGAGATCGAAGTCATGTCGATCCGCGCCGCCGCGCCGGCGGGCCGCAGGTCTTAGGCGCCGTCGGCGCGGGCGCGGCGCCGAGTCACTTGTCCCTGTCCGGGCGCGCCTGCTCGATGTCCTTGAAGTAGTTGACGGTTCCGACCTTCATCTCGATGGTGGCCGCCTCGTCGCAGACGATAATGCCGTGGGGGTGGAGTTGGAGGCAGGAGGCGGTCCACATATGGTTGACGCCGCACTCGATCACCTGCTGGAGCGCCCTGGCCTTGCTGTAACCGCTGGCGATGATCATGACCTCGCGGGAATCCATCACCGTGGCGACGCCCACCGTGAGCGCCGTCTTGGGCACCTTGGCGATGTCGTTGTCGAAGAAGCGCGAGTTGGCGATGATCGTGTCCTGAGTGAGCGCCTTGATGCGCGTCCGGCTCGCGAGGGATGAGCCCGGTTCGTTGAAGGCGATGTGGCCGTCCGGGCCGATGCCGCCGACGAAGAGCCGCGCGCCCCCGAGCCTCTTGAGCTTCTCCTCGTACCGGGCGCATTCCGCGTCCAGGTCCGGCGCGTTGCCGTCGAGTATATTGACGTTCTCCCCGCGGATGTCGATGTGGTCGAAGAAATTGCGCCACATGAAGGCGTGGTAGCTCTGGGGGTGGTCCCGGGCGATGCCGACATACTCGTCCATGTTGAACGTGACCACGTTCGCGAAGCTCACCTTGCCGGCCTTGTTGAGGCGGATGAGATTCTTGTACATGCCCAGGGGCGTGGACCCCGTGGGCAAGCCCAGGACGAAGGGCGTGCCGGCCTTGTGCTCGTTGATTCGGCGGGCGACGTGGGCCGCCGCCCACGTGCTGACGCTGTCGTAGTCCTTACGGATGATCACGCGCATGATGCGCCTCCCTTTCTTGGGCGCGGATGGCTCCGAGCCGCGCCTTGAGTGCGCGCGCCGGCGGCGCGCCGCCTGATGATTTCCGGCCGGCGCGCGCTTGTCAATGGGGCGGAGCGGCCGGCGGCGAAGCGCCGGCGGACCCTTCGCCGGCGTTGGCGGGCGGCCGCGCCTGGAGCCGCGCGCCGATCCAGTTCGCCATGTCCGCGCCGTAGCCGTCGCCGGCGTCGGTCACGACCAGGCGCAGTTCCGCGACGCCGTCCAGCGGGACGTCGACGGCGGCGGCCTGCCCCGCGCCGCGCAGGACGGCGCTCGCGAAAAGCTCCCTGCCGTCGCCGAGCACCTTGAAAACCACGGTCCCGCCCTTTTCGGCGGCGACCGCCGTGGCGCGGAACCGGGCGTAGGCGCCGTCAAGAGCGTAGGCGATCTCCGAAGGGGCGTGCGTGCCGATGCCGCGGGCGCGGACGCCGGCGCCGGAGCGCAAGGCGCGGCCCTCGACGTCGCGGTCCCGGCGGGGCAGCTTGTCGTCGTTGAACGACCAACCGGCGGCGGCCGAAATCCACGGCAGGTCGCTGAGGTACACCCAACCGCCGGGGGCGGGTTCGGGCGCCGCGGAGGGGCGCCGCGGCGGGGGCGGCGGCGGCACCGCCTCGCGGTAGGGGACGGAGGCTCCGGAGAGAGAAGCCAGGTCCTCGCGCGGGAAGCGCCGGAGCTGTTCGTAAAGCTCTCGGAGCGCGGCGCGCATGGCCTGGTAGTCGGCGTCCTCGCCCGTGGCGAAGACGGTTCCGTCGCAGCGGCCCCAGCCGCCGGCCGCGGCCGCCAGGGGCGCCTGGAGCATGCGGCTCATCGCGAGGTCGCGGTGGTTGAGGCTGAGCCACCACGTCGCGCGGTGGCCGTCGGTCTCGCCATGGCAGTCGGCGCAGCGCCGGCCGTAGACGGCCGCGAGGCGTTCGCGCGTCTTGCCCGTGAAGATTTGACGGTTGTCGTAGTGCGGCGTCGCGTACCGGTCGTAGTACACGGCGTTCGCATCGATCCACATGAAGAGCCGCCGCTCCTCGCCGGGGGACAGAAGGACGCCGTGGTGTCCGGACTCGAGGATCTCAGTCAGGCGCGAGGCGGCGGATCCGTAGGTGTAGGGCGGCCGCGGATAGACGTCGTCGGGGTGGTCCCAGCGCATCGCGTCGGCGACGCTGAGGTAGGGGAGCAGTTCTTCGTAGGCGATGGTGAACCGGTTCGTGAGGTCGTCGGTGAGGATCACCTTGACGGCCGCGCGGTCGTGGGTGTGGCAGCCGGCGCACCTGGCGTTGAGGATGGGCTGGATGTCGCGCAGGTAGCTCAGCGGGGCCGTGCCCCAGGGCGGGGGATCGAGCCGGGCGGGTGCGGCGTTCCAGGCCGCGCCGCGCCGGTTGGGCGGCGCGGTCGTGCGCGGCTCGTGGCACCCGACGCAGGCGCGGATCTCGCCCGGCTTCAGGCACACGACGCTGCGCATGCGCTGGATTTCCCGGTGGCGCGCATCGAGGACCTCGAAGTAGATGTTCCGGTCGGCCGGCGCCAGGAAATTCGCCGATCCGTCGGGGGCCACGGGCACGGTGCCCAACACGCGCTTGATCGTGTAGATGCCCGTTCCCGCCGTCGTGATCACGCTCTCCGTCGTCACTTCGGTGCGGGGCAGATCCTCGATGATGCGCAGGTGCGCGGCGGCGCCGCGGGGAACGCCGGGAAGACCCTCGTAGACGTCGATGACCAGAAGACGCGCCTCAGGGTCTTCCGCGTCCTCGCGGGGCGGGCGCACGGGGAAGGGATGCGGCGCGGCCCGCGGCGCGAGCGGCACGGGTTCGGCGCACGAGATCGCGGGATCGCGGTACAGGAGCGCCAGCGTGCCGCGGCGGTCCCCGATGTAAAGCGCCCAGCCACGCTCGAGCCACGGGAGCACCGTGGGCGTGAAGGCGCACAGGTACGTGTCTTCCGAGAGCGGCCAAGGGTCGCTGAACCATCCCCGGCGGCTGTCCTCGATCTTTTCGCCGGTGATCGGCACCCCGGGGGTGAGGATCGCGAGCGGGTCCGGCCCGTCGACGCCGCGCTCGATTTCGATGCGGCCGATGGCGCCGTGCGTCTGGCCGTGGTGGCCGGTGAAAAGCGCCGTGACGGCAGTCCCGCCGGGGACGGCCCGGGGGAACATGATGACGTTGGGGCGTAGGGTGGCGTTGCCGTAGTACGGCGCCATCATGCTGCCGTCGGGGTTGATCGTGAAGGGATTGTGGAGCGACGTCACCGAGCGTTCGTTGTACTCCCAGCGGCTGTAGATGATGCGGCCGTCGGGCAGCAGGCTCGGATTGAAGTCGTTGAAGACGTTCAGGCTGATGGGGCGCGGCGCCGCGCCGCGCTTCTCCAGGACGAAGAGGTTGGGCGCGTGGCGGTCGGCTCCGCACATGACGTAGTGTCCCGAGCGGTCCGAGGTGAATCCGATTCTGTCGAAGGGGAGGTAGAAGGGCTCGCAGTCGTTCCTGGGGCCGAAGGTGAGCTGCGTCACCGACGTTCCGGCCGGATCGGTCTCGTAGATGTGGTAGCTCTGGCTCCCGTCCCAGGCGTCCGAGCCGTTGCCGAAGGAGAAGAGCAGCCGCCCCGCGTCCCAGTGCAGGCACAGGTCGCGGTAAACGCCCTCTCCGAGGGAGTCGACGACGGCCGTCACGGCGCCGTCGGGCCGGACCGGCGAGAGGCGGTAGATGCCGCCGCCGGGCCGGTTGCGGAGGTGGTGGGCGTCCATGAAGGGCTGCTCGGAGTCGAAGGGCTTGCGCTTGAGGAAGAGCAGCGCGTCGAAGCCGATGCGCCCAAGCAGGAGCCTGTCGCGCAGCGCGCTCGCGCGCTCGAAGATCGCCCGCCACGACCGGCCGGCGGCGGGCGTCCAGGCTCGCGCGGCGGTCTCGATCGCGGCCAGTTCGCGCGCCGCCGCCGCGTCGGGCGTTTCGGCCAGCAGCGCGCCGATCCGAGCCGTGAGGTCGGACACCCATTCCACGTGGGCCAGAAGCGGCAAGGTGTACGCCGTCGCGCCGTGCTTGATCGAGACGAGGAGGAGAGCGCCGCCTTCGCGTTCGAGCGCGACGGGCAGCTCGACGACCGCCGCTCCGAGGGGCGGGAGCGTGACGGCGCGCGCCGCCGCGGCGGGCGGAGCGTCGAGCGTCCGCAGCGAGAGGGCGAGATCGAGGCGGAGTTCCTCGGGGACACAGCTTTTGATGGCGAGTTCGAGCGCGTTCGCGCCGCGCGCCAGATCCAGGGGCGCCGCCAAGGCGAGGCCGAAGGGCGCCGCCGTCGGCCGCAGGCTCGTCAGGCGGTCGAAGGCCCGTTCCCAGCCGTGGTACCAATGGTCGTGGCCGCCGCCGCCCGGATGCGCGTAGCCGCGCACCGCCGCGCCGGCCGCCGCGCGCTCCTGGGCGGCGGCGCCTCGCCCGAGGGTGCGCGTCAGGCGCACCTTGCCTTCGGCCCACGCCAGCTCGAGGCGCTCGGCCTTGTCCTCGAAGGGCAGGAGCGGTAGCGGAATCGGATTCGGCCAGAGGACGGAGGTTCCGTCGGAGGGAACCGGGAAAAGGGGGAGCTCTTTCGCCGCAGGGTCTTCCTCCTCCCAACGGCCGATAATCCTCTCCCACGCGTCGATGGCCGGCAGCGTCTCGCGGAAATACCAGTCCTCGCGGACCACGGCGGACGGCGCCGGCGGCGCGGCGGCCGATGCGAGCAACACGTAAGCGGCCGCGCCGGCCGCCCGGAACCGAAAACCACCCATGGAATCCATCGTCGGGGGCCGGCTGCGGGGTGTCAAGCTGGCTAATGCTTGCCTCGGGCGCGCCACGCCCATAGCATTATAACGGGTGTCGAGGCATCGGGATTGCGCGGCCTTCCAGGAGGCGGGGTATGAAGAGGCTTGTGATTCTCGTTGCGATCGCCGCGCCGGCGGCGGTTTGCGGGCAGTACATCGGCAATCCCTGCGGCAAGGCGGTGCCGCGCGGCGCGCCGAGCTATCGCGCCACCGGCGCCTGCGGCTTGGCGGGCTTCGACCTCGGCCTGGGCCGATTCAAGGTGGACGCCGACTATGATGTCGTGTCCGGCGGTTTGTTCGGCACGCTGCGGGAAACCTCGGAGCTGCGCGAGACGTACTTCGCCTTTTCAGGCGGGGTCAATGTGGAGGGGTTCGAACTGGAGGGGCGGCTGGGCGGAACGTGGATCGAGCTTCGGGAGGACTTGTTCACGGAGGATCCGTTCCAGGACGGCGCCGGCGTGCTGGTCGGACTCGGCCTGCGGTACGGCTTCTCGCCCGTCGAGTTTCTCCGTCTCGGTCTCGGCGGCCAGTTCGAGTATTCCTACACCGAGGGCGACACGCGGGTCTCGGACGGCCACTCGGTGTGGAAGGAGGACATGACGCTCGATCTTTTCCGCGGGCAGCTTTTCGCCGGCGCGAGTCTCGACCTGGAAGCCGGGCGGGACCTCGTGTTCTCGCCCTACGCGGGCGGGGGCTTGGAGTTCCTGAAGGGGGAACTCTACCTCGAAGATTGGCACCGGTGGTTCGACGATGAGGTCGCTGACTTCGATGAAAAGCACGTGGGCTTCATCTTCGGCGGTCTGGACCTGCACATCGGCGGGCGGGCGCGGATCGGGCTTGAGGCCCGCACGAACTTCGACGGCTGGCTAGCCCAAGTCAGTTTAGGCATCCGCTTCTGATTCCTTCCCGCCGTATTGTCCGCGAGGCCCCGCGCCCTTACCATTTTCTCTCCGCGCGCGGGTGCCGCGCTCGAGCGGCTTTTCGCGCGCAGGGCGCAGGGAGGAGAGACGCATGCAGTATCGTACCCTCGGCAAATCCGGTATCCGCGCTTCGATCATCGGGCTGGGGACGTGGGTCACGGGCGGCGGCAGGGTGTGGGGCAAGGACCCTGATGACGCCGAGTCGATCCGCGCGATCCAGGTCTCCATCGATGCGGGCGTCAACCTGATCGACACGGCGCCCGCCTACGGCTTCGGCCGCAGCGAGGAGGTGGTGGGGCGGGCGATCAAGGGGCGGCGCGACAAGGTCGTCCTGGCCACCAAGTGCGGCCTGCTCTTCGGGGAGGGCGAGACGCGCGGGTCGTTCTTCACTCCCTTTGACGGCCGGGTCCTCAGGCGCAGCCTCAGGCCCGACACCATTGTCGAGGAGGTCGAGCGGAGCCTCGCGCGCCTGGACGTGGACTGCATCGACCTGTACCAGACGCATTGGCCGGCGATCCCTCCGGACAAAACGCCGATCGCCGACACCATGGCCTGCCTGATGAAGCTCAAGGATCAGGGCAAAATTCGGGCGATCGGCGTCTCGAACGTGTCGTTGGCCGAGCTCGAGGAGAACGAGCGCGCGGGCGAGGTCGCGAGCGACCAGCTTCGCTACAGCCTTCTCCACAGGAATCCCGAGAGCGACATCCTGCCGCACTGCGTGAAGCGCGGCATCGCGACCCTCGCCTACATGTCCCTCGAGCAGGGCCTGCTCACCGGGAAGGTCGGCCTGGATCGGAAGTTCGAGAAGGACGAGTGGCGCGGCAACGAGGCGTGGAGCCCGTGGTACAAGCGCGAGAACCGCGCCAGGGTGCTGGAGATGCTCGCGGGTTGGAAGCCGCTGGTGGAGAAATACGCGTGCACCCCGGCGCAGCTCGTCCTTGCCTGGACCGCGGCGCAGCCCGGCGCGACGCATGTTCTGTGCGGCGCGCGGACCGCCGCGCAGGCCGTCGAGAACGCCGCGGCGGGCGCCCTCAGGCTCGCAGCGGCCGATCTGGCGGCCATGCGCAAGAGCGCCGTCGGGCTGGGGCAGCCGGCGTAGCACCGCGCCCGGCCGGCGGTCACCGCTCGGCCCGCGCCGTCTCCGGCGGGCGCTCGATCAAGAGCGCGGCGCTCTCCGCGCGCAGCGCGAGGAGCTGTTCCTCCTGCTCCGCGCTGAACGAACCGAGCCGCTGGCCGTAGGTGTCGATCCACAGGGTCAGCCGCTCGCGGGCCTCCTTGTCCAGGACGGCGCCGCGGTGTCCCCCCGGTGCTTTGAGCAAGGCGAGCAACGGGCTCCGGCTCGCCGCGCCCTCGCCCTCGATCGAACGGCCTTGGTGGTAGCGCGCGACCACGTGGTCCCGGAGGCTCGGCGCTCCGTAGCGGACCAGCGTTTCGTAGGACTTGGCGGCGGTCAGATCGAAGGCGGCGCCCTCGGCTCCCGGCGCGTGGCACGCCGCGCAATGCCGGTCGAGGACGGGCTGGACGAGGCGATCGTACCGCAGCGGCCAGGAGCCTTCGGGGCCCACGGCGATTTTGGACGGCGCGCGCCGCGCGGCCAGCGCCGGCTTTTGCGGCGCCGCGGTGTTGCGCCCCTCGTGGCAGCCCGCGCAGCTCAGCGTCTGGCCGGGCTGAACGTGTGTGGCGCTGCGCATGGTCTGGACGGCGACGCCGGCGGCATCGAGGGCCTGGAAGAAGACGATCACGCCGGCGGGCGCGCGAAAATAGGCCGAGCCGTCCTCCTCCACCGGCACGGTGCCGAGAACGCACTTGCCCGGATCGTCGCGCGTGATGCCCAGGGCGGGAAAGTTCATGGTGGGATGGGTCTTGGGCGGGATTGCGACGATTCTGAGCGCGGCGATCTTCCCGCGGGCGTCGGGCCCGAGGCCGTTGTAAACGTCCGCGAGCAGGAAGCGGCCCTCTTTCGGTCCCTCCGCGGCGGCGTGGTTCGGCATGACGGGCGGCGCGGGCGGCGGCCTGAGCGGCGCGGGGTACATCGTCGAGATCTCGGGGTCGCGGTACAGAAGCTCCATGGCGCCCGTGGCGTCGAAAAGGTAAAGCCCCATGCCGTTGGGCGGCCTGAGCACCGAATGCCAGCGGTCCCAACCGGCGCTCGCCGCGGGCGCCAGCGTTCCCTCGCAGCCCCACGTCACCAGGTGAAAGCGCTCCGACAGCGGGTAGGGGTTGGCGTAGTACGAGAGCGGCCAGCCCTCGATCTCGGGAAAGGGCACCTCGGGCGTCAGGCGCACGATGGGGAGATGGCTCTCGGCGCCGACGGCGGGGTCCAGCAGGACCAGGCTGCCCTTGGTCTGGTCGTGGTGGGCCGAGGCCGTGAAGATGATCTTGTGGGAGCCCGGGACGGGCCGCGGCTCGAAGGCGCAGTGCGGCGCCGCCGTGAAGTTCTTGAAGACGATGCGCGCGTTGGTGCCGTCCGGGTTGATGGACCACAGTCCCATGTACGGCATGTTGTCGCGGTCGACATAGTCCCAGCGGCTGTAGAGCACGGAGCCGTCGTGCGCCACGGCCGGAGTCCACTCGAACATCTCGAAGGGCGAAATAGCGGTCAGATCCCCGCCGCCGGCATCCATGGTGTGGAGGGTGTAGACGGCGCAAGGCCGCTCCGGGCCGCCGCCGCAGCGCACGTACGCATCCGGAAGATCGGGGACGAGCGCCGTCTGCCCGGCGCTCCCGCGGCCGCACTGCACGAACTGCCCGCGGCGCGTCGACAGGAAGAGGATTCTGCCGCCGGGCAGGTAGCGCGCATCGAAGTCATCGTATTTGCCCCGCGTGAGCTGCCTGAGGCCCGTGCCGTCGGTCCGCATTTCGAAGATGTGATAAAAAGCGTCCTCGGGCACGTTGCGCTTGTCTAGTTTGTTCTGCTCGCCGGCGAGGGCGGCGTAGTGGCGGCACCAGGCGAAGAGCAGACGGTCGCCTTCGTAGGAGAGCACGGGCTGCAGGAAGCTGCCGGGCTCGGTGAAGGCGTGGCTGATCGACTCGGCGACGGGCGCGTCGTGCTTCCACCCGCGCACGAGGTAGATGCCGCCGCCCGGCCGCGACCACCAGCCCAGGTACTGGTCGGACATATGGTTGAAACTGCCCGGGACGCGCTTGGCGCAGAGCAGCGCGTCGAAGTCCAGGACGGGGTGGGAGAGCAGCAGCGCGCGCTGGAGCCACCGCGCTTGGAAATACCGCTCCCGGGCCGGCGCCTCGCCGCGGGCCGGCGCCGCGGCGAGGCGCTCGAGCGCGGCGGCGTGTCCGCCGGCGTCGCGGCCCGCGGCGCGCAGCTCTTCGATGAGCCCCCGGCAACGCGCGACGATCTCGGCCGTCCGCGCGGCGAAGGGCGGCGTCGCGATCGCGGTGTGATTCCGCGACCACTGCGACACGCTGGTCTGGTCGGCGGGCTTGCCGCGGCCCAGATCGGCGCCGTCGGGCGCGAGGACCTCGACCTCGTCCAGGTGGAGGTAGCCGGTGCCCGGCGCCTGAATTCGGACGAACCGCGCGGCCTTCCCGGCAAGTTCGATGCAGAGCGGTTTCCCATCCGGAACGCCGCCGAAGGTGGTGCCGTCGTGGGTGTAGACGCGCTCCCACGCCCCGCCGTCGGTGGACAGGAGCGCCGAGATCCGCGCCGAGCGTTCGGCGCCCCCATCGCAACGGTTCCACAGGACGAGACGCCCGATCGGCACCGCGGCTCCCAGGTCGACCTGCCACCAGGGGTCCAAGGCAAGCCCCGTGTGAAAGCCGTAAGAACCGTTCTTGACGCCGTCACAGCCGCCGGCGGCGTCCGACGCCGGCGTGACCGGGCCCGGGGCCGCGGCGGCGCGATACTGCTCCTGTAGGATCCAGTCCGCCTCGATGGCTTGCCTGAAGTCGGAGGGCGCGGACGCGGCGACAATGGCGCCGGCACAGGCCAGGGCGAGGAATGTCCCGCTATGGTGCATGCAGAGTCTCCGCGGAGTTCGGGCGCCCTCCAGTATAGGCGCGCGGCGGGCGGCTGAGGAGTGGCCGCGCCGAGAACGCGGGAAAAAATGCGCGCGGCCCTCGACAAACGCCGCCGGTGCGGTATAATCTAAAGCCTATAGAATCTACAGTCTGTGACGTCGTTACGATCCGGGACGGAAGTTTCGCTTCGTTGCGCCGCGCGCAGCGGGTTTTCCGCCCCGGATTTTTTTTCCGCTGCGCGGCGGCCGGACGATGACGGAGGTTTTGTCACATGATGCGTGGTCAGATCAACAGGCTCAAGACCGATCGCGGGTTCGGGTTTATTCGCTCGGCCAACGGGGAGGACGTGTTCTTCCACCGCAGCGCCGTGGTCGATAACGACTTCGACCGGCTTCGCGAGGGTCAGGAAGTGACGTTCGAGTCCGAAAGCTCGCCGCGCGGCGCGCGCGCCAAGAACGTCAAAGTCGTCATGTAACCGGCGCGCCGGCGCGTTCCCGGCGCCGATCCGCGGCGGGCCCGGCGGCAAGCGCCGGGTCGGCCGCGCCGGCGCCGGGCGCGCGTTGCGTTTCCAATCCTTCCCTGTGAGGCTCGCTTACTTGTTGAGCCGGCGATACCAGCCCCGGTTCTCGCTCGCGAGACGCTGCATGAAGGCCTCGTCGTATATCCCCCGATCCGCCGCGGCGAAGCCGTAGGTGATGATCCGCGCGCCGACGAGGTAATTGAAGTCCCCGACCATCCGCTCGATCGCGGCGGGATTGCCGCCGACGGAGGGGGCGCCGTCGGAGAGCAGGTAGATCGTGTCCAGCTCGTCGACGGGCAGCGCCAGCTTCACCGCGTCGAAGATATTCGTCCCCCGGTCCGTTTCCAGGTCCCGCGCGTACCGCTTGGCGCTGTCGATGTTCGCGGAACTCGCGCTTTCGAGGGCTAGGCCGCGGCGCCACGGCAGCACCTTGGCGTGGTAGCCCGCGAGGTTGAATTTGTACCAAGCCTGGAGCTGCCCGAGGCAGCGCTCCAGCTCGCGCTTGACGATGGCGACCTTGCGCTCGCGGCGTTCGCCGGTTTCGGCGGCCGCGACGGAGCGGCGCGAACCCCGCGGGGCGAGCGTGGTTTCCTGCCGCATGCTCGACGAGACATCGATCAAAAACACCGCCCGGGGGGAGATCAAGTCCCCGAAGAAGGACACCGTGGGCCCGCTTTCCGCGGGCAGCGAGTAGTCGGCCTTGCCGGGGAGCTTGCGGCCGAGCTTCTTCCAGTTGTGCTCGATTCGGGCGGAGGTCGCGCCCTGGGGCGCCTCGGCGCCGAGGACGCGGTAGAGTTCGGCGCCGATGATCGTGAGGATCACCGAACCGCCCCCGGCCTTGGCCTCCTCGGCCTTGAGCAGCTCAAGGAGGGCATCGATCGCCTCGGGCCAGCGCGAGTCGCCGAGGAGCCTGAGGCCCCAGATCGAGAGCCGGAAATGGCTGCCGCGCGCCATGGCGACGAAGTGGGCGACGCGCTTCTCGCGCGTCATGGGAAACTTGCTAGCGAGCATCGCCTTCAGCATGACGACCTTGGCGGGCCACTGCGAGTTGCCCCAACTGTTGAGGACGGTCTCGGCGGTGGAGGCGAGGGCCGGGTCTTCGAGCTTCCGGAGCGCGGCGACCAGCCCCGCGTGCAGCCGGGCGCGGCCGCCGGCATCGAACCTGAGCCCGGCCTCGATGGCGGCGTACTGCCTGAGGACCTCGCCGGCGTTGGCCGCGCGCCGCTCGAGGAGCCGTTCGAACACCGCGAGGGCGTTGGCGGCCTCATCGCTTTTCGGCTCCGCGGCGGTCAGAGGCAGGGCGGCGAGGGCGCCCGCAGCCAGGGCGGCCAGGTATGCGCTTCGCATAATGCCATTCTAAGGGACCTTGCGCCTTCCGACAAACACGGTTCCCTTCACGCGGGCTTCCGCGCAGCGCTGCAGGCTCCGCCGCCGGGTTGTCCACGCTTGCCGGCCGGCGCCGCGGCGGGCATGATTGAAGCGCGCGCCGGCGCGGGCCGGCGGCGAGCGGTTCAGGCCGCCGCGGGCGGTCCGGGAGGCTCCATGAGCGCGCCGATCGTTCTAGATACGATTTCCGTTACGTTCGACGAAGCGGCGCTCCGGGAAAGGCTTCGCCTCGCGCCTGGAAGCGACGAGGCGCGGGAGTTCGGCGTCTTGCTCGAGCGCGCGCGGGCGGTGGGCCGCCCGAAGGCGCTCTACACGACGGCGTTCGTCGCCGCGCGCCGCGGCGCTACGGTGGTCCTCAACGCCGAAACGTTCGCCAGCCCCGTTTTGGCGCGCAACCTGAGAAGCGTGGAGCGCGTGTTCCCCTATGTCGCCACCTGCGGCGTCGAATACGACGCGCTGCCCCTCCCCGAGGAGAGCATGTTGTGCCGCTTCTGGCTCGACGAGATCAAGGCGGAGGCGCTCGAGCAGGCGCACGCGGCGCTCCGGCGGCGCATCGAGGAGCAGTTCCGGCCGGGGAAGCTGGCCGGCATGAACCCGGGGGCGTCGGGGATAGCGATTTGGTCCATCACGGACCAGCGGCCGCTTTTCCGGCTCCTGGGCGACGTCGAGGGGCTGATCGGCGTCCGCCTGACCGAGAGCTGCCTCATGATCCCCAACAAGTCGCTTTCCGGCCTGTTTTTCCCCAGCGAGTTCGGTTTCGACAACTGCGCGGTCTGTCCCCGCGCGGGATGCCGCGGCCGCCGCGCTCCCTACGATCCCCGCATGGCGGCGCTGCTCGGAGGGTGTGGGAAGCCGTAAAGCCGGCGCGCTAGGGCGTCTTCGGGTGCGCGATCTTCGGGAGGTAGGCGGCGTAGTCGAAGTCCGGGCTGTGGAGCGGGACGTGGCATACCAGGCAGGCGGCCTCGCCGGGGCGGCCGTAGGGGCGGAGCGGGTCGTCGCAGTGGTCGGCGCCGGCGCCGTGGCATGACTCGCACTGGACGGCGGCCATGGCCGGCGTGTCCTCGTAGAGCGTGAAGCCGCCCGTGAATTGGAACCCGTTCGTGTGGCAGGCGAAGCACTCCGGATCGTAGTCGCGGTTGCGTTCGACCAGCGTCTGCCAGGCGAGCGCATGCGCGGTCTGCCGCCAAGACCTCCATTCGGACGGGTGGCAAGCCGTGCAGTTTTGCACGCCGACGTACCGCGTGCCCGTGGGCGGTGGGCCCACGGGGTACTCGGTCAGGATGTCGCGCAAGGCCGCGGCCACGCGCGCGAGGTAGTCGCCGTGCAGGGTGACCATGTCGGGGTGATCAGGCCAGGCGTCGTCCAGGAGCACGGCGCTGCCGGCGACTTCGGCGAGGGCGCCCGTCCGATCGAAGGTCAACTCGAGGCGGCCGACATGCATGCCGTCCCACCCCAGATTGACGAGATGCGTCGCGCCGGCGAGCTCCGGCTCGGCGAAGGAATTCAGGTTGGTATCGTGGCCGGCGATGGCGATGTCGTACCCGGGGATGTCGGCAAGGAGAGGGCGAAGCTCCGCCAGGGGCACGTGGGCCAGCAGGACTTTCAGATCCGTCCCGGCAAGGTGCGCCAGGCCCTCGCGCATGGCGTCGGCGGTGGCCGCCATGGCCAGCGGGCGCCCCGGATCGGAATGCTCCCGCACGTAGGGCGTGAAGCCTTCCCAGGCGACGCCCGCGATGCCGATCGTGATCCCCGCGACGGCGAAGGTGTGCGCGGGCGCGAAGACCGGGACTTCGTCGGCGAGGACCGACGCGCTGACCAGCGCCGTGTCCAGCCCCCCGGCGATCCCGGCCAGAAAACGATCGCCGAACACGAGGTCGCCCTCCCCGACGTTGACGGCCGCGTAGCCGAGGCGGTCCATGGCCTGGAGCATGAACTCGGCGGCGATGCGCAACTGAATCGAGCTTTTCTCCGAGATGCGGCCTTCCCGGGCGATGAAGTCGCCGGCGTCGACGAGGCACACGCCGCACCCCTCCTGCCTGACCGAATCGAAGAAACTCGCCCGCCGGGCGAGCCCGCCGAGCGGGTGGGAGATTCAGCCGCAGGGCTCGAGGTTTCCGAAGACGTCCGCGGTGTAGAGGAGCGCGATCCGGGTCGTGTCGGCGGCGAAAAACGTCCGCGCGCCCACGGCGACGGTGTTGTCGTCCTCGTTTCCGGCCTCGTCGCGGGGCCGGATTACGAAGCAGTAGTCGGTCGCCGGCTCCAGGCCTCCGACGACGCACTGAAGCGTTCCAGGGAGTGTGAGCAGGACGGGGCGGTCGTAGCCGATGGCGTCCGCGCTCGGCCCCTGGTACACGGCGTACCTCAGCCGGTGGAAAGGCGAGCCGCCCGCGGGGTCGATCGCCGGGAACCAGGACAGCGCGATGGCCGAGGCGCTCACCGCCTCGGCGCGGTGCTGATAGAAGAAGAAGTACGGCGCGTACGTGTCGGGAATCGCGCCGGTCGTGAAGCGGCTGGTGCAGGGGGCGGTGGAGCGGTCGACATCGAGCCGGGCGCCGTCGGCGGCGGCGATGCAGGGCGAGATCTCGACGCGGTAGCGGCGGCGGGGAAGGGCGAGCGGCGCCTTGGGCGCGAGCCGGTAGCAAGGGCCGGCCGCGATGCCGGGAGGAGCGATGTCGGCGGGGACCTCCGCGCCGCTCTCCTCGTCGATGAGCCTGAAAGTCAGCCCGGAAACGGCGCCGGCTGCCGGCGCGCGGGAGAAACAGGCCGTGACGACGGCGTTGGACGGGACATCGAGCGCGCCGTCCGGCGGTGCGACGGACACGAGGTAGAAGGGGGGCGCGGAGGGCTCGGCGGCCCCGGCGCCGCCGCCGCGGTATACGGATTTGTCGCACCCCGCGGCGAGGGCGCACAAGACCGCGCATGTTATCGGCAACCCGGCACGGCGCATGCGATCCTCGTCCTTCGCAGCGTTCCCGTCATTCGTGGCCGATTCCGGCCTTCGCACTTAAGATGGTTCTATGATAACACAAGTGCGGCGTCGGGATGCACGATATTGAACCAGGTAGGCAGTCAAGGGGAGGTAAGTGCGCGCCTTAACGGCACTAGAGCGAGGATGCCGCGGGCGTCGGCCGCGCCGTGCGGCCCCCGGTCGCGGATCGTCATCGAGGCCGGCTCGGGCCGCGGCGTTGGCGCTGTGCGCCGCCGCCGCGGGCGCCGCTCCCGGTGCAGACCCGGCGGACTGGTACTTGCGCGGTCTGGCGGAGATGCGTTTCTCATGGCGAGCCGACGGCGGGCAGCACGATTCCGACCTGCGCGAACGCTTCTGGATCTCCTTCGGCGAGGGGGGCAAAGGCCGTGTCTCGGGGTACGCCGCGGGCTTTCTGACCCACGACCTGGACGGCACGGCGTACGGCGATCGTTTCGGCGGGCTGGCCGACGCGCGGGGCCGGACGTACGGGCAGCTCAGCGCGGCGTACATCGACCTGCGGCCCGAGAGCGGGCCGCTGGACGCGGCGCGCGTGGGCCGGCAGTGGTTCGAGGAGGTGCCGGAGCTGGTCCGCGTGGACGGCGTGCGGTTGGAAAGCGCCGCCCTGACGGCGGGCCTGGACACGCGGATGATTCTGTTCGCGGGCATCCCCGATCACCTGTACGAATCATCGCGCCGCGGAGACCGCGTGTACGGCGGCGGCCTCACGGCGCGGCCGTGGCGCGACGCGCGGCTCGCGGCGGTGTTCGCGCGCATCCACGACACGTATCAGAGCAGGTACGTCGGCGCCGGCGAGCGCGTCTCGCGCCGCGACGACTGCCTGCGGTTCTCCTACCGGCAGCTTCTCCTCGACCGGCGTTTCCTGTGGTGGAGCGAATACGCGCTGTTGGAGAACGAGCCGCGCGAGCTCAGGCTGCGCGCCTCCTACGATCTGCCGTCGGGGAAGACCTCGGTGAGCGGCCACTTCACCTGGGTTTTCTCGCGGCTGGATGCGCTGTCCACGGAGTGCGACCCCTACTACTCGGTGCTCCGCAGCCTGTATCCTTATCGGGAGGCGGGCGTGCTCGTGCGCCACGACTGCGCCGACTGGCTCGATGTGGGCGGCGGCGTCAGCGTGCGCCGGCTCGTCAACGGCGGCCGGGTCGGCCCGTACAATCACGAGTTCGAGCGCTACTACGTGACGGCGGCCCTGCGGGAGCTTCCCTTGCCGACATCCGAGTTCGTGGCCACGGCCAATTGCTACGACACCGGCAGCGATCGCACCTGGGCCGTCGAGGGGAGCTACGCCCAGCGGCTCGGCGCCTCTCTGCGCTGCGAGATCGGCAGCGGTTACTCCCTCTGGAAGGAAGATCGCTACGACCATCGGGAGCGGGCCGACGTGCGGACCTTTTTCCTGCGGGCGGCGTACGCCGTCGCGAAGGCGGCGACGCTCGAGGCGGAGTACATGTTGCAGAGGGATGAGGAGGGCACGACGCACCGCGTGGAGGCGGGCGTCAAGGTGAGGTTCTGAGAATCGTGACGGGACGCGCGCGAAAGCTTTTGCTCCGGCTCGGCGCCCTCGGCGCGTGCGCGGCGGCGGGCTGCAGCCTCCTTTTCACGGGCGTGATCAGGGAGAAGGTCAGCGCCTTCCCGCACGCGCGCCACGTCGAGGGGGAACGGCTTGCCTGCCGCGAGTGCCACGCGGGCGCGGCGGGTTCCGAGCTCGAGCCGCGCCCCGGCGTATGCGCGGATTGCCACGACGAAGAGGTGCTCGGGCGGTTCTTCGGGCCGGAGGGCGCGCGCCTGGCGCGCGCCGGGGCGCAGGGGCCGGAGATTGTCTTCGATCACGCCGCGCACGCGGCGCGGAGCGAGTGCATGGCGTGCCACGCCGACGTCGCCGCCTCCGACGCGCTGTACGCCGGTTCCGGCATGCGCATGGACGCCTGCGTTGCGTGTCATGCCGAGGCGGGCCCGGCGGAGCGCGACTGCGCGGCCTGTCACCGCGAGATCCGGCCGGACGCGCGGCCCGCGACGCACACGCGGGCCTGGCTGGAGAGGCACGGCGGGCGCGCCGATGCCGGCGGCCGCACCGCCGACCGCTGCGACCTGTGCCACGAGTCCGGCTCCTGCCAGGCGTGCCACTCGACCGTGCGGCCGCGCACCCATACGCCCGCTTGGCGCGATTTCGGCCACGGCCTGGCCGCCGGAATCAAGCGTGAGCAGTGCGCCGTGTGCCACACGCGGGATCAATGCGATGGCTGCCATGCCGTCACCGCCCCGCGCGACCACCGCGGCGGGTTCACTTCCTCCGACGCGCATTGCCTGCGCTGCCACCTCCCGTTCCGCCGGGATGATCGCTGCGGCGTGTGCCACCTGAGCCTGCCCGCGCACCCGTCCGGGGCAGCGATGCCCGCCGATGCGACTCACCAGACGGCGGGCGCCCGCGAATGCCGGGCCTGCCATGGGGGAGGGCCGGAGCGGATGCGGCATCCGGACAGCGGCGTCGATTGCCGCCATTGCCATTTCTGAAGCGCCGCGGCGGCGGGCCGCGGCAAGGCGCGGGCCGCGGCGGGGCGCGGGCCGCGGCGGGGCGCGGCCGGGCGCTCGGCGTGTTCTTCTCAAAACGGCGCTTCGACTCTACAATTGAGGGAAGAAGCAATCGCGGCCGCCCGGCAAGCGCGCGTGGCGCGGAGCGTCTTGCGGCGGCGGCGCGTAGAGGAGGAGTAACGTGCGCGCCTTTTATGCAACCGTCTTGCTCTGCGCCGGCGTCCTCTGCCGAGGCGCGGACGATCCCGTGTTCGCGCTCAAGATCAACGAGATCATGGCTTGGAACCGGGATTTTCGCTTTCCGGGTCCGCCCGGCTCGACGGCGCCCGGGACTCCCGACCTGGTGGAGATCTACAACCCGACGGACGCCGTGGTCCTGCTCTACAACCTGTATTTGACCGACGGCGACCCCGCCGCGGCGGGCACGAATTTTTGGCGGTTCCCCCCGGGCGCGTGGATCGCGGGCCGCGGCTACTACACGGTCCTGTGCGATGGCGCGGTCGTGGCGGGGGAGGCCCGCGCCAGCTTCCGCCTCGAGCAGAACGGCGAGGCCGTGTACCTCCTCGCCCGCGACAAGGTGACCGTGATCGATGCGATCATGTTCGGCTGCCAGACGCCGAACGTCTCCCTCGCGCGCGTGCCCGACGGCGGCGACACCATCGTGAAGACGGCGTCGCCGACCTTCTGCTGGGGCGGCGTGTGCACTTGCGACGGGTACGATGCCGACGGCGACGGCGCGCCCGACCGGCAGTGGTGCGGCGCGAACGAACGGGCCAATATCGCCGACGACGTCTATCCCCCGGATGTCGACATCGAATCCTATGCCCCGATCATGCCCGCCGGCGATGCGCCGGTCACGGTGACCGCGCGCGTCGCGTGTGCCGACACGCCGGCCGACAAGGTCGAGCTCTACTTTCGTTATCAGGGCGATACCGAGCCGCAGCCCGTGATCCCCATGTACGACGATGGCGCCCACGGCGACGGCGCGGCCGGCGACGGGCTGTGGGCCGCCACGATTCCGGCGCAGGGCGAGCGCGGGGTGGAGTTCCGCGTCATCGCCTACCGCGGCGCGGCGGTGGACATCGAGCCTGACAAGCGGTGGATTCCGTACATGTCCGGACGGACGGCCGCGCCGCCGCTGGTTATCACCGAGATCCTGCCCAAGAACCGCGCCACCCTGGCCAACTCCAACGGCGACTTCGAAGACTGGGTCGAGGTTCGCAACGCCTCCGGCGCGGACGTCGCCCTCGACGGATACTACCTGACCGACAATTACCGGCGGCCCCACAAATGGGCCTTTCCGCCGGGGCTCGTTCTGGGGGCGGGCGCGCGCCTGCTCGTGTGGTGCGACGAGGATGAGGCCGCTCCGGGCGTCGAGGAACTGCATGCTTCCTTCCGGATCAGCGCCGATCACGAGGAGATCTTCCTGGCCGACCGCGGCGGGCTTTTCAACGGCTTTTTCTTCAGCGGCGAGATCGCGGATGTCTCCCTCGGCCTGGTGGGCGACAGCGGGCCGCTGGCCCGCTTCCTGAAGCCCACGCCCGGCGCGGCCAACCAGTCCGGCCCGGCGCCCGTGATCGCCGCGATCGAGCCGCGCACGGCCGCGGCCGGCGCGGCGGTGAGATTCGTCGTCACGGGGGATGGACTGGATGCGGTGACCGCCGTTTTCGTCGGCGGCGCCGAGACGGCCTTCGCCCTGGGCGACGAAGGCGAGCTCCGGTTCACGGCGCCGCCCTGCACGGCGGACACGCTCGTTCCCGTTATCGTGGCGGCGGGCGAGATCTGCGACCGGATCCATTACGTCTGCCAGGCGGGGGTCGAGGGCGTTTTCGTGCGGGGCGACGCCAACAACGATGGCGTGCTGAACGTCTCGGACGCCGTGACGATCCTCGGCCATCTGTTCAGCGGCCGGATCGTTCCGAACTGTCACGACCGGCTGGACGTCAACGACGACGGCAAAATAAACGTCGCCGACACGATCACGCTTCTGGCGTACCTCTTCGCCGGGGGGCCGCCGCCGCCGCCGCCCTTCCCGGACCCGGGGGTCGATCCGACGCCGGATGACCTGGAACCCTGTCCGCTGAGCGCGTCTTAGCTCCGGCGCCGATTTTCGCGCGGCCTTCGCGCCCCTCTTCCCCCCCGGGCCCGCGTCACGTATGATAGGAAGGATTTTTTCCGAAGCGAGGTGACGCAATGGCGGATCCGGTTCTTGCGAAGGTCCATGCGGCGCTCGTCAAGGGGGACACGGACGCGGTCGAGCTTCTCTTCCTGGAGGCGCTCGAGAAGACGCCGGAGAAGTTCGAGCAGTTGCGCGCCATCGCGCGCGCGTGCGCCGGCCACGGGGAGGTCGAAAAGGCCGCGGAGTTCCTCGCGCAGCTTCTGGAGTCCGCCAAGCAGAGGGGCCCGGACGAGCACGTCGCTCTCCTGCGGGAGATTTGCGTCTGCGTGCCGCACAAGGAGCGCTGGCGCCGCCAATTCATCGCCGCGTTTCAGGAGTGCTACGCGGGCGAGGAGCGGGCGCTGGCGTTTCTGAAGGCCTCGGAGGTGCAGACGAGCCGCCGCCTCGAGGAGGCGTTCGCGAAGCTCGACACCCTGCTCCACCTGCGGGAGGGGGGGTACGTGCAGCACCCCGGCGGCTGGGGCACGGGCAAGATCCGGGAGGTCGCCCCCGGCGCGGGCTACATGATCGTCGACCTGCAGGAGAAGCGCGGCCACCGCGTCGCCATCAGCGCCGCGGCGAGCATCTTCAAGGCGCTGCCCGACGAACACTTCCTGGCGTACATGTTCGATCGCGCGGAGGCGCTCGCCAAGAAGGCGGAGGAGGAGCCGCTGGAGGTGGCGAAGATCCTGGTGCGGAGTTTCGGGGGGCCTCTCAGCGTCGGCGCCCTCAGGGAAAAACTCGTGCCGAGGCTGGTGCCCGCCGAGAAGTGGTCATCGTGGTGGAGCCGGGTCAAGGCCGCGGCGAAGCTCGATCCGTGCGTGCGCGTCGCGACGGGCGCCAAGCCGTCCATCGAGATTCTCGACGCCCCGGCGACGGAAGCGGATGTCGCCGACGAGATCCTGCAGGCTTTCGCCAAGGGGGGGCCGAAGCAGCGCGCGGCCGCGGTCAGGCAGTGCCGGGCGTTGCGGGACGAGGGCGGCCGGACGCGCATGCTGGAGGCCATCGGAAAGCTCGCGGGGGGACCCGCGGTGGAGCTGGAGGCGCTGCTCCTGCGCCACGTGCTCGGGGATGCGGCGCCGGGCTCCATCGCTCAGTTCCTGTGCGGCCGGGAGGACGGCCCGGAGCTGGTTCGCGGCCTGGCGGTGACGGATTTCGCCCGCACCGCGATCAAGGCCGTCGCCGGAACGACCGACTTCGACGGCTTGCTGCCCTACTTCCTGCGGGCCGACATGGCTTGCATGGGGGAAGCGGCGCGGCTCTGCCGCGGAAAGAGCGAGGAGCGCTTCCTGGAGGTGCTACAGGAAGTCGCGGCGCATCCGCGGCACCATGTCTGGCCTTTCTTCTGGCTGTACACCGAGCGCCTCGATCCCCAGTGGGAGGCTTTCCTGGCGCCCTTCCCCGTGCACGAGGTGTTGATGCGCCTCCTGGGGTTGCTCGATTTCATCGCCCGCGCGGAATATCGCGATCAGGAACGCGAGCATCTGGCCTACGGACGCAGCCTCTTCGGCAAGGAGAAGTACAAGACCTTCAGGGCGATGCTGGGCGTGGTGCCCAGGGACGCGCTCCACGACCTGTACGCTCAAATTCAGGCCAACCGCGCCATCAAGGAGAACACGCGGGCGCTCATGTGCGAGCACATCGCGACCGTCGCGCCCGAGGCGCTGCGGCTCGAGCGGGAGCCCGTCGCCGGAGCCCGCGTCGACGACGCGATCATCTACGCGACCCCCGCCGGGCTGAAGCGGCGGCAGGACGAGTTCCAGCAGCTCGTCCACGTGGATCTGGCCAAGACCTTCGTCGAGATCGGCAAGGCGCAGGAGTTCGGCGACTTGGCGGAGAACGCCGAGTGGACCGCGGCCGTCGAGAAACGCGACCGGCAGACGCGGCGCGCCAGCGAGATCGAGGCCGACTTGCGGAAGGCGCACCTGATAACGCCGGAGATGTACCAGGAAGGGCGCGTCTCGCTGGGGTGCGAGGTGACGGCGAGGGATTTGGCCGATAACCGGCTTTACACCTGGCGCCTGCTCGGGCCGTGGGACGGCGATCTGCGCGAGGGCGTCCTGAGCTACCTGTCGCCCGTCGGCCGGCACCTCCTCGGCCACGAAGTGGGCGACGTCGTCACGGTGCCGCTGCCGTCGGGGCAAGCGGTCTACGAGATCATGGCGATCACGCGCGCCCCGCAGGATTAGCGGCCCGCCGGCGGCGCCCAGCGCCTGCGCCCGCGCTGTTGCACGGGCGCCCCTCCGGTTAGAATGAATAAGAGCGCGCCGTGGTCGCGGCGCCGGCTTCGTAGGAGGAAACTATGGCGTGTCTGCTCGCGATCGTGTTCTCGGGAGCGCTCTCGGCCCAACCCGCGGCGTTGCTCGGCGTCGTTCCCCGGGATGCCGCCGCGGCCGTCTGGTGGCGCCTCAACCCGGAGCGCGCCTTCGTGCGCGCGCACATCGAGAAGGTGCTGGCGCACGCGCGCGAGGCCGAGTTCGGCGGCGCGCTCCTCGACCTCGTCGAGGGGCTGGGCGGCGCGCAGGCGCGCTTCGGCGCGCAGGGCGGCGCCGCGGCGCTGGCGGAGGTGTTCGGAGATGTGGACTACTGCAACCTGCTGGCCGAGGGCGCGGCCGCGCTCGAGCTCCCGCCCGAGGCCGGGGCCAGGGTCGTGCTGAGACCGACCGATCCGGCGCGGGCCTTCCGAGATCTGTCCCGGTGCCTCGGAGCGGCGGCGCGGTGGGCGGGAAAAGAAGTCCAGGTGCGGAATGAGAGCGAATGGCGCGTCGTTTTCCCCTTGAAGCGGTGGCCGGGGGGCGAAGCGTGTCTGGCGCGGCTGGATGATCTCGTCGTGCTGGCTTCGGGGCGGACGCAGGTGGAGGCGGTCGAGGAGATGCGGAAGGGGCGGCGGCCGGGCCTGCCGGCGAATGCGAAGTGGCGCGCCGCCGCCGCGCTGCTCCCCGAGCCGGAGGATACGGCGTACTTTCTGGATCTGGAGCAGTTCGGCGCCCTGGCCGCCCGGGTGCTGGCCGCGGCCCCGTGGCCCGGCGAGGGCGACGCGGCCGTCGCCGCCGCCGTGGTCCAGGATCTCGTGCGGGAACTGGGAGTGCTGCGCCTGTGCTCCCACGTCGCCGGGGTGGCGTGGACGGAGGGTCGCGTTTTCAAATCCGCTTCGGTGACCGCTCTGGCCCACGGCTGGCGCGAGACGCCCATCGGGGCGATGCTGGCCGGGACGGAGCCGGAGCTGGTTCCCTTCGAGCGCGTGCCGGCGGGCGCGACTTCGGCGGCCTTTCAAGCGGGGTGCGATCCTTCGCCGGTGGCCGCCGTCGTGATCGCAACCTTGAAGAAGCACCTGAAAGCCGAGGAGGTCGAGCGCGCCTTGCGGAGCTTCAAGGACTCGGTCGGCTGCGAGCCCGTGGAACTGGTCCGGCTCTTGGCGGGAGCGCAGCTCCAGTACGCGGTCAAGAGCATGAAACCGTCGCTCCTTGGCGCCGTGGATCAATCCGTGATCACGCTGCGGTTGTGCGATCCGGCCGCCATGAGCCGCTGCTTGGCCGCCGTCGAGCAAGCCGCGCTCGCCGGGGAAATGCGGGCGATGCTCAAGGTGGAGCCGCTGGAGGGTTTTCCCGCCCTCAGGTGCGCGCGCTTCGGCGCCCTTCCCATGGGGGCCATCGCGTGGGGCATCCGCGACGACACGTTCTACTTCGGCACCGACGCCGATGTGCTGGTCCAGAGTCTGCGGGGGGAGAACACCGAGGGCGCGCCCTTTCTGTGGCGCGAGGATCTCCGCCTGCTGGGCCTGATGCCGCCGGGGCCGGTCTACGCGTATTCGTACACGGACCTGGGACGGCTCATCGTCAACCTGTCGCAAGTGCTCACCATGGGGGGCATGGGCGCGGCGTTGGTTCCGGCCGGAGAACCCGAGGCCGAAAACGTGCGGCGCCTGTTCGCTTTCCTCCCGCGCGTGGCGGCGGTGCTCAGGCATGCGGATTTCTTCGGCGGCATGGCGTCGATGACGACGCTCGATATCCGCGGCGGGCGGCTGCTCTCGTCCCAGGCCCTGGAGGTCAAGGCCGCCCCTTCCGAGCCTGCGCCCGAGGCGCAGGTCAAGGAGCCGACCCGGCAGGCTTTTTGACGGGCGCGCGTTATCGGAGAGCGGCGCCCCGGCGCCGCTCTCGCCGGGTCACTTCTTCAAGAGCCTTTTCAGCTCCAGCAGTATATCTTTGTAAAAAGCGCCGTACGCGCTGTCGCGGGGGTCTCCGTACGGCGTGCGGTGGCGGCTGTTCTCGTTGACGAGGAGGATTTCCTTCTTGGTCCAGGCTTGCGCCTTCTTTTCCACGTGCTTGGCGAGCAGCCCGTTGGCATCGAGCCAGCGGGCCAGGTTCGGCCGGTCGGACTTGCCGCCGTGCTCGCCCGAGTCGGCGCGGAACTGGGCCGCAACTTGGTCCAAGAAGGTACGGGCCTCCGCGAGGACGAGATCGTGGTACTTATCCATGGTCGCTTCCAATGTCGGGCGGATTCCTTCTCGCGCCGGGGCCGGGCCTCCGCGCCCGCGCCCCTCGGCATTGCGTCCGGCGCCGAGGGAAGAACCCGCGCGTCCGCGTGCCCGGCATTATACCGCCGGCGCGCCCCCGCGGAAACCCTTAGCCGCCGGAATCCTGGGCGTCTGTGCGGCGGCGCTCCTTGCGGGCTGCGCCGCGGCGGATGGCTTCCGGACCTTCGCGGGCCACGTAAGCTGGCAGGCGCTAGATACCGGCGACGTCTGGCGGCCGGCGGCGGGCGTCGCAATCCGCGGGATCGTGGGGCCCGAATACCTGCGCATCGAGACCGTTCAGGACGCGGTGCGCGCGGGCCGCATCTTCGCCCTGGCCCGGGGGGAGTGCTGGGAGTACGGGCGCGACGCGAACGGCCGCTGGTCCTGCAACATGTACCCCTACGAAGAGCACCGCGCGCGAATCGAGAACAAGGCGGAGGCCGCGCGACGAGAGGCGCGCCGGGCGCTCGCGGACCTGCCCGTGCTCACGCGCCAGAATCTGTGGCCGCTGTTCGCGGGCGGGGCGCGCGTGGTCGAGCCGCTCTCGAACCGGGAGGAAATCCACGGGTGTCGCGCCAGGAAAGTGCGCGCGGGCGTATATCCCGGAACGGTCTGGAACGTGTGGGTCAGCGCGGAGTTCCCGCTGGCGGCGGCGCAGGCGGCGCTGTTGCTCGCCGCCCTCGACCTCCCGCTGCCCGAGGCGCACACGCTCATCGCGCGACTCGGCGAGACGCCCGTCGAGATCGAAGCGCTGGCGGCCGACGGAAGGACGCGGGTCAGGTACAACTTCGCGGCGCTTCCCGCGCCGGCGGCTCCCGAGAGCGTGGAGGACGTGATTCCGTCCGAATGTATGAAGGCCATCGCTGCGCGCGAGCGGCGCAACGGCGGGGACCGGATCCTCCTGGCGCGGATGACGGGCGCCGGCGGCGCGGACGACGGCATGACGCAGCTCGGCGCCGCTGTGCGTTACTGCGCGCGGCTCGATGCGCGCCGGGTGCAGGCCGTCGTGCGGCGGATCGAGACCGTGCCCGACTCGATCGCCCGGCGGTATCTCATGGGCGCCGCCTTGCGCGCCTCGCCCGGCCATGCGGTCGAGCCTTTGAAGGCGCTGGTCGACGCGGGCGCCTTCGAAGCGGCCCGAGATGCGGCCCAAGTGCTGGCCGGGCACCTGCCTCCGCCCGATAACGTGCGCGTGCTCCTCGCGATCCTCGGGCGGGGGCTGCGGGAGGATCGCGGCGAGGATTTCCGGCTCTGGGTCAACGATATGCTCCAGGCCGTCACGGAGACCGATATCGGGTACTGGCCGAATCCGCGCGCCGACGTCGCCCTCGCGCGATGGCTCGACGCGGCCAAGGGGCGGGAATAGCTCGCGCGCAGCGCCGTTCCGACCGCCTCCCAGGCGCGCGGATCCTCCGGCGCGGCGCCCGGGTGGCGTGGTAGGCGGAGGCGGGCCATCCTATACTTCTGGACGAGGGGACGGCGCATGGCGCCGCCGCGCGGGCGGCGCGAAGGGGCATGTCAATCAGCGGTGTAACATCGACAGTCGGCGGGACGGACGCCGCGCCGCGCCGCGCGCCAATGCGCGTTGTGCGCCAGGGCACGCGCCTGACGCTCGAGCTTCAGGCAGGCGGTCTCGATGCGGCCACGCAGATCTGGCCCGAGGTTTTCGAGCTCTTGCGGGAGAATCTGCCCGTCGAGGTCGTCCTCGATCTTCAGGCCCTCGGGCACATCGAGGCGGGCGTCTTCGGAAGGCTTCGCGACGTGATTGCGGCGCTCTGTCGATATGTCCCATCCGTGGTGTTGAAGGGGAGAGCGGCGATCGGGCGGCTTCTCGAGCTCCCGGGGGCGGAGGGCGAAGCGGAGACCGTGGCCGAGAGCGGCGTTTCCATGCCGCCGGCCGATGCCCTGATTCAGCCGGCGGCGCCGGGCGCCGAGGCGTCCGAAAGCAGGTTTATCGTCGATCTTGGCATGGAGCGCCTGTGCCTGCCGAACGAGCCCGCGCAAGCGGCGCCGGAAGCGTTCACGAAAGTCGAATTCACACGGGGCGGCGCCTCCGCCGCGGTTGCGGTGATGTCTGAACCGCCGCGATCCGGCGCGGCGCAAATCCTCAGGGAATCGCCGTCTGCGCCCGCACCCGAACCGAAACCGCTCCCGCTTTTACAGAGGGAGTTCGAGGCGCCGAGCGCGTCGCCGGCGCCGCTGAAGCCTGTCGCGCCGCCGCCTGAGGACGCGCCGGTTTCGGCGCCGTCGCGCGCCGCGGCCGCCGCCTCGGAGAACGAACGCACCGCCGCCGCGGAACGCACTGCCGCCGCGGAACGTACCGCCGCCGCGGAACGTACCGCCGCCGCGGAACGTACCGCCGCGTGCGGCTTCGGGCAGCCGGGGTCCCCGGAAGCCGTGATCGAGTTGCTGAGCCGCGGCGATGAGGCTTGGACGGAGATCCGGCCCCGTCTAGCCGCGCTGGCGCGCGGGTACCGAAGGGATCTTCGCCCGGCTCCAGAGGCGCTCGAACCGGTGGTTTCCACCCTGGCGCGCTGTGCCGAGGCCGCGCCGCTTGCGGCGTACGGGCCTGTTTTCCCGCCGTGGGGCGATGAAGGGCGCCTGTGCGCGGCGGCCGGCATGAGCGCGGCCGCGGGGGCGTGGATGGGATTTCGAGGCGCCGAACTGGAAGAGATCGTGCTCGCGGCGCTGTTCGCGGTGCTGGCGGACGTCGACGCGGCTTCGCCGGAGCGCCGCGGGGAATGCATCGAGGCGTGCCGGGTCGCCGCGCGCCGCTTGCGCGGAGGGGCTGGGCCGTCCAGCGCCGCGGTCGAGCGGGCCTTGGCGCGCTCGCGCCCGGCGCGCATGTTCGTGCGGCTCGCCGCCGAGGAGCGGCGCGGGATTCCGGAGGCGATCGATGCGCTCGCCACGGGGGCGCAGGGCGAGGCGCTGCGGCCTTTTCTGGACATGCTCGGCGCGCACCCGCGCGGCGCCTGGCTGCGCCTCACCGACGGGACGATCGCGCAGTCGGTCGCGCCGCTCGAGAACGGACTCGTGGCGGTGCGGCTCTTCACGGAGAGGGGGGAGAGCCTTGCGCCGGCGCCGCTGCGGGCCGGCAGAAACGAACGCTGCGACGTCGCGGGTTTCGCGCGCTCATGGGGATGCCAGAAGGCGCGGATAACGAGCCCGGACGAGCCGGCGGGGGAAGCGAAGGAGAAGGCGGAATGACGCAGGCGACGAAGACGGTGTTGCGGGTCGGGCTTGATTTGGGCACTAACACGACGGTGTTCCAAGTCAACCGCAACGGCGAGCGCGTGCGTTACGAGCGGGATGTGGTTCCCACCATCGTGGGCTACTCCAAGGCCGGAATCCTTCCGGGCATCCTGCCGCGCGACGCGGACAGGCTGTTCGGCGATGAGGCGGTGAGCCACCGCCTGCACCTGAATCTCCAGTGGCCGCTGCGCGAGGGCGCGGTCGACGACATGAACTGCTGCCGAGATTTTCTCGGTCACATTCGCGCGTGCATCGATCCGGAGGAGGAATGCGAGATCTGGGCGGTGTGGGGCGCGCCCGCCAACGCGTCGTCCGAGAAGATCAAGCTCATGCGCGCCTGCGCCGCCGGCCTGTTCGACCGCGTCATAGTCATCCCCGAGCCTTTCTTGGCCGCCATGGGTCTGCGGGATGAGACCAGACTTTCGGAGCCGGACTACGTGGATCCCACCCGGCACTCGTTGCTCGTCGACATCGGCGCCGGCACGACGGATTCGTGCCTGGTTCAGGGGTTCTCTCCCACGCCGGACGATCAGATCTCCCATCCCGTCGCGGGCGATGCCGTCGACAAGGCGCTTGGCGACCGCATCCGGCGGCGGTGGCCGGACCTGGTGCTCTCGCGCGTCACCGTGACGCAGCTCAAGGAACGGTACTCGTGGGTGGGTTCGGCGCGGCGCGAGGCGAAGATCCAACTTTTCGCGGACGGCCGGCCGCGCATCATCGACATCGCCGCCATGGTGCGCGAATCGTGCGAGATCCTAGTGCCCGTCATCGCCGACGGCATCAAGACCCTGCTCAGGCGCTGCGATTCGGACTCGGTGGTGCCGATCCTGCAGAACGTGATCCTCTGCGGGGGCGGGTCCGCCATCCCGGGGCTCGCCGAACTGGTGCAGCAGACTCTGCGCGGCGACGGCTACGAGAACGCGATCTGCCGCACTCCGCCGGACTACCGGCGGCTCGTCGCCCTCGGCGCCGTGAAGATCGCCGAGAACGTTCGGGACGATCAGTGGCAGATACCCATTTAGGCGCGGGACCGCGGGCGCGCTGAGACGCCGGCGCCGCGGGGAACGGCGCGGATGACGCGCGAGCGCCTTCCGCGCCGCATCTCTTGACGCGCGGGCGCGGGCGGATTTCAGATCTTGCGGCCGCGGGCGCGGCGCCGCTTGATGACCTTGCGGCCCGCGGCGGTCTTCTTGCGGTACCGGAACCCCCGGCGGGCGGCCTTGCGGCTGGATCGGCGGATGCGAAGCTTCATGGGGCCTCCTTGCGGAACGCGACAGCGGGTCTCCGACGGCCATCGGAGAGAAGCACGATTGTAGCCGTCGCGGGCGGGCATCGCCAGGGGAGGCCGAGGCGGGTCTCACACGTAGAACTTGCTCCTCCCCAGGATGTCGTGGAGGTGCACGATGCCTTCCGGCGCGCCCCGCGGGTCCTTGATGGCGAGGCTGGTGATGCCCTTCGCTTCCATGATCCTGACGGCTTCTCGCGCGGGGCTGTCGCGTTCGATGGTGATCGGGTCGCGTGTCATGAAATCCGCGAGCGGGCGGTCGAGCAGCCCCCCCAGGTCGCGCTCGCGCGTCAGGATGCGCCGCAGATCGCCGTCGGTGAGGATGCCGGCGAGCCGCCCCTCGGCGTCGGCGATGAGCGTGACCCCGAGGCGCTCCTTTTCGGTCATGGCCGCCAGGCCCTGTTTGAGGGTGTCGGTCTCCCTGACGAGGGGCAGGAGGGCGCCCGTCCGCATGAATTCGCCCACCGTGAGGCTCAGGCGGCGGCCGAGGCTCCCCCCCGGATGGTAGCGCGCGTAGTCCTCCCGCGAGAAGCCGCGCATCTCCAGGAGCGTCATGGCGAGGGCATCGCCGACGGCGAGCGTCACGGTCGTCGAGGTCGTGGGGGCCAGCCCGAGCGGGCAGGCTTCCGTTGCCGCGGGCACCTCCAGCACCAAGTCGGCCTCGCGCGCCAGGGTGCTCCCGGCCTGGCCGGTCATGACCGCGACCCGGGCGCCGATGTTCTTGGCCGCGAAGACGACGCTGAGGATCTCGGCGGTCTCGCCGCTGTGCGAGAGGGCGAGGAGCAGGTCCTCGTGGGACACCATGCCCAGGTCGCCGTGCACGGCGTCGAGCGGCTTCAGGAAGAAAGCCGGCGTGCCGACGCTCGCCAGCGTCGCCGCGATCTTCATGCCGATGATGCCGCTCTTGCCGACGCCGGTGACCGCAACCCGCCCCGGGGGCAGGCGCAGAATCGCGTCGACGAGGCGGCAGAAGGGCTCGCCGAGGCGCGCGGCCGCGTCGAGGACCGCGGTGCCTTCGGCGGCCAGCACGCGCCGGGCGCTGGCCAGAATCCGTTCGGAGGAGGCGGGCATGGAGGGCATAAGATCCTTCCGTTCGGGCGCCGGCGCAGCCGCGGGCCGCGCCGGCAGCCGCCTATGGTACTACCGCAGCCCCGGCGGGAAAAGGGGGCGCTGGAGGTTCCAGAAGCGCTCGCGCGCGACGCGCCGGGCTTCCGGCAGCGCGCTGTCGCGCGTGGGGTACTGTTCGAGGATGCGCCGCCTGATGAGGCGCGCATCGCGGAGGGCCTTGAGTCCCGAGGGGTCCTGCGTCGTCAGGATGGCGTAGTCCCTGCCGCTGATCACGCTGTCCATGTCTTCCAAGATTTGGTTCCTGAGGATGTGCAGCAGCGTGAGATCGAGCTCGACCAGGTGCTGTCCGTGACGCCAGAAGCCGTGGGCGCGGCGCCACATCGGGCGGTAGGCGGCCAACACCAGGCGCGTGAAGATCCAGCGGTTGCCGCCGAGCGGCAGGACCTTGATGCCGACGGCCTCGTCGACGATGGCATCGTAGCGGGCGAAGTTCGTGCGGTGGCGCAGCTCCTTGAGGCGCTCCCAGCAGCGCTCGGAGATGTGGGCGTCGGCGAGGGATTCCAAAAAGGCGTGGCCCATGAAGGGCGGCGTGAGCTCGGCGACGCGCTCGTACGGCACGAAGATGTTATGGCTGGTGACATCGGCCGCCAGGTGGCAAAGGTACCCCAGGCCGAAAGCGCGCGTGGCCGGCGTGGTCAGGAACGGCGCGAGCCGCTCGGCCATGTTCCAGTTGTGGCAACTGTTCCTCCGGCCGCCGAAGCGTTTGAAGCTGATGAGATCGGCCGCGACGGTGCCGTAGAGGAAGGGTTCGGGGTGGCGGAGAATCAGATTCTCCGCCGGCAGGTGCCGTCGTTTCTCGCGCAGACGTTCCAGCGTCCGGTCGCCGGCCCAGATGTGGAGTCCCGGTCCCCAGAACCGGGCCATCAGGACCAGTACGGCCGCGAGGATCGCAAGCATTCGTGCTCACTCCGGGAAGCGCATCGCTTCGGCGAAAAGCGTGCGCCACACGGGATTGTTCGCGAGCTCCACGTAGGTAATGCGCTCCGCCAGGGCGCGGGCTCGTTCCCTGGCCTCGCCGCACAGGAGCGCCAGCCGCGCGCCCCTGCCCGCGGCGTTGCCCAGCGCGGCCACGCGCGCCGCGCCCGGCGGCACCAAGCCGATCGCCCGAGCGCTCTCCACCCGCACGAAGCTGCCGAAAGCGCCGGCCAGGAGAACCGTCTCGACCGCGTCCTCCTTCGCTCCCAGGTGCTCGAGCAGGGTGCCCACGCCGGCGGCGACGGCGCCCTTGGCGAGCTGGAGCTGCCGGATGTCGGCCGCGGTGACGGCGATGCCGCCCAAGTCGAAAGCCGTCATCTTCCCTTGCGCGGTGATTCTTCCCGCGAGGTCGCCCGGGACGCCGGGCGGCAGCTCGGCGGCGGGAAGCAGCCGCCCCGTGGGGTCGATGACGCCGAACCGCCTGAGCACGGCGGCGAGGTCCAGCAGCCCGCTGCCGCAGATCCCGCGCGGCTCCGCGTCGCCGATGGTATGCACGGCAAGGCCTTCCTCTCGGGACCACGCCACCCGATCCACCGCGCCGGGGCCGGCGCGCATGCCGCGGGAGATCGTCGCTCCCTCGAACGCCGGTCCCGCGGCGGTCGAGCAGGCGCAGAGCGCTTTCGCGTCGCCGGCCACGATCTCGGCGTTGGTTCCCAGATCGATGAGCACCGTCACGCCCTCGCGTTCCTCGAGGCGCGCCACGAGAAGGGCGGCGATGCAATCGCCGCCGACGTTGCTTGCGATGGAAGGCAGCACGAACACCGGCGCCGATCCGTAAACCGCCAGGCCGAGTTCGCGGGCGGCGAGCGTGAAGCCGCCGGGCGTGACTCCCACGTACGGCGCGCGCGCGAGACCGGCCGGCGCCAGCCCCAGGGCGAGGTGGATCATCGCGGGGTTGCCCGCGAGGGCCAGCGCCGCGACGCGGTCGCGGCCGAGGCCCGCGGCGCGGCAGGTCTCGCCGATGGCCTCATCGATCGTCGCCAGGACGGCGCGCGCGAGCGTCGCGGTGCCGTCCGCATGGTCGATCGTGTGCTTGATGCGCGCGATCACGTCGGCGCCGAAGGACGCCTGGGCGTTCAAGGCGCCGGTCGCGGCCAAGGTCTCCCCCGTGGCCAGGTCGACGAGCGCCGCCGCCACGGTGGTCGTGCCGATATCGATGGCGGCGCCGGCGAAGCGGCCGTCGCGCCCGACCGCCAGCACGTTCTGCCCTCGACAGAGGGCGGAGAACCGGCGGACGCCTTCCGCGTCGAGTCGCGCCAGGTCGGCGAGCGCATCGCGCGCGACGGCGGCGGCGGCGCCGGGGAAGGCCCGCTCGGCGGCGGTCTTTTGGAGCGCGAGCGTGGGCGGCGGCAGGTCCACCGCGCGAACCGTGAAGAGGGGCCGGCGCACGTCTTCCGCGCCGTGCTCGCCTTTGTTGGTCACGGCTTCGGTGGGGCATTCGACCGCCAGGTCGTCGAAGACGGCGAGGCGGCAGGCGAGGCGGTGGCCGCGCTCGATATCGGCGGCCGAGAATGCGCGCCGGTCCCAGTCGGACACCGCCGCGAGCCCGTCCACGATGCGCACGCGGCAATTGAGGCACCGGCCGGCGCCGCCGCAGGGGAAGGGCAGGGGGACGGCCGCGAGGGCGGCCGCGTCCCTCAGCGAGGCGCCGGCGGGAACCGCGGCGGCCTTTCCGGAGGGCAGGAAACGAACGTTATAGGCATGTGCTGGGGCCGTGGTCATGAGCGCTCCCTGGTGAATTGTAAGGTGTCGCGCGGATCGGTGCCATTGACCCCGAGGCTCGGCCGTGCTCTTGTGCGATCGGCGCCGGAACCGATAATTGATGCATGGCGCGCGGGCGATCGCCATTGCCGAGGAGCGCCGGTTTTCTGGAAGCGAGGAGCGAGGAATGGTCTATCGACTAGCCGTGCTGGTGCTTGCGGGCGCGGGCTTGGCGGGCGCGGCCGCAGCGCCGGCCGCGGGCGCCGTCGAAGCGCCGGCCGCGGGGGCCGAAGGCGCCGTCGAAGCGCCGGCCGCGAAGTCCAAGGGCGGCGCGCGGGCGGCCAAAGCCCCCGCCGCGGCGGCCAAGGACGGCGCGGGCGCCGTCGATCCCCAAGAGGATCTTTCCGCGCGCCTGAATCGTTTGGAAGCGGAGATCGCCAAACTCCAGAAACTCAAGGAGGAGATCGAGGCGCTCGGCAAGGACCTCAAGAAGGAGAAGAGCCGCACCGGCTTCCGCTCGGCGCTCAAGCACCGTTTCGATTTTGGCGGCGAGGTCAATCTGGAGCTCATCAAGGGGCAGGACGAGTCCGATCCCCGCGACGCGGTTCCCGAGGGAAGCGACGGGGAACCCTACGCTTACCTGCGCTGGATCCGCCTCAAGCCGCGGGTGGATTTCACGTCGAAGGAGGATCCGATCCAGGTCGATCTGGCCGGACAACTCGATTTTCTGGCCCGCTCGGAACCTCGGGCCCGCGTCAAGGAACTCTACGTGTCGGCGGCGGGCATGCACGCTCCATGGGCCGATTCGCGCCTTAGGATCGGTCTGGACGACCGCTTCATGGCGCCGGACAACTTGGGACGAATCTGGCCGCTCTCCGCGTCGTCATACTGGCGCAACGAGGAGCTGGGCTTCTTTTGGCGCACACGGCTCGGGGACATCAGGGAGCCGTGGGGCCGCCTGGGACTCCACGCATCCCTGACGAACGGGATGCGCCTCGCGGACGAGAACCCCAACGAGGCCAAGGGCTTCGATCTGACGGGACACGATGCCCGCTTCGGGGGGAACGGTTCGATCCTGCGCGAGTACGGCCTCGGGGTGGGGTGGGAACGGCGCTGGTGCGAACCGGACGAGGTGCCTCTCCTGGGCGCGATCGCCACGGAGTTCATGGGATTCTACTACAACGATTCCCTCGGCGATGACGACCTGGTCTACCTCCGGAGTTCGCGTTTCGAGGGCTCGGACGTTGCGTCCTCGAACTTGCGGGGCAAAGAGCTGTGGGGGGGCAACGCGATTCTCACGGTGGGAGGATTCAAGGGCATTGCGCACGCCATGGAAGGGCGCGACGGCAAACTCCGGCGCAAGACGGGGATGTTGGAAGCTTCCTATCGCTGGGACTTCGAGCAGCCGCTTTTCGTCAACCAGATCGTCCGGGGCGTGATGCCCTTCGTCCGCTACGAGTGGCTCGATGTGAGCTGCCCCCACAATGTCGCCAAGTCCGTGACCTACGACCGCAAGCGCTGGGTCCTGGCGCTTGTCGTGCCCGTCTTGGAGACCATCGATCTCATGGCCGAGTACGCCATCAACAAGGACGAAACGGGCGGCCGCGACCCCAAGAACAACGAGCTCGTCTTCACCCTCGAGATCAGGTTCTGAGCCTCCCCCCGCGCGCGGATCATGAAGTTCCATGCACAAAAAGACGTGGCTCCGCTCGCGTGCCCACACAGCCGGTTGTGTCGCCGCGTGTAAAGTTAGATTGACGTTCCGGCGGGCGGTGATACAATAGCCTCGTGCGCATTTATCGCGCAGCCGCGCGTTGCAGAGAGGAGCCGGGAGTGCTGGATCAAAGCCTGTTCCCGAACTTTATCACGCGAAGCGAGATTAAATTGCGCTTGACCGCCGAGGAGGCGGATATCTTCGCCGCTGAAATCAAGCGGCATCTGCCGGTGTACTGTTACTCGCCCGGGCGGGAAACGACCTTCGTGACCACGGTGTACTTCGACACGGACGATTTCCGCTTCTACAGCCGGGCGAACAAATTCCGCGACGACAACCTCAAGCTGCGCCTGAAGGAGTACTACTACGAGGTCCCCGAGGGCTACGAGGTGGTTCCAGAGTGCTGGATCGAGGTCAAGCGCCGCCTGGGCGAGGCGACCAGCAAGCATCGCTTCAGGGTCGCCAAGGTCCTCGTGCAGCGTCTATTCGCGGGCGAGGATTGTTTCAACGAGATCTACAAGAGCAACCGGGAACTTGCCGCGGAGGACGTGCGCAAGGTTTTCGATACGTTTCTGGGCGTCGTGAGGACGTACGATCTCAGGCCCTACTCGATCACGAACTACCGGCGGAGGACGTTTCAGGCGGCGGGCGACGAATCGATCCGCGTGACGATCGACGATCTGATCGCCTACTTCCGCGCGCCCGCGTTGCTCTACAACGGCTTCGCGGCCCTCACTCGGGGCGTGTTGGGCGAGGCCTGCGGCCAGCAGAAGCACACGGTGGTAGAAATCAAGACGACCAGGGAGCGGCCGGCATGGATGCTGGCGCTCCTGGACCGTTTCCCTCAGAGCCATTTCTCGAAGTTCCTCACGAGTACCCAGGCGCTCCTCAGAGGCGTGCAGGGCGCCGCGATGCCGGCGTCCGACATCGTCGTCCGGGGCGCCGACGAGACGCCTCGCCCCCGCCTCGAGGGCGAGGGACGCAGGTTCCTCCGCCGGGCCGATGTGTGACCCGCGCCGCCCGCGGTTCCCGCGCGCCGGAAACGCAATGGTGGTATCGGTATTAGGGAGCCCGCGCCGCCCTCGGGGGAGCGCGCGCGGGTTCCGCAGATGGAAACGTGAGGACGAACGTGGGAACCCCGCCGAAGACGCTGTTCGTTGATTTCGAGGGCATCGATGGGAGCGGCAAGACGAGCCTCTCCAACAAGATCGCCGATTTCCTGCGCGAGCAGGGCTACACCGTGCACCACGTGCGCGACAAAGGGGTTTTCAAGAGCGTGGTTTCCAAGGAAATCCGCTCGGTGACGCGCGACCCGCACTTCCTGCGCATGGGCGACACCACCGAACTCCTGCTCTACGTCGCGCGGGATGCCCAGATGGTCGAGGAGTACATCAAGCCGCGCCTCAAGGAGGGGGCCATCATCTTCTGCGACCGGTACTTCTACTCCAGCATCGCGCACTCGCACTTCGGCCGCGGCCTGGACCGCAAGGCCGTCGAGCAGGTGATCGAACCGGCGGCTCAGGGCATCTGGCCCGACTTCGTCGTGTACTGCGACGTCAACTCCCTTACGTCGCGGGTCCGCAAGCGGATCCAGAAGATCCACGACCGTCGCTTCGGGGATTTCGGCCGCAAGGGGCTCATGGGCATCGGCTTCAGGGAGCGCATGCGGGAGGGATTCCTGGCGCTCGCCAGGGAGAATCACGACCGCTGGCTCATCGTCGACAACGCGCGCAACACCTTCGAGACCTCGCTCGCCCAGATCTACGGCAAGATCGCCGACGAGCTCGTCAAGAAGGGATTCCCCCGGCCCGCGCCCCTCGCCGTCGAGGCCAAGCCCGCCGAGCGCTTGAGCTACGCCTCGGTCGCGGAGCGCGAAAACCGCGCGCAGATCGCGGCGGCCTTCTGGAAGCACCTGGAGCGCCTCGCGGCGTCGCAGCCCGGCATGGCGGGGTTCTACGTGATTAAGTTGGACACGCCCGAGGCCTACGCCGTGAGGGACGCGATCTTCGACCGAGAGCCCGCGGTGGTCGCCTACGGCCTGAGCGGGCTCGATTCGCCCAAGTCCATGGAGTACCGCGAGCGGCTGCTCCCCGCGGCGCCGTTCTTCGTGGCGCGCTCCCTGAGCGGCCTGAAGCGCAACGAGCAGGCCATGAAGCTTCGCGCGCGCTTGGTGAGCCACGTGCCCGGCCAGGTGGCGCTGAGCCTGCGCGGCATCGATTCGCCGGAAGCGTGGGCTCTCAGGCAGCGGCTGCGCGACGAGGTTCCCCGCGAGGTGATCGCGAGCCTGCGCGGCATCGACACCGACCAGGCCTGGAGGTTCAGGGAACAGCACTTGAAGAAGCGGTACTACGAGCCCTTGGCCGAGAGCCTGGGCGGCATCGACAGCGACCGCGCCTGGGCGCTCCGCGAGGAGATGGCCGACCGCGCGCTCCCGTGGGTGCTCATGAGCCTGCGCGGATGCTGGAGCGACCGCGCCTGGCAGTGGCGTTTCCAGTACGTCGACCGCGCGCCGAAGATCATCGTCCGCACCATCGGGCGGCAGGACGTGGACGGCGCGTGGACGATCCGGGAGCGCGTCAAGACCTACGTGAAGGAGGTGCTGGACTCGGTGAGCGGCCTTGACAGCGAGCGGGCGTGGAAACTAAGATTCGAGCTGGCCGACCGGTGGCCCAACACGGCGGTGTCGTCCCTCGGCGCGAGCAACCAGAGCGAGCGCGCGTGGCGCTTCAGGTGGGAGGTGCTGCGCAAGGATCCCGAGAACCTGCTGCTGGTGAAGCACTTGGTGAAGGCGGCCGTGCGGGCCGCGGAGGCTGAAGATGAGGTCGAAGAGGATTAGCCTGGCCCTCGCCGCGGCGCTGGCTCTGGGCGGATCGGGCCTGTGGGCGGCGGCGCCGAAGCCCAAAGCGAGAGCCGGGAATCCCATGGCGGCCGTCGGCGGCGATCAGCAGCTCCAGCTGGAGGAGCCTTTTTTCTGGGGGCTCGTTCCCGCGGATGCCCTTCCGAAGTACGCCTGGGGGGCGGTGGGGCTGGCGATTGCCGCCGTGCTTGGCGCCGCTATCGGGTACCACCCGTTGCGGGTGCGCAGCATCGGCGTCAAGAAGGAGGAGGCGGAGGTTCCCAAGGCCCTTGTCCTCATCGCCGTCGCCGGGGCGGTTATCTGCGGGCTGGTCGCGCTGCAGCCCGTGATGGCCTTCGCGCTTTTCGGCTTCGGCAGCTTCATTCGCTTCAGAACCCAGATGAAGAGCCCCAAGGAAACCGTCGTCATCTTCATCTGCGGCGGCATCGGGTGCCTGTGCGGCCTGCGCGCTTTCGATCTGGCGATCATGAGCACCGTCTTCGTGTGGGGGCTGATCTGGGTGCTCGACCGGCGGATGGGCGGGACCATTGAGCGCCTTACCGTCGTCCTCAAGGGCTTCGGACCTGAGTGCCAGATCGCCGTGAAGAGCTTCAAGGAGAAGCTCGAGGAGGCCGGCGTCCAGGTCGTCTCCTCCAAGGTCAGCCTCAAGAAAGGCAATGTCACCATCCTCATGGACAAGAACGTCAATATGACCACCGAGGAACTGGAGGAGATCCTGCTTGCCGGCGACTTGGTCGCGCGGCCCAAGTCCATCGAGTGGATCAGGGGAGAGTGAAGTTCGCGTCCGGGCGGAAGCGGCGCCTGGCTTCGCCCGCCGTCTACGTCTGGAAAGCGTCCCCGGTGAGCCATCGCACCCGTTCCCGACACGGAGTCACGACGGTGGCGATGGGGACCCCGGCGGCGTTCTCCTGGAGCATCTCGATGGCGTCCTGCAGCGCGGGGTTCAGGCCCTTGAAGCGCTCCTTGAGAATCCTCTTCAGCACGGGCAGCGCGCGGCGGTCCCCGAGGCGCGCCAGCGCCAGTCCGGCGTCCTCCAGGGAACGCGCGCCGAGCGCCGGCCGCTTGAGGCGCTCGAGGAGGAAGTCCCGCACCTCCTCCAGAAGGTAGGGGTGTTCCCATGCCGCGGCGCCCGCGAGGGCCTGGTAAGCGGCGTGCTCGAATTCGGGTTCCTCGGCGCCGTCCAGGGCCTGCATGATGGCCTCGAAGGCCGGCTCGCCGATGCGCATGATCGCATCGACGCCGGCCTCGGCGAGAGCCTCGTCGCTTCCGGTCAGCGCCCTGATGAGAGCGGGAATGGCGGGGCGCGACTGGATCTCGCCGAGGATCAGCGCGATCCACACGGCGCCCGCGGGGTCGTCGAGACCCTCGTCGACCGCCAGCTCGAGCAGCTCGATCAACCGGCGCTCGAAGGCGCTTCGGCGCCCCGCCAGCTCGATGCAGTCCTCGATGGCGCGGACGAGGTCGTTCCCGGCGGCCGTGAAGAGGATCGATAACTCTTCATCGTCCGCCATGTCGCGCTGTCGCCGATAGTCGTTCATGGCACGCTCCTCGGACGCGGAGATTCGCGGGCCGAGGAATTCTCGAGCTCAAGCCGCCGCGCTTCCGATAGTAACGATACAAGAAGGGCGCGGGCGGGAAAAGCCCGCGGGCGCGAACCGCGGCGCGCGGCCGGCTTCCGGCGGCGTCTTGCCCCCCGACGGCGGACAAATTACAATTCCTTGAGCGAAATAGATGCGGACGCGGTTCCGGTAATCAGGTTGGCCTCCGCGCGGGTGCGGCGAAGCCGTACGGCGTGTCGGACGCCGTCGAGGGAGGATGCAATGCGCACGCTTCAATGTCTTGTCTTGGTCCTTTGCGTCGCGGTTCCGGTGCGCGCGGCCGACCTGATTCCGAAGCTGCGCGTGGCGCCCAAGCGCGACGCGACCGCGGTGGCGGCGGAGCTGGGGCGGCTGATCGAGGGCATGGAAACGCGCATCGCGGAGCTGGAGAAGAAAGTCGCCGCGCTGGCCAAGGAGAACGAGGAGCTCGCGCGCGAGGTCGCGCAGCTCAAGGGGGCGGCCAAGCCGCCGGCGCCGGGCGGGCAGCGGGCGCCCTTCGGGGCCACGGTGGAGGCCAGGGGCGACGGGCTCGCCGTCGTCGAGGTCGCCGAGGACAGCCTGGCGGAGCGGGTCGGTTTGAAGCCCGGCGATGTCATCATCGCCGTGGGCGCCGAGCGCTCGGGGTTGGCGCGCCGGATTCGCGCGGCGGCCGAAGCCGCGAGCGCGGGACAGAAGCCTTTCGCCCTCACCGTGGTGCGTGAAGGCAAGGAGCTGACGCTGGTCTGGGCGCCCCAGCCTCCCAAGCCCGAGGAGGAGGAGCCCCCATCCGATGCGAAGGAGACCCGCGCCATCAGACTCGGGCTGCTGGTCGAGGAGATCGCGGGGGATCGGCCCGGGAAAACCAAACTCGTCGTCGGCGAGGTCGAGGACGGCTTTGCGGGCGCGGCCGCGGGCATCGAGACCGGCGATATCATTCTTGAGGTCGACGGCAAAGCCGTGGCGACGCTGGCGGACCTGACCGAGGCGGTCGCGGCGCTCAAGACGGGCGACAAACTCGCGATCACGTTCCGGAAGAAGGATGGCCGCGCCCTCGCGGCGACCGTCCAGGGCAGCCACCGCCGCGGCGAGGCGAAGCTCCTCGAGTCGGCCCCGGCCGAAGCGCCCAAAGCCGAGCCTAAGGCCGAGCCCAAAGCCGAGCCTAAGGCCGAGCCTAAGGCCGATGCGCCGCCGCAAGCCGCCGAGAAACCCGTGGTCGAAAGGCTGGTGCTCGGCCTGGTGTGCGAGCCCGCCGGGAAGAACGAGGTTCAAGTCGTGGCGGTGCTCAAGAACTCGCTGGCCGACAAGGCCGGTGTTCTGCCCGGAGACCTGGTGCGGGAACTCGGCGGCGCCAAGATCGACAGCGTCGAAGCGCTCAAAGCGGCGGCGGATGCGCTGGTTTCCAAGGACAGCGTCACGATCGTGTTCACGCGGGACGGAAAAGAGGAAACGCGCGAGATCGCCATCAAGAAGCCGGATAAGAAGCCCGAGCCTGAGAAGAAGTCCGAGCCTGAGAAGAAGTCCGAGCCTGAGAAGAAGTCGGAGCCGCCGCGCCCCTTCCTCGGCATCGATGTCGAGGACGACGGCCAAACGCTCAAGGTGGTCAAGGTCGCCCCGGGCGGCCCCGCCGACGGCAAGCTGCTGGCCGGCGACGTGATCGCGGCCTTCGCCGGCAGGCCGGTGCGCACCATCGCGGAGCTCAAGGCCGTCGTCGACGGCCTCGTCCCCGGCAAGGAGATCGCCGTCACCGTCTTCCGAGAGGGCAAGGAAACGCAGGTTGCGATGGTGCCCGCCGCCAAGTAAGATCGCGGATTCCCCAGGCGCCGGCCCGGTTCCGGGGCCGGCGCGCGTTCCGCGAGGTGGCCTCTGACGCCCATCAAAGCCGTAGTCCTGGATATCGACGGCACGCTGGTCGGCGACGACCGCGCGATCCCGCCCGTGAACATCGCGGCCCTCCGAGCCGCCCGCGCCCGCGGCGCGGCGGTGGCGCTTGCGTCCGGCCGCATGACGGCGTGCATCGAGCCCTTCTTCGACGGCCTGGGCATCGATGGCCCGGTCATGGCCTACAACGGCGCGCTGCTTCGCGCCGAACGGCAGGCCGCGCGCGCCGTGCTCTTTCACCGGCCGCTCCGGGCGGATGTCGTGACGCGTTTGATCGATTTCGCGGTGAGCCGCGGCCTGCAGCTCAACGTCTATTGCGACGATGTGCTGTACGGGCACGATGACCCGGCGCTCGCCCCCTTTCGCGCCATCTACTCCGAACGCACCGGCGCCGTGTACGAGCTGGCCGACCTGCGGCGGCTGCGCGGGCGCGGCGCGAGCAAGGCGATCTTCGTGGTGGACCCCGAGGAGCGCGAGCGTCTGTACGCCCGCTGGGCGCCGCTCGTCGACGGCGAGGCCTCCGTCTGCCGCACCGATCCGGAGTATCTCGAATTCATGGGCCCGGGCATCAACAAGGGCTCCGGGTTGCCGGCCCTGGCCGCGTACCTTGGCATCGGCCTGGACGAAATCGCGGCGATGGGAGACGGCGACAACGATCTGGAGATGGTGCGCCGCGCCGGGGCGGGCATCGCGGTCGCCAACGCCAAGGACGGCGTGAAGCGCGCCGCGCGCTTCGTCACGCGGGCGACCGCCGCGGAAGGCGCGGTCGCGGAGGCGCTGGCGAGTCTGGGCCTCGCCTAGCGTCGGAGGCGGGTCCGGGCGGCTTGCCGCGCGGAGCGCCGCATGGACAATGGAATCGACCCATGGAGGTGGCCGTGAGAACGATAATGGTGCTGTGCGCATTCGTCCTCGCGCCGGTCTCCGGTTGCCGGTGCAAGGCGCCGCCGGAGGCGGCGGTGTCTTGCTTTCTCAGGGAGCCGATCGCCTTCGAGGCGGCGGTGGAGGGCGAGGGAGACCGCGTCGTCGAGGAGTTGAAGAAGTTTGCGCGCCTGTTCGGTTTCCCTCCGGTCGGGGTGGACGAGGCGCCGGCGTACACGGTGCGGGGCCGGATCGCGTTGGTCGAGATCGAGCCGGCGATGTTCGAGGATCAGGTGCTGGAGTACAAGTTCCAGGCGGACGTCGCGTTCGAGCTGGCGCCGGCGGGCGGCGGGGCCGCCGTGGAGGCTTTCGAGCTGCCGGAGTACGTTGTCGGCGCCGCCTCGAAGGACCGCGCCCTCAGGAACGCCGTGCGCGCCGTCGCCACGAAGCTGGCGCAGTTCATCTTCTACGACGGGCGGACTCTCGGCGATCCGGTTCTCCGCGACCTGTGCGCCGACCTCCTCATTGAGAGAAGCGACGACCTCCAGTACAACGAAGTGGTGGAGAAGCTCGTGGCGGCCGGGTACCGCGCCGTGCCTTTCTTGATCTGGAACATGAACGACTCGCGCAAGGTCGCCCTCAAGGGCGACCTGCCGCTGCTCCGGGAGGAGGATGCCGACAAGGTCCGGGTCTACCTGGTGGCGAATTACGCGCTGGAGCGGATCTTCGGGGGCAGCACGGGTCTGACGGTGGCCTCCAGCCGCGAGGAAGTGAGGGAGGCCATGGACGAATGGCAGCGTCGCTGGCGGGAGCGCTGCGGCGCCTGCTACCTGTGGGGCGCCAAGCTGCGGGCCGCCCTGGCCGCGCGGGCGGCTTCCGCGGCGGCGCGGGGCGAGGCAACGCAGGCGGGAGGCACGGCGCCGCCATGAACGTTCTCTTCATCTGGCCCAGTCTGGACTGTCCGCCGGGCATCAATCACGGCCTGGCGTCCCTGTCGGCGGCGCTCAAGGCGCGCGGGCACGCGACATCGCTCATTCACATCAGCGAGGCGCTCTGGCCCGTGCCTTCCGGCGAGGAGCTGCACGCCGAGATCCTGCGCCGCGCTCCCGACGTTCTGGCCTTCTCCGCCACGACGCAGCAGTTCGCGTGGATCGAGAAGACGGCGGCGTTCCTGCGGCCCCTTCTCGGGATTCCCTTCGTCATCGGGGGCGTGCACTGCACGATGGCGCCCGACGAGGTGGCGGCGACGGGGCTCTTCGACTACGTCTGCGTGGGCGAGGGCGAGGACGCGCTGTGCGAGCTCGTGGATCGCCTGGCGCGGGGCGAGTCCTGCGACCGCTGCCCGAATATGTACGTGTGCCGCGACGGCGCCGTCGTGCGCAACCCCGTGGGCCCGTTCCCCGATCCCGCGGCGCTGCCGCCCGAGGACTACGAGCTTTTCGATCTGGCCCGCATCGTGGGGGGCAAGGACGGCTGGATGAGCATCCTCACGGGCCGCGGCTGCCCCTTCGCCTGCACGTACTGCTTCAACGGGGAAATCGTCGCGCGCTACCGGCGGGACGGCGCGCTCCGGACGGTGCGGGAATACCTGCGCCGCCAGCCCGTCGCGCGCGTGCTCGACGACATCCGGCGCCTGCGCGCCGGGCATCCCGAGATTCGGACCATCATCTTCGACGACGACCTCTTCACCCTGGACCGGCGCTACGTGTTGGAGTTCTGCGAGGCGTACCGCGCCGCGGACATCGGGCTGCCTTTCGTCGTCAACGCCCACTGCCTGGTCTTCACGGAGGAGATGGCGCGGGCGCTCAAGGAGGCCGGCGCCAGAATTGTCAAGTTCGGCCTGGAAAGCGGCAGCGAGCGCGTCCGCCTGGAGATCCTCAACCGCCGCATGAGCAACGCGGCCATGATCCGCGCCGTCCGCATCGCCAACGACGCCGGCCTCCACAGCTCGGCTTTCGTCATGTTCGGTCTGCCCACCGAGACGCGGGAGGAGGCGCTCGAAACCCTGCGGCTCTGCGCCGAGGCGAACGTGGGGCGGTTCCGGTGGGCGATGTTCTATCCCTACCCCGGCACCGCGGCCCACGCCATCGCCGCGCGCGAGGGCCTGATCGACCCGGGGCTGCTGGCAAGCTCGGGCAACTACTTCGAGGGCTCGTGCCTGAAGTTCCCGCCCGAGCATGCCCTGTTCCTCGACAAGCTGGCCCGCATCGCGCCGTGGTACGTGAACGCGGCCGGTCCGTTTCCCTGCCGCGAGCGGTACGCCGAACTCGTGGCGGAGATCGAGCGGCTGCCGGCCGAGGAGTGGCGGGCGCGCAAGGAGACGGTGCGGCGCGAGGACCGCGCCCTGTCCGACGAGCTGCTGGCCGCCGGCGTGCCGCATTATTCCATCCGTTTTGCCGCGGTGATGGGTGTCCATTCGGACTACGTGCGCCAGGAGCTCCAGGAGCAGATGTCCGCCGCCGGAGGGCGCGGCGCGCATGCGTGAGCCGCTCATCCTGGCCTCGGCGTCGCCGCGCCGGCGCGAGCTGCTCGCCGCGGCGGGCATCCCGCACGAGGTCGTCCCGCCCGGCGCCGGCGTGGAAGCCGCGGCGGGCGCCGCCGCCGCCGGTCCGCGCGAGTTCGTGCTGGCCGCCGCGCGGGCGAAGGCCCAGGATGTGGCGCGGCGCTTTCCGGAACGACTGGTCCTGGGGGCCGACACCGTCATTGCTCTGGAGGGCGAGGTGCTCGGCAAGCCCGGCGCGCCCGCGCGGACCGCCGCGATGCTCGCGCGCCTGAGCGGGCGGACGCACGAGGTTCTGACGGGCGTCGTGCTGGCGCGCCTCGCCCCGGCGTGGTCCCGCGAGGCGGTCGTGTGCTCCGCCGTGACGTTCAAGGTCCTGGCGCCCGAGGCGATCGCGCGCTACGCGGCCGGCGGGGAGGGCGACGACAAGGCCGGCGGCTACGCGCTGCAGGGCGCGGGCGGCGCGCTCATCGCCCGCACCGAGGGCTCCGTCGCGAACGTGATCGGGTTGCCTGTGGAGACGGTGCTGGCCTTGCTGGCGGAAGCGCCGGAGGCATGAACGCGGGCGGGCGCCGGGCGCGGGGATCGCCGGGTCGATGAGGAAAGGCCGCGACTCGCGTCACGGCCTTCGGTCTTGCTGGAGCCGGCTCGGGGATTTGAACCCCGGGCCTGCGCATTACGAATGCGCTGCTCTACCGCTGAGCTAAGCCGGCGCGTCCACCAATACTACCCGCCCGCCCTCCGGTGTCAATGTCGGAGCGGAGGGGCGCTCACTCCTCGTCGCCGGTTCCCACGGCCACGGGTTCGGGCGCGGCCTGGACGGGCGGCGGCGCCGCGTCGGCCGGCATCTCGCCCTGGCGGGGATGCGCCTCGTCGTAGGCGTTCTTGATGGCCCGCGTCGTGAGGTGCGCGTACACCTGCGTGGTGGACAGGTGCTTGTGGCCGAGCAGTTCTTGGACGAGCCGGAGGTTGGCGCCGCGGTTCAGGAGGTGCGTGGCGAAGCTGTGGCGCAGGGTGTGCGGCGAGGTCTTGGCGTTGAGGCCCGTCGCCTTGATGTACTTGTCCATGATCTTGCGGATGCTGCGGGAGGACAGGCGTTGTCCGAAACGGTTGAGGAAAAGGGGCGCATCGGCCAAATTCGCCTGGGCCTGATCGGCGAGCACCGCGGTGCGGATGTCCAGGTAGTTCTGGATGGCCCGCAAGGCGAAGCTGCCGATGGGGATCACGCGCTCGCGCCGGCCCTTGCCTCGGGCGCGGATGACCTCGCTGGTCGGATCGACGTCGGCGAGGTTCAGGCTGGTCAACTCGCTGACCCGCAGTCCCGTGCTGTAGAGCGTTTCCAGGATTGCGCGGTCCCGCGTGGCTTGGAAACCCGCGCCCTGAGGAGCGTTGAGCAGGTTCTCGACCTCGCCGACCTCCAGGTAATGGGGGAGGCGCTTGTCCACCTTGGGCGTTCTGATCTCCGCGATCGGATTCTGTTCGACGTAGCCCTTGCGGATCAGGAACTTGAAGAAGCTGCGGATCGTGGCGAGCTTGCGCACGATGGTGGTTTTTTCGTAGGCGTGCTCCGTCAGGTGGGCCAGGAACTGCCGGATCGTGGCGTTGGTCACCCCGGATGCGTCGAAAGGCGCGTCTCCGCTCACGTGCTTGACGAACTGCTCCAGATCCTTCTGGTAGGCACGGATCGTCTCCGGCGACATGTTGCGCTCGTACCGCAGGTAATCAACGAACTGCTGTTGCATGATCAACCCTCCGCGTCGCCGCGGAGCCCCCAGGCCCTCTCACAACCCTCGAAGCGCTCTCGCGAGCATCTCCTCTATCACTTCCAGCGCCTCGTGGGCGCTCAACTGCGTTTCCCGGCCGTCCGCGCAATCCAGGAGGGCGCGGTACATGTCCCCCGGAGCCCGTTCCGAGTACAGAAAGCAGTACTCGTCGCCCCCCTTCACGATGAACAAGCTCTCGGTCGCACTCATGTGATCGGCCATTCTCGGACTTCTTCTGAAGCTTCTCCGGAACGAGCGAAGCCTCGCGCGGCGTCCGCTTCTGATGAATCGGATGGAGGGGCGTCCGGGCTTTAGAGATTATCGGGCTTCGCGCGGGGGCGTGGGGCGGCGGGTCTGCCCGGCGGAACGACGCGCGGCGGCGCGGGCCGGTTGCTCCGCGATGCCGATGGCCTGGGCCACGGCGTGGGAGCCGCAATGGGAGATCGACACCAGGACGCGCGCCACGCCGAGCGCCGCGGCGCGCCGCGCGGCGGATCCGTGCAGCTCGCAGAGCGGCTCGCCGGAGTCCCCGGCGCGGATTTCGATGGACGCCAGCGGCACGCCGGCGAAAAGACCGCAACCGAGCACCTTGAGCACGGCTTCCTTGGCGGCGAAACGTCCCGCCAGGTAGGGGACGGGGTCGCGGCGCGCGGCGGCGCCCGCGCGCTCCCGCTCCCCGTAGACGCGGGCGAGGAAACGCGGTCCGAAGCGCGCGAAGACCCGGCGGACCCGGGCGATCTCGATGATGTCGATTCCGCAGGCGATCACTGGGTTCATGGCGGCCCCGATGGGTTCCGTCCCGGACGAGCGGCGCGGCCGGATCAGCGGCGTCCGCCGCATCCGCGGAACGGGTATCAGGATACGCGGGCGCGCCGGAACGAGCAAGGGCCGCGGGGCGGGAAGCAGGCTGCTTGACACCGATCCGGCGGGCGGCTAAAATCCCCCGGATGCGTCCAACCGCCGCGCAAAGCGAATGCGCGGCAGGCCTCTTTCCGTGTGTGCCCATGGGCGGACGCCGCGCCGTCGCGGGCGGCGGCAACCCTCGCAGAGGAGGAAGCGGTCTTGGCTGAACACACCGAACTGAAGTCGCTGCGTGACACCGTGGTGCAGGAAGACTGTGCCGAGGGGACGTTCGCCTCGATCCGGACGCGGGTGTTCGCCTCGCCGGCCGGCTTGGATGAACTGCGCGAGATCCTGCGCACCTGGGAGGACGGCAAGGTCGCCGACGCCTTCCGCCGCAAGACCGACGCGCAGGTCGTGCGCGGATACCTCCATTATCTGAACGGCGAGTTGGAGCGCGCCGAAGAGGTGCTGCGGGGCGTCAAGAGCCACCCCTGGGGCGGTTATTGGCTGGCGCGCGCGCTTTTCGACATGGCGCGGCGGCAGGAGGCATGCGCGGTCGCGGGCGAGCTGCGCCAGCAGCACCCCGACTCCGAGGAGATCGCGTGGCTGCTGGCCGACATGCAGTTGCATACGGGCGCCGAGGACAAGGCCGCGACGCTGATCGCGGCGCTGCAGTCCAAGGCCGGCGAGTCGAGCCGCGGGTGGTTCTTCACGGGGTTGCTGGCCGAGAAGCGGGGCGAGTACAACGCCGCGCTCGAAGCCTACGAGAAGGCGGTGGCGCTGGACGGGACCAACGTCCGGGCGCTCTTCCAGCTAGCGTACCTGGGGTCGCGCTGCAGCGAAGATGCCGAGGAGGCGATCGCGTACTACAAGGCCTGCGTCGCGCAGGTCCCGTGCCACGTGAACGCCCTGATAAACCTAGGCCTGGCCTACGAGGATGCGGGGAGGTACGAGGACGCGATCAAGAGCTACAGTTCCGTGCTGCGCTTCTATCCCGCGCACCCCCGCGCCAAGCTCTACCTGGAAGATGCGAAGGCTTCCACCACGATGTACTACGACCGCGAGCGCGAGAAGCAGCTTTCGCAGCAGAACCAGATCCTCAGGATGCCCATGTCGGAGTTCGAACTGTCGGTGCGCAGCCGCAACTGCCTGGCGAAGATGAACATCGAGACGCTGGGCGACCTGATCATGAAGACGCGCAGCGAGCTCTTGTCATACAAGAATTTCGGCGAGACGTCGCTCGCCGAGATCGAGGAGATCCTCCGCCAGAAAGGTTTGCGCCTCGGGCAGGGCGCGGCGGAGGAGGGGGCGCCGCCGCCGCTCTTCGCCGAGGAGGCCCCGCCCGCCGAGGTGGAGCCGGGCGTGGATCCCGAGGTCCTCAACCGTTCGGTCGAGTCGCTCAACCTGTCGATCAGGAGCCGCCGCTGCATGGAGCGCCTCAAGATCAAGACGGTGCGGGATCTGGCCTCCAAGAGCGAGATCGAAATCATGTCCGCAAAGAACTTCGGCGTGACTTCCCTCAACGAGGTCAAAGCCAAGCTCGCGGAATTGGGCCTCGCTCTGCGCACCTGAGGCGCGCCCGCGTGTACCACCACGTCCGCGGCACGCTTGTCGCCCTGACTCCCAGCACGGCCGTCGTCGAGGCGGGCGGGGTCGGGTTCCAGGTCGAGATTCCCTTCCGGGTCGTCAAGGATCTCGAGCCCCGCATCGGGAACGAGGTCTTCCTGTACGTCGTGCCGTACTTCCGGGAGGACGCGCAGCGCATGTTCGGGTTTCTGTCGGAGGTCGATCGAGATTATTTTAAATTAATTACCAGCGTCCGCGGGCTCGGCCCCGCGCACGCGCTGGCGTTGCTCTCGGGACTCTCGTCGGCGGATATCCACGGGGCGATCGCCAAGGAGAAGCCCGAAATCCTGCGGCAGGTTCGGGGCATCGGCGCGAAGACGGCGGAGCGCATCGTCATGGAATTGCGGGAAAAAGTGCCGTTTCCGCCCCCCGGCGCGGAGGAAACGGCGACGGGCGATGAAATCGAGACGGCCAGGCTGGCGCTCCAGGGCATCGGCTACAGCCGGCAGGAATCCGTGGCCGCGGTGAAGAAAGCGGTGGATGCGCTCCCGGGAGCCGGCGCGGCGGAATGGATCAGGCACGCCCTGCGCGCGCGCCCCTGAGGCCGGGGACGGGGAGCGTGGCCGTCTTTTTCCGTCGCGGCCGATTTTTTGGTTGACACGCCGGCACCCTCCAGGCTATAAAACCCCCCAAGAAGTGAGGAGCGAGTCAAATCTCCGGCGGGAGCCGGGTCCCGGCCGGCGCTTGGATTGTTTCCTCCGTGAAGCTGTGCAGAAGAGGAGCCTGCGTGTACAGCCAACGGAAGAAGATTTCCTTGGCGGCTTTAGCCCTGTTGTGGCTGGCGGCGGCGCGCTGCGGCGCCGACAGCGAGGGGGATCCTACCTGCCAGGCGCCCGATGCCAAGCGCTACGACGGCGTCGGCGTCAGGGCGATCCCGCGGCCGCCCGAGCCGCGCCGGGAGCGTAGGCCCGCGGCGGTGTTCACGCTGCGCCGGGAAAACGAGGCGCCGGTCGTCAGCGGAGAAGAGAACGCGTACGACGCCTACGTCACGCGGAGCAATCGCCCCTTCACGCCGGCGCGCGTAGCGCGCCTGAGCGAGACGATCCTAAACGAGGGGCTTCGGGTGCTCAAGCGCCAGGCGCGCGGCGCGCTCCGGGCCGAGTGCATCGACGGGGTCAACGTCGACTGGGTGCGGTACCACGAGGGCGTGCAAATCCTCAACAAGCTCCGCTGGGGAGCCGAAGCGCGACCCTGGCGCTTCCAGTACGACGCCATCGCTCCCGACCTGTACGGCCGCTACGATTCGGAGTGGGACGACATTCACCTAGCCCAATGGGGGCCGCTTACCATCACCGACAGCGGCGCCATTGATGTGGACACGAGTTTGGAGGGGCTCCAAAAGTTCTGGACGGCGGGTTTCGAGGACGTGGAGGTGGCGCCGGACCCCGTGCGCGAACCCCGCCGCCTGCTCGTCGGCCAGACGGTGCGATTGTCCCACAAGATCAATCTCCGCGTGTCGAGCTCCGCGCTCCTGAAGACGTTCTACCGGGAGAAACCGGAGGGTTGGGGCGGCAGCGCGCTGCACTCGGCGCGCTACGTGCGGGTCGCGGTCGGGCTCGATTTTCATACCGATATCCTCAAGCGCCGGTATTTGGATGCCGACTTGGAAGCCAGGTACTACCCGAGCGGTAAGTGGGTGGCGTTCTTGAACGTCGCCTTTCTCGATTGGTAGCGGCGCCGCCGGCGACAAAAAAGCCCTGCACCTTCGTGCAGGGCATCGCTGCTGGGGAGAGTGAGGAGATTTGAACTCCCGGCCTCCAGGGCCACAACCTGGCGCTCTGTCCAACTGAGCTACACTCTCCGCCGAATCTATGGTTTGCGTTTTGCCCAGGCTGCGGGCGCATGACGCTCGAAAGCGCCCCGCGGCAGGACGTTGAACCGTGCGCGCCGCCTGCCCGCATCCCAAGAATGGTAGCGGCCGATTACCCGCTGTCAAGCACCCGTCAACCCTCCCCGCCGAGCAGCGCGTAGAGGAAGATATTCGCCGCGAGGTGCCGGGCGTTCTCGATTTCGTGTCCCGTGCAGCAGCAGCAGTCGGGCAGCGCGGCCGTGTCGTTGAGGCCGGCGGGCGAGTAGATGCAGGCGACGCGCCCCTCGATGACGAGGGCGTGCAGCACGGCGACTTCGCCGTTCCCGAGGACGGGCCGGGCGCAGGGAAACAGAAAGGTGAAGACGGGATGCTCCTCGGGCAGCGGCTCGAGCGCCGCCTCGGGAACGAGCTCGGCGAGCGTCTCGCGGAAGGAGGCATCCCAGGCGGCGGAGGAGCAGCCCGCGGACGCGAGCACGAAGCCGCCGCCCCGCAGATAGCTCCGCAGGTGCTGCTTCTCCGCGGCGTCCAGGCGAAAGCCGCCCTCGCCGCTCAGGAGGCAGAAGGGATAGTCCAGCAGGTCGGACGCCGCGAGCGGCGCCGCGGCGAGCCGTTCCGGAACCGCGATCGGCGTGTGCGCCGCGGCCAGCTCGAGGAACGCCGTGCTGAAACAGCGCGCCGAGTCGCCCTGGCCGTAGACGATGGCCGCGGCCGGGCAGGGTGGGGCGTTTTCGGGCGGAAGCGCGGCGGCGCACAGGAGCAGGGCAGCGATCATCGGTTCTCCTCCTCGGCTCCCCTTCGTCGGAGGGCGGACTCGAGCTCGACCGCCAGGCGGCGGTAGAAATCTCCCCGCTCCGCGCGCACGGTAGGACGGGGCGGGGCCGCGAACACCAGCGGCGCCGCGAGGGGGAGCTTCTCCTCGGTGGGCGGAGGCGGCGGGATGCCCGGCCCCCACAGGGCCACGCGTTCGTCGCCGAGACCCAGTGCGCGCCGGGCGGCGAATTCGTCGGCCAGGGACGCCGCCAGCGACGCCAGATCGAGGCGCGCGAAGGAGCCGTGGGCGGCGATGGCCGCCGGTATTTGCGCGAGCATGGTCTGCGCCGACAGGGCGGCGTCGAGGGCGCGCATGCGCTCGCCGCGGCGGAGCGCCGCGGAAGCCTCCGCGAGAGCCTCGTCCAGCGCGCGGTCCCCGAGCAGGGCGGCGATGCGCTCGGCGAGGGACGCGAGCTCCCGGGGAGCAGAGGCTTGGAGCGCGGGCGCGAGGCGGGCGGCGGCCGCCTTGATGGCATCCTCCTCCGCCGCGACCGCATCTCCTTCGGCGGAATGTCGCATCCGCCCGCAGGCGTCGTCCTGGCGCTCGGCGAGGCCCGCCGCCTCGGCAAGGCACCGGAGAAACGGTTGGGCCGCCGCGAGCGCATCCGCATCGGGCGTGATGTTCATGAGAAGGCCGATGAGCTCGTCGAGGAAGTACTCGACCATGGCGAGCCACGCGCGGCGCGTGTCCGGCTCGCCGGACGGGCGGGCGCGTCGGAGCGCGGCGAGGCCCAGCCCGCGGTCGGTGATCGGCCCGACCAGCGCGCCTTCCTCGGCCAGGAGAGGGTCGGAGGCCAGGACGTCGATCGCCGCCAGGATCGCGTCGAGGGCCGCCGCGAGCTCGGTGTCGTCCCGGGCTTCGCCGGGGCGCGCGGTCCGCAGGGCGATGCAGCGCGCTTTGGCCTCCCTGGCGGCGGAGAGCACCGCCGCGATGCGGCGCGCCAAGAGAACGAGCGCATCGCCGCGGCGGAGGAGCGCGAAGGCGGCGCGGTCGACCACGCGGATCACGCGCGGCAGGCTCTCCACGGTGCGCGGCGCGGGCGTCCGGTTGTCGGTGGCCGAGGCGCTGACGGTGAGCTTCGAGGCGCCGGACGCCTGGAACTCGGCGGCCATGGAGAAGCGGCCGGCGCCGTTCGGAAAGCTGGTCTGGACGCCGCCGGGAGTACGGAGCGTGACGGCGGCCAGGCCGAAGTCATCGCTCGCATCGAGCGCGACCGGCACGCGGCTGCCCTCGCAGGCCACGAGGAGCGGCGGCGGGAAGGAGAACATGATGCGCGGGGGATCGTCGGGGATGCACTCGCAGAGGAGCGCGCGCCGCGCGGCGGCGCTCTCGCCGACGGCGAGCCTTAACGTTCCGCCTTCGTCGATGCGAAGCTCGCCGGCGAGGACATCGCCGCGGGGCAGCAGCGCGCCGCGGGCGCGCACCGCCGTGCCCGTCGTGAAGGTGAACTCGCCCCGCGCGGCGTTGCGCGCCGAGACCAGCGCCGTGACGTTCGTGCCGGCGAGGACCTCGAAGCGGTCGGCCTCAACGGCGACGCGCTGCGGCGGGCGACCGGTGTACGCCGGGAATTCGAGGAGCAGCTCCACCGAGGCGATCCGCGCGCCGGACGCGACGGAGACGCGCCGCGGCTCGCTCGCGAAGGGTCCGTCTCGAAGGGTGAGAATCGTCTCTTCCGCCAGATCGGCGAGTTCCCCGACGAAACGCGCGCCGCCCGTCCGAAGGAGCGGCAGGGTGCGCGCATGGGCGCCGCGCGCTTCGAGGCGGACTTCGTCGTAGGGTTGTGGAACGAGGGCCTCGACGGCGAGGGCCCCTTCGTAGGGGACCTCGTAGCCGTCGGGCGGCCACACCCAGACGAAGTGGCCGGGAGAGAGCCGCGGCGCCTGGGTCCACGGCGCGAGGAGGCGCGCGACCTGGTGGCGCGCCGCGCCGCCGCCCAGCCCGGCCGCGGCGCCCGCGCAGAGGAGACAGGCCAGCAGCGCCAGCGCCGGGCGCGCGATGGGCGGGACGGGAACCGCGCGCGCGGACCAGAAGGCCTCGACGGCGCGGATCTCCGCGGCGGCGAGCTCCGCGCTTCCGGGCAGGCGGTCGCGCGCCGCGGCGAGTTCATAGGCGTTCAGCGTGCGGCCGCCGCCGCCGCGGGCATCCAAGTAGCGCGCCGCCAGCTCGGCGCGGGCGCGGAAGACGCGGACGGCGCGGTGGGCGCGGAAAACGGCGAGCGCCGCCAGGGCGGCGGGCACGGTCCACCTGACCGCGTCCGGCAGCGGCCACCGGTGGTCAAACCACGCGCTTGCCGCGGCAATGGCGGCGGCGGCGGCCAGAAAGACCGCGGCGTGCGCGCACGCCGCCGCCAGACACAGCCGCCGACCGATGCGCCGGAGGAGATCAGGCAGCCGCATGGTCCCTCCTGCCGCACCACCACAGGAGAAGAGCCGTCAGGGCTAGGGCGAGAAAGGCCGGCATCCCGTCCCAGCGGGGGGCGACGACATATTCGGCGCGGGTGCGCGCCTGGCCTTCGAGCTGCGCGCGCAGGTCGGCCGCCGCGGCGCCGTTCAGCTCGCGGACGGTGCCTCCCGCCGTCCGCGCAATCGCCGCCATGAGTTCCTGATCGGGCTGCCGGGCGAGCAGTTCGGGGGCGGCGGCCTGCACGGCAAAGGCCGCCGACAAGCCGTCCTCGCAGGCCAGCCGGTAAAGGCCCGGCCGCGGCGGCCGGTATGCGGCGCGGCCGGTGTCGTCGAGAGTCAATTCCCACGTGGCGCCGTCGGGCTGCGTGACGGTCAGCGCGGCGCCGGGCGGACCGTGAATCACCGCCTGAGCGCCGGCGGCGTAGTTGGCGTGTTCGGTGCGCAGCCGCGGAGCGAAGGCCGCGGGAAACGCGTCGGCGATGAGCATGGGAAAGAAGGCGTCCTCGTTGACGCGGAGCACATTCGCCGCGCCGAACGCGAGGAGACGGTCCTCGGGAAGAAGCGCGCAGACGGTTATCGCCGCGCCCGTTTCGGCGGCAAGGGTGCAGAGAGGCGTCGCGCCGGGCGCGCGCACCTCGCGCCCGAAGGCGCTTCTTCCCGCGAGGACGCGCAGCGCCGGGAGACGCTCGCCCGCCGCAGTGAGGGTGATGCGGCCGCGCGCGACGGGACCCCAGGCGAGGGCTTCGGCGCGAGGGCTTTCGGCGCCCGCCAGGAGCACCGTTGCCGCGGACGGCGCCGGAAGCCGTCCTTCGCGGCAGAACGACGCCCAGCCTCGTCCCAGAACGTGCACGGCGGCGCCCCGGAGGATCTCCGCGCCCAGGGGGATGTCCTCGGGTGTCAGATCGCGGAGCACGGGCCGTCCCGCCGCCAACTGCCGCGCGGCGCGCAGGCGGATGCGCGGGTCGCGGGCGGCGCCGCGCAGGAGCGAAGTGCCTTCCCACGCGGGAGCGCCCTCAAGGAGCAGCACCTCGGTGTCGGGCGCCCGCGTGACAGCGGCGATGACCGCCGTGTTGTTCTCCATGGTCTTCTCGCCGGGCAGAGGGGATAGGTGGACGGTCCAGGCGGCGTAGGGCGCGTCGGGCAATTCCCAGGCGAGGTTCAGCGCGCCGGCGCCGTTCGTGAGGGGCACCTCGGAAACCACCGGCGGGCCTCCGTCGCGCCGCACCTCGATGGCGGCGACGGCGGGCGCCGGGCCCGTTACCATGACTCGCACGGGCACCACCGCGCGGTCGCCGGGCGCGCCCACGATGTGCCGGCCGGCCGGCAGCGCGATGATGCCGTCGGGCGCTTCCTCGCGCGCTCCGGCGGGCAGCGCGTGGATGGGGATCCGCCGCCGAGCAGCCTCGCGCGCCGCGGCGAGGGGGTCCTCGCCGCCGAGGTTCGCCCCGTCGGAGATGAGGACGATGGCGAGGGCGTCCCGGGCGCGCGCAAGCGCCCGGGCGAGGGCATCGCCGATGCGCGTGTCCTCGCCGTCGGGCCGGAGGGAGGCGATGTGGACGGACTCCAAGCGCGTGTCCGCGCCGGCGAAGGCTGTGACGTGGAAATCCACCGCTTCGGAAGGCGCCGCCAGGCGCACGGCGCACTCGGCGGCGGCGGAGAAGCGGCCGTCGCGCGCCATGCTGCCGGAGACGTCGAGGAGCACCTCGACGCTGGGCGCGCGCCCGCGCTCGGTCCGGACGCCGGGGCCGAGCGCGATGACGCCGATGGCGCCCAGCAGCGCCGCGTGCAGGAGGCGCGGCAGCGCCGGCGCGCGGGCGCCTTTCCAAAGCAGCGCCAGCGCGGCGGCGGCGCCCCCGACAAAAAGCACCCACGGCGGGCAGAGCGGCTGCAGCTCAAGGGCCGTCATCCATCCTCCTCGGTGCAGCCAGGCAAAGCCAGGCCAACGCCGTCAGAAACAGCGCGCAGAGGAGCGGCGCCGCCGCGTCGCGCGCGCGGGCGCGCGGACGTTCCGCCGCGGCGCTCCGCCACCGGGCGAGCGTCGCGGCGCCGACCGCCGGACGCGACTCCTCGGGAGGCGGGTTGACCGGAGCCGCCGCGATGATGCGATCCTCGTGCCAGACCTCGAAGTAGCCCGGCCCGGGCGCGGCCGGGAGCGTCACGCGCGTCCGGGCGCCGGCGGGCACGGCCGGCGGGAAGATCTCCTCGCCCGCGGGATCGAAGAAACGATACGCCCGCCGGGGCAGAGCCAGCGCCGCCTCGCGCCCGACGCGGAGGGTAGGGACGCGGCCGCCGAGCGCCAGGCGCACGAGCTCGCCGATGAAGACCACCGCGGCCTCGGCGTTTTCGGGACGGGTCAAGAGATCGCCGGCTTCGGCGCCGAGGCCGAAGAAGACGAAGATCGCGTTCTCGGCGGGACGCGCGATGGCGGCCGGCGCGCCGTCGGTGAAGCGCGCCAGCACTTCCCCGCGGGCGGCGCCCGACAGGCGCGCCGCGAGGCGCACTCCCGCGAGGGCGGGAAGCTCGCGGACGGAGTTGCCCTCGAAGGCGGCCTCGAGGGCGAAGGAGCCGCGCTCCGCACGCATCCCCTCGGCCAGCGCCGCGGGCAGGTGCGCGGGCGCGGCGGCGAACACGATGCAGGGTACGCCGAGGGCTTGCACGCCCTCCAAGGCCTCGCGCGGGGCGCCGGCGGCGATGACGGCGTCGAAGGCGCTGGGGGGGCGGAGCTCGATGGGTTCGGCGGCGATGGGCAGGCGGGCGCCGCCGCCCAGCGCGCGGGCGAGCATGGCCCGCGTAACGGGCGCGCCGCCCGCGATGCCGACGCGGAACGTCGCGGCCGCCTCGATGGAAAAGAAGACGCGGTCGTCGCCGGGCAGCGCGCCGCCGCCGAGCACCTCGGCCTCGCCGCGGACGACGCCGGCCGCGGCGAAGGAGAAAACGCGCCCGGCGAGGGTCACGCTCCGCGGCGGCAGTTCGACGGCGTCGTTGGCCGTCTCGCGGCCGTCGAGCCGCCACTTCAACCGGACGCTGCGCGGGACGGCGGCGAAGTTTTCCAGCTCCACCGCGATTTCGCAGCCCTCGTCGAGGCACGTGGCGGCGGCCGCGCGGCCGCGGAGGCGCACGGCGACGTTGTCTTCGGGCGGTTCCGTTACGGGCACCGGCACGACGGCGACGCCAGGGAAGGGCGGCAGAGGGACATCGGCCCAGCTCGAAGCCTGGAAATCGCTGATGACGTACAGGGTCTTTTCGGCTTCGGGCGTCTGCGCGAGGCGTGCGATGGCGTCCGCTAGGGCGGCGGCCAGAGCGCCGTCGCCGTGTCCCGGAGCGGCGGATTCCAGCAGGCGCCGGAGGGGCCCGCGTTCAAGACCGACGGGCGCCGACGGATAGGCCCAGCGGACTCCGGCCCCGCAGAGGGCGAGGTTCACGCGGTCCTCGTCCGCCAGGTCGGCGAGGATCTCGGCGGCGCGGCGGACGCCCGCGGCGACGCCGGAGTCCGCGCCGCCGGCGCCCATGCTGAGCGACGTGTCCAGAAGCACGATGGCCGCCGTGCGCGGCGCGGCGCCGATGCGCGGATGCCCGCAGAGCAGGCCCGCGAGAAGCACCGCGGCGATGGCGAAGAAGAAGTGAAGCCCGGCGCGGCGGCGGCGCAGGCGCGGGAGCGCGCGCCGGGCCTCGCGCAACCACGGCAGGGGCGGAAACTCCACGGGCCGCGCCAGAAGCCGCAGGATAAGGTGCGCGGCGAGCATCAAGGCCGCAATGGCGCCCGCGGCCAACGGCGGCCAGGGGTGGTCGAAGCTCACCATTGGCGTTGTCCCGTCTCGCCCTCTAGAAAACGTTCCCAGACCGAGACCTCGGCATCGACGCCGGGGTCCAGCGACAGGAACACGAAGCCGCGTTCGCGGGCGAAGCGATCCAGGGCCGCGCGATGCCGCGCCGCGACGGCGGCGTAGGCCTCGGCGTAGCCCGGGCCGCCCGCGCGGAGGCGCGCGCCGGTCTCGGGATCCACGCGCTCGGCGTCGTGGTCCAGCGCCGGGCGGCGTTCCTCCGCCAAAAGCACCTGAAAAAGTCCTAGATCGGCGCCGGTATCCGAGAGCGCGTTGAGAGCGGCGAAGAGTTCGCGGTCGGGGGCAATGAAATCCGAGAGCAGAATGCCGAGGCTCGCGCCTCGCAGCAAGGCGGCGGCGCGATCCAGGCCGCGCAGGGCGTCCGGGCCGCCGCGGGGCTCGATGCGCTCCAGCATGGCGGTGAACGCCTCGCGGTGCGCCGGGCCGCGGCCCGGCGGGAGCGTCTCGGTTTCGGCGCCGCAGACATACAGGCCGAAGGCGTCGCCCGCGTCGTCGAGCACCGCGGCTCCCAGGTGGGCCGTGCGGCAGGCGTAGGCGAACTTGGCCTCGTTGCGAAAGCGCATCGACGCGGTCGCATCGAGGATGAAGATGCAGCGCAGCGTCGTCTCGAGCCGCGCGAGCTTGACGACGTCACGGTCGCTGCGCGCCAGCACGCGCTGATCGAGGAAGCGCGGATCGTCACCGGGCGCGTAAGGCCGGTACTCGGCGAAATGCGCCGAGAACCCGCGGAACCGGGCGCCGTGACGACCCAGGAAGCGGCCGTCCGCCCGGCGGCGCCGGGCCCCCCGCAGGCGGTGGCGCACGCGGTCATCCAGGGCGGGCAGCGTGCGGGGCGGCCGCGTCTCAGGCGCGCGGGGCCTTTTCCAAAACGGCATCGAGCACCTCGTCGGCGCGGATTCCCTCGGACACGGCGTTGAATCTGAGCACGATCCTGTGCCGAAGAACCGGCTTGAGCACGCGCCGGACGTCGTCCCGCGTGGGGGCGAAGCGGCCGGCGAGCAGCGCCTCGGCTTTCGCGGCCAGCAAGAGATGCTGCGAGGCCCGCGGCCCGGCGCCCCAGCGCAGGAATTCCTTGACACGCGGCGGCGCGGTCGGATCCTCGGGCCGCGTGGCGCGCACCAGCGCGACCGCCCAGGCAACGACGTTGGGCGGCGACGGAACCTCCCTGGCGATGCCGACCATACCGGCCACTTCGGCGACGGGCGGCGGCGGCGGCGGCTCGGGGCCGCTGGTGAGCGCGGCGATGCGCTCCTCCTCCCCGGCGTTCGGATAGGGAACGAGCAGCGAGAAGAGAAAGCGGTCGAGCTGCGCTTCCGGCAGGGGGTAGGTGCCTTCCTGCTCGATGGGGTTCTGCGTCGCGACCACCATGAAGGGGCTCGGAAGCTGGTGGGTGGCGCCGCCGGCGGTCACGGTGCGCTCCTGCATGGCCTCCAGCAGCGCCGACTGCGTTCTGGGCGGCGTGCGGTTGATCTCGTCGGCGAGGAGCAGGTTGGCGAACACGGGGCCGGGCGCGAATTTGAACGTCCGCGCGCCGGTGGCCGGATCGGTGTGCAGCACCTCGCTGCCGAGAATGTCCGAGGGCATCAGATCGGGCGTGAACTGCACGCGGCGGAAGCGCCACGCCAGCGCGGCGGCCAGCGTCCTGACGAGCAGCGTCTTGGCCAGGCCGGGCACGCCCACCAGGAGGACGTGCCCGCCCGCGAGCAGCGCCGCGAGGAGGCGGTGAATCGTCTCGTCCTGGCCGACGATGGCGAGACCGAGAGCTTCCTGGACGCGGCGGAGGCGCTCGCGTCCCTGCGCGATCTTCTCGACGAGCCCGGACGTTTCAACCATCGGTCCTCCTGCGCGCGGGAAGCGCGTCGGCCGGGGCGCGGATTTCCGCCGGCGGCCGGCGCCCCGCCCCGATTATAGGCGCACGGCGCGGGAGCGTCATCGTGCGGCCTTGACGAAGGCGCGCGCCGCGCGGGCGTCGATGACGCCGAGGGTACGTTCCAGCGCCGTGCCCACAATGATACCGTCGGCGGCTTGGAGCGCCTGCGAGGCCGTGCGCGCCGACACACCGCTTCCCATGAACACCGGGACGCCGCGCAGTTCGCGGCGGAGACGCGCGGCGGCGGCCAAGTCGCCGAGTTCGCCGGTCCGGCCGCCGGTGATGATGAGGCCGTCGGCGAGGCCGCGCTCGACGCAGTCGCGGGCCTCGGCGACCGGATCCCGCGGGACGAGGGGCGCCGCGTGCTTGACCCGCACGTCGGCCAGGATGCGGACCGTGCTCCCGAGGCTTTGGCGGTAACGCAGGGTGGCGGCGGCGCGGCCCTCGATGATGCCCTGGTCGGCGAGGACGGCGCCCGTGTGCACGTTGACGCGGATGAAGCGCCCGCCGCCCGCGAAGGCGGCGGCCAGGGCGTCGGCGGCCGCGTTGCGCAGCAGATTGACGCCGCACGGCCCGCGTGTCGCGAACTCGCGGACGAGCAGGCTCGCGATGGCGACCACGTGCGGCTCGACGCGGTCGGTGTGGAAGGGGATGTCGCCGAAGTTCTCGAGGATGACGGCATCGAAGCCGGCATCGAAGAGCGTGTTCGCCGACCGCCGGGCCGCGTTCAGGACGGTCGAAAGCGAGCCGCCGTAGCGCGGGCTGCCGGGCAGGGGCAGCAAGTGGACGACGCCGACCAGCGGCTTTTCGGTTTTGAATTCCCGCGTGAGCCAGGACATGCGGTTCTCCTTGCGCCGGGCGCGGCCGGAAACGCTCAGGCGGCCGGTCGCCGCGCGGGCGCATTGTACCACCCGATGGCGGCCGGCAGGCAAGTGGGCGCCGCCGGGGGAGGCGGCCTGCCTTGCGCAACTGCGTGGCTCTGGGCACAATTCCCCTATGGATTCCATGCGAAACCTGGGCGCCCCCGCGGGACGAAAGGCGCGCGTCGCCATCTTTCTGAGCGGCGGCGGCAGCAATGCGCGGGAGATCCTCACGCGGCACCGCGCGCTGGGGGCGCGCTCGCCGATCGACCCGGTCGCGCTGGTGACCGACCGGCCCAATGATCCCGCCTGCGGCGCCGCGCGCATCGGGGGCGAGTTCGGCGTTCCCGTGCTCGGGCACGACGTGCGGGCGTTCTACCGGGAACGCGGGTTGGGACGAGTGAGCGTGGCGAGCCCCGAGGGCCTGCGCGCCCGCGAGGAGTGGACCGATGCGCTGCGGCTGAAGCTCGCGCCTCTGGCCATCGACTTCGCCGTGTTCGCGGGGTTCGAGCTGCTCTGCAACATCGCCGCCGATTTTCCGTGCCTGAACGTCCACCCGGGCGACCTCACGCGGCTTCGCGACGGCAAGCGCTGGCTGGTGGGGCTTCACACCGTTCCGATCGAGCGGGCCATCCTCGGAGGTCTCGGCGAGCTTCGGGCCAGCGTGATCGTCGCCGCGCCGTACGGGGGCGCGGGGGCCGACGACATGGATCGCGGTCCGCTCCTGGGCATCTCGACGGCGGTCCCGATCGACCGCTGCGGTCGGACGCTCGAGGAACTGGCCGCGGCCGCGGCGCGCCGGCCGGCCGAGAGGCCGCCGCGAGGCTACGGGGATGCGCTGGAGGAGGTCGCCCGCCGCAATCAGGAGCGCCTCAAGGAGGGCGGGGACTGGGTCGTCTTCCCGCAGGTCGTTTTCCTTGTCGCCGAGGGAAGGTATGCCCTGGACGCGGGCGGTCGGGTCTTCTTCCGGCGGGAGCCGGGAGGGGCGCCCGCGCCGGTGCGGAGGCTCGTCTTCGGACCGAAGGGCATCGAGGAGTGCGTCTAGCCGCGGTTCTCCGCGGGCGCAGCTCTTTCCTACACCGAGTTTTCACTGCATGGCTTTGCCTTCATTGACGGCGGGTATCGAATTGGGTAAACTTGAAGCTATGTTAATGGTGTTGGGTTTGTTCGCGCGTGTTTGCGGCTCCTGTCAACATATGCACGAGAGATCGAGCCGGGCGGGGGCGGCGCGAGGAATGAACGAGGATCGAGCCGCCGCGGACGGCGGACTGGGGGGGGGTGCGCGCCCCTCTGAAAGGAGGAGCCTATGCGATGGGCGGTGTTGCCGGCGCTTTGTGTGGTCGCGACGACCCTGATTGCCGCGGAAGGCAGTCCCGACGCGCGCTTCGGTTTGTGGATCGTGCCCCACTTCCTGGAGAGTCCGGGCGGCGGCGCGGCGGTCAAAGTCTTCATGGGCAGCACCGCCGACGAGGTGCAGGGCTGGTCGTTCGGGATCAAGAGCACCGACGGCGCGCACCCGGGCGCAATGGTGCGCATCGTGGGCGCGGAGTTGGGCGCCGATCTTGCGACGGCCGGGCCTGCCGGCGGCCTGCCTGAGTTCGTGAGCTGCACGCTTCTGCCGGACGAGACGCCCCACGGCGTGCCGTGTCCGAACTGCACGGCGATCACCCAGGGCGTGGTGCTGGACTTCCAGCAGCGGACGTATGTGAACGCCACGGAGGGCTTCCACCTCCTCACGCTGGCGCTGGAGGTGAGCGGCGACGCCGGCGCCAGCGCTCGGCTCGATTTCACCGACGAGGTCGGCGCCCCACCGGTGAAAACGATCGTCGTTGTGGACGGGTTGAGCCACAAGCCGGCGCGGCAGAGCGGCGTGGAGGTCCGCAAGGTCGCCTGCGTCTCGGCTTTCTATCCCCATGTCGCCTCGGTGTCCGGCGCGCACGGCACGCAGCAGACGGTCGGCGTGTATCTCGACTTCAACCGCGGGGGCAGCGGCGCCTACGCCGTCCAGGGGTGGTCGTTCGGCGTCAGCCACGACCCCGACGCGCTCGAACTGTTGGACGCGACGACGGACGGCACGGACGCGGTGCGCGCGAAGAACGGCGGCGAGCCGGATTTCAACCAGTTCCGATTCGTACCGCCCGATCCGTCCGGAACGTTGGCGGGGTTCACGCACGGGGTCATCGTCGACTATCGGACGGGCATCACGCTGCCGGCGCGCAACGGCTTTCTGGATTGCAAGGCCCGCTACCGCCTCGCGGCCCGACCCTCGTGTCCCGAGTCGATCGTGACGCGCCTGACGCCGACGGGCTCGCTCGGCGTCCCCGTGGTCAGGATGGTCATGGTCGTGGACGGCGAAAGCCTGATTCCGTGCGGGGTGGGCGTGGGCGAGGTGCGCATTCTGTGCGACACGCCCTTCGTGCGCGGAAACGCCAACGGCGACCATTGCGTGGACATCGCCGATGTCGTTTTCATCGTCCGTTATCTCTTCCGGCACGGCCGCGCGCCCGCGCCGCTCGACGCGGCCGACGTGAACGACGACGGAAAGGTCGATGTGTCCGACGGCGTCTATCTGGTCCGCTACCTGTTCCTAAACGGCCCGCCGCCGCCGCCGCCCTTCCCGCTGGCGGGACTGGATCCCACGCCGGGCGGTCTCTGATAACGGTTTCGCTCCCGGCCTCCGGGGGGACGGAGCGCACGCCATGACCGCCGCTTCGGCGAGGGCGCTTTCGCTCCCGGCCCCCGGGGGACGGAGTCTCGCCGCCGGCGTCCGGCTCTTTCCACGCGGCGCGTTACCCGCTATTCTGGGCCTGCCGCCGCCGGACGGTTCCGGACGGCGGGGAACGCGAGCGAGGCAGCATGGGATCACTGATTGAAAGGCTGGACCGGCGGATCGCGGAAGCGCTCGCGGCCGTCACGGGGATTCCGGACGCCGCCGCGGCGGTGAAGCCCACCGAGGATGAGCGCTTCGGCGATTTCCAGGCCAACGGCGTCATGAGCCTCGCCAAGCGGCTCAAGCGCAATCCGCGCGAACTGGCGCGGGAGGTGCTCGCACGCCTGGATCTCGGCGACATCTGCAGCCGGGTCGAGACCGCCGGCCCGGGCTTCATCAACCTCACCGTGAGCAGCCGCTTTCTGAGCGCGGAACTGGGCGCCTTGGCCCGCGACGCGCGCCTGGGTCTGGACGCCGCCGCCGTGCGCGAGACGATCGTCGTCGACTTCTCCTGCCCGAACGTCGCCAAGGAGATGCACATCGGCCACATCCGCTCGACGATCATCGGCGATGCGATCTGCCGGCTGCTGGAGGCGCGCGGCCACGATGTCCGCAGGATCAACCACATCGGCGACTGGGGCACGCAGTTCGGCATGTTGATCGAGTACCTGCGCCGCACGGATCCCGAGGCCGTGCGGGGCGGGAAGACCCTCGCCATCGGCGACCTGGAGGAGTTCTACCGCGCCGCGAAGGCGCGCTTCGACGCAGATCCGGAGTTCGCCGAAGCGGCGCGCCGCGAGGTCGTGAAGCTGCAGGCCGGCGACCCGGAGTCGGTGGCCGTATGGCGCGTCATCTGCGATGTCTCGCGCCGCAAGTTCGAGGAGAACTACGCGCTTCTCGACGTCCGCCTGGAGGAGATGGGCGAGAGCTTCTACAACGGTTTCCTGCCCGAGATCGCGGCGGATCTCGCGGCGCGGGGCATCGCCCGGGAGAGCGACGGAGCGCTGTGCGTCTTCCTGGAGGGCTTCGGCGCGCCGTTCATGGTTCGGAAGCGCGACGGGGGCTACCTGTACGCGACGACCGACCTGGCGGCGCTCAAATACCGGGTGGAGGCCATGGGCGCGCGGCGCATCATTTACGTGACCGACGCGCGCCAAAAGGAGCATTTCCGCCAGCTCTTCGCCGCGGCGCGGCTGGCGGGCTACGCCCCGGAGGATGTCCGCCTGGAGCACGCCGCGTTCGGCTCGATTCTCGGCGCCGACGGCGCGCCGCTCAAGACGCGCGCGGGCCGGAACGTGCTCCTCAAGGATGTGATCGCCGAGGCCGTGGCCCGCGCGCGGCGGGTCGTCGCGGAGAAGAACCCCGAGCTGCCTGCCGCCGAGCAGGACGCGATCGCCCGCATTATCGGCGTGGGCGCGCTGAAGTACTTCGACCTCAGGCAGAACCCGTCCAGCGATTACGTGTTCGACTGGGACCGCATGCTGGCCCTCGACGGCGACACGGCGCCGTATCTCCAATACGCCTATGCCCGGGTGCAATCGATCTTCAGGAAGGGCGCCGTCCGGGAGGAAGAGTACGCCGGTGTCGATCCGCTCATCGACGCCCGCGTCGAGGCGCGGCTCGGGCTCTGGCTGCTGCGTTTCGGGGAGACGGCGGCGGCCGCGGCGCGCGACTGCCGCCCCAACATCGTCGCCGGCTATCTCTACGAACTGGCCGCGCGCTTCACGGCCTTCTACGGCGAGTGCCCGGTCTTGAAGGCCGAGGAGCCGGCGCGCGCGGGCCGGCTCCTCCTGTGCCGCCTCACGGCGCGGGTGCTGGCGGCCGGGCTGCGGCTCCTCGGAATCGAGGTGAGCGAAAGGATGTAGCCGGGCCTTGGTTGGCGCCGCCCGGAACGAGGTTTATGATAGATGCAGCAGGTCGCCGTCCGAGGAACGGCGCGAGGAGAACGGTGCATGTGGCTTTTGAGCGTTCTGGCGGCTGCGTGCCTTTTGGGAGGGCCGCGCGATGTCGTCTTCAACGAGATCATGTACCGTCCGCCGGAACACAACTACCAGGACGAGTACATCGAGCTTTTCAACCGCGGCGCGGATGATGTCGCCATCGCCGGCTGGCGTTTCAACGCCGGCGTCCAGTACGAGTTTCCCCCGGGAGCCGTGCTGCGCGGCGGGGAATACCTCGTGGTCTGCGGCGACGCGGCGTACCTCGGGCCCAAGCTCGGCCTGCGCGCCGGGGATGGGGTTCTTTTCGGGAATTGGGAGGGGCACCTCAGCAACAGCGGAGAGCGCATCCGGCTCGTCGATGCGGGAGGCGCGACGATCGCGAGCCTGCGGTACGGAGACCGGCCGCCGTTTCCCACCGCGGCGGACGGCGAGGGCTCGTCCCTGGAGCGGATTGCGCCGGATGCCGACGGCGAAGCGCCGGAGAACTGGGCGGCCTCGGCGCGCGAGACCGTTTGGCGCGAGCTGCGCGTGCGGGCGGCGGCGGCCGAGGGGGCGACGCGCCTGAGTTTCTTTTTTCCCGGGCGCGGCAACGCGCTCATCGATGCCGTCGAAGTCAGGGAGGCGGGCGGAGGGGGGAACTTGCTCGCGAACGGCGATTTCGAGGGCAACGTTGACGGGTGGAACGTCGCGGGCGTGTACCGCGCGTCGCGGTCCACCGCCGCCGCCTACACGGGAAAAGCATGTCTCAATGTGCGGACTTCGGCGACGCCCGCCGCCGGCGACTGCGTCTACGCGGAGCTCGCGGGGCTGGTCGAGGCCGGGAAGACCTACGACTTGCGCTGCTTCTGCCGCGTGCCGGCGTCGGCCGCCGCGGCCTACAGCCGCCTCTTTTGCTGCGATTTTCTCGGGGCCGAAAGCCGGATCTTCCTGGGCAACGGCAGCCCCGGCGTCAGGAACGACTCCTATCAGGGCGGAGGCGTGCCGCCCGCGTTCGTGCTGCAGGACCCGGCGCGCGCGCATCTGGGCGCGCCCTACGATTGGTATGCCGCGCACGCGCCGTTCATCCCGACGAGCGCCGATGCCGTCAGGATCACCTGCATGGTGACCGGCGACGAAGGGGTCGCCGATGTGACGCTCTTCCTCGACACGGGGAGCGGCGAGGTCGAACTCCCCATGTACGATGACGGGGTTCACGGCGACGGCCTCTTCGCGGGCGACGGCGTCTACGGCTCCGACTTGATCCCGCCCCTGCCCCAGCGCCGGATCGTTCGCTACCGGTTGCGCGCCCGCGACGACGCGGGGCGCGAGCGGTGGGCGCCGCCCGCGCTCGAGCCGACGCCGGCCTACGCCTACATGGTGAGCGACGGTCTCCCGGCCTCGAGCCTTCCGGTCTATCAGGCGTTCATCAGCGCCGCGTCGCTCCAGGCGCTCGCTCAGCCCACGCGCACCTACTACCCGGCGACGCTGGTGTACGACGGGGTCGTTTACGACCAGGTCCTCCTTCGGAATCGCGGGCACACGAGCATCGGCAACCCGAAGAAGCATTGGCACTTCAAGTTCAACCGCGACCGGCGCTTCCGCGCCTTCGGGGAGCTCAGGCAGCACATCAACCTGAATTCGATGTGGGGCACGAAGGACTACATCAGGGAAGCGCTCGCGTACCCCGTCTTCGGCGATATCCGCGCCCTGCCCTGCGATCCCTCCGCGCCCGGCTGCTTTGCGGTCGGCCCCACCTGCTACACCGAGCACGTGCGCATGGAGGTCAACGGCGCCTTCTGGGCCATGTTCATGCACATGGAGCATCCCGACGGCGCGTACGCGGCGCGCAACGGGCTGCACCCGGACACGGAGATCTGGAAGGCGTACCTGTCCAGCGAGGATCTCGGCGTCAACCCGCAGTCCTACACGGGCACCAGCGGCTGCCACTGCAACTACATCAAGAAGATGAATCCCGAGCTGGGGTTCGGCGCCCTGGCCGACTTCCTGCACGGCGCCAACGCGCGGCTCGGCCAGGCGCACCCCGACATCGTCAGGTACGTCGACGCCCGCATGGATGTGCCGGACTTCGTCAACTACCTGGCGGGCACGGCGCTCATCTGCAATGCCGACCACGCCGCCAAGAATTACCTGCTGGTGCGATTCGGCGACACGGGCCGCTTCAGCATGGCCCCGTGGGACCTGGATCTGGTGTTCGGGCGCAACTACGAACTCGGGGGAGGCGTGTACAACGACACGATCCGCTGGGACAACCACGCCTTCATTGCCACTCAAAGCCACCCGAAGAACGATGGGCCCTGGAACCGCGTCATCACCCAATTCCTGAATCAGCCCAAGTACGCGGAGATGTACTACGCGCGCCTCAATGAACTGCTCGACGCGTACTTCACCACCGGCGTCTTCTACCCCCGCATCGAGGCCCTCAGGGAGAAAATCCAGGCGACGGCCGTCCTCGACCGGGCCAAGTGGGGCGCTTACGGCGACCGGATCTCCTGGGGGGCGAAGATCGATGAGATCAAAACCTGGCTGCCGCGCCGGCGGGACTATCTAAAGACGTACTTCGCCGTCGCGCCGTGCGGCGATCCGGTCGCGACGGTGAGCGACGACGGCGCCGAGCTTCACGTCGCTTGGAAGAATCGCGGCACGTATCCGGAGATCAGGGTGTTCGTCGACGGCCTCCAGGTCAAGCGCCTGGTGGCGAACGAGACGAGCACGACGGTCACCGGCGCCGCGATCGCCGGCTTGTCCGGGCCCCACGAGGTGACGGTGCAGGCCTGGTACCGTTATCGCGGCTGGAGCATGTTGCCCGACAATCCGGCGCCGGTTCCCGGCGCGCCGACCGTCACGGCGGAGTTTCCGCGCGTGGCGGCGCCGTCGGACCTGACGTGCGCGTGGGAGTCGGCGCCGGCGGGAGATACGCGCGCCCCGGCCGTGCGTCTCGCTTGGCGCAACCGCATTGTCGCCGAGCGCATCGAGATTGTGCTGATCAGGGAGGGAAGCGAGGAGGTGGCGGCGGCGGCGCCCGGGGATGCGCGGGAGTTTGTGCTTGTGCTCCCCGACGCGGCGCCGGAGACGCCGTACACCCTCGGCGTGCGCGCGGCCGCGGGCGGGGAGGTCTCGGCGGCGGCGGTCTGCAGCGTTCAGTTTTCCCTGCCGGCGCCCGCCGACATGCTCTGCGTGCCGATGGGCGATGGCGGGGTGGTCATCGTGTGGACCGCGACGGCCGGCATGGATGCCTACGCGTTTTCCGCCGACGGCCGCGAAGTGGGACGCGTGGACGGGAATGAATCGCAGTTCGTGGGCGCGGAGATTCCCTGCGGCGCGGTGATCTCGGCGCGCGGCCTGTGGGCGGGATTCGAGTCCGCGCCGGCTCAGTGCGCCATGCCGCCGTGCGTCGCCTTCATCCGGGGCGATGCCGATGCCGACGGCCGGCTGCAACTCGGCGATGCCGCCTGCATCCTGGAGTACCTCTTCGCCTCGGGCGCGACGCCCGCGTGCCTCGCGGCGTTCGATGCGAACGCCGACGGGCGCCTGAGCGTGAGCGACGCGATCACGATCTTGCGGGCGCTTTTCGGCGGGGGCGCGATCCCGGCGCCGCACCCGGACTGCGGCGCGCCGCCGACGGCGCTGCCGTGCGCCTACTTCGCGCCGTGCGCCGGTTGAGCGGGCGGGTCGCTTCCGAGCTGGATCCTCAGGCGCACGTGCGGCGGGGCGGCCGTGAAGGGCGCCTCGTGCACCGCGTATCCCTGCGCCCGGCACACGATGGTGTATTCGCCCTTGGGCACCGAGAAGGCGAAGGAACCGCTCTCGCGGCGGCGAACCGTCTCGCGCCTGATGGTCGTCTTCCTGTCGGGAGAGAGGACGGCGAGCTCGAAAGACGCGATCGGCGTTCCGTTCGGCGCCGCCACGATGCCGGTGACCTCGCACGTGGAGTCCTCGTCGGCCGGCAGGTCCCCCCGCCCGAGGAACAGACCCGCGAGGGCGACCACGGCCGCCGCGCCGAGAATCCAGATCAGCACGCGCTGGCTGTACTTCGGTTCATCCATCCGGCGCTCCTCCTCGAGGGAAGCGGCGCTGGGCCCCGGCTCACTTCGATTCCTTGAAGGCGGTGATCACGAAGCCGCCGCTCTTCTGGTCCTTTTCGATCTCGATGAGTCCCTGCTCGCGCATGTCGGCGATGAGTTGGGAGAACGAGCCGTAGCCGTAGTACCCCTCGTCGAAGTCCGGGTGTTTGCGCTTGATGGTCTGCTTGACCATCGAGGCCCAGATCACATCCTTGGACTCGCGCACCAGGGCATCGATGGCGTCCATGATGCGCTGGAACGCCTCGGCCTTCTTGGCGGGGAGCTTGGCGTCGATCTTCGCGCGCTTCTGCTTGAGGCGCACGATGTCCTCGTAGAAGATGAACTCGTCGCAGTTCTCCACGAAGAGCGGGCTGGTCGAGTTCTTGACGCCGAGGCCGATGACGGTCTTGTCGTTCTCCCTGAGCTTGGCGACCAGCGGGGTGAAATCGCTGTCGCCGCTGGCGATCACGAAGAGGTTGACATGCTCCTTGGAGTAGCACAGGTCCATGGCGTCGACGACCATGCGGATGTCGGCGCTGTTCTTGCCGCTGTAGCGGCGCTTGGGCACGTAGATCAGCTCCATGCCGGCCTCGTGCAGCGGCCGCTTGTAGTCCGTGTAGCTCTCCCAGTCGGCATAGGCGCGCTTCACCACGATGCGGCCCTTCTCGACGAGGCGCTGGAAAATGGGCCCGATCTCGAAAGAGGGGTAGCGCGCTTCCTTGACGCCCAGGGCGATGTTCTCGAAATCGAAGTAGACCGCGAGCCTGCTTTCGTCCGACATTCAATCCTCTTGTGAAGTCCTATTCACGCGGAAACCTCTTTTCACTGTCGCTGTTATCGCACACGCCCGGGGCCGGCGCAAGCCGTCCGGGCCCGGTCAGTCTCGCCCGGAGCATCAGGAGCAGCTTGCGCCACGCTGGGATCCGGAAGCGCCGCTCGAGCACCGCGAAGCCCCCGCGCTCCATGGCATCGAGGAGCGCGCCGTAGATCGCCGCCAGCGCGCGCGGGCAGGCGGCGGCGTCCGGCGCCAGCAGCGGCCACAGCCTGTTCGCATACTCGAAGTAGCGCCGCGCCCGGCCGGCCTCCAAGGCGAGCAATCGCCGCAGCTCCGCGCCGGTCTTATCGGCTCCTAGCGCCGTTTCCCGGACGCCGGCGCGGGCCAGATCCTCGGCGGGGAGGTACACGCGGCCCCGGCGGAAGTCCTCCTTCACATCCCGGATGATGTTCGTGAGCTGCATGGCGTAGCCCAGCGCGATCGCGTAGGCGCGCGCCTGGGAACCCTTGTACCCGAAGATCTCGATGCTGGCCAGGCCCACGGCCGAGGCGACGCCGAAGAGATAGCGTTGGAGCGCCCGGAAGGATGCGTACCTGGAGACGGACAGATCCATGAGCACGCCGTCGATGATCCATTCCAGGTGGCGCGGCGAGATCGGATAGCGGCGCACGGCGTCCGCCAGGGCGAGGGAGACCATGCGGTCCGTCTCGGAGACGGCGCCCGCGCCCCGCGCGATGCGCGTGAACCGCGCGCGAATCTCCTCGGCGGAAGGGCGCGTGCCGTCCTCCGCATCGACCGCATCGTCCAGCAGGCGGCAGAAGGCGTAGAGCGCGTGCACGGCGCGGCGCTTTTCGGCGGGCAGCGCCATGAAGCCCCAGTGGAAGTTGCGCGCTTGGCGCTTGACGAGCCGGGCCGTGAAATCGAGCGCCCCGGCGAGGTCGGTGTCGGTCATAGAGCACGTGCGGGCTCTGCCCGCGCCTTCGGGTCCGGCGGCGCGCCGCGGCCGCCGCGGCGCGCCGAGCCGATTGTAGCAGATCCCGTCCCCGCCGCGAGGAGCGCCGCCGCGAGCCCCCCCCCTTTTCTCTTTGGCCCGGGCCGCGGGCGGCCGATAATACGGATGCCTCCGCCGGTGCCGGCGGAGCAGGCGCGACGGAGAAAAGGCGATGTTCACACGGTGCGCCGCCGCGGCGCGCGACGCCGGTCTCGCTTTCGGCGGCTTCGGCATGTTCACATGGCGGAGCTTGAGGACCTGCGTGCGCACACCGCCCAAACTGAGACACGTCCTCGTCCAGATGGACCGCATCGGCGTCGATTCGCTGACGATCGTCAACGTGTGCGCCATCTTCATCGGCATCGTCATGACGCTCCAGACGGCGCTGGAACTGGTGCGGTTCGGCGCGCACCTGTACATCAGCCGCATCGTCGGGCTCGCGTTCCTGCGCGAACTCGGGCCGGTGTTCACCGCCCTCATGATTTCCGGCCGGGTGGGAAGCGGCATCGCCGCGGAGCTCGGCTCCATGCAGGTGACCGAGCAGGTCGACGCGCTCCGCGCCATGGGCGCCGACCCCTTCAAGCACCTGGTCGCGCCGCGGCTCATCGCCACGGCGGTGATGGTGCCCGTGCTGACGCTGCTGGCGGACCTGCTCGGCATTGCGGCGGGCATGGTCACGGCGTACGTGGCGCTCGGCATCGGTCCGGCCCAATACATGGCGGGGTGCCTGGAGTCGATGGTGGCCCTAGACATCGCGTCCGGGCTGGCCAAGAGCGTTCTTTTCGGCGGCCTCATCGGTCTCATCGCGACGTACATCGGGCTGTCGACGGAGCGCGCCACCGAGGCCGTGGGGCGTTCGACGACCAAGGCGATGGTCGCCTGCGCCTACGCGATTCTGGTGGGGGATTTCCTCCTCACCAAGACGTTTTTCCTGCTGGTGTGAAGGGCATGGATGGATTCCGGTTCGTCGCGGTTCACAAGTCCTTCGGGAGCAACCGCGTGCTGCGGGGAATTGACCTGGAAGCGGCGCGGGGCGAGCGCGTGGTGATCATCGGCGGCAGCGGGAGCGGGAAGAGCGTCATGTTGAAGCTCATAACCGGGCTGCTGGCGCCGGACCGCGGCCGCGTGTTCGTGCTGGACAAGGAAGTCTCGGCCATGCGCGAGGAGGACCTGGTGCCCGTCAGGCGCCGGGTCGGCATGCTGTTCCAGGCCGGCGCGCTCTTCGACTCCCTCTCGGTGTTCGAGAACGTCGCGTTTCCTCTCCGCGAGCAGGGCGGGCGCTCGGAAGCCGAGATCCGGGCCGCCGTGGAGGAGAAGCTCCGCGACGTGAGCCTGGAGGGTATCGGGGATCGGGCGCCGTCGGAGCTCTCGGGAGGCATGCGCAAGCGCGTGGCGCTCGCTCGCACCATCGCCATGAACCCCGATATAATCCTGTACGATGAACCGACCACGGGCCTGGATCCCGCCAACGCCAAGCGCATCAGCCTGCTTATCAGGAATTTGCACGAAAAGTTCCGCCCGACGACGTGCGTCGTGACGCACGACATGGAGTGCGCGCGCATCGTGGGCGGCCGGTTCGCGTTCCTGTCCGGCGGCGGCATCCTGGTGGACGGCCCGCTGGAGGATATCGAGAAGTACGAAGCCGAGGAATTGCGGGCGTTCCTGGGCGTGGGGGGAGGTCTGGAATGAACGGTTCCTTGGGACTGTCGCCCGCCCCGCGGGTGGGCTTCGTGATGTTCGCGGGCCTCTTCGTCCTGACGACGGGACTGTACTTGGTGGCGCTGCGGCCGACGGTGGTGGGGGACTTGGTGCCCTTCACGGCCTACTTCGCCGAAACCGGGGGCCTGCGCAACGGCGCGCCCGTCTGGATCGGGGGCGTCGAGGTCGGGACGGTCCAGAACGTGGGCTTCACCGATGCGGAGAAGCGCGCCGCGCTCAAGAAGGAGATCGTGGTCACCCTCGCCATCGGGCGGCAGTTCCTGGAACGGATCCGGGAGGATGCCGTCTGCCGCGTGAAGACGCGCGGGCTCCTCGGCGAGAAATACGTCACGATCAAGGCCGGGACGGCAGCGAGCGCCGCGGTCCCCATCGGCGGCATGATCCCATCGGAGGAGGCCAGCGACATCACCGATGTCGTGACCACCGCGGGCGAGACCGTCGAGACGACGGCGGTCGAGGCCGCGCTGCTCCTCAAGGAGCTGCGCCGCCTGGTCTCGGAAGTGGAGAAGAAAGAGGGGACGCTGGGCAAGATCCTCCTGAGCGACGAGCTGTACCGGGACTTGTTCGCCCGCATCGACCGCATCGTCGAAGAGTTGTCCGAGGAGCTGGCGACGCTGAATTCGACGCTGAAGACCGAGATCGGCGCCTTCCGCACGAGCCTGGACGATTCGGTCACCCGCGTCGAGAAGGAGGTCGCCTTGACGGCGGGGGACCTGCGGGAGACATCGGCGCGGCTGCGCGGCGAGCTGGCGGAGGTCGGCGCGCTGGCCAAGGAGGTGCGATCGGGCCGCGGCGTGGCGGGCATGCTGGTGGGGGACGAGGCGCTGGCGCAGAATTTGAGCGAGACCGCCCGAAGTCTCAAGGACGCGACCGAGCGCCTCGCTTCGGTTCTTAGGAAGATCGATGACGGCGAGGGCACCATGGGGCTCCTCGTGAACGACCCCGAGGCGTATGTGAGCCTGCGGGACCTCTTCGAAGGCGTGCAGGAGTCCTGGCTCATGCACCGGGCGATCAGGGAAGCGGAGGCGACGGGCCGCGCGCTGCGGATCGAACGGCGCCGCGAGGCGGGGAAGGGAGAGTGAAATGCGCTACGCGCGGGTATTGGGCGGGGCCGTCCTCGGCGCGGCCGTGGGGTGCATCAGCACGAACGAGGCGCTGCTTCGAAGCGCCGTCGCCGGGGCGGGGCTGCCCCGCGAGATCGAGGGGTTCTGCGCCTGCCAGGTCAGGCTCAAGAAAGCCATGCCGGCGATGTTCCGTTACGTGCGGGCGACGCCGCCGGCCGCGTTCTGGGTGCTGCGCTTCGAGCGCAGTCCCGGCGAGCAGCAGCCGTCGGCCTTCACGGACCTGAACTCGCTCCTCACGACCTTGAAACAGGACAAGCAAGAGTTCGCCGTGGCGGAGAAGGCGAGTTTCCTGGCGGATCGGACTCTGCCCGTCAAGGCGGCGTACTACCGCTTCCAGGAGGACGGCCTCTGGCAGGAGGGTTGCTTCTGCGTTTGGGAGGACCCGGGCGGGGGCCGCGTCTTCGCGCTCAACTGCGTCGCGGACGAGAAGCCGCCGCCGGCGTTGATCGAACGCCTGCTGAAAGCGTGCGGGGCGGAGTAGGCCGCGCGCCTCAGTCCTCCTTTGCTCCGAGGATCCGCGCCTTGAGCGCCTCGCGCTGCTCGTCCGGCATGGGAACCCACTGGGTTGTGTGCAGGCGGCGTTCGATGTCCTCGCCGCCCGCCACCATGCTGGTCACGTGCTTGCCGTCCGCGTTGAAGACGTGGGTGCGGCCCCGCGGGCCGAGCACGATGCAGGTCGTGCGCCGGCGGTCGTTGAAAAAATCCCCCTTGCCGGCGCGTGCCGTGTCGCTCAAGGCGTTCGCGGCCGGGCGCGATGGATCCAGGTGCCGGAGCCGGGCGTGTTTCGTGCGGCGCGATTCCTGGCGGTGGATCTTCTCGAGGCCCGCCGCGACATGGCGGATACAGCTTGCCAACTCGCGTTCGCGCTCCGGGCGGGTCCGCCTGAGCCCCAGATCCTTGATGCGGCTGCGCGCCTTCTGGAAAAGCTCCGCCATGCGCCGGTCGGGCATGCGGGCGACCTCGTCGACGAGGTGCCCGCCCGACGGCGTTCTGCCCACGATGTTGAGCGCCAGGACGGGCGCGCGCCGTCCCGCGCACGTTTCGACGGCTTGAATGGTGACGGCCGTCTTCCGAGCGCTGTCGTTGCCCCCGAGGAGGAAGTAGCCGACGACCGCTTGGCAGAGGATTCTAAACGTCGTGGAGGCCGCCCCGAACTCGGCGAGCTGCTTCTTGGTGAGGAGGTTGCCGTGCATGAAGAGCGTGAAGGGACGCGGCGGCTCCTCGTGAAGCTGGTGGACGCGCGGCGCCTTGGCCGCCAGGCAGAACGACGCGAATTCATCCCAGCGGGGCAGCCCGTTCGGCTCGTAACCGGCGAAGACCGCCCGCGAGTGCGGAGGCGCCGCGTGCTCGCAGCGCGCCGACTCGCACCAGAAGCAGTAGACATGGCCCGGGACGAGCGGGCTGAGAGCCGCGAGGCGCTGCGCGATCTCCTCCTCCATCTGCTCGGTGAGTTGGGCGGCGAACGCCGCCGCGGCCTGCCGGCGTTCGGCGGAATGGACGCTCGCCCGGAGGCGCAGATCGATCTCCGCGGGAACGGCGTCTTTGGTTCGGCGTCTGAGAAGCTCGGCATGGAGCTTCTCGATGCGCTCGTAGATCTCGAGCGCGAGCTGCGCGGCCGCGTCGCGCGCGGAGCGCCGGAGCCTGCGGTGTGCCATGGTCTTCAACGTACCGTAAAAAGGAGCAACCCTCCAGGCCCGCACGGCTGCGCGCCTGGCGCCAACCCGCCCCGTGCGCGCACGTGCCGCAAGCTTGACAGCGCTGGAGGGCGATGTTAAAATAGATTTACAAGTATATCTCAACTGCTGGTGTGACAACACGTTACATGCTCGCGTCAAAGTGCAGGCGGTCGCTGCGCCGCCTGTGAATCGCGGTTGACGACACCGTGGCGCATTCCGGAGGCTCGGACATGATTGTTGACGAGCACAAGCTTCCGCAGCTCATCGTGAAGGATGGGGAAGGCGAGCGTTGCGTCCAGGTTTCGAAGGACGTGACCACCATTGGGCGCTCGGCCGAGAGCGACATCGAACTGAGCGACCTGAGTTGCTCGCGCCGCCACTGCCAGATCGTCAGGCAGGGGACGAAGTGGGAGCTTGTCGACCTGGAGAGCCGCAACGGGACCCTCGTCAACGGGATCATCGTCATGCGGAAAGAACTGGCGCCGGGCGATCTCATCGAGATCGGCCGGACGCGCCTCTTCTTCCATGAGGCGAGCGTCCCGAGCGGGCTGCCCACGTTGCGCCTGGATACGGCCTACTTCCTCGACCCGCTCGCCGGCCTATCCCAGGAGGGACAGATCGAGGCCCTGAAGCGGGAGCGCGAGCTTTTTCTGCGGATCCTGGAAATCGTCAAGCAGCTCAACACCAAGCGCGTCTTGAAGAGCGTGCTGGAGAGCATCCTCGAATGCATCCTGGACATCACGGCGTGCGAGCACGCCGTGGCGCTCCTCAAGGATGACGCGACGGGCGTCTTCACGCTGCGCGCCTTCCGGAAGCTGGAGAGCGGGCACGCCGGCCGCGAGGCCCAACTGGCCGCCCGCTTGTTCGTGCCGTTCCTCATCGAGACCGGGCACGCGTTGATCTGCACCGATGCCCGCCGCGATGAGCGCTTCCTGGGGCTCGACGAGCTGACCGATCTGGCCCCGCGCTCGTTTCTCTGCCTGCCGCTTCTGGTGGGCGAGGAGACCATCGGCATGGTGTACGCCGACAACCACTACGAGGAAGGCGAGTTGGGCGAGCACCACCTGCGCCTCTGCGAGCTTCTCGCGGCGCAGGGCGCCGTCGCCATCCTCAACGCGCGGCTCTTCGAGGAGAACAAACGCCGCGAGCGGGAGCTGGAGGAAGCCAGAACGAAGCTGGAGAAGGTGACCAGCTCCCTCAAGGCGCAGATCATGTGCAAGGCCGAGACGCTGGACGAGGCCATCCGCGTGGCGACCGGCTCGGCGCGGCCGGTTTTCGCGCACCCGTACGACGAGATCGTGACGGCGAGCCCCCGCATGTATAAGGTGCTCGAGATGGTGGACAAGGTGGCCGAATCCGGCGTGCCGGTGCTTGTCGAGGGGGAGAGCGGCACCGGCAAGGAGCTGATCGCGCGCGCGGTGCATTTCGCCGGCGCGCGGGCGCGGGCGCGCTTCGTCTCGGAGAATTGCGCGGCGATCCCGGCGAACCTGCTGGAGAGCGAGTTCTTCGGCCACGAGCGCGGCGCGTTCACCGGCGCGACTCGCGCCAAGCCCGGGCTCTTCGAGCTCGCCCACGGCGGCACGATGTTCCTGGACGAGATCGGCGACATGCCGCTTGCGCTCCAAAGCAAGTTCCTGCGCGTGCTCCAGAACGGCGAGTTCAGGCGCGTGGGGGGCGGCAAGCCGATCAAGGTCGATGTGCGCATCATCTCGGCGACGAACCGGAATATCCGCGAGCTGGTGCGCACCGGGAGATTCCGCGAGGACCTGTACTACCGCCTGAACGTCATCACGATCGTGCTGCCGCCCCTCAGGGAGCGGCCAGAGGATATCCCCTTGCTCATCGCCCACTTCCTCGGGAGGATCGCCGCGCGCACCGGGCAGCCCGTCAAGACGCTCGCGCCCGAGACGCTGCGGCTGCTGCAGTCCTACGAGTGGCCGGGCAACGTCCGGGAGCTGCACAACGAGCTGGAGCGCCTGGCGGCGCTCGGCGCCCAGGAGATCGCCGCCGACCTGGTCGGCGAGAACATCAGGAAGGCGCGGGCGTCGCCGGCGCGCTGCGCCGGCCGGCCGCTCAAGGACATCGTGAAGCTCGCCATCGAGGAGATCGAGGAGGAAGTGATCAGCGCCACGCTCCAGGAGCAGGGCTGGAAGAAGACCACCACGGCGACGCTGCTGGGGATCTCGCGCCCGACCCTCGACAGCAAGATCGAGAAGTACCGCATCCGCCGTTCGCGCTGAGGCGCGGGGCGCAGGAGGAGAACGGCATGGCGAAGATCTACTGGCGCGGCCGCCCGCCGGTCGCGCCCGGCGAGTGCGAACTCGGCGAGACGACGACCATCGGCCGCGCGAAGGAGAACGAGGTCGCGCTCGTCGACGTGCGTTTGAGCCGCCGCCACGCGCGCATCGTGCGTGAGGGCGATGCCTACTTTCTGGAGGATCTCGCCAGCAGCAACGGAACCCAGCTCAACGGCGAAGCCGTGACGCGCGCGGCGCTGGTGCGGGGCGACACCATCGAGATCGGCGACACGGTCATCAAGTTCGACGAGCCGTTCCCGGACGACGCGGCGGCGGGCGCGGAGCCGGCCAAGGGCGCGGAGCCGGCCAAGGGCGCGGAGCCGGCCAAGGGCGCGGCCAAGGGTGCGGCCAAGGGTGCGGCCGAGATGCCGCCGTTCTTGGTGCGCCTGGAGGACGGCGCGGGCGGCGAGGCGCTCCCGCTCGCGCGGGAGCGCGCGACGGTCGGCCGGTCGTCCGACAACGAGATCGTGCTCGCCGATGCGCGGGTGTCCTCACGTCACGCGCTCATCTTCCGGGAGGGGACGACCTGGTGGATCGAGGACCTGAAGAGCACGAACGGCACGACGATCGGCGAGGAGCGCATCGCGCGGGCGCCGCTGGCGCACGGCGCCATCGTCGGCTTCGGAGGGGTCAGGCTGCGCTTCCTGCTGCCCGGGCTGCCCGAGCCGCCGCCGCCTCCGCGTAAGTCCGCGCCGGCGCCGGAGCCGGCGGCGCCCGCGGAACACCGCGCGGTTCTGACCGCGGTGACGCTCGCCGCGCTTGCGGCCGTGTTCTTCGGGGGCTACGGCGTCGCCCAGCACCTCTTCGTCGGCGGCGGGGTCGAGGCCCCGGCGCCGGGGAACCTGGTGGGCCCGCACTTCTCCTTCGAGGAAGGCTCCAAAGCGCCGCTCGGCTGGAACGCGCTCCCAGGAACCGTCTTGGCGCGGGTGCCGGGAGGGTTGCCGCCCGGCCGCTTCGCCGCCAGGGTGTGCGCGGAGGAGGAGCGCCCCGGCGCGGCCGCCATCGTGGAATGCGCCGAGGCGTGCGCGGTGGTGCCGTCGTCCGCGTACACGCTCCAGGGCGTGTGCACCCACGAGGGCGGAGGCGCGAGCGGCTTGGGGGTGGCGTGGCTGGAAGGCGAGGTCGTCGTTGAGGTCTCCTACGGCGACTTATGCGAGAGCGGCGAGCGCCTGGTGGCCGCCGATACGTTCACGTGTCCGCCGCGCTGCGAGCAGGCGCGCGTGCTGCTCATAGGGTTCGGCGGCACGGCGACGTTCGACCGGATCGAGTTGACCAAGAACGATGCCCCCGAGGAGGCGGGCTTGTCCGCCGCCGCCGGCGAGTTCGCCCTGCGCATGGACCGCACGGGGACGTTCGATTTGCACCTCGGCAAGGAGCGGGTGCTCGGCGCCGTGCGGCTGCACTTCGGCGGCGGAGTGCGCGGCTTCAAGGAACTCCCCGGCCAACGGCTCGGGTTCGGGAGCCTGCGTGGGGAGGGCGAAGGCGCGTCGTCCGCGGGGATAGCCCGCAGCGTGTTCGTTCCGGAAACCGGCGCGTGGGTCACCGTGCAGACCCGGAGCACGCTCACGGAGGAGGGCGGCACGATCACGTGGCGCTTTCCCAGGAACGCGGGCTTGGAGAAGGCGCGCGTGGCGATCGTCTTCAAGCTGCCCGAGGATCCGCTGGACGGCGGCAAGCGCTTCACCGTCCACGGGCCCGGGGGGAGGCGGGCGGCCGCGTTGAGCGAGCTCTCGGGAGTGAGCGCCGGAGAGATTGCGATCGGCAACCTGACGTTCCAAGGTTCGGCCGCGCGCAGGCACCGGCTTTGCGTGGCGTTTCCGGGGGTCGGAACGCTGCTCGCGCAGGGCAGCGAACTGGCCTTCCACGTGGAGAAGGAACTCGAACTCAAACTCGCGCAGGAAATGTACGAACTGGCCTTGAGCTGGTCCTTCGAGTCGGCCTACGAGGAACGCGAGGTGGACGAATCCATCGCCGAGGCCCGCAAGCTCGCCCGCCAAGGGAAGGAAGGCCGCGCCATCGTCCGCCTCCAGGAGGCGGCGGCGCTGGCCGGCTCCACGCCGGGCGCGGCCGCGCGGGTCGCGGCCGCGCAGAAGGAGCTGCGCCGCGAGGGCGCGCGCCTTCTCGCCCAGGCCGAGGCGCTGTCGGCGCAGCTCGCCGCGCGGGAGGATCCGGTCGTGGCCCGCGCCCTCCGCGAAGTGCTCGATGAGGCCGCGCGGCGCTACGAGGGGTTCGCGGAGGTGACGTCCGCGGTGGGGGCGGCGGCGTCGAAGCTGTCGGCGCAGGCGCGGGGCACAACCGCGCAGCGCGAGGAGATCCGCCGGGATGACGCGTTGGTCCGGGCGAAGGCGTTGATCGCGAGGCGCAGCTTCGCCTCCGCGGTCGTGACGCTCCGCGCGCTGCTCGAGACGTCCGGCGGCGGAATGGGTCTGCCGGGGGAGGTGCGCCGCGCCGTGACGGATCAGCTCGATGAATGCCTGCGGCATCTGAGCAGCAGGGCGGAACTGCCGCCGGTGCCGGCGGCGCCCGCCAAGGAGGCCGGAGAGTGAGAACGTTGTTTGCCGGCAACAGCCGCGTCGGACTGGATATCGGAGCCGGTATGGTGCGGGTGGCGCAGGTCGCGCGCGCCGGGAAGCGGCTCGTCGTCACGCGGCTCCTGAAGATCCCGCGCGACGAGCTTCCCAAAGACGATCAGCAGGCCTTCGCGCTCGAGTTGCGCGCGCGCCTGGAGGCGGCGGGGATTCCCGTCGCGCGCGTCGTGGTCGGGCTGCCGCCGCAGGCGAGCATCCTGCGCTACTCCACCGCGCCGCCCGCCCCTGCGTGGCGGCTCAGTCTTCTCATTCAGTACGAGGTCGACGAGCTTGCCGAGCGCATGGGCGAGAAGCTCTGCGCGGGCTGGCGCAAGCACGTGATCGGCGGGGAAGGCGCCGAGCGCCCGCTGCTCCTCGTTCTCGGCAAGGAGAAGGAAATCCAGACGCTGCTGGATGCGCTGCGCGGCGCGGGGTTCGGCATCGCGTCGGTGCTGCCTCCCGTGGAGGGGCTCCTCCGAGCCTGGCGCTCCTTCGTCGAGCCCGCCCCGGGCGACGGCCTCGACGCGCTGATCGAGATCGGCGAGAAGAATACGCACATCGTGATGCTGCTGGAAGGCGAGCTGTTTTACGCGCGCCAGGCGGTGTTCGGCGGCCAGCAGTTCAACGATGCCCTGGCGGAGCGGGTGCGGGCGACGCCGCAGGAGCTCGAGCGGGTCAAGCGCGCATCGACGGGGCTGGACCGGGATGGCTCCAAGGTGGACTTCTCGGAGATCTTCGCGCGCCCCGCCGAGCAGCTCGCCAACCTGGTGCGCGGAACGATGCGATGGGCGGAGAGCCAAGTCAAGCTGGGCAAACCGGCCCTGAACCGCGTGTTCCTGTCGGGCGGCGGAGCGCAACTGCGCGCCCTGGACCGCCATCTGGCCCGCGCTCTCGGCGTCGAGGTCCTGCGCGCGGGCGTGAACGACGCGGTGGCCGCGCAGAGCGGCGAGCTTCCCGGCGGACCGGAAGGGTTCCTCCCGGCCATGGGGTTTGCCGCGGCGGGCTTCGCGTCGGAGGATGTGCTCGAGGTGCTCCCCGCCCGGGAGAAGGAGCGCCGCCGTTTCTGGAACGAGAAGGCGTTCCTGTACGGCGCCGCCGGGCTTCTCGTCGGGTTCCTGGTGCTGCAGCTTGCGGCGGGCTTCGCCCAGGCGACCGTACGCTCCTCGCGTCTGGCGTCGCTGCGGGCCCAGGCGGACGCCCTTACGAAGGCGTCGGCGGATGCGGAGGAGACGCGCAAGGAGCAGCGCTCCCTTCAGCGGCGCATCGGCGCCCTCGGGCAAGAGGCCGGGCGCCACGGCTTCACGGGCCGGCTGCTCAGCTTCCTCGGACGGCGCCTCGCGTCGCCGATCCAGTTCGTCGAAATCCGCGAGCTGCGGGCCAAGGACCGGAAAGCGCCGGCGGCCCTCGAGATCGAGGGGCTGGCGGACAACGCCAACAACGAGGCGACCAAGGAGATCGAGGATTTGGAGCGCGCCCTGCGAGGGCAGCCGTACGTGGGTTCGGTCCAACTCATGCAGGCGAGCCCCGAGACGCAGAAGAACGCCTACCGCTTCGTCATCAGGGTGTCGATGGCCGCCTCCGAGCGGCCCGAGGGAGGCGCCGATGCTTGAACTGTGGGAGAAGCACCGCGAATTCCTGACGCAGGTTTTGAGCGGCGCCGGAATCTTCCTCGTGCTGGCGTACGTCGTGATGCGCTTCGGCTCCGAGGGTTCCAAGGAGCGCGATGAACTGAAGCGGCTCACCAAGCGGATCGCCGACTACCAGCGCGGCGCGGCGGGCAAGGATGCGCCGGGGCAAGGCGGCGTCGAGAATCTGCGCCGATCCCTGGACACGCGCGCCGTCGAGCTGTGCGTGGGCGTCCCCGAGGCGCCCGCCGGCGACACGAGCCTGCTGACGAGCTTCTTGAAGGCCAAGGCCCGCGTCTGCGAAGGCCTCGACCGCCGGGCCACCGAGGAGGCCGTCGACGTCAAGACCAATCTGGCGAGCGTCGATTTCCACGAGCGCGCGACCGACGGGGCCGAGGATTTCGCGGAACGATGGGCGTCGCTGGAGAGCTTCCGGCGCCTCATGGAGGCGTTGATCGCGGCGCGGTTCGCCGAGATCAAGGCGGTGGTGTGCGAGCCGCCGGTGGCCGCGGAGATCCCCGGCGAGCCGCAGTGGAAGTTGATGCATTACGGCATCCGCGCCGACGTGTCCGGGGGGTACGGCGATTTCGTCGCCCTGTTCGACGAGGTCAACCAGGCCCAAAAGTTCGTCGCCGTCACGGTGAACGCCCTCAGGTCCAAACCCGGCGGGACGGGAGGCGAGCTCACGGGCACCGTGACGGGACACGGGCTGCGACTGGTCAAATCGCGCGCCGCGGAAGCGAAGGGCGAGCCCGCGCCGGCGCGGCTGAGGAGGTGATCGTTGCCGAGCCTGAATCGCTATCAGATCGTGGCGGCCGCCGCGGGGGTGCTGCTGCTCTTGGGCATCTTCCGGGCGGTGAAGATCTTCGCCGGCTTGTCCGGCGGCGGAGGCGCCGAGATCAGCTTCGTGTCGCGGCGGACGATTGCGCTGCCGGCCGACGAGAAGGAGACTTTCGCCAAGATCGACCGGCGGTGCGAGCGCGATCCGTTCTCCGCGCCGTCGCAGTGGCGCGACCCGCAGCCCGAGGATGTGGACATGCCGCCGCTGGGGGACTTCCTCGGCCTGCAGCCCACGCCGCTCCTCCTCAGGCAGGATGGGCTGCCGCGGATCGGCCCGCCGCCGGCCGCGCGCGAAGACAAGCCTGACCGGGAACTCCTCATGCGCGTCAGGCGGGTGTTTCCGCAAGGCGTCAAGGCGGACGACGCGGGGGCGCCGGGCCGGGCGGCGGCGGAGTCGTCCGAGAGCGCCGAGGCCCGGGGGGGGACAGCGCAATGACGGCCGTTCTATGCTGCAGTCTGTGGTTTCTAGGCGCCGGCGTCGACGAGGAGATCCGCCTCTACGATGAGGTGCGTCTGAAGAACGGCCAAGTGCTCACGGGGCTCATCAAGGAGGACGGCGACCCGAACGAGGTGAAGTTGGCCCTCTTGCGCGCCGACGGAACCGTGCGGGACTTGGTGGGAATCTCCCGGAGCACCGTCAAGGAAATCGTGCCGCGCCGCACGCCGGCTCAGATCTATCGCAATCAGGTCAAGCAGCGCGATCACATGGATGCGGCGCAGCTCTTCGAACTCGCCGTGTGGTGCGCCACGGACCAGGCCGGCCTGTACGACGAGGCGGCCGCCCTCGCGCACCGCGTCCTCCGCCTGGCGCCCGCCATGCGGGCGGTGTATCCGCTGCTGGCGAGCCTCAACGCCAGGAAAGCGGTCGCGGCGCTGACGCCCGAGGAGGCCGACCGCGAGGTCGAGCTCGCGATGCGCGCCCGGGAGCACGGCGAGTTCCTGGCGGGAGCGTGGCTGCGCGCCGCCCGCGTGCTCCTCGACCAGAACAAGGATGCGTGGAACGTCGTCACGGACGAGGCCGTCAAGCTCCTGGCCGAGGTGCGCGCCAAGGGAAACGCCGAGGAGGCCGCCGCGGCCACCTCCGCTCTCTCCAGCCTGTACCTGGCGTGGGAGAAGCTCGACGATCTCCTCGCCCTCGGCGGCGCCGAGGTCGCCACGCCGGAAACCGTTGCGGCGAAGCTGCTCCTGCGGGGCACGGAGAAGGATCTGTCCGACGCCCAGGAGCTGATCGCGAGCCTGCCGGACGGCGGCGGCCGCAAGCTGGCCGAGGCTTCCCTTGCCTGGTCCCGCGGGGATGCGGCGCGGACTCAGACGCTGCTTCTGGAGGCGGTCGAGCTGACGAAGTCGCCGGATGCCGCCCGGGCGCTGGCCGTTGTGCTGGCGTTGGAGGGCAAGACCAAGACCGCGGAGGAACTCGCGAAGATCGTCGCTCCTCAGGGCGCGGACGGCGCGCTGCTGTCCTACGTGTTGGGGGCGCGCGAGGCGCTCGATACGTTCATTAGCGCCCATGGGGCGTTGCCGGCGGCGCGGCTCCTCGCCGCGGAGGAGAAGTACCGGCGCGGCGATGCGGAGGGCGCCGCCGCGGCGGCCTCCGAGCTGCTGGACGGCGCCGGCATGCCGCCGGCGGCGCGGGCGCTGGCGTGGCCGCTGCTGGCGAAGGCGCAGGCGCGGCTGGGTGCGCTGGACGCGGCCGTCGCGAGGTTGCTCTGCGCCCGCGCCGCGCTGCCCGGCGAGGGCCGGGTGTCGCTGGCGCTCGCCGCCGTGGCCGCGTTCCGCAACGATCTTTACGAGGGGCGGAGATACCTGGAGGAGGCGCGGGGCCTGCGGGTTCCGCCGGGCGAGGCGGCGCTGGTCGAGGCGTATCTGGCCTACCGCGAGGGCAACCTCGCCGCCGCGTCGCGGGCGGCGGCCGCGCTGTCCGCCGACGCATCGCTGCCCGCGGCGTGCCGATCCTACGCAGCGCATCTCCAGCGCGCCGCCTGGGAGGCGACCAGGCTGCAGAGCTGGGAGGACACGTTCGAGCGCCCCGATGCCACCGAAGTCCTGAACTCCTGGCACGAGGATGAGAAGTACGGGATCAGAATCGCCCTCGCCGGCAATCGCGTGCGCTTCGCGGGCACGCAGGAAGGCGCGGAGGACGCAACTACTTTTCTCTTCGTGTACACCGAGTACGGCCGCCTTTTCAGGGCGTCCTTCCGCCTGCGGGCGCAGCGCGACGACATGGCTTTCGGGGTGCAGATCGCCGAGGGCGCGAAAGCGGCGCGCATCGAGGCCCAGCCGGGAGGCGCCTGGGCGTACGTGGTGCCGGGCGCGCGGGGCGACCGGAGCGAGGCGCTGCCCCTGGCGTGGCAGCGCGGCGCATGGCACCGCGTGACGATCGAGTTTCCCGCCAAGGGCCGCCCCGTGATCGAGGTGGATGGCCGGCGCGCCGAGTTTCCCCAGACGGCGATCTTCGCGAAGAACGCGAACGTCAAGCTTGGCGTGTTCGCCCGGGGCGGCCGGCAAGGCGCGGAGGTCGAGCTGGAACTCGACGCGGTGAAGCTGTGGCGGCTCTCCGACGAGGAGGTGCGGAAAGGGAAACGCAGTGGATGATTCCCGCGCGCGGAGCGCGGCCGGCATGACCCTCGTCGAGGTTCTGGTCGTGCTCTTCATAATCTCGGTCCTGGCGGCCTTTGTCACGCCGGTCGTGTGGCTGGCAAGGCAGAAGGCCGACAAGGACCTTGTGCGCCACGAGTTGACGCGCATGGCCCTCGGCGTGGAGAACTTCGCCGACCAGGATGCCCGCGCGGACTGGCCGCCCGCGACGCTCCAGGAACTCGGCATCGGCGGCGGCAACGGGCTCAACGAGGGCATCGAGAGCCTGGTTGCGTGTCTGGCCGCGGGACGGGGCGAGGGTCCGTATTTCGATTTCGACGCCGAGCGGCTCACGAACCTCGACGGCGACGAGGGCCCGGAGCGGGTGCTCAAGGAGTCCCTGGCGGTGGTTTTCGGCGACACGCAGCTCAGGGAGTACGTCGATCTGTGGGGGACGCCGTACGTGTACTTCCCTTCCAAGGCGTACGGCACGAAGGCGCGCTACTCGACCCATGACGGGGGCGAGTTCGAGGCCTGCGTGATCAGGGACGCGGCCAGCGGGCTCTGGCCCGCGCCGGCGCGTTTCGTGATCTGGTCCTGCGGCCCCGACGGCATCAACGAAAACGGCGGCGGGGACGACATCTGTTCCTGGCGGTGACGAGGCCTGAAATGCGAGGCGCGGGCGTGCGGCATGGAGGCGGCGTGACCCTGATCGAGCTCCTAATGGTGCTGGCGATCGTGACGTCGCTCCTCGGACTGTCGTTCGCCGGCCTGCAGGCGTGGAAGCGGCGCTCGGCCGCGGAGTCGTGCCTCGCCGAAGTGGCGCTCAGGCTCAGGGAGGCGCGGAACTTTGCCGTGAGCGGCTCGGTCGGGAGCGTCGTCGACGTGAATCCCGACGGCGGCACGCTCGTGTCCAGCAGCTTCGTTCCCGTGGCGCTGCTTGATTTCGATGGCGAGGAGGGCGGCGCGACACGGCGCGGCGCGACGGTGGAGTCGGGGCGCCTGGGCAACGGCGCGAACCTCTCGGGCGGCGACATTCTCTTCGAGAACGCGAGCGCGCTCGTCGGCGCGAACGGCGCCGCGGTGCGCGCGTGGCTGTGCCTGCTGGGCGCGCCCCCGCGGGGCGCCGCGTGGACGCTTTGCGCCGCGGGCGAATGGCTGGCGGTGCAGGTGACGCCGGATCTCGCCCTCACGGTCCGCCTCGGTCCGTGGACCGGGACGACGCGGGGCCGCGCGGTGGCGCCGGGGCGATGGCACGATGTCCTGATCGCGTGGCAACGCGGCCCGCCGGACGAGGAGTTCGCGCTGCAGATCGACGGCATCGATGTCAGGCTCGACGGCCCCGAGCGGCTCGCGGTCCACGATCCGGGCAGCGATCCCTTTGTCGCGGGCCTGAAGCTTGGGCCCCTCGGCGCCGTCGTCGACGAGGTGCAGGTCTTCGCGCGCATCGAGAGCCCGGAGCACGGAATCTCCGACGAGTTTCTCCTGGTGGGACCGCGCCGGCGCATCCATTTCGCGCCGTCGGGCATGCTCGATCTGCGGTATCACGACCAGGCGGTGGCGATCACCATCGCGGAGGCGGCGGAGGTGGAAGCCGCCCTGGGCGGCGCGCGGACGGTGGTCAAGTCGGAGATCGAAGCGCCCGCGCGGGGCAGCGCCCGGGTGTGGGTCGAACTCTCGGGGCGGGTGTGGTCCGAGCGGCTGCGGCCGGTGGAAGAAGCGGCGCCGTCCGGCGGGACGCCGGCTGCGTCGGAGGCGGCGCAAAGAAGCGGCGCGGCCGCCGCCGGGGAGGCTTCCCGTGCTCGGTAACGCCCGTCGCGCCCGGAGAGCGGGAGCCGCCCTCCTGCTGGTGCTCGTAGTCCTGGCGGCGCTTTCCATGTTGGGCGCGCCCTTCGTCGCCTCGATGCTCCTCAGGCGCAAGCAGAGCCAGCGGGCCGGCGCCGTCGCGCAGCTCAGGAACGCCGCCGCCGACCTGCGCAACCGCGCCATGGCCCACGTACGCGCCACGCACGAGGCCGAGGAGCAGCAGGCTTTCGACAGCGAGCACCCGCCCTCGCAGCGGCCGGTTCCAGGGCCGGTCTCCAGGCTGTCCCGCTCCCTGGGCCAAATGGCCGGAGCGGCCGCGTCCTTCGGAGCCTCCACCGGATCCATGCCTCCCCAGGACGTGGACAGCGCCGAGGAGATCACCCCGTCCGATCTGAGATTCAGCGTGGAGCACGACAACGGTCTGCGAATTCTGTGCGAAGGCCGGTTGGACGACGAGCAGGGCAAGGTCGATGTGAACCGGGCTTCCTTCGCGCTGCTGGCCAACATCTTCGGAAGCGGGTTCCTGGCCCGGGATGTCAAGGATCGCGACGATGTGCTGCCGCTGGTGGATGCCTCGGCGTTCCCCAGCGACGGCAATCCGCGCACGCTCGACGGCCTGCTGGTCATTTACCACGATCGCAGCGGCGTCTTCGAGGCCGTGACGTACCGCCACAAGGAGGGCAACGAGCTGCAGGGCGTCGTGCGCGGCGAGCTTTTGTCCCTGCCGATGGCGCACAAGGCCGACGCCATGGTGGCCGACGCCCGGGCTTTGAAGGTTTTCCTGCACCGCCTCTACGGCGCGCCGCCCGCCGAGTTCGCGGCGCTGGCGGGCCTGCGGCGCATCAACGACTGGCCGCTGGCGCGCTTCTTCGCGCTGGCGCTGTGGCATCACCACTTGGACGCGAGCGCGATCCCGGCCACGCCCTTCGTTCTGAGCCGGATCGGCGAGCAGCGCGGGCAGCCGGATTCGGCCGCGGTGGCCGAGGCCGAGAACAAGCTCCTGAGTGCCGGACTTCCGCCCGCGCTGCTTGAGGAGGCGGAGCAGGCTCTCGGCTTGGGGGCCGTCGTCGCGCTGGCCGCGCAGCTCCGGCCGGAGGACGCCGAAAAGGAGCTCGCGGACCTCAAGAAAGAGCTGGCGCGGGTGCGGGAGAAAGCGCGTTCGCGGAGCGGAGTGCTGGGGCCGAGCGCCGCGCGGATGGAAGCGCTGGCGAAGCAGGAAGGCCTCGAGGCGCTCACCGCGGCGGACCTGGAGCGGGTGCGCGATCTGCTCACGGTGCATGCCGAGCCCGTGGCGACGTGGTCGCCCGAGACGACCGTCAAGTGCGGCGTCAAGCTCGGCGCGTTCGGCGTGTATCCCCTTGGCGCCGGGCTTGCGGGCGCGGGCGCGTACGCAAGCCTTGGGGCGTCGGAGAAGGGCGGCGGAGGGAATCTGTATCTCGTGACGGGCGACCGGCCTTTCGTCGAGGGAGCCTATGCCGGGCAAAGCCTCGGCATGACCGTGTTCGAGCGCTCCGCCGCCGCGGGCGCGCCGCCCGCGGGAAACACCTACGCCCGGGTCTTGCTCAGGTCTCCGGTGAACATCAACACCGCGGCTTACAGCACCATCGTCGCGGTGTTGAAAGGTGTGCGCGGAACGTCTGATTCGTCCGATCAATCCGACACGCAGGGGCCGAAGGCGGTGAACGAAGCCCAGGCGCGCGCCCTCGCCGATGCGATCTGGAGCGCGCTGCCCCTGGAGAACCACGCGGCGCTCTGGGGGATCTTCGCCCAAGCTGCGCAAGAAAACACCATCGAAATGCGCCAGGCTCAGAGCTTAATGATCAACAGCGTCAATCCCCTCAGCACGCGGCTCAGAGTCGGCACCTGCGGCTTCACCTTCAAGACGGAGGAGACCTACGGGCTCGCGGTGTTCGGCGTGGCGCGGCGCGGGCCGCTGCGGGAGCTGGCGCGCCTGAGCGCTTTCGAGGTGTTCAAGGCGGCGCCCGGGCGGATCCTCGAACACGTGTGGGATACGGAGGCCGCCTTCGCGTGGCAAACGAGCCTGTTGCGGGGAGACGACGCCCCCGAGGGGCGGTCGCTCTTTACGCTGCCGCTTCCCGGGAGGTCCGGCCACCTCATGGCGACCTACGGCGAGCTCGCCGCGGCGCGGGCGCTGCCCAGTTCGGGCGCGGCGCTGCTCACGTCGCGGACGGCGAGTCTTCCGAGCCTTTCTCCCCGCCGTGATCGCGGCTCGGTCGCCGAGTCGTTTCCCCACCTCGTCGAGGGCGAGTTCCTGGAGGGGGGAAGGAGCCTTACATTCTCCTTCTCCGCCGACCCGCCCTACGCCGTCGACTTTTTCTTGTCGCCGCTGTGGGAAGCGGCGGGATCGGGTGAGATCCCCCTCGCAGCGGTGAGCGATGGCACCCTCGATTGGCCGGGAAGCACGGTGACGCTGGGATACGACGCGGGGACGAACGAGCTGATCCTGCGCGTCATGGGCGGCGTCAGGCCCGATCCCCTGGAGTGGGGCGCCGCCGACGATACCTTCGTGGGCGTGCGCCACCGCCTGCCCAAGCTGCTTGCGCGCGACACGTGGTACCACGTGGGATTCGTGGTGACGAGTCCGGAACCCGGCGGCCAAGTGCTGCTTCTGGACGGCCGGCCCGTGGGCGAGGCGACGTTGAGCGGCACCATGCAGGGCGGTCTGGCGGCGGGGTCCGGCGGCGGATTCGCGATCCGCGAAGAGACCGCCGCGGCGTATTTTCCGCCGCGGGGGCCCTTCTGGGTCGGGGACGAAATCGTCATGTGCGCCGGCCGTTCGGGGCAGGGTTTCCGCATCGGCGCCGTCACCGAGAAGGACGACGGCGAAACCGGCCGCGGCTGCCGCGGCACGCCGATCTTGCCGCACCAGAATGCGACCGTGCGGCCGGTCGGATACCGGGTGCCGATCCTGCCGGCGCTGATCGGTCTGGATCGGGTGGCTTTCCTCGCGAGCCAGAGTCTCGAAGAAGATAGCTTCACCAAGTCCGACGGGTTCGCCCTCACGCGCATCGCCACGGCGACGACGGAGCTGATGCCGGGCGGCGCCACCCTCGCCGGGCCGCTCGGACAGTCCAAACGGGTGGTCGGGGCCATGCCCGAGAACTTCCCGCCCCTGCCGCGCGTCGGAAAAGATTCCATGGTGGAAGACCGGCTCGCGGCCAAGTGGGGCGGGCTGGGCCCCGGGAGGATGCCTGAGCCGGTTCCGTTCACCTACCCGCTTATCATGGCTTTCGTGTTCTATGAGGGAGCCCCCGGGCAGGCGCCGGGCGGACCGGCGCGACGCGCCGCCGCGCAGCCGCCCCTCCCCGACCCCGAGGGCGGCGCCGGGTTCCCCATCGATGCCGATTACCTGCCGGTGCCGGTCGATCCGAAAGACGCCGGCTTCGGCGAGCGCGGGATTCTGCGCATCAGATACCGCTTCGAAGGCAACGCCGGACTGCCGCCGGGTTTCCCGAGGCGCGCCGCCGAGGGGAAGATCAAGCACGCGGCGCAGTACGACCGCATCGTCGAGTACAGCGGAATAGGATTCCAGGCCGTGCCCGGCGACAAGGCCTATCCCGCGTTCACCGGCCTCAGGGAGATCACCCAGGTCGTGTACCATGACCACAACACGCCCATGTCCACCGAGAAGTTCTTCAAGGAGGTCAAGGACAACGGACTCCTCCTCAGGCAGATGCGCGTGTACGGCATCTCGGTGCCGGCCACGCGCGAACTGGCGGGGTACTACCCGCACTCCGGCGTCGTTCAGGTCGCGAACGCCGGCACGTCGCGCGCCAAGTATCCGCAGCTCAGGGATGTGGAGTGGATCCGCTACAACCATCTCTACAAGAATTACTTCATAAGCGGAGTCGAATCCGCGGAAATGGAGGACAGCGGCTTTCGCACCGATCCGGGAACCGAGCTCCATGAAGGAGGCGCCGGCAGCCTGAGGAACAACAAGGTGATGCGCGGCTTCTGCGGTTCCGTCGCCGTGTCTTCCGCGGCGTGGACCGAGGGTTTTGACGCCGGCGGCATCGCCGACCACGGCGGCGGCGCCGAGCTGCGGCCGGTCTACTGGGCCCTCGGCGCCTTGCCGGGGGCGGGGGACGGCGTCGTGCTCTCGCCCCGCGACGATCCCGGTACCATGGAGCGGCACCGGATCCATAAGAAGGCCGAAACCGATCACGGGGTCCTGTTCACCTTCAGCGAGGCGCTCAGCGAGGCGGCGCGACGCTACGAGAACCCCGTCTTGCGCCGCTTCCCCGAGCCGTACGCTCATGCGAGCGGCCCGTGGTCGGGCAGAGCCTCGCGTCGCGGCGAGCTGACCATCGGCCCGAGCCGATTCTCTCCCGGCGCCCTGGTCGCGCTCGTCGACGAGGTGCGCGCGTGCGGGGACAATGCCATCTGGCTGGCGTATTCGCCGGACAATGAAACCTGGCAGGCGTATTCGCACTATACGGCGCATGCGGGGCGCGGCGTCCGGGCGGGCGGCAACATGCTGCCCCCGGGCAAGGAGGGGCAGCACCTACGTATCTTCGGACTGCCGTTCCTGGACCATTGCGAGTTCAGGAGAACGGGGATGTACACGGCGTTTCCGGCGGAGTTCAAGGTAGAAGACTTCGAAAACCTCTTCGCGCTCGGCGCCGAGATGTTGCACGTCAAGCGCGGAAACGAAGCGGCGGTTCCAGCGAGCGAGGTGTTTGCGGCCGGGATGTTCGGGCTCGCCCCGAGCGACGCGCGCGGCGCGCTGGGCGGCGGCGACGCCCTCGGGGCCGCGGGCGCGCTAGGGCTCACGGAGCCGGTGTTCTTCACTCCGGCGCAGCTCAGAGAGCCGTGGCCGCAGGTAAGCCTTGCGGAGGGCACGGTGCCGCCCGGTCTGTCCCAGGGCGGTTATATCGTCGTCAACGGATTCGGCGGGCCGGAGATTTGGAGCTTCGAAAGCGCCTCGGGAAGCCGCCTGGCGGGCGTTCGGCGCGGTGTTCTCGGAAGCACGGTCGCCTTGTTCCTGCACCGCGTTCTGGTGCGGGCCGCCGACGTGCGCGAGCCCCCCCCCCGGGATCAGGTGATGCCTTCGGTCTCGCTGACGGTCGTCCGCGGCGGCTTGTGCGACACCCTGAGCGAGGCCCGGGAGTTGGCGCGGAACCTCGGGTCGCTGGTCCCCAACATGCGGGTCATGGACGGCGCGGTGACGACGGTGCGCATCACGGGGCGGAGCCTGGGGCAGGTGCCGCCCAACGGCGGGTATGTGCGCGTCGACGACGGGCATCCCGAGACGCCCGACCGGATCGTGGCCTATTTGCCCAACGGGAATCTGATCCTGGACGAGGCGGGGCACGAGCCGCTGTTCACCGGTTGCTTCGGAACTCAGCGCGGGCGCACCGTGCGCGGGAGCCTGATCGACCTTCCGTTCCGGTACTTCGACCGCTACGACCTCGGGCACATAACGGCGCACCGGCAGCATTTCACCCGCGCGGTCAGGAAGCCGGGAGCTTTTTGGCGGCGCCTGAGCTGGGAGCCGGGCGCGTGGGCCGATGGCGCCGCCCTGCGGAACGGACCGCCGCCGCTGATCCATGTCCTGGTGCGATTCAACGGCGAACCCGCCTGGCAGGATGTCGCCGCGCGGAATGACAGCGCGCCGGCGAAGAAGGCGGCCGCCGGCCGGGTCACGCTTCTGAGCGATCCGGTGCCGCCGGGGGGCTTCCCGCTGGAGGTCGCGGCGGATGAGATCGAGCTCAGGGTGCTTTTCTTCTGGCCGGAGGGGGCGTACGGCCCCCTGGGACCGGGCCTTTTCTCGGACACGTGGAAAGTCGCCCCGCGCCTGCGATCGCTCGTCCTGGAGTATCAGGACCGGAACGAGGTGCTGCACCGCGAGGAGTACGTGCAATGACGGGTCGCAGGCGCGCGTTCACGCTGGTCGAAGTGCTCGTCGCGCTCGGCGTGTTCACGGTGCTCGGCTTCGGCGCGACGGCGTTCCTGATCATGGGTCTGCGGACCTGGCGCGGCGCGGAGGCGCGGCGCGACATGGCGGAGCGCGCCGAGCTCGTGTTCGCCTTTCTAAGGGCGGATTTCGAGTGCATGTACGCCGCCGGCGACAAGGCCCCGGGCCGGGCGATTTTCCTCTCGGATGAGGACGCGGGCGGGAGGCAGCGCCTGATCCTGACGCGCACGGTGCCGCCGCCCGGAGCCGACCCGCGCATTGCCGGCGCGGGACTTACGGTGCTGGCGCGCGACGTGATCGATGGGGCGGGGGATCTCGCGAGCCTCCGGCGCGGGCTCCTCAAGCCGCCCGGCGATCTCATGTGCGCGGCGTATGTTTTTATCGAGGACGAGAAGCTGTATCGGTCCGTCGTGACGCCCGAGAAGAGCTACGGAGAGGTGGCGGGCGACTGGCCGACCCACGGGGCGCAGCTCCTGGCCGAAGGCGTCATGCACCTGGAATTCAACTTCTGGTCGGACCGGACGACGGCGTGGCGTTCGGAGGCGGAGGGCTTCGGCCCGTCGTACTTCTGGGATTCGACGCAGGGCCTGGCCAAGGAGAAAGCCGCGGCGGAGGAGGGGCGGCGGCGGCGCATCTTCACCGCCGCGGGTTCGCTCCAGGACGCCATCGATGACGACTTTCCGCGCCTCATCGAGACCCGGATCGTCCTGGGCACGTCGGCGGAGGCCGCGTATCTTGCCGGGAACATCGAGGCGGGGGCGACGGCGATTGCGGTGGAGAACGGCGAGAGCCTGCCTCGGGAGGAGGGCGAGCATTTCGTGAAGCTGGGGCGGGAGTGGATCTCCTACGGGCGGCTTCGCGGAGACGTCCTTACCGGTGTCGTGCGGGGGCGGCGGGGCACGCAGGCGGCGTCCCATGAAGCGGGCACGGCCGTGCGCACCGGCACCATGTTCCGGATGGTGGCGCGCCCGCCGTGCGGCCGGGAAGCTTGGCGGGAGGTTGCGCGATGATGCGGCCGGCGCGGCGCACAGGCGGCTTCACGCTGCTGGAGGTCCTGATCTCCCTCGGAATCCTCGCCATCGGATCGACATGCATCGTGGCGCTTTTCAGCGCGGCCATGGAGACCTATCGGCGCAGCGAGCTCGAGTTCACCGCAACGAACCTCGCCCTGGAAGTCCTGGATACGGCCGAGGAGATCGTGCTTCACGGCGGCGCGCTGCCGACGTTGGGAGAAGATTTGAAAAAGCGAATCGGAATCGTGCCCCAGTACACCTACGATGTCGCGGTGGAGGAGCAACCCGGCGACGCGGCGCTCCTCACGGTTTTTATTCGCACCGACACGCGGGGCAAGGGCCGCGCATGGACCTGGCGCCGGACGCTGATTCGCGGCGAGGAGAGCCGTCTGCTGCCGCTGCCGCGCTCGGCGCCTAAACGGTACCCGTGACGAACGCGGTCGAGAGGACGGCGGCCTGGGCGCGGGCGGCCTGGGCGCAAGCGGCCTGGGCGCAAGCGGCCTGGGCGCGGGCGGCCTGGGCGCGGGCGGCCTGGGCGCGGGCGGCCTGGGCGCGGGCGAACCCCCGAGGATCCCCCCTTTTTCGTGGAAAAGTGAGTGCCGGCCCGGGGGGCGGAGGGGGGCGCCAGGCCGCGGCTCCCTTCAGTCGATAGTTCTTACGCCGTTTTTGCTTGGAGGCCTCTGATTGTCTTAGGCGCCCCACGGTGCTACAATCGCCTTTATGGCTCTGGAATGAGGCGTTAGATCGTCGTCCCGGTGGGAAGGCCGTACCATAACTGACCTGAGGTTGTGTTCGAGGTGCGCGGTGCTGCGTTCGCGAAGGAGTCTTGTTGCCGTTGCCGGCCTGTGGGCGGTCTGGGCGTCCGCGGGATTCAATCCGGAGGTGACGGTGGGGGCGGGGTCGGGCGCGGTGAAGGACGCGGAGATCGCCATCGATGGGGCCGGCAACGCCTGCTTGGTGTTCTCCGCGGCCGGGAAGCTCTACTTCGTGAACGGTTTCGATGCCTTCGCGACGCCGCAGCTCATCGGAAGCTCGGACGCGCCGGCGGCGGTGCCTAAGGAACCGTCGGTCGCCACGGACGGCACGGGTGTGACGTACGTCGCCTTTGTGGAGAGAGACCTCGCCGACATGAGCGCGGTGGTCTGGACGAATAACACGGGCGGCCGCTTCAAGAACCCTGTCGCGGTGTCGGAAACCGCCGGCCCCGGCGTGGATCGGCCGACCATCGCGGTCTCACCCACGGGGAGCGTTCTCGTCGGGTGGTCGGCGAACGGCGGCGCGCATGGAGACGACGGCGAGATCTTCTTGTTCGATGGACGCGTGCCGCCGCCGCCAAGCCGCATCCTGGCCGGAAGCGAGGCGTCCTTCGCCGGCGATGACGGCGGCGGCATGCACGTGGCCTATATTCGGGGCGGAGATCTGTACTACAGCAACGGCAAGGGCGGCAGCTTCGCGGCCAACGAGGTGCGTTTGACGACCTCGGGCGCGCGCGAGCTCCGGCCGCGGCTGGCCGTGACGTCGAACGGCGCGCCGATCGTCATGTACTTGTCCGAGAGCGCCGGAGGGCTGTCGCTCTACCTGACCGACGGGAATACCCGCGAGCTGTTGGTGGCGGGCGCCGCGTTTCCGGGCTGCGGCGCGCTTGCCGTCGGAGACCGGAACGTTTACCGCGCGGTGTTCATCGCGCCGGACGGAGTCTGGATGCAACAGGGCATCGTCGGCGCTCAGCGGCAGCGCTCCAAGGTGTGCGACCTGAGCGGCGGCGAGGAGCTCGTTGCCATCGCGGTGGATGCCTACGGGTATACGCACCTGGCGCTCGTGCGTGCGGGCGCGCTCTCTTACATGAACAACGCGCCCATGCCTATTGCGGATTTCGATCTGGAGCCGTTCATGGGCACGGTGCCGCTGGACGTGCAGTTCACCAGCAAGTCGCAGGGGCATGTTCTGCAGCACCGCTGGGATTTCGGCGATGGCAAGACCGGCCTGGATTCCGCGCCGCTCCACACCTACACCCTCAAGGGCACTTACACGGTCACGCTGCGCGTCACGGGTTCCGGGGGCGTAGTCTCGGAGATCGTGAAGACGAACGCGGTCACGGTGCTCCCCAAGCAGGACCATTTCTACATACCGGATGCGTACGTTTACGCGGGCCGGCAGAACGTCAAGCTCCCGCTGAAGGTGACCAACGTGCTCGCCTTTCAGGGATTCCAGGCGGCGGGGCGGTACAACCCGAACGTGATGTGCCTGAAGCCCGGCGATGCGTTCCTCGACTTCGCGTACACGGAGGTCGGGCCGCTGCGCCCCGAGTTCGTGGCCGGAAACCAGAATGCCGAGGAGGGATGGTTCACCATCGGTGTGATCTTCGAGACGTCGTTTCCCGTCGTCGGGAAGTCGGTCCCGCCCGGGCGCAGGATGAACTTCCTCAACCTGGTGGCCGACTTCCCGAGCAAGGTGCCGCACCGCGCCAGCGCGGAGCTGCGCTTCGAGGAAGACGTGGGCAATCCCGTGATCAGGAACATCCTGACCGTGCTGGGCGGCGTGAGCGTGCGGCCCGAGCTGCACAACGGCCAAGTGATCGTCATCAGGCCCGACGTGGAGTACCTGGGGCCCATGTTCCTGCGCGGCGATGCGAACAGCAACGGCGCCGTCGAAATCGCCGATTGCATCTTCACCCTGCAGTACCTCTTCTCGCACGGCCCGGCGCCGCGGTGCATGGACAGCGCGGACGTGGACGACAACGGCGTGGTGAACATCGCCGATGCGATCGGAATCCTAGCGTATCTCTTCTCGGCTTCCTTTCACCCCGCCTTCCCGTTCCCGGATCCGGGGCTCGATGGCACGCCGAGCGATCTGCCGCACTGCGTTTATTGATTCCGGCGTCGCCGCCGAGCGCCGCGCTCCCGGCTCCGCGCCGGGCGCTTGCCTTTCCCCGCGTCGGGCGCATAATAGCGTCGTGCCGGCCATCGGGGTGTAGCTCAGCTTGGTTGAGAGCGCGTGGTTTGGGACCACGAGGTCGCTGGTTCGAATCCAGTCACCCCGACCATTTGTAACTGCTGCCGAATCCCGCAATTAGGGATACCCGCCACAGTGCGGCGCGGCTGTAGCGATGGTGAAGCCCGCCGACGCGGGGTGCGGCGACCACTCGGCCGGCGTTTCGGGCTTCGATCGGTCGCGGAGTCGGCACATTACGGTTTACGCGCCGGCGCGTCCGGTCGTCGTGCAATGGAGGCGGGCGTTTCGGCGGAGACAAGTCCTCAGATGGCACGACGGGAACGGGGATTGGCTCGATACGTAGTTCAGTACGTAGTTTCCGAGATAGTACCTAGTTTTCCAGTTTCTCCCACCGGGCGCCCCGGCCCGTGCCGAGAGCCTTGATCCGCTTCTCCTTTCGGAGCCGAGCGAGAACTCGCCGGATCAAGTCAAGTCCGACGCCGGGACACGCGGCCCGCAGGTCAGCCACGCGGAACGAGCCCACCTGGCGGTTCACCGCGGCGAGGATTGTCTCCGTCTTCTCGCCGCGCGGCGACTTGAGCTGTCCGACGCGTTCCTCGAATTCTTCGTACGCTTGTGTCAGGATGAAGAGCAGAAAGTTCACGGCCGGCCAGGGATCGTGGGTGCCCCCGTGCCAGCGCTGGGAGCTCTGTTCCAGGACCTCGTAGTATCGCTCCTTGTTCTGCTCGATGAGACGTTCGAGGCTGACGTAGCGCCCAGCTTCGATTCCGCAGTGGTAGCAGGAGAGCAGAAAGAGGAGCCGCGACACGCGACCGTTGCCGTCCCGGAATGGGTGGATACACAGGAAATCGAGATTCAGGGCGGCGGCGAGTATCTGCTAAGTCCCGGATTATTTGACGCGGGGATTCCCAGATTATTTGGAACGGGACAGTAAGGGGAACGCCGTACGGGAGAGCCGTATGGCGTTCGGGGGACTCAGAGGAGAGGGGCGAGGAATTGGGCGGCATCGAGGAAGCTGCAGCGCTTGACCGCCATGACCATGTCGATGGGATTGAAGTTGCGCTCGCAGCGAAAGCAGCGGGCGAGATTGGTCTTCTCGTTC